>WNFU01000082.1_pt1 | contig 113433 bp, 117 predicted proteins | sample 5400121 | NCBI WGS metagenome assembly WNFU01 (sample SAMN13153360, study PRJNA577476) | soil metagenome | isolation source: 100 cm soil or saprolite under grassland replicate 1 | place: USA:California | collected 2016-06-15 | reverse complement strand
GATCAACTCGCCGACCCTAATCAGCAGCGCGACCGCCGTCTCCCGGTCGCCGTCGAGGATCGCCTCCGCCTCGGCCCGCTCCATCGCACCCAACTTCGCCGCGCCTCAACGGGTCCCTGCACAGGGCCTGAACGCTTACGAAAAGCAGCCTATTTGCAGGCAGAACGTAGGGCATCGGCCGGCAATCTAGGAGAACACCTTCCTCCGCTCAAATCCGCCGAAAACCGCCCAAGGGTGGCGCGCACTGGCGCGCACCTGGCGCGCACTCCTCGCCCGGCACTCTGCCCACTCCCGCGAACGCAAGTCGCACGGGGGCCCCTCCGGAGGTCGTTGTGGCGGGCACAGAGGCGCTCGTCGAGATCAGTGGACGACCGTAGGCGCTGGCATCTGATCCTGCGCACTAGACCTCACGCTCAGACGGTTGCATCATGGGTCGTGCCCGATGCGACGGGACCTTCCCACCGGCACCGTCACCTTTCTCTTTACTGACATCGAGGGCTCGACCAAGTTGTTGGACGAGCTGGGAGCGAAGGCCTATGAGGAGGCGTGTGCCGAGCACCGCCGCCTGTTGAGGGAAGCGTTCAGCCGCAACGGCGGCGTCGAGGTAGACACGCAGGGGGACGCCTTCTTCGTCGCATTTCCGACAGCGCCGGGCGCGATCGAGGCTGCATCTGCTGGGACGTCGGCGCTAGCCGCTGGGCCAATCCGGGTACGCATGGGCATCCACACCGGGACTCCTCACCTGGGCAAGGAAGGCTACGTCGGCCATGACGTACACCGAGCGGCCCGCATCGCCGCCTGCGGCCACGGCGGGCAAGTGCTCCTTTCGGCGTCGACGGCATCCCTAATTGGAACAGAGAGGCTCCGCGACCTCGGCGACCACCGGCTGAAGGACCTCTCGGCGCCCGAGCGCATCTTCCAGCTGGGCGATACCGATTTCCCGCCGCTCAAGAGCCTGCACCAGACGAACCTGCCCGTCCCTTCGACCCCTTTCCTGGGCCGCGAACGCGAGCTGGAAGAGGTGCTCGGCTTGCTCTTGCGCAATGGCGTCCGCCTGCTTACGCTGACCGGGCCGGGCGGAACGGGCAAGACGCGCCTGGCTGCACAAGCAGCGGGTGCGGTGGCCGACCAATACATGCACGGTGTCTGGTGGGTCGCGCTGGCCACCCTGCGCGACGCCGAACTCGTGCTCGAGACGGCCGGGAAGGCACTCGGCGCGGAGAATGGGCTCGCAGAGCACATTGGAGACAAGTCGATGCTCCTCCTGTTCGACAACTTCGAACAGGTCGTTGATGCTGCCCCGGACGTCGCCAGCCTGCTCGCCTCGTGCCCGAGGCTCGAGGTGCTGGTGACCAGCCGCGAGCCGCTGCACCTCATGGGCGAGCAGGAGTACGAGGTGCCGCCACTCGTTCATGAGGAAGCTGTCGGCTTCTTCATCGCGAGGGCGAGAGCGGTCAAGCCCAACTTCCTACTTGACGAGGCCGTCTCCGGGATCTGCCAGCGCCTTGACGACCTGCCGCTCGCGCTCGAGCTGGCAGCGGCCCGCGTGAAGGCACTGTCCTCAGCACAGATCCTCCATCGTCTCGAGCAGCGCCTGCCGCTTCTGACGGGCGGCCCCCGCGACGCTCCCGAGCGACAGCAAACCCTGCGCGCGACCATCGAGTGGTCCTACGAGCTCTTGCCAGCAGAAGAGCAGAAGCTCTTTGCCGGGCTGGCCGTCTTTGCCGGCGGCTGCACGCTGGAGGCCGCAGAGCAGGTGTGCGACGCCGATCTGGGCAAGCTGCAATCGCTGGTCGAGAAGAGCCTCGTCCGGCAGACGAACGAGCGCTTCTGGATGCTCGAGACAATCCGAGAGTTTGCCGGTGAGCAATTGGCGCGTGCCGGGGAGTACGGCTCGACAGCGGCGGCCCACGCGGAGTACTTCGCGGCATTCGCGGAGCTTGCCGAGTCACACTTCGGCACGAGCAACGAGCCGGCCTGGATCAAGGTGCTCGCTCGCGAACACGACAACCTCAGGGCTGCACTCGCTTACTCTGAGCGCTCTGTGCGTCAACTTCGCCTCGCGTCAGCGTTGTCGCGGTTCTGGGAGCAACAAGGCCACTACAGCGAAGCGCGCCGGTGGCTACGTGCTGCACTCGCGCAGCGTGAAGGAGCGCCACCTATGCACGTTGCAGGGGTGTTGCTGAGCGCCGGCCTCCTCGCTCGTATTCAGGGTGACTTCGACGAGGCAGAGCAACTGACGAACGAGAGCATCGCGGTCGCGCAGGGCGCCGGCCTCCGACTCCTTGAGGCGCGCGCTGTCGGAACGCTAGGGAATATCGCGCTTGCGCGCCGGGACCTCCAGCGTGGCGCCGAGCTTCTGGCGCAAACGGAAGCGCTATTGCGCGAGCTGGGCGACGAGAGACGCCTTGCGATCACGATTTCCAACAGGGCGTACCTCGCTCTCGAGATGGGCGATTTTGAGGCGGCCGTCGACCTCGCGGAGGAGAGTCGTGGCTTGAGCCGGAAGATGGGTGATGCCCTAAACGTCGTGTCCTCCGACCTCAACCTGAGCCTGGCAGCGCGTTCGCTTGGAAAGCATGAAACAGCTAAGGAAGCTCTCCAGGAGGCACTCGAGCTCGCTCGCGATTTCGGACATGCGGCGTTTCTCGTCGACGCTCTGATTGAGGCGGCAGCGCTGATCGTTTCAGACGATCCCACCACGGCCGCCGCCCTTGTGGCCGTTGCCGACAGAGCACGGCGAGACCTCATGCTGGAGCTCGACCCAGTTGAGCGAGAGGTTCGCGCCGCAGTTCAGAGCGAGCTCCGCCGGATAGACCGAATCGACGTATCCGGCGACATCTCCGCAGGCGATCTGACAGTCATTCTTGATGCAGCTGTCGCTCGCGCGCTCGAGTCACTCGCCAATCTCGCCGACGGCCGCCGCAATTGACGCAACTTGGTACCGGATTTGGTACCGATCTCAGCGGACCCAACTGGATCGGCCGTAGCGGACCTGGGCAAGCCGCGAGCCGAGACGACGCTGGCCGATCGGGAAGCTGTCGCGTCGACTGTCTCGCCGACGAGTTGGTGGCACAAAGATGCTGCAAATTGGCCGTTTTCGGCCATTACGTCAACGCTTTCCTAAACCGCATGCGCTGGTTCGATTCCGGCCGGGGGCATCCCGCACCACTACGCGGAAACCTGCATGGGCAAATGGATAGCGGGCTATGCGGGGGGCCGGGTCATCTACCGCAGGAGGGGGCAGTAAACCGTAGGAGATGGGGCCGCATGGGGGCCGCCGTAGGGACTCCACCTCGATTCGCGCGGCCGGGGGGTGCCCCCCCGCTCCTGGAGCCAGACGGCCTGCCTCGCGCGCGCGAGCACGCGCGGATCCTCTTTCGGGTCGCCTGCGGGGGTCATGGGCCGGAAGAGGCCATAGCTGTTTCAGACGGCCGTCGTCCTCCCGGCCCACGCTCAACCAGCGCTCAGGACGAGGGAGGGCGGGCCAACTCATGCGAACCCGTCCGCCGGGTCGTCATGGTTCGAGCCGCCGGTCTCCAGCTCAAGCTGCTCCCGGCGGAGCAGATCGGCATACAGGGACTGGCGCTCCTCGGGCGTCAGCTGCTTCAACTCCTGGGTCTTCGAGACCTGATGCTCGACTGTTTCCTTGGGGCGGCCCAGGCCACGGTCGTGCTCAGGACGGCATCCGAGAACTAGAGGCTTGATGTGAAACTCCCGCGGCGTTTGGCCGGAGACGCCAAGCAGGCCCGTCCGGCCGCGAAGTTGACACCGCTGCCGCTTTTGGCGGAGACTGGTTCGGACAACTGCGGACCGGGGGAGAGGGAGAGTTTGATGCGGCGATTCATGATTGCGCTCGTTGCGGCGGCGGCGTTGGCGGCGCCATTGACGGCGGCCGGCGGGTCGGGCGGTCTCAGCCCGAAGCAGCTCAATGACCAAGGATGGACATGTTTCAATGTGCCGGGCCTGGGCGTCCATTGCTCGGCTCCGGGTCAGGAATGGCCTCCGACCGGGCCAACCGCCCAGCTCCTGTACTTCTTCAACACGACCGATCCAGCGTCGGACGTTCCCGACTTCACAGGGACCGAGACGCTGCTTCGGGACGACTACTACCGTGGCCAGCCGTGCCCGACCGAGGCGAGCGGGGAGTACAACTTCCTCGGCGACTTGGGCGGTGGGGCGAGCTACTGGGGTTGCCACCGGCGCTAGAAGGCGGGCTTGAATCTCGGGAGGGGCCGCAGGTGTCGGCGGCCTCTCCCGCAACTTTTCCCCGAGGGCATGTGCAATCCCGAGGCGGGAGTGAGGGCGAGTTTCACATCAAGCCTCTAGCGCCAGGTCGAATTCATAGGCGCTCAGTCGTACACTCGGCCCATGGTGGTCTGCCCGCAGTGCGGCGCTGAGAACCGCGAGGGCGCTCGCTTCTGTGACTCCTGCGCTGCTGCCCTAACCGCGCCAGCGGCAGCCCGTGAGCAGCGCAAGGTCGTGACCGTCCTCTTTTGCGACGTGACCGGCTCGACCGAGCTCGGAGAGAAGCTCGACCCGGAAACCATCAGGGCGCTGCTGGCCCGCTACTTCGAGCAGATGAAGGCGATCGTCGAGCGCCACGGGGGCACGGTCGAGAAGTTCATCGGCGACGCGGTCATGGCCGTCTTCGGCGTGCCGGTGGTGCACGAGGACGACGCGCTTCGGGCAGTCCGGGCCGCGGTCGAGATGCGCGAGGCCTTCTCCGAGCTGGGCGTCCAGGGCCGCATCGGGGTCACCACCGGCGAGATCGTGACCGGCACCGAGGAGCGCCTCGCCACGGGAGACGCCGTCAACGTTGCCGCCCGCCTGGAGCAGGCGGCCCAGCCGGGCGAGATCCTGATCGGCAAGGAGACCTACCGGCTGACCCGCGACGCAGCCGAGGTCGAACCCGTCGAGCCGCTCCAGCTCAAGGGCAAGGCCGAGCCGGTGCCTGCCCACCGCCTGCTCTCGCTCCAGGGCGAGGAGGGCGTCTCCCGACACCTGGAGGCGCCCATGGTCGGGCGCGAGACCGAGCTTCGCCGCCTACACGACGCCTTCCAGCAGGCCACGCAAGACGGCTCCTGCCAGCTGTTCACCATCCTCGGCGCCGCCGGGGTGGGCAAGTCCCGGCTGGCGGCCGAGTTCCTGGGCTCGCTCGGGGAAGCCCTGGTTGTGCGCGGGCGCTGCCTGCCCTACGGAGAGGGCATCACCTACTGGCCGGTGGTGGAGGTGCTCAAGCAGCTCCCGGAAGCCGAGGCCGATCCGGTCGCCGCGGAGACGATCCGTGCCCTGCTCTCCGACGAGCAGCTGGTCACCTCCAGCGAGGAGATCGCCTGGGCCTTCCGCAAGCTGCTGGAGGCGGTCGCAGCAGAGCAGCCGCTGGTCTGCCTCTTCGACGACCTGCACTGGGGCGAGGAGACCTTCCTCGACCTGGTCGAACACGTCGCCGATCTCTCCCGTGAGGCACCGATCCTTGTGCTCTGTATGGCCCGGCCCGATTTGCTCGACCGCCGCACCGGCTGGGGCGGGGGCAAGGTCAACGCCACCACCGTCTTGCTGGAGCCACTTGCTCCCGAGGAGACGGAGCTCCTGATCGAGAGCCTGGCGCACCTGGACGAAGCGCTGCGCCAGCGCATCCTCCAGGCCGCCGAGGGCAACCCGCTCTTTATCGAGGAGATGGTTGCGCTCGTCCAGGAGTCCGGTGACGGCGAGATCACCGTGCCGCCGACGATCCAGGCGCTGCTGGCTGCTCGCCTCGATCAGCTCGACTCAGACGAGCGAGACGTACTCCAGCGGGGTGCGGTCGAGGGCCGTGTCTTCCACCGGGGGGCGGTCCAGGCTCTTGCCCCGGAGGAGTCGCACGTGGTCGCCCACCTCACTTCCCTAGTGCGCAAGGAGCTCGTGCGGCCGGACAAGACGCAGTTCGCGGGCGAGGACGCCTTCCGCTTCCGTCACCTCCTCATCCGAGACGCCGCCTACGACGCCCTGCCCAAGGCCACCCGAGCCGAACTGCACGAGCGCTTCGCTGCTTGGCTGGAGGAGCATGGCGCCGATCTCGTCGAGCTGGATGAGATCCTGGGTTTTCACCTCGAACAGTCGTACCGTTATCGAACCGAGCTGGGCTCCATCGGCGAGGAGGACCGGCTGCAGGCGGCCCGCGCCGGTGAGCTGCTGGCCCGGGCAGGGCGGCGGTCGCTCGATCGGAGTGACCGACGAGCCGCAGCGAACCTGCTGGAGCGCACGGTCGGGCTGCTCCCCGAGCCGCGCCCCGAGCACGTCCAGGCGCTCCTCGATCTCGGCCGCTGCCTGTTCGAGACCGCCGAGGACTATGCCGGCAGCCGACTCGCGCTCGAACGGGCGCGGGAGGAGGCGAACGCGCTCGTGCGCGAGGACCTCGAGATCCGGGCCCAGCTCGAACTGTCGCACCTCGCCATGCTGACCGGAGTCGACGTGGGGTCGGACTCGCAGGAGGTCCTCGCTCGCGAGGCGATCCTGGTGCTGGAGCGTCACGGGGACGACGAGGGCCTGGCCCGAGCCTGGTTCGCCCTCGCCACCGCATACTGGTCGCGAGCACGCTGGGACGACATGCGCGAGCCGCTGGACCGCTCGATGGAATACGCCCGCCGAGCAGGAAACCGGAGTATGGAGCTCGAGACGTTGACGTTCGGCCTGGCTGCAGTCGCCTTCGGCAGCACCCCCGTCGACGAAGGCATTCGGCTGGGCCGCTCCGTGCTCGAAGAAGTCCCGGACAGCAGAGAGCTCCAGGGCTGGGCGACCCGGATCGTCGGTACTCTGCTCGCGCTCGAGGGTCGTGTCGGCGAGGCCCGCGAGCTACTCGAGCAGGCTCGGACGATCTTCACCGAGCTCGGGAACCAGCTGGCGCTGGCGGTGCTCGCCTTCTCCACTGGCCCATTGGAGCTCAGGGAGGGAGACGCTGCGGCAGCGGAGCGGGAAGTGCGCGCCGCCCTCGAGACGGTTCAGCGACTGGGCGACCGCGGGCGGATCGCGAACCTGGCCTCGCTTCTGGCCGACGCGCTGTTCGTCCAAGATCGGGTGGGCGAGGCCGAGGAGTTCGTGAGCCTCGCACGCGAGGCCGCACAGGCAGGCGACCGGAGCGGGCAGGCCCACTCCCGTATGGCCGCCGCTCAACTGCTCGTTCGGCGGGGTTCGGTCGACGAGGCGGTGAGCCTGGCGCAGGAGTCGATCTCAATCATGGCGGAGACGCAGGAACTCCTCACGTTGCCAGCTTTGCTTCTCCACCAGGCGGACGTATTGCAGTTGGCCGATCTTCAGAGCGACGCAACAAACGCGCTGCGCGAGGCGATCAACCTCTTCGAGAGAAAGGGCGCGCTGGCGGGAGTTCGCCAAGCCAAAGAACGGCTGACAGCGATGGAAGTCGCTTAAGTTGTTCGGTAACGAATCTCTCACGGTGTCCGGGTTTGGTCGATCGCTATAACCCCCCAAGCGTTCGGGACGTAGGAAGCTTCGGGCCCTCACAGCCGCATTCAGGGCAACACGGGGGCAACCAGCCCCACCGAGATCGGCCGAAACCCGACGCGTGTGGAGAGGCAAAAATCCGTCATTTTCCAGGGAGAACGAAACCGGCCGAGACTCGAGCAGGGCGCGCCTCTCGAGGACGATGTCATCGCGGACCCGTCGCAGGGGTGACCGTCCTCACGCGTCCGAAGCGAGGCGGCGTGGGCCGTCGAAGGCAGTGTCGTGAGCACGGAGGAGTACCAGGCAGCGGTTCACGAGCACGTCACCGCTGGCTCCGGCGGCTGGTAGCGCAGCTCCTCGCCCGGCCCTAAAGGCCGTGCTGCCGCCCGCTCTGAGAACGGGCCGGCGACGGCTATCACTCATGCGCTGGCCTGTGCCTGAGCGGATTCCGCTCAGCGGTGCTCGGCGAGCACTACCTCGTGCCACCACTCCCGCTGCTTCTTCGTCTGCGCGGCCTCCAAGCGGGCCCGGCTCTGCCGGAAGGCCTCCGTCTCGTGCCAGGCGGCCCAGTCCGCGCGGCTCTCCCAGGTGCCGATGATCACGCGGTCGTTGATGGCGTCGCTCGGGATGCAGAGTTGAACGGCGACGAAGCCAGGCTGCTCCTTCACCGCCGCCAGTCGCTCGCGCATGGCCTCATCCCAGGTTGGGCCCTGGCCCTCCTTCAGCTTGACATCCCTCCCTCGGTTCACGTTTGACTCGACGCCGAGTATCGCGCAGGCGTAGGGCGAGGGCGGTCTTTTGGGGAAGGCCTGTTACCAACTCTCAGCGATGGATGACCTGTCGTCGACACAGGGTCCGGCACGAAGACGCCTGAAGAGGCATGAACGACGCTCAAACGCTCACTTGGCTGGCTGAGGGCCATACTGCTTCCCGTGCCGCTCGAGCCACCGGATGGATGGCAGGAGCTGGAGGGCGCCCTCCAGCGCGAGTTCCGGTTCAAGGACTTCGCCCAGGCAATCGACTTCGTGAACCGGGTCGCCGAGGTCGCCGAGGAGGCCCACCACCATCCGGACATCGCCGTGCACTGGAACCGTGTCACGCTGTGTTTGTGGACGCATACGGCCGGCGCTGTCACCGACCGCGATGTCGAGCTGGCGGCTCGGATGAATGATCTCGCCTAGAGCAACCCTGGCCGAGTCCCTGCTCCTCAAGCGTGCTGACCGGCTCGCGCTCGTCGGAGCACCACGCCAGCATGGCCAGCGGCTTCCTGCTCGGCCTCGGGCACAGGACGAAATCCCGTGACGATGCAGGAGCTTCCCTCGATACAGGCAGAATGTCAGCGATGACTGCTGCCGGGATCATCCTCGCCGCTGTGTCGGCGGTCACGATCGTGATCGTCCTCTGGATGTTCTGGTGGGCCGCGCGTGAGGATGGACGCGAGCAGAAACGCACTGACGCGCGCCTCCGCGGCCGGTAGAGCGCGGGCCGCGGACCTGTCGCAGTTCCAACAGACCGCGACACCGGGCGGAGCTCGCTTACGCGTCACAGGATGTGTTGATACAAAGATTCCAAAGCGATGAGCGGCCTGCCTGTCTTTGTTTGGTCGGATTACATCTGACCGTTCTGCCGCCTCGGCCAGCCCACGGCCGAGTGGCTCGCGCACCGGTTCGGCGCCGACGTGACCTGGCTCCCGTTCGACCTCCACCCCGAGTACCCGCCCCAGGGCATCCCCCGCTCGCGGCTCAACGCCCACTACGGTGAGGCGTTCCACCAGAGGCTAGAGCAGACCTTCGCCGCTTCCGACCTCGTCTACAACCCGCCGCCCGAGGTCGTCCCGAACACGATGTCGGCGCTTCGCGTGACCGAGCTCGCGCGCGAGCGCAGCCTCCACGAGCAAGTGCACGACCGGCTCATGCGGGCCTACTGGGAGGAGGCTCGCAACATCGGCGATCCGGTCGAGCTGCTCACGCTTGTCGTCGAAGCCGGCCTGGACGAGGCCCAGGCGGGCGCGGTGATCGACGGCGACGCCTACGACGACCGGGTGCTCGGCTCCACGGCGCAGGCGCAGTCGCTTGGTATCACTGGCATCCCTGCCTTCTTGCTCGACCGCCACCTGCTCGTGCTCGGCGCGCAACCGCGCGAGGTCTTCGAGCAGGCCATGCAGCAGCTGGAGGGGCAGGATCGGGAAGTGCCCCGCGTCGAAGGAACGACGGACGCAAGGGGCTAGCTCGCGATACGAAGCAGGGGACGTCTTGGTGCCAGTCGTCGCGGCAGGTGGCGCAATAGCGCCCGACCCAGCGCGCCCGATCCGGCGCACTTTCTCCGACAAGCTGATCGGTTGACCGGGCAAATTGGTGCGTTGTCACGGTCCATCACTTCTCGCGACGTGCTGTGTCGCGTGTTGTGGACCTGCGACACGCTCCCCTCGACGGCGTTGAGGCCTCTATCGTGGGATTGCGAATGGCGGATGTTCGAGCTCGACTACGGGCGTTCGCGCTGTCACTGCCGGCCGCCTATGAGGACTTCCCCTGGGGAGAGCGAGTCGCCAAGGTCAACGGCAAGGTGTTCGTGTTTCTCGGCCCCGACGACCGAACCGGCCCGGCGCTGATGACGGTCAAGCTCGTCGAGTCGCACGGCCATGCGCTGGCGATCGAAGGAGCCGAACCGACGGGATATGGCCTGGGACGTTCGGGATGGGTGAATGTCCCGCTGCGCGCGGAGGGCGTCACGCCCGATCTCCTCCGCGACTGGATCGAGGAGAGCTACCGCATTGTCGCGCCGAAGCGCCTCATCGCTGAACTGGAGCGCCGCCGCTAGTCGGCATTACGCGGGAGAGAGGGGGGCCGTGCATCGAGAGGCGAGCCCGGCGCACGAGGCCAGCCTCTACCCCAACCGCACCGCCCCCGAACTGGTCGACGTCACGTGTGAGTGGCGAGACGCGGGACGTTCGGCGAGAAGCAGCCCGCCGCTCAGGCGGAGGTCACGCGCCTCTGCCAGCAGCAGTTTCACCGCCATGGAGCCCAAGAGCCGCACTTCCCGCTCGACCTCGGCGGCGATCGCGTCCAGGTGGTCCTCCGCCTCGTCGAGCGATACACTTCGTTGATGGCCAGAGCGCTGGCCGTGCTCGCTCTCGCCAGTGTCCTCGCCGGAGCAGCCGGCTGCGGGTCGCAGCCCCACCCACCCTCGATTCGCATCCGTGAGCGGCCGTCGATTCGCATCCTCGACTGGAGCGTGGTCGGATCCGCGGTCATCCTCAAGGTCAAGATCACGGGCTGGAAGATGGCGCCGCCGCGCCGGGGGCTCCGCCCGAAGGCGCACACGGGGCAGTGGCAGATCTTCGCGGGTGATCTGTACGCCGGCTACTCGTACAACCGCTCGTACGGCACGATCAACGGCATCGCTGCGGGTACCTACAAGATCTGGGTCGCGCTCGCGCGCACCGACTACTCCCTCGTCTACCCGCTGATCCGCTCCCGGCCCGTCACGGTCCACGTCGGCGACGACAGCCTTCTTCTCAATGGGTGACGAAGGGTGGCACGAACAGCGCGCCAAGTGGCCCTGCGTCCAGCACTTGATAGGCGATCGAGGCCGCGCTCTCGTACCTTCCCCGTCGCCGGGTCGAGCGGATGCGGCCTACTGGTCGCACTCAGTTCAGTAGCGTGTCGGCGATGATCGCGAAGGCGCCCTTCGGGAGCACTGGGCACAAGAGCACGCGCGCGATCTTCGGCGCGGCGGCGCTCAGCTCGGTGTCGTACGCCGAGGCGGAGCGGACGCTCGGCCTGCTCCTCGAGTACGGCGTCAATCACATCGACACTGCCGCCTCCTACGGCGACTCGGAGCTGCGGATCGGCTCGTGGCTGAAGCGCCACCCGGACCGGTTCTTCGTCGCCTCGAAGACCGACAAGCGTGACTACAGGGGGGCCAGGGAGCAGATCCGTCGGTCGCTCGAGCGGCTCGGCCTAGACCGGATCGACCTGATCCAGCTGCACAACTTGGTCGACGCGATCGAATGGGAGTTCGCTCTGCGCGACGGCGGGGCGCTGGAGGCGGCCATCGAGGCGCGCGAAGAGGGCATCATCCGCTTCATTGGCGTCACCGGGCACGGCACTTCGGTGGCCGCGATGCACCGGCGCAGCCTGGAGCGTTTCCCCTTTGACTCGGTGCTACTGCCCTACAACGTGCGCCAGATGCGCGACGAACGCTACAAGGCGGACTTCGAGGCGCTCGCCGCGACCTGCAGGGAGCGCGGCGTGGCGCTGCAGACGATCAAGAGCATCGCGCTTCGGCCCTGGGAGGGCCGGCCGCAGACCGCCTCGACTTGGTACGAGCCGCTGACCGACGTTGCCGACATCGAGCTCGCGGTGCACTGGGTGCTCGCACGGCCCGACGTCTTCCTGAATACGGTCGGCGATGTGCACCTCCTGCCGCACGTGCTCGCCGCGGCCGACCGCTTCCAGGGCTCGCCGCCAGATGAAGCGGTCGAGGCGCTCCTCGACCAGCGGTCTCTCGCCCCCCTGTTCGTATAGTTGACGAGGAACGAGACGCCACGCCCGAACCGTACGGCTCGCCTTCGAACCTCATCTCGTCGGGGGCCTCGGCTGAGGGCGCGTGACCGATGAGTTCTGCGCCGCTGCGCCGTCTATCTCCCGAGAGCGCAACAGCGCAGGAGGGGGGACAACGCTGGACGCATCGATCCAGGTGTCGAGATCGAAGGTGGGTTTTTCGTAGGTAGAACGGCGAGAATGTCGGGCGAGATCACAAGGAGGCAGACATGAGCGGAGTGCGGCTCCTGGTGGGCACGCGGAAAGGCGCGTTCGTCCTGACGTCGGACGGGACGCGCGACGATTGGAACGTGGAGGGCCCGTTGTTTGCGGGGTGGGAGATCTACCACCTCAACGCGTCGCCGGTCGATCGGGACCGGTTGTACGCGTCCCAGTCTACGGGGTGGCATGGCCAGGTCGTCCAGCGCTCGGACGACGGGGGAAAGACGTGGGAGCCGGTTGGCAACGAGTTCGCGTACGACGGCGTCCCCGGCACGCATCAGTGGTACGACGGCACGCAGCATCCGTGGGAGTTCGCGCGCATCTGGCACCTTGAGCCCTCGCTGAGGGACCCGGACACTGTGTTCGCCGGCGTCGAGGACGCGGCGCTCTTCCGCTCCGTCGACGGAGGCCAGACGTGGCAGGAGTTGTCGGGGCTCCGAGATCACGAGACCGGCAGTCAGTGGCAGCCCGGCGCCGGCGGGCTGTGCCTGCACACGATCCTCATCCACCCCGATGACCCGCAGCGGATGTTCGTCGCGATCTCGGCGGCGGGCGCGTTCCGCACGGACGACGGCGGCGAGACATGGCGCCCGATCAACCGCGGGCTGCGCTCGCGTGAGCTCCCAGACGAGGAACGCGAGGTCGGGCACTGCGTACACCGGATCACGATGAACCCCTCGCGGCCGGACACGCTCTTCATGCAGAAGCACTGGCACGTGATGCGCAGCGACGACGGCGGGGAGTCGTGGCAGAAGGTGAGCGGCAACCTACCGTCCGACTTCGGGTTCCCGATCGCGGTGCACGCTCACGAGCCTGACACGGTCTACGTCGTGCCGATCGAGAGCGATTCCGAGCACGTTCCGCCTGACGGCAAGCTCCGGGTCTACCGCAGCCGGACGGGCGGAAACGAATGGGAGCCGCTTACCGACGGCCTGCCGCAGAGCCACTGCTACGTGAACGTGCTCCGCGACGCGATGGCCGTGGACAGCCTCGATCCCGGCGGCGTCTACTTCGGGACGACTGGGGGCCAGGTCTACGCGTCTCCGGACGGCGGCGACCGGTGGACGGCGATAGTGCGCGATCTGCCCTCCGTGCTCTCGGTCGAGGCGCAGACACTGCCGTGATCCGCGTCGTGCTTCCGCAGCACCTGCGGACCCTTGCCGGCGTCGACGGAGAGGTCTCGCTCGACGCCCAGGAGCGGCCGACGCAGCGCACGATCCTCGACGCACTGGAGGCGAGCTATCCAGTCCTGCGCGGGACGATTCGTGATCACGGGACTGCGGAGCGCCGGGCTTTCATCCGCTTCTTCGCCTGCGGACGCGACATCACACTTGATCCAGCCGACGATCCGGTGCCGCACGAGGTCGCCTCGGGAGCCGAGGTGTTCCGTGTGGTGGGTGCGATGGCCGGCGGGTAGGCGGCGCAGGCGCAGCAGGACGCCGGGGCGCGCCCATGTCATGCACGCAGCGCGAACCCGCATCGCTTCGCCGAACTTATTGGGCTCGGGCTCTGGGCGACATCTATGCGGCCGTCGCGAGTAGGAGCTCGCGACGGCCGCGGTGCCAGCGGATCACGGACAAGCTGTGCCCGACCTGGAGGCCGTCAGGGCCGAGCGCGAAGGACCCAAAGAACGTCGTCGTGCGTAGGCGGCGGCCGGCCGCGGCCGGGTCGTCCGGCTCGTCCGCGAGGCAGCGGTCGGCGATGAGGCAGACCGCATAGGCCTGGGCGCCCACGTAGTCCTCGAGCTCGACCGAGCGCGGCCCGAGCTCGGGCTCGACGGGCACGCTTGGGTGCCACTGCACGGGCGCTAGCACCCCATCAGACGGCCTGACGATCTCTGCAAACGAGGCAAGACCGGGCGAGACGCCGCCGATAAGAAGGGCTCGCCGCCCCGTGTGGAGGCGGTGGAGCCACTCGGCTTCCCACTCGAGCGGCCCGCAGAGGAGCACGGCGTCGGCCTCGTCGGGCCCCGCGACAATCTCGACCCCAAGCGCGCTCGCCTCACGCTCGAAGCCGGAGCGGGCAAAGCGGGCGAAGCGACCGGCCGCTGTGAGGACGGCCACGCGAGCACCCGGCCGGAGCTCGGCCACGGCCCGGCCGAGCGCGACGAGGTATCGGCTCGCCGGCGAGGGCACGGAAACAACGCCCGGGAGCCGCTGGACGTCGTCCGCGGCCGCCCCGTGGTTCCAGATGACCGCTCCAAGCCGGGCGCGGGCGACCGCCCGCACCGAGTCGCTCCCGTAGGGGCCAAGCACGAAGCGGCAGCCGCGCTCGGCGAGCTCGGCGTGGATCGCCGCCGACCGCGCTGGATCGCTCCGATCGTCGAGGACGAGGAGTCGAGTGCCTGCGTGGCGCGCCCAGCCCTCGAGGCCGGCACGCACCTGGGCTCCCTGGACGGCATAGCGCCCGGTCAGGGGGACTGGCGCCCCGACCGTCACCCGCCATAGACGAGGACGTGCTCTGGCTCGATGAGGAACGTCACCCGCGGCTCATCAGGCGAATGCCAGGGGTATGGCCTCTGCCCCAGGTACTTCTCGCTGAGCATGTCGACGTCCGCGTCGGCCTGCTCCCCGACGATCGTCTCGGCCACGCGCCCCTGGATGGCGATGCTGTAATAGGGCTCCTCGGGGTCGTGCCACGCCAGCGCGACGCGCGGGTCGTGCTCCATGTTGCGTGGCTTCTTCCGTCCGAAGAACGAGTTGACGAGAATTCCGTCGTCGCGAGCATGTACCCAAACGGTCGTAACCTGGGGAGAGCCGTCCGGGTTCAGCGTGGCTAGATGCCAGAAGTTCTTTCCCTCGAGCGCCTTCCGGACTTCGTCTGTGAGCGTTGCCATCCCTTCCTCCTTATCGACGCTCTGTCTCACCGCCCCCATCGCCGTTCGAGAGGGCAGCCAAATAGTGCTCGAAGGCCTGCTGGCGTCGCTGGGAGGCGTCGATCTCGCTCCGCAATCGGCCGATCTCGGCCAGACGCTCCTCACGCTCCGCTTCGGGGTCAGGGGCCTCGTCCTCGACCAGCCATCCTTCGGCGTGCTCGCCGAACAGCTCGACCTCCTCTGCCGCGGCCGCGCCGGCGAGGGCAGCTCGGACGAGCTCGACGTCCTCCTCGGTCATGCGCGCGAACGTCGCCTCGTCGATCCGGGGCCCTTCGAGCTCGCCGATCAGTTCCTCGAGCTCGTCCCGCAGCGCCGCCTCCCGGCTCCGCTCGAACTCGAGCGCCTCGAGCGCCTGCCGGCGGCGCTGCGCACGCGCGATCGCCTCGAGATCCACACGGCAAAGATAATCGAGCGGTGTCGTCCGATCCGTCGCCACGCGCGGTTCTCGCCGCGGCCGCGGCCGCCCAGGCCGCGATCTCCTTCGTAAACTTCGGCCTGCCCTCGATCGGCCCCGAGCTCCGCGACGAGTACGGCATGAGCCTTGCCGAGCTCGGGGCGGCGCTTACCGCAGGACTGCTCGGCACCGGCGTCGCCCTCATCGCCGCCGGCATCGCCGTCGACCGCTTTGGCACGCCGGCCTCGACGCTGGTCGGGACGCTGATTGCGGCGGCCGGGCTGGCGGTCGCGGCGGCGGCGAGCTCGACCGGGCTGCTCTTTGGGGCGCTCGTCGTCTTCGGCGTCGGTTCGGCAGTGGTCCCCATCGCCGGGGCCGGGGCGCTCTTTCGCGCCTACCCGGCGGCGAGCCGCGCCTGGGCGCTCGGCGTGCGCCAGATGGCGGTGCCGCTCGGCGGCACGGTCGCGGCCGTGGCCATGCCTCTGCTCCAGCGGGCAGGCGGTGTCGAGGTGGCGCTCGCGGTCGGAGCGGGAGCCGTGGGCGTTACCGGAGTCGTCTTTGCGCTCCTGCCCGAGGAGAGGCGGCCCCGCGGAGCCCGGCCGAGCGGCGCCTTCCGCAGGATCTGGCGAGCGCCGGGGATGCGGCGCTTGCTCGTCGTCGCCGGCTTCTACATCGTCGTGCTGCAGGCCGTCCTTTCCTACACGGTTCCGGCCGTCCGCGCCTCGGGGCTCTCGTCCTTCGTCGCATCGGCCACGTACTTCGCGGTGAACGTAACGGCGATGGTGGCTAGGATCGTGTGGGGCAAGGTCGCCGACCGGCAGCAGGGGACGCGGCGCAGCAGGACCCTGGTCGAGGTCGGCCTAATGGCTGCCGTAGGTGCGTTGCTCTTCACGGTCGCCCTGCACTTTGACGCCCTGGCCGTGGTGCCCGCCGCGGTCGTCTTTGGTTTCGGCGCCCTCGGCTGGAACGCCCTCGTCTATGTGAGCGCGGGCGAGCGGGCCGACCCGGAGCTGGCGGGCCGCTCCGTCGCCGTCGCCGCGACGGTCATCTTCCTCCTATCCGCTATCGCGACCCCGCCGTTGGGCGCCCTCGCCGCTCACGCCGGATGGGACGTCTTCTGGGCGACGACCGCGTTGCTAGCCGTGACCGGTTCGCTCATCGCGATCACGCTGCCGCACGTGCTGCGCGACTGATCTCTCCACGGCGTCAGGGTTCGTCGTGGTGATTGCATATTGTATGTTCAGGGCGTGGCGAAGATCCTCCAGGAGGGCGAGCCGCTCGTCCGCAACGCAAGCGCCGCCGCCACCGAGTTGATTCGCGAGGCGATCGTGGACGGCCGCCTCATTCCCGGAGAGCGGCTGAAGGAGGAAGAGCTCGCACGCGAGCTGGGCATCAGCCGGACGCCGGTGCGCGAGGCACTGCTCGTTCTCCAAGCCGAAGGCCTCGTCGACGCTGCTCCGAACCGCGGCGCAGCCGTGCGTGCGCACGACGCGCGGGACCTGGATGACCTGTACCAGCTTCGCGCCCTGCTCGAGGGGTACGCGGCGCGCAGGGCTGGAGGTCGGATCACACCGGAGCAGATCGAGCGCCTGAGAGCGAGCTGTGATCGCTTCGAGTCGCTCAGGGGCGATGACGTGCGCGAGCTCGTCAAGGAAAATCTCTTCTTCCACAACACGATTCTCGAGGCCGCCGGAAGCGCTCGTACCGCGAGCATGGTGCGCAAGGTGATCGAGCTGCCGCTCGTCTACAAGTCCTACATCTGGTACTCCCCCGACCAGAAGCGCATCTCGGCGCACTATCACCGACAGATCACGAAGGCGCTTGAAGTGGGCGACGCCGAGCGCGCCGAGCTCGTCATGAAGGAACACGTGTACGAGGGCCGCGACATCCTCGTGGCGCACGTCCGCGAGCTGGAGGTGCAGCAATGACCGAGGCAACTGCCGCTCCCCAGGAGTCGGCGCAGAAGACAGACGGTCCGGGCCCGCTCGCAGGCGTCCGCATAATCGAGCTCGGCATGCTCCTCGCCGGCCCGTTCACCGGCCGTCTCCTGGGCGACATGGGGGCCGAGGTGATCAAGATCGAGCCGCCGGGGCAGCCGGATCCTCTCCGAGACTGGGGGAAGGCCCGTTACAAGGGCCGATCGCTATGGTGGCCCATTCAGTCACGCAACAAGAAGTGCTGCACGCTGAACCTGAGGGCCGAGAAGGGACAGCAACTGCTGCTCGAGCTCGCGGGCCGGAGCGACGTTCTCGTCGAGAACTTCCGGCCGGGGACGCTCGAGAAGTGGAATCTCGGGCCCGAACGCCTGTGGGAGACGAACCCGCGGCTGGTGATCGCGCGTGTCTCCGGCTATGGCCAGACCGGCCCGTACGGGCCCCGTGCAGGGTTCGCCTCGGTTGCCGAGGCGATGGGCGGGATCAGGTACATCAACGGCTTTCCGGGCCAGCCGCCGCCGCGCGTGCACATTTCGCTCGGCGACTCGCTCGCCGGCATGTTCGCGGCGCAAGGTGTGCTCGCCGCCCTCTACCAGCGCGACTGCCTCGGGGGCAACCGTGGCCAAGTAGTGGACGTGTCGCTGATGGAGTCTTGCTTCGCGCTGCTCGAGAGCACCGTGCCTGAATACGACCGGCTCGGGATCGTCCGCGAGCCCGCAGGAACTGGCCTCAAAGGGGTCGCTCCGTCCAACATCTTCAGGTCACGCGATGGCAAGTGGATGGTGATCGCGGCCAACGCAGATGCCGTCTTCCGTCGCCTCTGCGAAGCGATCGGGCAACCCGACCTCGCCGACGATCCGCGCTTCTCGACGCACCTCGCCCGTGGCGAGCACCAAGCGGAGATCGAGGGCATCGTCGCGGAGTGGGCCCAACTTCGCGATGCCGCCGAGATCGACCGTCTCCTGAACGAGGCGGGCGTGATCTGCGGGCCGATCTACTCGGTGGCGGAGATCTTCGAGGATCCCCAGTTCCAGGCGCGCGACATGTTGCTCGAGCACGAGTGCGCCGAGCTCGGCACGTTCGTGGGTCCCGGCATCGTCCCCAAGTTCTCTGAAACTCCGGGCGCCGTCCGCTGGTCCGGCACCTGGGAGGAGGGAAGCCACAACCGCGAGGTGTTCGGCGACCTCCTCGGGCTCTCCGACGACGAGCTCGAGGAGTTGCGCGCGGAAGGCGTGCTGTGAAGATCGTCGTCTGCGACGTCGGGCCGCGGGACGGGCTCCAGAACCAGCAGAAGATTCTCGAGCCGGAGATCCGCGCCGAGCTCGTCAACCGGCTCGCCGCCGCAGGGCTTCCGCGGATCGAGGCGGTGAGCTTCGTGAACCCCGCCCGCCTGCCGCAGATGGCGGGCGCCGAGGAGGTCGTCGCGGGGATCGAGCGCGAAGAGGACGTCGTCTACGCAGGGCTTGTGCTGAACGAGAGGGGTTACGACAGGCTTGCCGATTCCGGGCTCGATGAGGTGCACTATGCCTTCGCCGCGTCCGAGACGTTCAACCGGAAGAATCAGAACGCGGAACCCGAGGAATCGCTTGCGCAGGCGGCACGAATCATCGAGCGAGCACACAGAGACGGGCTGACGGCGACGGTGACGATCGGGACAGCGTTCGGCTGCCCCTTCGAAGGCCGTGTCGAGCCGGAGTGGGTGCTCGAGCTCGCAGGGCGGGCAAGTGACGCTGGAGCCGATGAGATTGTCCTCGCCGACACCGTCGGCGTGGCGGTTCCGCGCCAGATGCGCAAGCTCGTCGCCGAGTGCTCGACGCTCGGTCTGCCCGTCGGCGTCCACCTGCACAACACGCGGAACACCGGCTTCGCCAACGCCTACGCGGCAATCGAGGCCGGGGCGTCGATTCTGGATGCATCGGTTGGAGGCATCGGCGGCTGCCCGTTCGCTCCCCGGGCGACCGGAAACATCGCCACGGAGGATCTCGTCTACATGCTGCACGGCGAGGGGCTCGACACAGGTATCGATCTGGACATGCTGATCTCAGTCGCCGTCTGGCTCGAGGGCGTCCTCGAGCGGGAGCTGGACGGGCAGGTCTACCGGGCCGGGACGTTCGCGCCGGTGGCCGGCTGACGAAACGGGAGGACGGAATGGCCTACAGGCTCGGAGTCGACGTGGGAGGAACGTTCACCGACCTCCTTCTCGTGCACGACGAGAGCGGCACGCTTCATCGCGTCAAGACTCCCTCGACCCCGGCAGACCCGTCTCAAGGCGTCCTCAACGGAGTGACCCGCGTCTGCGAGGTGAGCGGGGTCGGCCCGGGGGATCTCGCCTACGTGATGCACGGGACGACGGTGGCGACCAACGCGCTGCTCGAGGCAAAGGGAGCGCGCGTCGGCCTGATCACGACCAGGGGCTTCAAGCAGATCCTCCACCTGGCCCGTTCCCAGACTCCGGGGCCGCTCGCGGGCTGGATCATCATGATCAAGCCCGACCCACCCGCTGCGCTCGAGGACACCCGCGAGGCGAACGAGCGCATGAACGCGCAGGGAGAGGTGGTCGAGGCTGTCGATGCGGATCAGGTGAAAAACATCGTCCGCGACCTCGTCGAGTCCGGCGTCGAGTCGCTGACCGTCTCGCTCATCAACTCGTATGCGAACCCGGCGCATGAGCGCGAGATCAAGCAAATAATCCACGAGCTCTACCCGGGCTTCCCGGTCACGATCTCGTCCGACGTCCTGCCGGAGTTCCGGGAGTACGAGCGGACGCTCACGGCGTGCATGAACTCCTACGTGCGCCCGAAGGTTGAGGCCTACGTGGCGAGCCTCGAGGCCTCGCTCACCGATCTCGGCGTGAAGGGCGACCTGAATTTGTTGCGCTCGGACGCCGGGCTGATGACAACCAAGGTCGCCTCCGAGAGCCCCATCTACGGCATCCTCTCCGGCCCGTCGGGCGGCGTCGCAGGTGCGCTGCACGTCGCAGTGCGGGCAGGCTACGAGAACGTGCTCACATTCGACATGGGAGGGACATCGACGGACGTGGCGCTCAGCGAGCGCGGCCGGCCGACGATCGAACGGCAGACGGAAGTTCCCTACGGCTGGGGCCTGCCCGGCGAGGTGATCCCGATCAAGGTGCCGAGCGTGAACGTGCGTTCGGTCGGCGCGGGCGGGGGCTCGATCGCGCACGTGCCCGAGGTGACGGGCGCGCTCCGCGTCGGGCCGCAGTCGGCGGGGGCCGATCCGGGGCCGGCCTGCTACGGGAAGGGCGGCGTCGAGCCTACCGTGACGGATGCGAACGTGATCGTCGGCCACCTGCCGCCGCAGCTGCTGGGCGGCGAGATCCCGCTGGACATCGAGGCGGCGAAAGCGGCGGTGAAGAAGGTCGGCGGAGCCCTCGGTCTGGACGTGCATCAGGCCGCCGAGGGCATCCTCGACATCGTCAACGAGAACATGGCCGGCGCCCTCCGCCTCGTCTCCGTGCAGCGGGGGTACGATCCGCGCGACTTCGCTCTCGTCGCCTTCGGCGGCGCCGGGCCGATGCATGCGAACGCGGTTGCCAAGGTGATGGGCTCGTTTCCGGTCATCGTGCCGCCGGCACCCGGCCTGCTCTGCGCGACCGGCGACCTCGTGGCCGACTTCCGCGGCGAGTTCGCCCGCACTTTCATTCGCACGATCGATCGCACGACGGGTGAGGAGCTACGCGCGATTCTCGACCGGCTGGGAACCGAGGCTCGCGAGTGGCTCGAGGGCGAGGGCATTCCGGAGAGCTCACAACGGGTCTCGTACGACGTCGACATGCGCTACTACCGCCAGGGCTACGAGATCCCGGTCGAGATCGATCCAGCCTTGCTGGCCGGCGATGGCACGGCCATGCTCGCCGAGCGCTTCAACCAGCTGCACGAGCAGTTCTACCGCTTCAAGATGGAGGAGACGGCGTGTGAGATCGTCAATCTGCGCGCAATCGGGTACGGCACGGTACCGAAGCCGCGACTGCCGGAGTCCGATGAGCGCGGCGAGCCGGATGCGTCGCACGCGGTGTTCGACGAGCACGAAGTCTACTTCGGTGGGGAGTGGCTGCCGACGAAGATCTACGACCGCTCGCAGCTCGTCCCGGGCAACCGCGTCGACGGGCCGGCGATTGTGACCGAGTTCGACTCGACGACCGTCGTTCTCTCGGGTTATGCAGCTGAGGTCGACCGATATCTGAACCTGATGATCAATCCCGCAAACGGCTAGAGGAGGCTTGAGTGAAGGTCGCCGAGATCCCGAAGATCGACGTTGACCCCGTCACCCTCGACATCATCGAGGGAGCGCTGAAGAGCACGCGCTTCGAGATGGACGCGACGCTCTTCCGGACGGCGATGAGCCCCGTCATCCGGGAGCAGCACGACGAGTTTCCGATGATCACGGACCCGAACGGGCGCATGGTCGTCGGCCAGTTCGGCTCGTACATCAGCGAGATGCTCGAGACGTTCGATGAGCCGATCGTCGAGGGCGACGTGATCTTCAACTCGGATCCCTACAGATGCGGGGGGGCGATCTCCCACATCAACGATTGGCTCGTCTGCCTGCCCATCTTCTGGCAGGGAGAGCTGATCGGCTGGGCGAGCATGTTCGGCCATCAGATGGACGCGGGTGGGCCGCTGCCCGGCTCGCTACCGACGGGTGCGAAGACCGTCTTCGGCGAGGGCATTCGCATCCCGCCGGTGAAAATCTTCCGCGAGGGTGAGCTGAACACGGACGTCCTCGGCGTGATCCTCAATAACGTCCGCATGCCCGAGATGAACCGGGCCGACCTGATGGGAATCATCGCCGGTTGCCGCACGGCGGAGAAGCGAGTCCACGAGCTCTGCGGGCGGTTCGGCAAGGAGACGTACCTGGCCGCGTGCCAGGCACTGCTCGACAGGACGTACAAGGCGATGGCGAAGCTGATCCTCGCTGCGATTCCGGAGGAGCCGCAGTCGTTCGAGGACTGGATCGACGACGACGGGCTCGGGCACGGCCCGTACAGGATGAAGCTGACCATTTGGCGGGAGGGGGAGCACGCGTACTTCGACTGGTCGGGGACCGACCCGCAGGCGATGGGCCCGGTGAACTTCTACCTCTCGGAGGCCATGTTCAAGATGTTCATCGGGGTCTACCTGATCATGGTCTTCGACCCACAGATCCTCTTCAACGACGGCTTCTATCCCCTACTCCACATCGTGATCCCGGACGGGAGCCTGCTTCACCCGAAGTTCCCCTCGGCTCTCGGCTGCAGGACGCATGCGCTGACGCGGCTGTTCGACATCCTCGGCGGCGCGCTCGCACGCAAGAGCCCGGAGCACACGACGGCCGCCGGCTACGGCACCAGCCCGTACATGCTCTACTCGGGCTGGGACCGGAACGGTGAGTTCTACTACCTGATGGAGATCTCCTACGGCGGCATCCCCGGCCGCCCGATCGGCGACGGGATGGACGGGCACTCATGGTGGCCGCTGTTCCAGAACATCCCGACCGAGTACCTCGAGGCGTACTACCCCGTGCGAATCGACGGCTACACGACGATCACCGACTCCGGCGGCGCCGGCTTCCACCGCGGGGGCAACGGGATCGAGAAGCGCTACGTGTACCTTGAGCCAGGCATCGTCTCCATCCACGACGACCGCTGGCTCACCTACCCGTGGGGGATTCTCGGCGGCAAGCCCGGGAGCCGCTCGGAGAAGATTCTGGTGCGGGCGGACGGGACGCGCGCGCGCCTGCCGGCGAAGTGCGACGAGGTCGAGGTCGGCCCCGGCGACATGCTGGTCTACCGCACCGCAGGCGGCGGCGGCTGGAAGGACCCGCTCGAGCGCCCGGAAGAGAAGGTGGAGGCAGACGTTGCCAAGGGCTTGGTCTCTGAGGAGAAGGCCTACGAGGACTACGGCGTGGTCGTAGGCGAGCCGGAGGCGACCGAGAGGCATCGAGAGCATCTGCGCGTGGCGCGGCGCGAGATCAAGGACTTCGACCTCGGCCCGGACCTCGACGAGATCCTCCACCAGGCGAAGGAGGAGACGGGCCTCGATCCTCCGGTTCCACCGGAACCGCTCCCGTGGGCGCAGATGGAGTCGCCGGAGGAGGCGCTGCGCCGCGTCCGCGAGCACGGCGACCGACAGATGACGCAGACCGAATGAGCTTCGCGGGTTTTCACGGGAGGGCCGGGTTCGGCCGGCATCCGGCTCTGATCGTGGTGGACGTGAGTCTCGGTTTCACCGATCCGGCGTCTCCGTTGGTCTGCGATCTCGACCACGTGGTGGCGGCTATCCAGAGGCTCCTCGGCGAGGCGCGCAAGGCGGGCATACCCGTGATCTACACGACCGTGTCGTATGCCGAGGGCGACAAGCAGACGGCGGCGGCTTTCATAGACAAGGTGCCGGCTCTGCTCACGCTCGAGGCGGGCAGCCGCTGGGTCGAGATCGACCCGAGGATTGCACCGAGGGAGGACGAGCCGGTGCTGAACAAGCTGTTCGCATCCGCGTTCTTCGGAACGGCGCTTGCCAGCTTGCTGGCGGCAAACAGCTGCGACAGCCTGATCGTGACGGGAGCCTCGACGTCGGGCTGCGTGCGCGCGACGGTCGTGGACGCGCTCCAACACGGCTATCGTCCGATCGTCCCGCGCGAGGCCGTCGGCGACCGCAATCCGGACGCCCACGCCGCCAGCCTCTACGACATCGACGCGAAGTACGGGGACGTCGTCTCGCTCGAATCGGCCCTCGAGCACATGGAGGAGTTCGCTGGCGCACACGCTCGCTGAGAAAATCCTGCTCGCCCACTGCGACGCCGACGACGTCCGCCGGGGCCAGGTCGTCATGGTCCGCTGCGACGTCGTCATGGCGAACGACGTCTCGGGGCCGATCGCGTTCCGGGCGATGGAGAAGATGGGTGCCGCAAAGGTGTTCGACCCGGCCAGGGTCGTGATGGTCGCCGACCATTTCGCTCCCGCGAAGGACGCCCGGACTGCCGAGCTCCTGAAGCGGATGAAGGAGTGGGCGGACGGGCAGGGGGTGACGTTCTACGGCCAGGGTCGCGGCGGGATCGAGCACACGCTGCTCTGCGAGGAGGGGTGGATCGTTCCCGGCTCGGTGATCGCCGCCGGGGACTCCCATACCTGCACCTACGGCGCGCTCGGCGCGTTCGGCACCGGTCTCGGCTCGACCGACATCGCCGCGTGCCTCGCCTTCGGCGAGTTCTGGCAGGCGGTGCCGGGGACGATCCGCGTCGAGTTCACGGGCGAGAAGCAGCCGTTCGTGACCGGCAAGGACCTGATCCTCGCCGTGATCGGCGAGATCGGCGTCGGCGGGGCGACGAACTGCGCGCTCGAGTTCGTCGGCGACGGCGCGGCGGCTCTCTCGATCGACGAGCGGCTCGCCGTCTCGAACATGGCGGTCGAGGCGGGCGCGGAGACCGGTTTCTTCCCAGCCGACGAGAAGACGGCGGAGTACCTTGCGGGCCGCACGGACCGGCCGTGGCAGGCGGACGAGTCTGACGCGGACGCCGAGTTCGCCCGCGAGCTGGCAATCGACCTCTCCGAGCTGCCGCCGCTGATCGCGCTTCCTCACCTGCCCGGCAACGTCGTCCCGGTCGAGGAGGCGGCAGGCACGAAGATCGATCAGGTCTACATCGGCAACTGCTCGAACGGGACGATGACAGATCTGCGCCAGACCGCGCAGGTCCTGAGAGGACACCGCGTTCACTCCGCCTGCCGGATGATCGTCGTGCCCGCGACCCAGTCCATCTATCGGCAGGCGCTCGCGGAAGGGCTCCTCGACCTCTTCGTCGAGGCCGGCGCGATGGTCTCGACGCCGACGTGCGGCGCCTGTTTCGGCGGCCACATGGGCGTTCTCGGCTCCGGCGAACGGGCCATCACGACGACCAATCGGAACTTCAGGGGCCGGATGGGCTCCCCGGAGGCGGAGGTGCACCTGGCGAACGCCTACGTGGCCGCGGCCGCCGCCGTCGCGGGGGCGATCGTCCACCCCGCGGAGGTCGCGAGCGGAGTGGCCGCATGATCGTCGAGGGTAGGGCCGTCCTCATCCCGGGCGACGACGTCGACACCGACGTCATGTATCCGGGCCAGTACCTGAACATCGAAGATCCCGAGCAGATGAAGCCCTATCTCTTCGAGGGCTACGATCCCTCGCTCCGCAAGCAGCTCGGGAGCGACGCGATCATCGTTACCGGATCGAACTTCGGGATCGGCTCCTCTCGAGAGCACGTCGTCCAGGCGCTGAAGGCTTGGGGTGTCCGTTGCATTCTCGGCCCGTCGTTCGCGCGCATCTTCCGACGCAACTGCATCAACCTCGGGCTGCTGGTGCTCGAATGTCCGGAGGCTGCAGAGGCTGCGAAGCCCGGCTCGAGGATCGAGATCGACACGTCGACGGGCGTCGTCCAGGTAGACGGTCAAGCCTTTCAGGCGCGGCCGGTCGACCCATTCGTGCTCGAGCTGCAGGACTCCGGCGGGCTGATCCCCTGGAGCCGTGAGAGAATCTCGGCATGATCGTCCGAGATCGGGGTGGCGACTGGCAAGTCGTCTTCCAGACCGATCACGCCGACCTCTCGGGTGCCTTCGCCCGCGCCTGGGCCGAGCCGGGGCCGCGGCACGACTCGCTCACGCTCGCCGCGGAGCGTCACGACGACGGCTGGGCGGTGTGGGAGCGGGCGCCGAGAGTTGCGCCTGACACGGGCGAGCCGGTCAACTTCCTCGACGTCGGCATCCCCGCGCACCTCGCCTTCTATCGGGCCTGCATCGCCGCCGTCACCGAGCAGGATGCGTATGCCGGCTTGCTGGTCTCGATGCACGGTGCAGGCATCTATCAGCAGCGTTACGGCCGCGATCCCGGTCTGGGCCTCAGGCAGGCCGAGGCCTTTCGTGACCTCGTCGACGCCTTCGTACGCGAGCAGGAGACTGGCTACGCCGAGCGCCTCGCACAGACCGGCGTCCGCGACGAGCAGCGCTGGAGCGACTACGAGTTGCTCCAGCTCTACGATCGCCTCTCGCTTTACTTCTGCATGCGCGACGTCGAGCGCGGGGAGGAGGCGGAGCTCCAGGGCTACCGGCTCGAGCCGCTCGGGACCTGGCGCGTCAGGATCGAGCCGTTCCCGTTCGGCGACGGCGCAGCGCGCTTCTCGCTCGTCCGCCGGCTCCTACCGAAAAACGGTCGTGCCGACGTGCTGGCGACTTCGCCCGGGGTCGTCGAGATCTCGCTCGAGCCCTAGCCTCTAGTCGACGATCGCGACCGCACGGACGGGCGACCCGTACGCCGTCTCGAGCCGGAGCGGGAAGCCGTAGAACTGGAAGCGGCGGCCGACGACCTCCTTTAGGTTGTTCAGGTTCTCGTAGTGGGTCACTCGGCGCTGGGCGCAGGCCTTGTGCGTGGGGTACTCATCCGTGATGTAGACGAGATCGGGGCTGATCGTCTCCACTCCGAAGATCTTCACGCCGCGCTCGGCCATCCAGTGCACCGCCTCGGCGGAGATCCCGCAAAAGCCGTCGAGGAAGGCGGGCGTGCCCGCCGTCCGGTTGTAGTGGTCGCTGCAGAAGAGCATGATGTCGCCCTCGCGCAGCTCCTGGCCGCTGGCCTCGACCGCCTGCTCCACCTCCGCCGCGGTGACGTCGTGCGCGCGCGGGTACGCGCGGATGTCGACGCAGATCGCGCCGCCGCAGAACGTCTCCAGCGGCATGTCGGCGATCGCCTCGCCCTGCTTGTCGTAGTGGCCGAAGGCGTCGACGTGGGTGGCGGCGTGGTTCGAGGTGATGATGATCTCGGCGTTGAACGACGGCCGGCCTTCTGCCGCGTCTGCGTGCAGGATGTGGCGCAGGATCTGGGTCGGCGGGAAGAACGGGTGCAACTGCGATTCCCGGGAGAGCGGTTGCGAGAGATCGATCACGCGACGGGCCATGTCACTCCTTTTCGGCCATCTCCTTGCACACCTGGACGATCCGCGGGACGAGCGCCGAGACGATCTTCTCGCCGGTCTCGACGCGGGCCCGCGTCGCGTCGCCGACCACGCCCGACGGGGTGATGTCGCGGAGCATGTCCATGGGCACGACGACGCCGGGGCCGCTCGGCCGCATGGCGTACCGGCCGAACGACGTCCACGGCAGTCCGGCCTCCTTGACCGCGGCACCGCGGTCGAACGCGTCGCGTGTCGCCCGATCCTCGTACACCTGTTGGCCGAACGCGAGCGCGATCGAGGTCTCCGCTTCCTCGGCATGGATCATCGGGCCCTCGATCTCGGCGAGCACATCGGAGGCGAGGTCCCACCACTGGACGAGGAAGACGCGGCGACCGGTCGTCTCGAAGTAGTGGTTCAGCGCCACCGTGAGCGCTGCGTTGTTGCCGCCATGACCGTTGACGGCGACAAGGTTCTCGAAGCCGTGGTGGACGAGCGAGTCGCAGACCTCGCGGAACACCTGTAGGAACGTCGTCGTCGACAGCCGAATCGAGCCCGGGAACTGCATGTGGTACCAGGACAAGGTCACGTTCAGGGTCGGCGCGACGAGCAGCTCGACTCCGTCCGCGGCTCCCGCCTCGGCAGCACTGGCGCAGAGCGAGCGAGCGATGAAGCAATCCGTGTCGAGCGGCATGTGCGGACCGTGCTGCTCGATCGAGCCGATCGGCACCAGCACCGCGTCCACGCCGTCCCTGATTCGCGCGTCGACCTCTTCCCAGGTCAGGCGCTCGATGAAATGCTCGGCCACGGTACGCGATCTTTAACGAATGTCAGACATCGTGCAATACTCGGCTCTCAACGAGCCGGAGGATGGATGGAGGGAACCGTCGAGGTCAACGGCGTCAGCCTCTGGTACGAGGTCTCGGGAGACGGCGAGTCCGTCATGCAGATCCACGGCGCCGGCTTCGGACACTTCAACTTCGCCCCCGCGACGCCCGAGCTCGCCAAGCGCTTTAAGGTAGTCGACTACGACATGCGGGGCTACGGCCGTTCCGACCGCCCGATCCAGGACTACGACATGGAGGTGTGGGCGGATGATTTGGCCGGACTCCAGGACGCCCTCGGCATCCATGAGGCGCACATCCACGGTACGTCGATGGGCGGGATGATCGCGATCGTCTTCGCCGGCAAGTACCCGGAGAGGACGAGGTCCGTCGTCATCAACTGCGCTGCGGCGAAGCTCGGAACGGCAGGGCGCCTGATCTTCAAGAACTGGATCGACATCGCGCGCCTGGACCCGGACGGGCCGGGCAGCCGCATCCTCGCCGAGTTGATCGCATGGCAGGCGCTCTCGAGGGCGTTCCTCGAGACACCCGAAGGCGCGGCCGCGATCGACACGATCCAGGAGATCCTGCGCGACTCGAACCGGATCGAGGTGTTCACGGCTGCTTGCCAGGCCATGTGCGACATGGACCTGCGGCCCTGGCTTCCGAAGATCATGGCGCCCGCCTTGGTGCTCGGGGGAGACGAGGATCTGATGACCCCCTGGGATCAGGGCCCGGACGGGGCTGGGCAGGAAGCGATCTACGAGGGGATCCCGAACGCGGAGAAGCACGTCATCAGCGGCTCGAACCACTCGACGATCTTCGATAACACCGAGGAGCACGTGCGGGTCGTGATCGACTTCTTCACGCGGCACAGCCGCGCTGGCGACGGAGACTAGTGCCCGCGCTCGAGGAGTTCGGCGTCGAGCCGATCCCGGCGAAGCTGCGCACGGTGGGCTGGCGCGACCTGTTCGCGATCAACTTCACCTTCTTCCTCAACCCGGTCATGTACCTGCTGGGCGCCTTCGCGGTCGTCGACGGAGGGCTGCCGCTCTGGTGGGCGGTCGCCGCGATGGTGGCCGGGCAGGCGCTCGCGTACTCGCTCCTTGTCGTCGTCGCCCAGCCGGGGGTCGACTACGGGCTTCCGGGCCAGGTGGCGATGCGGGCGACGCTCGGCTTCTGGGGCGCCCGCCTGCTCAGCTCTCCATACCGGGTCGTCGCGGCCACGTACTGGTTCGCGGCGCAGGCGCTTACCGGCGCCCTCGGCTTTCAGGCGATCGTGAAGGGGCTGACCGGAGACCACCTGCCGCTCGTCCCGGTCGCTCTCTGCCTCGCCGCCTTCCACGCGACCCTTGCCGTGCTCGGCTTCGACGTCACCCGCTGGCTGTTGCGCATCGTCCTCCCGATCTCGCTCGTCTTCACGGGAGTCCTGGTCGGGCTCTACATGGCTTCGGACGACCCGCACTACGCCGTCAGCCGCGTCTTCGACTCCCCGGCACAGCACCTGACGTGGCTCGGCTTCGCGAAGTACGTGACCGTGATGTGCGGCGCCTCCCTCACGCTCGTGACGAGCGTGGCCGACTTCTGCCGCTACACGCCGACGCGGCGCGACATGCGGATCGGGTACGCCGCCTCGGCGCTCGCGGCCGCCGTGGTGACGACCTTCGTGGGAGGCTACGCGGCAGCGGCGACGGGGGAGACGAACCCGTTCATCGCCGTGGTCGACGTGACGTCCAGCAAGGCCCTGCTCGTGCTGCTCCTCGCCGCCATCGTCGTCCAGGGAATCGCCGCCAACATCACCAACGTCTACACGGCGGGGCTGTCGCTCGTGAACTCGGTGCCGCGTCTTGGACGGCTGCGGGCGACGATCGCCGTCGGTGCGGGTGCGCTCGCCCTCTCGGCCTTCCCCGACTTCGTCAACCATGCGCAGCGCTGGATCACCCATCTCGGCAACGTGGCCGCCCCGCTCGCGGGCGTCGTGCTCGCCGACTACCTGGTCCTCAAGCGGCAGGAGATCGACGTGCCGGCGCTGTTTGACCCGGCCGGCCGCTACCGCTATCTCAACGGCGTCAATGTGACGGCGATCGTCTCGGTCGCGATCGGGGTGGCGGTCTATTACACCCTTCCCCACGACTGGCTGAAGATCGTCTGGGGGATCGGGGTCGGTGCGGCCGCCTACCTCGCACTCGCGTGGTTGCAGACGACCTTCGCGCGCCGTCTGGCGGGCCCCTACGCGGGGACGATGGCCTCCTCCCACCGCTCGAGCTCGCCCTCGTAGATGTAGCGCTCCTCGGGCGACCACAGCTCGAGACCGGCGAGGTAGCCCTCGTAGATCGCGTGGTCGAGCTTGCGCGGAGCGACGCAGTCGCCGATCCGATATAGATGCTCGACCTCCCCTCTGAGCGCCAGGTAGAGGTCGTCGTTTGCCTTCGGTCCCGTCGCCAGCACGACCGTGTCCACGCCCTCGATGGCCTCCTCGGCTCCCGTGTACAGGTTGAAGATCGAGACCCTGTCGCCCTCGATCGCCTTCGCCCAGACATTGAGCCGGTAGGTCAGGCCCTTGCCGAACAGGCGGTTGTAGAGGATCGCCATGTCGAGCGTGGTGAGTGTGAACGGAAAGAGCGAGCTCCAGCGGCTGACCACCTCGACGCTGGCACCGCCGTCGAGCAGTACCTCGGCCGTGCCCGCCGCGTACCGCGAGCCGTCGTCGTCGAGCACGACGACCCGCTCCCCGACGGGGCTCGACCCGAGCAGGACGTCCCAGGCCGTGAGCACGTTGTCCTGATCGACCCCGGGCAGCGTCTCGACCAGCGGGGCGACGCTCGAGAAGCCGGTGCGCGTGGGAACCGCCCCGGTCGCCACGATCACCTCGTCCGGCGCGAGCTCCGCGACGAGCGCGGGCGTCGCCTCTGTTTTGAGTCTGATCTCGACCCGATGTGCGCGCATCTGCGCCTCGAGGTCGCGCGTGATCCAGCCGAACTCCTCGCGTCCCGGCGTCTTCAGGATCAGGTTGATCTGGCCGCCGAGCCGGTCCTCGCGCTCCACGAGCACGACACTGTGGCCGCGCTTCGCCAGCGTCTCGGCCGCCTTCATGCCGGCCGGGCCGCCGCCGGCGACGAGGAAGCGCCTCGGCGCGTGCGCCGGCGGCGGCGATCCGAAGCGCCGCTCCCGCCCCGCCGCGGGGTTGATGGTGCAGCTGATCGGCAGGCCCTTGAACACGCGGGCGATGCAGCCCTGGTTGCCGCGGATGCAGTGGTAGATCTCGTGCTCGCGATCTTCGCGGACCTTGTTCGCAAACTCGGGATCGGCGATCTGCGCCCTCGTCATCGCGACCATGTCCGCCTTGCCCGAGGAGATGATCTCCTCCGCCAGCGCCGCGTCCTTGATCCCTCCGACCGTGAAGACCGGCAGGTTGCGCACCGCCGCCTTGACGGTCGCAGTGAGATCGACGAGGTAGCCGTCCGGCGTGTCGGAAGGCTGGATGGCCATGAAGATGTTGTGGTAGCCGGCCGCTGTCACGTTGACGTAGTCGATCCGGCCGTCGGCCTCGAGGTCCCGGGCGACGCGCACGGCGTCCTCGACGTCCAGCCCACCGGGGATGAAGTCGCTCAGGCTGATGCGTACACCGACGACGAAGTCCGCCCCGACGCGTCGGCGGACCTCCTCGATCACCTCGCGCGAGAAACGAAGGCGGTTCTCGAACGAGCCGCCGTACTCGTCGGTTCGCTTGTTGTAGAGCGGCGAGAGGAACTGATGCAGGAGGTAGCTGTGCGAAATGTGCACCTCGGTGCCGTCGAAGCCGCCTTCGCGCGAGAGCTCGGCCGAGCGCCCCCACCACTCGACCACCTCGCGCATGTCCTCGGGCTCCATCGCCTTCGGCGTCTCCCCGTACGCGGGTGACTTGACCGCGGAGGGTCCCCAGAGGACGCGCAGATCGTCCGCCGAGTCGCTCAAGGCATTCAGGCCGAAATGGTTGAGTTGCTCGAAGATGACCGCGCCGTGCTCGTGCACAGGTTCCGTGAGACGGCGGTTGACGTCGACCGCGTCCTGCCGGAATGCCCAGGCGATGCGCGGAAAGCCCGTAGTCGAGGTCGGGTGGACGACCCTGTTGCCCGTGATCAGCAAACCGGCACCACCCTTGGCGCGGGCGACCTGGTAGTCCACGTTGCGCTGCGAGTCGATGCCGCCGTCCGCGAACAGCTTCACGTGCGCCGTCTGCATGATCCGATTCCGGACCGTCACGTTGCCGATCCGCATTGGGCTGAAGAGGTGGGCGTACGCGGCCACGGCGACCTCCTGCGCGACGGGACCAGGCCTCTAGACTACGCCTCCGGGATGGTTCAGGACGAATTCGTGCTCGATACGGTCGCCGTACGCGCCTTCATCCCGGACGTGCGCGCCGCGTTCGACCGCTCTTCCTCGCCCGCCGAGGCATGTGACGCCATCCGGCCGCGGTTCGCCGACCTGCTTGCCGATCGCGAGTGGCTTCCCAACCGCTACCAGGAGGCGGCCGTGGAGAGCGGCATGGGCGGAGGGATTGGCCAGTGGCTCCTGTACCGGGCAGGCGACGGCACGTTGTCGCTGTTCTCGCTCGTCGTCCCGCCCGACGCCCAGACGCCCGTGCACGACCACCTTGCCTGGGGCCTCGTGGGCCTGTACAGGGGAACGCAGGAGGAGGAGGTCTACGCGAACGGGGACGGCGGGGCGCTGGAGCTCGTCGAGCGGCGCGCGCTGCTCCCCGGCGACTTCTATGCGCTCATCCCGCCGCGCGACGACATCCACCGCGTGCGAACGACCTCCACGGTCACGTCGGTGTCGATCCATCTGCTCACCAACGACACAGGCTGCGTCTGGAGGCATGCATACGACCCGGCGTCGGGCGAACAGAAGCCGTTCAGGTCTGGCTACGTGAACGCGCCCTGCGAGGGCGCTGCTGCCCTGCGAGAGTCAGACATTTGACTCCCGTGCGGCGCGGTTGTATACAAGGGGCGATTTCTTTGCACGGCCTCACCACACCAGCGGCCAGGGCGGTTGTCTTCGTGTCTTGTGGTGGTCTGCGGCGATCGGGGGGCAAACATCCTCGAGAGGGCGGCGAGGGGAAAGGAGATGGCATATGAGTGAGCTCGAGGACTTCGAGTTCGACCCGGAGGAGTACGCCGAGCAACTCGGGCACGCCGATGAGCTCTCGCACAGCGACTTCACGGATCCGACGGCCCTGCGGGCGGAAACCAAGAGCGGGCTGACGCGGCGCGACCTTCTCGCCAAGGGAGGACTCGGAGCCGCCGCCGTCACAGGCCTCGGCGCTCTCGCCGGCCCTGCCGCGGCCCAGACTTCGAGTAGCGGCAAGTTCGGCGGGACGCTTCGGGTGATCAGCCTCGGCGTCGAATGGCCTCAAGGCGCGCAGCAGCAGGCGGAGAAGGACCTCGGCTTCAAGTTCAACGTGCAGCTGATGAGTACGAATGCCGAGGTGCAGAAGTCGATCACGGCACCCGAGAGCTTCGACCTAGGAGGGCTCTACAACTACCAGTTCTTCCAGATCTGGCCGACGGGCAACTTCCAGGCCGTCGACCGGCGCAAGATCAAGGCCTGGAACGACTTCTACCCCATCTTCACGAAGGGCAAGGTCCTCGTCAACAACCCGAAGTGCACCCCGGGGCAGGGCGACGCCCCGTTCCGCGTGACCTTCGTCGACCTCAACCACGGAACGGGTCTTCCGCTCACGGTGGAAGGTCCGAAGAACAACAAGCAGATCGTCCAGTGGTGGGACGAGAAAACGAACAAGGCCTACCACGGCAAGCCGCAGCCGCGGTGGATCCTTGGCCCGGCAGCCCATTTCAACATGGACTCGATGGGCTACAACGGCGACGTCATCCACAAGGCGCCGCAAAAGGTGTCCTGGGCCGAGCTGCTGAACTCGAAGTGGAAGGGCCGGGTCGCGCTCCTCAACGATCCCGGCATCGCGATGGAGGATGCCGGCAACGCTGTAAAGGCGCTGGGGCTGATGAACTTCAAGGACCTCGGCAACATGACGAAGCCCGAGATCGACCGCCTGGTCAAGATCCTGATCAAGTACAAGAAGAGGGGCCACTTCCGGGCCTTCTGGTCGACCTTCAACGAGTCCGTGAACCTGATGGCCTCGAAGGAGGTCGTGATCGAGTCGATGTGGTCGCCCGCGGTGGCGCTGCTCATCGCTCAGGGCGTCAACGTCCGCTACGCCTTCCCCCCGGAGGGGATGCGTGGCTGGTGCAGCTGTCAGGGAATTCCGAAGCACGTCAAGGGCGACACGCTCAACGCGGCGTACGACTACCTCAACTGGATGTACGACGGCTTCCTCGGCGCGCTGATCATGCGCCAGGGCTACTACATCGCAAACGGCAAGAAGCTCCTCGGCTGGATCAAGACGAAGGGGAACGAAGGCAACCCGGCCTTCACTCCGGCCGAGTACAACTTTTGGTACAATGGCAAGCCGGCTCCGCGAGACCTGCCCGGGATCACCGGCCATGTCGGGGACATCAAGAAGGGGCAGGTGCGTGACGGAGGATCCTTCCTGAAGCGCTCCTGCAGGTACTCGTCCTGGAACTCCTTCTTCCGGGAGAACACGTACCAGATCAAGCGATTCAACGACTTCCTCAGCGCGTAGCGCCTATGGCAGAGGAAACGAGGACCTCAGGTCCGGTTTCGGAGGGGGCGGCGGACGCCGCCCCCTCCACAGCAAAGGGGTCTGGGCTTGACCTCATCGAGCTGACCAAGGTCTTCCCCGGCGGCACTGTCGCCGTCGAGGACTTCAACCTGCACGTGGATCACGGCGAGTACGTCGTGCTGCTCGGCCCCTCGGGCTGCGGCAAGACGACCACGCTGCGGATGATCGGTGGCCACGAGTACCCGACCGAGGGCGACATCGTGCTGGACGGCGAGTCGCTCGTCGGCCTGGCGCCGCACAAGCGGCCGACGACGACCGTCTTTCAGCACTTCGCGCTCTTCCCACACCGCACCGTGCTCGAGAACGTGGAGTTCGGCCTGAAGATGCACGGCATGGCCAAGGAGGCGCGTCGCAGGCAGGCGTTCGAATCGCTCCGGATGGTAGGCCTGGAGGAGCTGGCCGGCCGCAAGCCCCGCGCCCTGTCCGGTGGTCAGCAGCAGCGGGTCGCGCTCGCCCGCGTGCTCGTGACGAAGCCGAAGGCCCTTCTGCTCGACGAGCCCCTCGGCGATCTCGACCGTCTACTGCAGCTGCGGATGCGCGTCGAGCTGCGCAATCTCCAGCGCCAGCTGGGATTGATGTTCATCCACGTGACGCACAACCAGGAAGAGGCGCTGTCGATGGCCGACCGCATCGTGGTGATGAACGACGCGCGCATCCAGCAGGTCGCCGATCCGCTCACGATCGCCACGCAGCCGGAGACGGAGCTCGTCGCCCGCTTCATGGGGGACAACAACATCATCCGCGGCCACGTCGCCGAGCGCGACGGAGAGCGGTTGGTCGTCGAGGACGAGCAGCACGTGCGGGCGAGCGTGGGCGCCTCGGGCGACGACGGCCCGAAGGTCGGCGACGAAGCGATGGTCTCGATCCGGGCCGCCAGCGTGCAGCTCGACGAGGACGGCTCGGGCCCGCTGGGTCTGAACGCCGCCGAGTGCGAGATCGTCTTCGTCGAGTTCCTTGGCGATCTTGTCAAGCTCCATCTCACGGCCGGCAGCGACCGGATGCTCGCCAAGGTCTCCGGCGAGCTCTACCCGTCACTGCGGGGGCGCGAGGGCGAGAAGATCCGGATTGCCTGGAAGGAGGAGGATGTCAAGCTCCTTCGAGCCTGACCCGGCGCCGCAGCTCGACGTCACCGAGATCGAGCAGGTCGAGGAGATCGTCGAGGCGCGCCCGATCGAGCGGGCGCTCGGCGAGCAGGCGCCCGCCGCGCGGAGGGGGACGGGCTGGATTACCACGGCATGGGCGCTGCCGGGCGGCCTCTGGCTCGGCTTCTACTTGATCGCCCCGCTCGTCTTCATCGTCCTCGTCAGCTTCTGGACGTACTCGCAGGGGGCGAGGTCGGGCTTCACGACGGACTGGACGCTCTCGAACTACAGCCAGATCTTCCACCCCTTCAGCCTCGACAACACGTACTGGAAGAACATGCTGACGAGCTTCGAGACGTCGGTGATCGCGGTCGCCGCCTGCCTCCTCCTCGGCTTCCCGGTCGCGTACTTCCTCGCGCTGAAGGTCGAGAACCTGCGCAACCAGATCGCGCTCTTCATCCTCGCGCTGGCCCCCTTCTGGACGAGCTTCCTCGTCCGTTCGGTCGCCTGGACGTATCCCCTGATGGGCCGCGACGGCGCTCTCAACCAGCTCCTGCAGAAGATCGGAATCGTCGACCACCCGATCTCCTCGCTCGGCTTCTCACAGTTCTCGGTGACGCTGGCCCTGATCCAGCTCTACATCCTCTTCATGGTCACGCCCCTCTTCTTCACGCTCGCGCAGGTCGATCGAACCGCTCTCGAGGCGGCTCGTGATCTCGGCGCCAACTGGTGGCGGATGTTCAGAGAGGTGATCGTGCCCCAGGCGTTGCCCGGAATGGTGATCGGCTCGATCTTCATCTTCGTGCTCACGATGGGCGAGTACGGAACCGTGCTGGTCGTCGGCGGAAACAAGATCCAGTCTGTCGGAACGATCGTGAACTCCTACATCCAGCTGGCGGTTCAGTATCCGCCGGGGGCGGCCGCCGCCGTCCTGCTCGTGCTCGCCTTGATCGCGGGCGTCTTCGCGATCACCCGCTTCTCGAACCTGCGCGAGGAGCTCTGAGATGCTGCTGGCTGCGATGGACGCCGAGGCTCGCCCCCAGGATCGGGTGGTCACGCGGGCGGTCAAGCGCCGACACGATTGGGCGAAGTGGGGGCTGGGTGCCTACTTCCTCGCGTTCCTGGTCTTCCTCTACGCGCCCGTGATCTTGATGGCGATCCTGTCCTTCCAGGGATACTTCGGCGGACCGACCTGGCCGTTCAGGGGGCCGATCAGCCTCGACTGGTGGCGAGCCCTCTGGAACTCCTCTCTGCAGACGTACCACGCGAACGACATTCAGTCTGCTGCGAAGAACTCGCTCTACCTGAGTCTGGCCGCAGGGGCGATGGTGGCCGTGCTGGCCTTCACTCTCTCGATGGCATTCCGCCGCCACTGGCGCTTCAGGACCGACGCGGTCGGCTTCTACGTGATCTTGCTTGCGCTGATGACGCCGGGCTTCCTGCTCGCCGTCGGCACGCAGCTCTTCTGGAGGTTCATGAACCTGGAGACGTCGATCTGGCACACGGCGCTCGGCGCGAACGTGATCTGGGGCATCCCGTTCGGCTTCCTCGTCATGCTCGCCGTCTGGAACCGGTACGACGCGCGGGTCGAGGAAGCAGCTCGTGACCTCGGCGCCGACCAGAAGCGGACGTTCCGCGAAGTCACGCTCCCGCTGGTCTGGACCGGGATCTTCGGAGCGTTCCTCTTCGGCTTCACCCTGACCTGGAACGACTACGACCGGAGTGTCCTCTTCCAGACGCGGCCGACCGAGGCACTACCGCTCGAGATCGGCGGCCTGACCTTCACCACCTCGATCAGGCCCGATCTCTACGCGCTCGGAACGGCCACGACGGCCTTCACGGTGCTGCTGATCGGCGTCGCGCTCGTCGTGGCCATGATCCGGCTGCGGCTCCGTGCGGCGCCCGTCTACCGCGCCGAGGAGGAGCTCGGCGTGGTCACGGAGATCGAAGCCGAGTCGGCCGCCGGCGTCAGTCGCGCCGAGTAGCCCGCTGCTGGGCGACCGGCGATGAGCGTCGTCGTCATCTCGACCGGCGGCACGATCGCCATGCGCCCCGATCGAGCGACAGGAAAGCTCGTTCCCGCCGTCAGCGGCGAGGAGCTCGTGGAGATGCTCGCTTGGCCGGATGCCCCGCCGCTCGAGCTGGACGACTTCACACGCGTCCCGAGCTTCGACATGCACGGCGAATTGGCGCTTTCGCTCGCGCGCCGAGTGGCTGCGCACGCGACCCGGAAGGACGTGGTCGGCGTGGTCGTCACCCATGGCACCGACACGATGGAAGAGAGCGTCTACATGGTCGATCGCCTGCTCCCGTCCGAGGCGCTGCCGGTCGCCTTCACGGGCGCGCAGCGGGGCGCGGACGAAGCGGACGCGGATGGTCCTCGAAACCTCCGTGACGCGATCAGGGTCGCGTCTTGCGGCGACGCCGCTGGCAGCGGCGCGCTGGTCGTCTTCGCCGGCGAGATCCATCCGGCCCGCGAGGTCCGTAAGGTTCACACGAGTGCCGTGCGCGCCTTCGGCTCTCCTGGATACGGACCTGTCGGCCACGTCGACGGCGCTCGCGTGACGTTCCGGCGAAGGCCCGAGCGTCGCCCCGCGCTGCCCGTGCCCGATCGGCTTGCGCCGGTCGATCTGATCCGGCTCCACGCCGGAAGCGACGCGCGCTTCGTGCGGGCTTCCGTCGAGTCTGGTGCGCGTGCGCTCGTGCTCGAGGGCACCGGGCGGGGCAACGCCAACGAGCAGGTGGCCGAGGGAGTGCAAGAGGCGACGCAGGCCGGCGTGACGGTCGCCATCTGCTCCCGCTGCGTCGCCGGGCGCGTCGAGCCCGTCTACGGCCGGGGCGGCGGCCGCGACCTGGCCGACGCCGGCGCGTTGTTCGCTGGGGACCTCTCCGGCCCGAAGACGCGCGTTCTCCTGCAGCTTGCGCTCGGCGCCGGCCTGGACGCGGCGACGTCCATCGCCGAAGAGGCGGGCTGAGCATCGGTGCGTTTCGCGCTCCTCGTCGTGACGGGGCTGGCCGCGGCGGCAGCGGCGGCGGGAGGGCCGGAGGTGGCGGTCTCGCGCCTTCCCGGCCCTCAGGACGAGCCAACGATCGCTGTCGACCCGTCGAACGACCGGATTCTGCTCGCCGGCTCGAACAGCTTCAGCGAGGGCACCATGCGCCTCTACAGCTCGACGGACGGCGGCCGAACCTGGAGCACGACCACCGCGTTCCCGCGGCCGAAGAGCCCTGTCGAAGCGTGCGCCGCTGATCCCTGGACCGGGATCGACCGCACCGGCCGGCAGTACTTCTCGTTCCTACGCTCCACGCCCTGCAGGACCGGGAGGCCGCACCTGTACGTCGTCACGCGCCCCAGCGCGAAGGCTTCGTGGGCCGCGCCGGTCCTCGTCGCGCCGCTGCGCGGTGCTCGGCTCGACGACAAGCCGGCTATCGCGGTGGACACATCGCCGGTGAGCAAGCACCGCAACCGCATCTACGTCGCATGGACGCGCGTGTCCCGCAACGGGGTCCTCAGCATCCTCTCGAGCCACAGCGACAACGGCGGGCGCAGGTGGTCGCGACCCGTCAAGGTCAACCGCGCCGGCCGGGACGAGTCGTATGCGAGCATCGCGATCTCGAGTAACGGGATCGTGTACGTCGCGTGGGACGACAGCACGAACTTCTCGGTCAAGCTGGCGCGCTCGACCGACGGCGGCAACCACTTCGAGTCCGAACGCAACGTCGCTTCCTTCGCGATCGTCACGATCCCCCACTGCGGGTCCGGCATCGTGATTCCGGCGCAACGCCTGACGTGCGTGCATGCGAATCCGGTCGTATCGGTAGATACCTCCCGGGGGCCGTACTCGGGCCGGGTCTACGTCACCTATGCGGGAACGGACTTCCAGGGCGACCAGGGCGCCTCGCTCGCAGTCTTCAACAGCAGGCTGCGGGCGCTTGGCGGCTACCCCGCGACGAGGCGGAACCTCCTCGTCGCGCCCGTGCCCTCGGATCAGCACGCCGACCAGTTCTGGCCCCAGTCGGCGGTCGACGCGTCCGACGGAGCTTTGTGGGTGTGCTTCTATGACACCCGCGGCGACGATCGGCGCAAGCGCGCCTTCTACTCCTGCACGGTCTCGCACAACGGCGGAAAAACGTTCGCGCCGCCGGTGCACGCCGCGTCCGTCCCGTCGGACGAGACGCAGCCGGGCGCGGACAGCCGCGAGTACGGCGACTACCAAGCTGTCGCCGCGGCGAACGGCGTCGCCCATCCGATCTGGACGGACTCCCGCGATCTGCCCGACCTAGCCGAGGAGATCTACACGACGGCGCTTTCGGAAGCGGATCTCAGGCCGCCGGCGCCGTCCGGCTGAGCCGACCCGCGCGGGAAGCGCCGCGCGAAGTCGTCCGCGATCTCGTCCATCGTCGCCCAGCGGATGCCGTCGTGAGCGTTGATGTGCTCGATCAGCCGCTCGAGCATCAGGATCACCTGAGGCCGACCGCTGACGTCCGGGTGGATCGTCATCACGAAAACGGCGTACTCCTCTTCTCGGTGGATGTAGTCGAACTGGTCGCGCCAGATCTCCTCCAGGTGCCGGGGATCGACGAAGCCGTGGCTGTTGGGGGCGCCCTTGATGAACATCATGGGCGGCAGGTCGTCCAGGTACCAGCTCGCGGGAATGTCGATCAGGTCGGTTTCCTCTCCGCGCACGAGCGGCTTCATCCATTCGTCGGGGTGCTTCGAATAGTCGATCTTCGTCCAGAAGTCCCCGACGCGAACGTAGTACGGGTGGAAGTCTCGGTGCATGAGGCTGTGGTCGTACTTGATCCCGTGCTTGAGGAGCAGCTCGTTGGTCACTTGCGAGAACTCCCACCACGGGGCGACGTACCCGGTCGGGCGGCGTCCGGCGACGTCCTCGATCAGGCCGATGCACTTGGCGAGGATTGCTTCCTCCTGCTCCGGTGTCATCGCGATGGGGTTCTCGTGCGAGTAACCGTGCATACCGATCTCGTGTCCGGCCTCGACCACGAGCCGCGTCTCCTCGGGGAACGTCTCGATCGAGTGCCCCGGGATGAACCAGGTGGTCTTCAGGCCGTACTTGTCGAAGAGCTTGAGTAGACGGCGTGTCCCGACCTCGCCTGCGAACATGCCTCGCGAGATATCGTCGGGCGAGTCCTCTCCGCCATAGGAGCCGAGCCAGCCGGCGACGGCGTCGACGTCGACGCCGATGCTGCAGAAGATCTCCTTCGCCATGTCTCCTCCCTCGTCGGTGGTAGAACGCTACGACAATGTGCGCCCTCTGTGGAGTGCTCCTGGACGCGCACTGGGCCGAGCAGGACGGCGGCCGCAGGGCGCGCGTGTTCCGCGTGAAGCTGGCAAATCGAATACTCGGCCACTTCGGTCTGCGGATCGAGGACTGGAGCAGCCGAGTCTACGTCCTCCGCGACCGCAAGGGACGCTCGGCCGTCGTCGCCGACCTCGGCGCGATCTGGTCCGAGGCGGAGCGACTTGCCGGCGTCCCACTCGATCCACTCGACCCCGGCCTCCTCGCTCACCTTGGCTGAAAAGCTCCCAGTCGTTCTCGTCACGGGCTTCCTCGGCAGCGGCAAGACGACGTTGATCTCGCGCCTGCTTCGCCATCCGGACCTGGGCGAGACGGCGGTGATCGTGAACGAGCTCGGCGAGGTGGCGATCGATCATCACTTGCTGCGGCGGATCGACGAGCGAACGGTCCTGCTCAAGAGCGGTTGCGTCTGTTGCACCCTGAGAGGCGATCTCGCGGACGAGCTGCGCGACCTCCTGAGCCGGCGAACACGAGGCGAGGTGCCTCCCTTCGTCCGCGTCATCGTCGAGACGACAGGCCTTGCCGACCCGGCGCCGATCGTGTACACGCTTCTCTCGGAGCCGGTCGTCCGCCACCACTACGAGCTCGACGGCGTGGTCGCGACGGTCGACGCGGTCAACGGCCTGCGCGAGCCTGAGTCGGTCAAGCAAGCTGCCGTCGCGGATCGACTCGTCGTCACGAAGACAGACCTCGCCGGTCGCCCCGCCGTCGGCGCGATCAAGGCGCGCCTCGCGCGCCTCAACCCGGCGGCGCCGATCATCGAGGCGGTGTTCGGCGACGTCGAGCCGGATCAGCTGCAGGGCGCATCCGGGCGCGACCTCCGTGAGCTCTCGGTGCAGGAGCACGCGCACGGAGACGACCCCCAGGCCATCGCGCTGTTCCTCGACGAGGAGCTCGACTGGACGGCGTTCGGCATCTGGCTGACGATGCTCCTGCAGGCGCGCGGACAGGACATCCTCCGCGTCAAGGGCCTGCTCAACGTCGGCGAAGCCGGGCCCGTCCTCCTGAACGGCGTCCAGCACGCCGTCCACCCCCCCGTCCATCTCGAGAGCTGGCCCGACGAGGACCGTCGCTCGCGGCTCGTCTTCGTCGGTCGGGGGATCCAGGCGGGAGCGCTCGAGGCGTCGCTGCGCGCCTTCAATCGCGCCGCTCAGTAGGAGCGCGGCATGCCCAGCACGTGCTGGCCCAGGTAGGCGAGGATGAGATTGTTCGAGACGGGCGCGATCGAGTAGAGGCGCGTCTCGCGGAACTTGCGCTCGACATCGTACTCCTCGGCGAAGCCGAAGCCGCCGTGTGCGTCGAGGCACGCATTCGCCGCCTGCCAGGACGCCTCGGAGCCGAGGAGCTTCGCCATGTTCGCCTCCGCTCCGCACGGCAAGCCCTGCTCGAACAGCCAGGCGGCCTTGTAGCGAATCAGGTCGGCGGCCTCGATCGCCGCGTGGGCGCGCGCGATCGGGAACTGCACGCCCTGGTTCTGGCCGATCGGACGTCCGAAGACGACCCGCTCCGATGCGTAGCGGGAGGCCTTCTCGACGAACCAGCGCCCGTCGCCGATGCACTCCGCGGCGATCAGGATCCGCTCCGCGTTCATGCCGTCGAGGATGTGGCGGAAGCCCTTTCCCTCCTCTCCGACCAGCGCGTCCTGGGGCACCTCGACGCCGTCGAGGAAGATCTCCGTCGTTGCGTGGTTCATGAGCGTCCTGAGGGGGCGGATCGTCATCTTCCCCTGGGATACCGCATGCTTCATGTCGACGAGGAAGGTCGAGAGGCCGTCCGTCTTCTTCTCGACCCGCTCGAGCGGGGTCGTGCGCGCGAGCAGCAGCATCAGGTCGGAGTGGAGAGCCCGGGACGTCCAGATCTTCTGGCCGCGGATGACGTAGCCTCCGGACGTCCGCTCCGCGGTCGTCTGGATGCGGGTCGTGTCGGAGCCGACCGTCGGCTCGGTGACGCCGAACGCCTGGAGGCGCAGGTCGCCTGACGCGATCCTCGGCAGGTAGCGATCCTTCTGCTCCTTCGAGCCGTGCCGGAGGATCGTGCCCATCGTGTACATCTGCGCGTGGCAGGCCCCGGAGTTGCACCCTGAGGCATTGATCTCCTCGAGGATCACGCTCGCTGCCGTGAGGCCGAGCCCGGCCCCTCCGTATTCCTCGGGGATCAGCACGGCCAGCCAGCCGTTCTCGGTCAGCGCCCGCACGAACTCCTCCGGGTAGCGGTCAGGCTCGAGCGCCCGCCAGTACTCACCCGGAAACTGCGCGCACAGCTCCCGGACGGCGCCCCGGATCTCCTTCAGCTCCTCGGAGGCGGCGAAGTCCACTAAAGGGGCTGCCGTTCGAGCAGGCGCCGGGCGATGATCAGCTGCTGGATTTCGTTGGAGCCCTCGCCGATGATGAGCAAGGGCGCGTCGCGGTAGTAGCGCTCGGGCCTGAACTCGAGCGAGTACCCGTAGCCGCCGTGAATGCGCATGGCGTCGAGCGAGTTCTCCTGTGCGGCCTCCGTGGCGAAGTACTTCGCCATGCCGGCCTCGAGGTCGGCTCGCACGCCCGCTTGCTTGCGCTGGGCGGCCTGGATCGTCAGGAGCCGGGCGGCCTCGGCGCGCGTCGCCATCTTCGCGAGCATCAGCTGGACGGCCTGGTGCTCTCCGATCTTCTTGCCGAAAGCCTCACGCTCCCGGGCGTAGCGGAGCGCGTCCTCGAGGGCGGCCTGGGCGACGCCGACCCCGCGCGCCGCGATGTTGACGCGCCCCACCTCGATGCCGCTCATGAAGTACTTGAATCCGAGTCCGATGCCCGCCTCGCCGCCGAGCACGCTCGAGGCCGGCGTGCGGAAGCCCTCGAAGAGGAGCTCCGTCGTCTCCACGCCCTTGTAGCCGAGCTTCTTCAGTCCGGGCATGGGAATCGTCAGCCCGGGCAGATCCGAGGCCTCCGGCTCCTTCTCGACGATGAAGCCCGTCATGCCGGTGTGCGGCGGATCAGCCCGAGGGTCGGTCTTGGTCAGCAGCATGACGATGCCGGATCGCCACCCGTTCGTCACCCACATCTTCTGCCCGCTGATCACGAACGCCTCACCGTCGCGAACCGCCGTGGTACGGATCGACTGGACGTCGGACCCCGCGTGTGGCTCGGTCATCGAGAAGGCGGCGCGGATCTCCCCCGATGCGAGTCTGGGGAGGTACGTCTGCCTCTGCTCCTCCGTGCCGTCGTGGCGGATCATCCAGCTGGCGATGAAGCTGCCGTTCAGGATCCCCGACAGCGTCACCCAACCGCGCGACAGCTCGATCACGATCAGCGCGTACGTGTCGAGGCCGAGGCCGAGCCCACCGTGCTCCTCCGGGATCGTCGTCCCGAACAGGCCCAGCTTCTTCATCGTACCGACCATCGCCGTCGGGAACTCGTCGGCGTGCTCGAGCTGCGACGCGTGCGGGATCACGTCGCGGTCGACGAACTCGCGCACCGTCGTGACGATCTCATCCTGCTCGGCCGTGAGCTCGGCCACGGTCACGCAGGCACCCGTTCCCCGGCCAGGATCGCCAGGACGCCCCGGATGTCGTCGTGCTCCTCGAGACCGAGGACGCCTTCCTCGAGCGCGTCGATCGCTGCGCTCGAGAGCGAAAGCGCGGCGTTCTCGCGGAACTTGGCACGCACCTCCTCCGCGGGCATCGGGTTCTCGGGGGCGCCGCGCTGGTACGGAAACTCGGCCTCGAGCACGCGGCCGTCAGTGGTGCGGACCTGGATTCCGCCCGGGAAGGCGCCTGGATAGCTGGAGAACTGCTTCGTCTCGTAGCGCACCTTCGCGGCGAGCTCGCGGACCCTCGAGTCGGCGATCGCATCGTCCATGTAGCTGCGCACGCCCACTTGCCCGTGGACGAGCATGGCCGCGGTCGAGTACTGGAGGCTGAACTTCGCCTCGTACTCGCTCCGCGGGGCCTTCTTCTGCGCCTCCGGCTCGAGGACGAGCGAGACGCCGGCCTCGGGGACGACAACGACGACGTCGTCGATCTCCTCCGGGTCGAGGTCGCCGGCGAGCGTCGCCGTCGCGCCGAGGGAGCCGTGGATGAAGTGGCAGGCCGGATACGGCTTGTAGGCGATACGCGGCGTCTCCCACCGCGCGCCGAGGTCGTCGAGCTGACCGGCGATGTCCACGCCTCCCTCGTCTGCGCCGAGGAATGCGTGGTACAGGCCGAAGCGCCCCTCGAGCACGCTCGGCGGGCCCTCGGCGCCGAGCGAGGCGAGGCGGGCGGCGAGCAGCGCGCCGTGGGCGGCCCACGCCGGATGCATCGGCTTCGTGGCCGTTCCGTCCTCCAGGTAGACGAAGAGGCCGCCTGCGAAGGAGCCGGCGATGCCGAGGGCGCTCACGATCTGGGCGGCGTCGTAGCCGGCGAGACGGGCGGCAGCGACCGCGCCCCCGAAGATGCCGCAGACCGCGGTGGGGTGGAAGCCGCGCTTGTGGAACGCCCCTGACGCTGCCATCCCGACCCGCGTCACGACCTCGTTGCCGGCCACGATGGCCGCAAGGACGTCGCGGCCGCCGGCGCCTGCGGCCTCGCCGGCGGCGAGCGCAGCCGGGCAGACGACGGCGCTCACGTGACACACCGAGTCCGAGTGCGTGTCGTCGAAGTCGAGCCCATGGCAGAGCATCGCGTTCGCAAACGCGGCGCTCGCAGCGGGGAGCCGGCCGTCGAGCCCGATCACGGTCGCCTGCGGCTCGCCGCCGATTTCGTCGAGTGCCCGGCGGCCCTCCCCGGCGATGCCGAGCCCGCTCGCGGCGAGGCCGCAGCCGAGAGCGTCGAGTAGGTGGAGCTTCGCGGCCTCGACGACCTCGGCGGGGATGTCCTCGAACGCGAGACCGGTTCCGAATGCCGCGATTCGCTGTGCTGCAGTTGCCATTCCATCCTCCTCCTGCGTTCAGACGGTCCAGTTCGTGTCGACCTCGGGAAAGGTGTCGGCCACCTCGGGCGCGTCGCGCTTGTACACCATGAACGTGCGCGTGAACTCGATCACCACCTCGCGCCGCTGGTTGATCCCCCGGCAGCGCATCGAGACGATGCCGACGCTCGGGTTCGAGCGTGACTCGCGCTTGGCGAGGATCTCGCTCTCGCTCCAGAGCGTGTCGCCGACGAACACCGGCTTCGGCAGCTTGATCTCGCCCCAGCCCAGGTTGGCGGCCGCGTTCTCGCTGGTGTCCGGCACGGCCATCCCCATCACGAGCGCGAGCGTGAACCCGCTGTTCACGAGCGGTTGCCCGAACTGTGTCCGCTCCGCGTAGGGGACGTTGAAGTGAATCTGGTTCGTGTTCAGCGTCAGGCAGGTGAACCAGATGTTGTCGGTCTCGGTGATCGTCCGCCCGAGCCGGCTCCGGTAGATGTCGCCGACGTCGAAGTCCTCGTAGAAGCGGCCGCGCCACACCTTGGGCGCCGGCCGCGTATCGGTGCTCATCCAGAGGCTCCTTTCGCTTCCGTCAGTATCCGTCGCGCGCGCTGGACGACCGGGAGGTCTACCATGGCCCCGTCCAGCGCCACGGCGCCCCGCCCCTCGCGCTTCCCCTCCTCGTACGCCCCGATCACCCGCTGCGCCCATTCGACCTCCTCCGAAGTCGGCGCGAACACGTCGTTGACGATCCCCACTTGCTCCGGGTGGATGCACGCCTTGCCGCGGTAGCCGAGCGACCGCGCCAGCCGTGCTTCGGCCTCGAGTCCCGCGCCGTCGTGCACGTCCAGGTGAACGACGTCGAACGGCGGCCGGATGCCTGCTGCGGCCGAGTCGACGACGAGCTTGGAGCGGGCGTAGAGGATCTCGAGGCCGTCGACGCGCGGCTCGAGGCCGACCTCGGCGCCGAGGTCGACGGCGCCGAGCATGAGCGCTGCGACCCGCGGGGCCTGTGCGATCTCGTACGCCAGCCGGACGCCCTCGGCCGTCTCGACGATCGCCACGACGGGCGGCCCCTCTGGGCCCAGGGCGGCCACACCGTCCGGACTCGCCTTCGGCAGGACGATCGCGTCCAGCTCGAGCTCGGCCACGGTGGCGATGTCGTCCGCGAACAACTCCGTATCGGCGCCGTTCACTCTGATAATGCGCGCGCACTTGCTCCGGGTTCCCTCGAGCGTGCGCGCGACGAGCGTCCGCGCCGCATCCTTGGCCGCGGGCACGACGGCGTCTTCGAGGTCGGCCACGACGGCGTCGGCGTTCGACGCGAGCGCCTTCTCGAGCTTCCGCTCGTCGCCGCCGGGCGCGAAGAGCAGGGAGCGCACGTGAGAGAGGTCGGTGCTCGTGGGCCGTTTATATGTCAGACATCCAGTACGGTGTCAAACCGGCCGCGCTTGACACCGTTGCGAAAGTCAGACATAAACGCTGTCGCTTCTCGCGATCGCACGATACGGGGAGGTCGAAGAGCGTGAAGGCTGTCGTCTTTCACGAGTTCGGGGGTCTGGACGTGCTGCAGCTCGAGGAGGTAGCGGACCCGCGCCCAGGACCGGGAGAGGTGACGATCGACGTTACGGCCTCGGCGCTCAACCACCTAGACGTCGACATCCGCGAGGGCGTGTCGCGGTTCCCCGTCGAGCTGCCCTTCATCCTCGGAGTGGAGGTGGTCGGCCGCATTTCCGAGTTGGGCGACGGCGTCGAGGGCTGGCAGGTGGGCGAGCGCGTCATGCCGCACCTGATGAACACATGCGGGGAGTGCCGTTACTGCCGCACGGGCAGGGAGTCGCTCTGCCTGACGCCCGGCTTCATCAGCTTCACCACCTCGGGCGGCTATGCGGAGAAGCTCTCCTGCCCGACGAACCACCTGATCCGAGTGCCCGACGAGCTCTCCGACGAGGCCGCCGCGGCGCTGCAGATCGCCTTCGCTACCGCTTGGCACATGCTCTTCGCCCGCGGGAGGCTCCAGGCCGGCGAGACGGTGCTGATCAATGCAGTCGGCAGCGGGATCGGCTCCGCCGCCGTCCAGCTTGCCCACCTTGCGGGGGCGCACGTGATCGGGAACGCAAGCAGCGACGAGAAGCTTGAGCGGGCCTCCGAGCTCGGCCTGGACCTCGGGATCAACCACGAGACGCAGGACGTGGTCGAGGAGGTGATGAAAGTCACGGAGGGGCGTGGCGTCGACCTCGTCTACGAGCACGTCGGCGGCGAGCTGTTCCAGAAGGGACTCGACTCGCTCGCCAAGGACGGGCGGATGGTCATCTGCGGCGGCCACTCGGGCGAGGTCGTTCCCTTCGACATCATCCCGTTCTTCCGCGCCCAGAAGTCGATCATCGGCTCTTTCGTCTACACCCGCCTGGAAGTCGAGAAGTGCCTCGAGCTGGCGCGGCTCGGAAAGATCGTGCCGCTCGTACACAAGGTCTTTCCGCTGGCCGAGGCCCGGAAGGCGATGGAGACGATGGAGCGGCGCGAGCACTTCGGCAAGCTCGTCCTGGCCATTCGCGACGGGAAAGTGGCATGAAACGGCTCGGTGTCGACGTCGGCGGTACGTTCACCGACCTGATCTACGTCGACGACGAGGCAGGAAGGATCCTCGTCCACAAGGTTCCGACCACGCCGGACGATCCCTCGCAGGGGACGGTGCGCGGACTGCGCGAGATCACGGAGCAAGCGGACGAGAGCGCATCGGCGCTCGACCAGGTGTTCCACGGCACGACGATCGCGACGAACATCGTCATCGAGCACTCGGGCGCCAAGGTCGGCCTGATCACGACCGAGGGCTACCGCGACATCCTCCACATCGCGCGGCACAAGAAGCCGCTCAACTTCTCCAACTACCAGGATCTGCCGTGGCAGCGCTACCCGATCGTGCGCCGCCGTTACCGGCTGACCGTGTCCGAGCGCATCGCCAAGGACGGCTCCGTGCTCGTCCCGCTCGACGAGGACAAGGCGCGCGAGCAGGTGCGACGGTTGAAGGAAGCCGGAGTCGAGTCTGTCGCCGTCTGCTTTCTGTTCTCTTTCCTCAACCCCGAGCACGAGCGGCGGGTTGCCGAGATCGTCCGCGAGGAGTTTCCCGACGCGTTCCTCTCCGTCTCGTCGGAGGTGCTGCCGCAGTACCGTGAGTACGAGCGCTTCTCCACCGTCTGCCTCAACGCGTACATCGGCCCCAAGGTCTCGAGGTACGTCCGGCGGCTCGAGGACGAGCTCGAGGCGATGCAGGTGCGGACCGGTCTCCACCTGATGACGTCGGCGAGCGGCGTCGCCACCGCCGAGGGGGCGGCGGCGCGCCCGGTCAACTTGCTCATGTCGGGCCCCGTGGCGGGCGTCGTCGGCGGCATCTGGACAGGCAAGCAGGCCGGCTACGACAACGTGATCACGCTCGACGTCGGGGGTACGTCGGCCGACATCGGGCTCGCGCAGGAAGGCCGCCTGCGCATGAAGCACCTGCTCGACACGAAGGTCGGGCCGTACCAGGCGATGATCCCGATGGTAGACGTCGACACGATCGGTGCGGGCGGCGGCTCGATCGCCTACGTCGACCAGGGCGGGATCTTCCGCGTGGGGCCACGCTCGGCCGGCGCGGATCCCGGACCGGCCGCCTACGGCCGTGGAGGGACCGAGCCGACGGCGACGGACGCCATGGTCAACCTGGGCTGGCTGCTGCCGGAGGCGTTCCTCGGGGGCGAGATGAAGCTGCGGGCGGATCTCGCTCGTAGCGCGTTCGAGGAAGGGCCGGCGAAGGCGCTGAGGATGACGGTCGAGGAAGCTTCGATGGGCGCGGTCCAGATCCTGACGCATTCCATGGTGCAGTCGATCGAGGAGAACTCCGTCCGCAAGGGCTACGACCCACGTGACTTCGCCCTCGTCGCCGAGGGTGGAGCGGGCCCGCTGTTCGCGGCGCAGATCGCCCTGGAGGTCGGCACGCCGTGGGTGCTGGTGCCCAACTACCCGGGTGTGACGGCGGCCCTCGGGCTGCTCGCGACCGACATGGTCTACGAATACGTCTCGACCGTTTACCAGCAGCTCTCGAAGCTCGATTCGGAGGCTCTGCAGGACGCCTTCGAGGCGCTCGAGCAGCGGGCCCTGGATCAGCTGGAGCGCGACGGAGTGCCATCCGAGAGGATCGTCATCCAGCGCGTCGCGGACTGTCGATATCTCGGCCAGGGGTACGAGCTCAGGGTGGACGTCGGCTCCGGAGCGGTCGACGACGGCTGGGCTGCGAGGCTGCGCGGCGACTTCAACGACATCCACGAGCGGGAGTACTCGCGGCGGTTCGAGGATGCCGACGTCGAGATTCCGAACGTCCGCGTGCGTGGGGTGGGCCTCCAACCGGCGCTCGAGATGCCCGAGAGCGAGCAAGGTCCGGAGTCGCCGGATGCTGCGCTTCGCTACGAGGGCGAGGCCTGGTTCCGCAGCGACGGGCGGCTCGACCGGGTGCCGACGCGTTACTACGACCGCGTGTCGCTGCAGGCGGGGGCACAGCTCGTCGGACCGGCGATCGTCAATCAGTACGACTCGACCACGGTCGTTCCACCGGGGATCTCGGCCCGCATAGATCGCTTCGGGAATATCGTCATTGCCGCTTCTCAGCTTCGCCGAGAAGCGGTTAGCGGCGGTGAGGAGGTGGCCGCGACGTGAGCGCCCGCCTCCCCAACCACCTTTCGACCGAAGGGAGAGAAGGGGCATGAGCGTGGTCGAGTACGAGGTCGGTCGTCAGCCGGGCCCGCCCACCCGGAAGCGGATCGAGGTCGATCCGATCACCCTCCGCGTGCTCGGCGGCGCCTTCCACGCGATCGCCAAGGAGATGGCCGGCGTCCTCTTCCGGATGAGCTACTCGTCCATCATCCGGGAGTCCGAGGACCTCGGCGCTGGCATCTTCGACGCGGAAGGACGCGAGCTCTGCGAGTCGGACTCGACCCCGATGCACATCGGCTCGCTGCCTTGGTACATCCGCGGATTCATGCACAGCCTCGGCGGCCGGATCGAGGACGGCGACGTCATCGTCCACAACCATCCGTACCTCGGCGCGTCGCATACGCCCGACGTGGCCGTCGCGGTGCCGATCTTCCACGAGGGCGAGCACCTCGGGTTCGCGGCGGTGACGGCGCACGTGCTCGACGTCGGCGGCTCCTTCCCGGGGATCAACGCGGACGCGTTCGACGTGTACGCCGAGTCGAAGCTCTACAACGGCCTCCGCTGGTACCGCCGCGGTGTGCTGAACGAGGACCTCGACCGGATGATCTTCGAGAACGTCCGCACCGAGACGATGAACCGCGGCGACATGAACGCGATGCTGGCCGCGTGCCAGCTCGGGCGCGACCGCTTCCTGCGGCTCGTCCAGCGCTACGGCGCCGAGACGGTGATGAGCGCGGCCTATGACTGGATGGACTACTCGGAACGGATGCTCCGTGCCGAGATCGCCAAGATCCCGGACGGCGGGTACAAGGCGCCGACCGGGTGGCTCGACGACGACGCCCGCAACCGGGGCGTTCGCCTCCGCGTGGAGACGACGGTGCGCGTCGAGGGCGACGAGATCACGATCGACCTGACCGGCTCGAACCCGGAGGTGCCGACCGGCTACAACGTTCCCTTCGAGGGTTCGTTGCTCGTGAGCGCCTATTACGCGGTCCGGACGATCCTGCTCGACGAAGCGACCTTTCCCGAGCACGTCCCCCAGAACGACGGCGTGTTCCGGCCGGTGAAGGTGATCGCGCCCAAAGGGACGATCTTCAATCCAAACTTTCCGCGCGCGTGCTTCTCGCGCTTCTGCCAGACGCAGCGGGTCGTCGACAACGTCATCCTCGCGCTCGCGGACCCGCTGCCGGAGCAGGTCACGGCAGGCAATGCCGCCGGCATCCACTTCTGCTCCTACTCCGGCTTCCTCGGGGAGACGGGCGAGTACTGGATCTACCTCGAGGTCGACGAGGGCAGCTACGGCGGGCGCCACGGTAAGGACGCGATGGATTCCGTCGACAACCTGATGGCGAACACCCGCAACAACCCCATCGAGGAGCTCGACATGCGCTTTCCGATGCGCTGCGACCAGTACGAGCTGCGCCCGGAGCCGGCCGCGCCCGGTCGCTGGCGGGGGGGAATCGGGATCATCCGCCGCAACCGCTTCCTCGTCGACGGCACCTACTCGTGCGAGGGCGATCGGCAGACCGATCCACCGCGCGCCATTTTCGGCGGGTGGGACGGCCTCGTGGCGTCCTGTCGCAAGAACCCCGGCACGCCGCGCGAGGAGGAGCTGCCGGCGAAGGTGACGGGAATCCCGTTCGCGGCCGGCGAGTTCATCGAGTTCCGCGAGCCCAACGCCGCCGGCTACGGGGACCCGCTCGACCGGGATCCCGAGCAGGTGCGGGAGGACGTGCTCGACGACTTCACGACGATCGAGCTCGCACGCGACGCGTACGGCGTCGTCTTTGCCGACGAGCAGACGCTGGAGATCGACGCCGCGGCGACCGATGCGCTGCGGGAAGAGCTCAGCGCGAGGGGCGACGGCCGTTCCTTGACCGGCTACTACTCGGGCCGCGAGCTACCGCCGGCGCCGGCACCGGTTTCCGTGGCCGGAAACGCCGAGTTCGGGCTCGCGTGACGTGACCTTCGGCCTTCCTGCCGACGACCCCTGGGCGGCGCGCGGCTACGGCCAGGGGTCGATCGAGCCCGGCGAGCGCCCAGCGGTGCTCGTGGTCGATCTCCAGTACGCGTTCACCGACCCCACCTTTCCAATGGGCGGGGCCGAGCTGGTGGAGCGCGCGGTGGAAGGAACGTCCCGCGTGGGTCGAGGCTGCTCGCCGGGCGCTCGTGCCCGTCTACCAGACGGTCGTCGCCTGGCGGGAGGACGGCTCCGACCTGGGGCTGTGGCCGCTCAAGCTGCCACAGCTACGTGAGGTGACGCTCCAGTCACGCTGGGCGCAGGTCGACGCTCGCGTCTGGGACGAGTGGGACGTGCTGCTCGTGAAGAAGTGGCCGTCGTTCTTCCACGGCACGCCGCTCCTCTCGCTCCTGACGGCGACGGGACGCGACACGGTGATCGTCACCGGCTGCATGACCTCCGGCTGCGTCCGCGCGACGGTCGTCGATGCCTTCTCGTACGGCTTCAGGACGCTCGTCCCGGAAGACTGCGTCGGGGATCAGGGGCTCGAAGGACACGAGTCGAACCTGCGCGACCTCCATCGTCGCTACGCGGACGTGACGTCCTCGGTCGAGGTGATCGACTACCTCGAGCGCGTGCGCACGGAGGTGACGGTGTGAACCGCAGGCTGCGGGCCGTCGAACGGGCGACCGGCGCGATGCCTGTCCGTCGCGTTCGCAAAGCGTACGAGCAGGTTGCCGATCAGCTTCGCGACCTCATCGTCGGCGGCGAGCTCCTGCCGGGTGAGCGGCTGCCGAACGAGAACATGCTCGCCAGCGAGTTCGGCGTCAGCCGGGCGACCGTCCGCGAGGCGCTCCGCCTGCTGGCCGCGCAGAATCTGATCAGGACCGCCAAGGGTGCCGGCGGAGGGAGCTACGTGACGCTCCCGAGCGTCGACCACATCTCGCAATTCCTGCACGCGAGTATCAACCTGCTCACGGAGGCTCAGGACGTCACGCTGGAGGAGTTCCTCGAGGCCCGCGAGCTACTCGAGGTGCCCGCTGCGCGGCTCGCGGCGCAGCGGCGGACGCAAGGCGAGGTCGAGCTCCTCCGCGGAGCGATTCCGAACGAGCCCCTGAAGCTGGGAACGCAGGAGCAGTTCGTCCACAACAAGGAGTTCCACTCGGTCATCGTCGAGGCCTCCGGAAACACGCTGCTCGTGATCGCTGCGCAGCCCGTCTTCACGATCTTGCAGACGAACCTCGCGCGCTCGACGCTCGGGCGGCGCTTCCATCGCGCAATCAACGACCACCACCGGGCGATCGTCGCGGCGATCGAGGCGGCCGACGCCGACTCCGCGGGCGGCGAGATGCTCTCCCACCTCGAGTTCCTACGCCCATTCTACGAGAAGGCCTGGCGGCACGCTGTCCGTGCGCGCGCTCGGGCGTGAACGGCCTGCGCTTCGGGATCCAGGGCAGCGGCCAGCAAGTGGAAGGCCTACCCGACCCGGCATTCTTTCGCGCCGTCGCCGAGCTGGCCGAGGAGGTGGGATACGACTCGCTCTGGGCCGGCGATCACGTGTCGTTCCACAATCCGATCGTCGACGTCACGGTCGCGCTCTCGACCTTCGCGGCGCGCACCGAGCGGATCGCGATCGGCGCCGGCGTCGTTCTCCTGCCGCTGCGCCATCCCTGCCTGGTGGCGAAGGAGTTCGCCTCGCTCGACTTCGTCTCCGGCGGCCGGCTCGTGCTGGGCATCGGCGTCGGGGGCGAGGGCGGCCGGGACTTCGAGGCCGTCCAGGTCGACATCCACGAGCGTGGGGCGCGTACCGACGAGGCGCTGTGCGCGCTGCGCGAGCTCTTCTCGGGACCCGAGGCGACCTTCGCCGGCCGCTTCTTCCGCTTCGCTGGCGTCACCATCGAGCCGGCGCCCGCGCAGCCCGCCGGTCCTCCGCTGTGGGTGGGCGGCCGCTCCGAGGCTGCGGTGCGCCGAGCGGGGCGCCTCGGCGACGGCTGGATGCCCATCTGGGCGTCGCCGGAGCGCTTCGCACGAGGGTGGGCGGATGTGCGCCGGCACGCGCGCGAGGCCGGCCGCGACCCCGATCGGCTCGCCCCGGCAGTCGTCCTGCCGGCGCTCGTCGGGGACCATTCCCAGCGGGCGAAGGCGCAGCTCGCCGAGCACCTCGGCCGACGCTATGACATACGAGTGGAGCCTCGTCTGGTCGACCGCTACTGCCTCGCCGGAACCGCAGCCGAGTGCGGCGAGCGACTGCGGGCGTACGCCGAGGCGGGCGTCAGGCACGTGATCTTCAACCTGGGCGTCGGCCCCCGCGAGTTTCTCCCTCAGTGCGAGCGCCTCTTCACGGAGGTCGTCGTAGGAGCTGCGGCGTGACGCTCCCGCTCGAGGACGTCCGCGTGATCGCGATCGAGCAGTACGGTGCCGGGCCCTGGGCAACCCTGCAGCTCTCGGATCTCGGTGCCGAGGTGATCAAGATCGAGGATCCCGCCTCGCGCGGCGACGTCGGGCGCTACGTACCGCCCTTCCAGGAGGACGAGCACTCGCTCTTCTTCGAGACCTTCAACCGCTGCAAGAAGAGCGTCTCGCTCGATCTGCGCCATCCCGAGGGACGTGCGGTGCTCGAGGACCTCGTCAGGCACTCCGACGTCCTCTTCTCGAACTTGCGTGGCGACCAGCCCCGTCGGCTCGGGATCAGGTACGACGACCTGAAGGGCGTCAACCAGCGGATCGTCTGCTGCTCTCTGTCGGGCTTCGGGACGACTGGCCCGCGCGCCGCCGAGGCCGGCTACGACTACATGATGCAGGGCTTGGCCGGCTGGATGAGCCTGACCGGCGACCCCGACGGGCCACCGACCAAGAGCGGCCTCTCGCTCGTCGACCTCTCGGGCGGCTACGCCTCGGCCATCGCGATCCTCGCCGGTCTCTGGCGCGCGCGGCGCGACGGCGTCGGCTGCGACTGCGACGTCTCGCTCCTCGAGACGGCGCTCCACGAGCTCGTCTACGTCGGCACGTGGGCGGCGACACGCGGCTACGTGCCGCCGCGCCGCCACGACTCGGCGCATCCGTCGCTCGTTCCCTTCCAGAACTTCCGGACCGCCGACGGCTGGATCGTCGTCGCGTGTCCGAAGCAGAAGTTCTGGGAGCTGCTCTGCGAGGCGATCGGGAGGCCGGAGCTCCTGGCGGACGAGCGCTTCGGAGGCTTCGCGGCTCGCGACCGTAACCGCGATGAGCTCTTGCCCATCCTCGAGACCGCCTTCCTCGAGCGCACGAGCGCCGAATGGCTCGAGCTGCTCGCCGAGGCAGGGGTCCCGAGCTCGGCGGTCAACGACGTCGAGTCTGCCCTGCGCGACCCCCAGGTGGAGGCGCGCGAAGCCGTCGTCGAGCACGACCATTCGACGCTCGGGCGTGTTCGCACCATCCGCTCGCCGATCCGGCTCTCATGCGACGAGCGTCCGCCGAGCCGAGGGCCGTTCCGCGGCGAGCACACGGAGCAGGTGCTCGTCGAGGTCTGCGGCTATTCGCGCGAGCGCGTGCGCGAGCTCGCGGAGGCCGGGGCTTTCGGCGACGTGCCTGTGGAGGCGTGATGGAGCGGGACCTCGTCGGTTACGGCAAGCGCCCCCCGCAGCCCGGCTGGCCGGACCGCGCCAGGCTCGCGCTCAGCTTCGTCCTCAACTACGAGGAGGGCGGCGAGTCGAGCGTGCTCGAGGGCGACCCGGCGGCGGAGGCGTTCCTGCACGAGGTGGTCGGCGCGCCGGCGACCGTCGGCCGCCGGAACCTGAACGTCGAGTCGATGTTCGAGTACGGGAGCCGGTCAGGCTTCTGGCGGGTGCACCGGATCTTCACCGGCCACCGCGTGCCGCTGACCGTCTACGCGGTCGGGCAGGCGCTCGAGCGGAATCCGCAGGCAGCACGCGCCATGGTCGCAGCAGGCTGGGAGGTGGCGAGCCACGGCTGGCGCTGGATCGACTACATGGAGCTCTCCCAGGAGGAGGAGCGGGCGCACATCCGCCGCTCGATCGAGGCGATCGAACGCGCCTGCGGTGTCCGGCCGGTGGGCTGGTACACGGGCCGCGTATCGGAGCACACGCGCCGCCTCGTCGTCGAGGAGGGCGGCTTCCTCTACGACTCCGACTCGTACGCGGACGAGCTGCCGTACTGGGTCGAGGTCGGTGGGCGGCGCCATCTCGTGATCCCATACACGCTCGACGCCAACGACTTCAAGTTCCTGCTCGTCAACGGCTTCGTGACCGCGTCCGACTTCCTCGAGTACCTCGTCGACTCGTTCGAGCAGCTCTACGAGGAGGGTGGGCGGATGATGTCCGTCGGCCTCCACTGTCGCATCGTCGGCCGACCGGGCCGCGCCCGCGCACTCGACCGCTTCCTCGCGCACGTGCGCGAGCGGGACGGCGTCTGGATGACGACGCGCGCCGAGATCGCGCGCCACTGGCATGCGCATCACGCCCCTGGCTAGCCGCCGGGTGGCGAGTACTCCATGACCTCGGCCACCCGCGCGGCGAGCTCGTCCCCGAACCAGCGTTGGACGACGTGCAGACCGAGGTCGATACCCGCCGTCACCCCGGCCGCCGTGATCACGTCTCCCTGATCGACGACTCTCCGGCCCTCGACGACCTGCAGGCTCGGGTACTGCTCGCGGAGCTCTTCGAGCCGCGAGAAGTGAGTCGTCGCCTGCAGCCCGTCGAGGATCCCGGCGCGCGCGAGCAGGAACGCGCCTGTGCAGACGGATGCCACGAGCGACGTGTCGCGACGAGCTGCGAGCCAGGCGACGACGGGCCGCCAGGCCGCCTCGTCCCGCGTGCCCGGCCCACCAGGGACGAGGAGGGCATCGACGCTGGGCTCGGAGCCGAAGGCGAAGTCGGGGACGACGCGCAAACCGCCGCGCAACCGCACCGGCTCTCGCGTGGCGGCGGCTGTGACGAGCTCTAGCTCCCGCTCGCCGTAGTCACGCGCGAGCGTCAACGCCTCCCACGGGCCCGCTACGTCGAGCTCCTCCGCACCCGGAAAGAGCGCAAAGGCGATTCGCGTCACGCCGGGACGAGCGCCTGCTCGAAGAACTCCGTCACGATGCGGACGGCGTCCGCCGGGCACTCGACGAGATCGGCGTGCCCGATGTCCGGAAACTCGACGAGGGTGATGCGCCGGTTCGTCTCGGCCATCCTGCGTGCCCCGAGCCCCGACGGTGCGAGGTCCGGCGGGCACAGGACGTCGTGCGTGCCGTTCGTCATCAGCAGCGGCCGCGAGATCTCAGGCACCAGCGAAGTGAGATCCATCGTCTCCATCGCGAGGCACGCTTGCCGCACCGTGTACGGATCGTTGAGGGCGACGATGCCGCGTACGAGCTCAAAAATGCTCGCGCCTTCGGGGCTTTCCATGAACCCGGCGCCGACCGCCTGCGTCGTCACGTGGTCGGAGAAGTCGTCCCACGGCATCGCCTCGGCCATCCGCCGCCAGACGCGAAAGATCGTCTTCCGGTAGACGTCCGGCTTCGCGAAGGCCACGTCGGCGCAGGCTGCGATCACCTGCTCGGGGTGCGTGGCCGTGAACGCGATCGCGATCATTCCGCCCATGGAGGTGCCGTGCACGAAGACCTGGTCGAGGCCCACGGCGTCGAGCAGCTTGGCGCCGTCCTCGGCCCACCCTTCGATCGTGTACTCCTCGCGCGGATGGTCCGATGCGCCGTAGCCGCGGGCGTCGAAGGCGAGCAGGCGGAAGCGCTCGCGGAAGCCGTCGTTGACGAGACCGAAGTTGTGGCGGCCGAACAGGCCGCCGCCGAACTGGAGGATGACAGGAGCCTCCTCGGGCCCGGCAGCTCGTAGTAGAGGCGGACCCCGTCCTCGATTTGCGCGTACGGCATCGACTCCTCCTTGACAGACCGCGAAAGTCTGACTTATAGAGGCCCGGGCGCCAAGCAGCACCTGCGTGCCGGGCTGAAGCCTGGCACGCTGTCCAGCGCCAGGGCGAATCGCTCACGTCGTTCCACAGGAGGCTTGTGATGCGGATCAAGTACATCATCCCCTTCCCCTTCGACGAGGAGGGGATCGCCAACCGTGCCGCGCAGATCCCGCGCGACGTGCTCGGGGCCGAGACCGAGGTCGAATGTGTGCCCGTACGCAACAGCGCGACGCTCGTTGACTGCTACTACGAGGACCTCGTCTTCGACATGTACATCGCCGAGGCGGGCCTGCGGGCAGAGGAGGAGGGATACGACGCGGTCGTCATGGACACCGTGTCGGATTCCGGCCTGTACGCCCTGCGATCGAGGCTCTCGATCCCCGTTATCGGGCCCGGGCTCGTGTCCTACGCAGTGGCGACGTTGCTCGGCAAGCGCTTCTCGATCATCACCATGTGGGACAAGTGGACGCACCTCTACGAGAAGAACCTCGCGATCTACGACCTACGGCAGAAGTGCGCCTCCATCCGCGCCGTGAACATCCCGCCGGACGTCGAGGCGCTCTTCGCCGGCAAGGAGGAGGAGATCTTCGAGAAGCTAACGGCCGAGGCCCAGAAGGCGATCGACGAGGACGGCGCCGGCGTGATCCTTTTGGGCTCGACGACTATGCACCAGGCCGGCGACTACATGGCGGCCCACCTTCCGGCGCCGGTCGTCAACCCCGGGCCCGTGGCGATCAAGCTGACCGAGGCGCTCGTCGACCTCGGGCTCACGCACTCGAAGGTGGACTTCCCTTCGCCCAGCACGATCATCGACGACCGCTTCTTCTCGCTTGCGAGCGCAGGGGCGGCCGTGGGCTAGAGGTCCTCCGTCCTCGGTCGCGCCGTATCGTTCAGATATGGGCGCTCCCTGGTCCTCGAGAAAGCGCCGCCCCGTGGGAGCTCAGGGCTCGCTTTTCGCTCGCCGGAAACCGGGGAGAATTACCTGAAGGGGCGCCAGCGAGATGGGGAAGACTCAGTCGAAGCTTCTACCGATCCGATCCCAGGCGATGTCACTCGGCAGCCACTCGGTGCTGATCTGCGACCAGAGCCGCTCGACCTTCGCGGAGCCGCATTTCGGGCACGGCGGGACCGGCTTCGTCGAGGACGAGAGGTACTCCTCGAAACGTTCCTGGCACTCCTCGCAACGGTACTCGTAGATCGGCATGACGCCTGAGTCTAGCTACCAGGCGCCCGAAATCGAGCTTCTGCGCCGTATCGCCGCCGGCCAGGGCGTTTACCCCTCGGACGACGACCTGACGGCCGTCCTGGGCTTCCTCAGCACGATCCTCCCGGCGCTCGCCGACCTGGAGGAACGACTGCCACCGGAGACGCCGGCATGACCGCGCGTGGAGCCGTCGAGCACTACCTCGACCGAATCGCTCGGCTCGACCCCGGGCTCAACGCCTACATCTCCGTTCGCGCAGAGGAGGCAGTGGCAGAGGCCGAGGCAGCGCCGCCCGGCCGGCTGCACGGGCTCGCGGTTGGCCTCAAGGACGTCATCCACGTAGCCGGGACGCGCACGACCGCCGCTTCGAGGATCCTCGCCGAGCACGTCGCCACGCGCGACGCCGTGGTCGTCGAGCGGCTGCGCGAGGCCGGAGCGGTCGTCATCGGCAAGCTGAACCTGCACGAGTTCGCCTACGGCGCCCTCACGACGAGCGAGCACTTCGGACCGGCTCGTAATCCGTGGAACGTCGACCACGTCTGCGGCGGCTCGAGCGGTGGCTCGGGCTCGGCCGTCGCCGCGGGCCTCGCCGACGCGGCGCTGGGCACCGACACCGCCGGATCGATACGGATCCCCGCCGCTTTCTGCGGCGTCACGGGAGTCCGCCCGTCGATGGGCCTCGTCCCGGGCGACGGGGTCGTGCCGGTCTCGTGGACGTTCGACACCGTGGGGCCGCTTGCTCGGACCGCTCGGGAGTGCCGGCTCGTGCTCGAGGTGCTCGCCGACAGACCGCTCGAGACCGAAGCCCGGGATCTTCGCATCGGCGTCGTCTCGAGTCTCTTCGATCGAGCCGATCCAGAGGTCGCCGAAGCATGCCAGAAGGCGCTCGATCAGCTTCCGGGCCGCGCCGAGCCGGTCGAGGTCCCCCTCCACGAGGAGATGGGAACGATCCTGCAGCTGATCATGCTGCCCGAGGCCGCGAACGCGCACCTGAGGTGGCTGCGCACACGGCTTGCCGACTACGGCGCGGACGTCCGCGCACGCCTGCTCGCGGGCCTCTTCGTGCCGGCGAGCGCCTACGTGACGGGTCTCCGGGCCCGCCGCTTCGCGATCGCCGAGTACGAGCGGCGGCTGGCCATGTACGACCTGCTCGTGGCGCCGACGATGCCGATCACGGCGCCGCGCCTGGACGCGATCTCGCCCGATTACCGGCTGCTGCTGATCCCCTACAACTCGCCGTGGGCGCTCTTGGGCCTTCCGGTCGTCAGCGTCCCCTGCGGGTTCGTCCGCGGGCTGCCCGTGGGCCTTGCCCTCGTCGGCCGGCGCCGCGAGGACGGCACCGCCCTGGCCGCTGCTCACACGTTCCAGCAGGCCACCGACTGGCACGAGCGCCGACCGCCGCTTCCGTTTGACGAGCGCCCGCAGGAAGTCGTATACAACCGACAATCTTCGCGGAAAGGGGTGTGATCCATGTCTGTCCTCATCAAAGGCGGCCGCATCGTCACCGCCGCCGACGACTACGAGGGGGACGTCTTCATCGAGAACGGGGCGATCTCCCTGATCGGCGAGTCCCTCGACGTGACCGCGGACAAGGTGATCGACGCGGCAGGCAAGTACGTCATGCCGGGCGCGATCGACCCGCACACGCACATCGAGATGTTCTTCGGCGGGACGGTCACGTGCGACGACTTCACCACCGGCACAGTCTCTGCCGCATTCGGCGGTACGACGACGCTGATCGACTTCTGCATGCAGGCACCCGGCGACTCGTTCGCGCAGGCGCTCGAGAAGTACTTCGAGAAGATCGATCGTTGCAAGCCGGTGATCGACGTCGGCTTCCACATCGGCGTGACGGATCTCCACACGGGCGGCACGCTCGAGGACCTGGCCAGGCTGCCCGACGAGGGAGTCACGTCCTACAAGCTCTTCATGGCCTACAAGGGCGCGGTCATGGTCGACGACGACACGCTCTTCCGCACGATGGAGACGGCCGCCGAGACCGGCGCCGTCGTCATGGTCCACGCGGAGAACGGCGACGCTATCGACGTGATCGTCAAGAGGACCGTCGCCGAGGGTAAGACCGAGCCGATCTGGCACGCGCGGACGCGTCCGATGGAGACCGAAGCCGAGGCGACGAACCGCGCGATCCAGCTCTCGCGCGTGGCCGGCTGTCCGCTCTACGTCGTCCACGTCTCGTGTCAGCCGGCGGTGGAGCCGATCGCGCTCGCGCGCGAGAAGGGCTGGGACGTCTGGGGCGAGACCTGCACCCAGTACCTGTTCGTCGACGAGACTGCGCTCGACCAGCCGGGCTTCGAGGGCGCCAAGTACGTCTACACGCCGCCGCCACGTCCGAAGGAGCAGCAGGAGCACCTGTGGAAGGCGCTGCGGGCGGACGTCCTGTCGGTGCTCTCCACCGACCATTGCCCGTTCAAGTGGCCCGACCAGAAGGGGATCAACGGCCAGGAGTTCGAGAAGATCCCCAACGGGGGCCCTGGGATCGAGAACCGGCTGCACATGCTCCACCATTTCGGCGTCCGCGAGGGGCGCCTCTCGATGAACCGGTTCGTGGAGCTGACGTCGACGAACGTGGCGCGGCTGTTCGGGCTCTACCCGCGCAAGGGCACGATCGCCCCCGGATCCGACGCGGACATCGTCGTCTGGGACCCGGACAAGCGGCTCACCATCTCGGCCGAGACGCATCACTCGAACGTCAACTACAACCTGTTCGAGGGCACGGAGGTGCAGGGCGCACCGGAGGTCGTGATGGTTCGCGGCCAGGTGATCGTCGAGGGCGACGAGCTCGTCGGCAAGCCGGGCGACGGCCAGTTCGTCAAGCGGGCCCGCTTCGGCGAGGAGCTCTTGCCGCTCGCGAAGGCGACGGCGTAGCCATGTCGGACCAGGAGGCTCAGCGGATCTACGCGCGGGCGGGGCTGGGCGAGAGCGTGACGATGGGCTCTCGCCCCGCCGTGCTCGTGGTCGACTTCTCGTGCGGCTTCACCGATCCGGCGTGCCCGCTCGGAGCCGACATGACCTCGGAGGTCGAGGCGACAAAGCGGCTGCTCGACGTCGCCCGCGACAAGGGGCTGCCGGTCATCTTCACGACGATCGGCTTCGGGCCGAGCCTGAGGGACGGCGGTCTGTGGCTGCAGAAGGTGCCGTCGCTCGCCGAGCTCCAGCTCGGCGAGCGCTGGGTCGAGATCGACCCACGCCTGGAGCGGCGGGAAGACGAGACGCTGATCGTCAAGAAGGGCGCCTCCGCCTTCTTCGGCACGAACCTCGTCTCCGTGCTCGTCTCCCAGCACGTGGACTCGATCGTCCTGTGCGGGGCGACCACGAGCGGCTGCATCCGGGCGACCGCGATCGACCTGCTCCAGTACGGCTGGCCGACGATCGTCCCTAGGGAATGCGTGGGCGACCGCGCGCAGGCGCCACACGATGCAAATCTCTTCGACATCCAGGCGAAGTACGCGGACGTCCTGCCGCTCGAGGAGGCCGTCGACTACCTGGAAGGCGTGCCGACACAGGTAAGCGCGCCCGCGTGACATACAGGATCGCAGTCCTGCCGGGAGACGGCGTCGGCCCGGAGGTGATCGCAGAGGCCCGTCGCGCCGTGGACGCGGCGGGCCTCGCCCTCGAATGGAGTGAGCTGCCTTGGGGCTCCGCCTACCACCACGAGCACGGGAGGATGATGCCGGAGGACGCACTCGAGACCCTGCGCGCGCACGACGCAGTCCTGCTCGGGGCGATCGGCGACCCGTCCGTGCCGGATCACGTCGCGCTCTGGGGCGTCATCCTGGGCATACGCCAGGGGCTCGACCTGTGGGCGAACATGCGTCCGTGCCGGCTGCTTTCGGGCATTCCGTGCCCGCTCGCCGGCCGGGGGCCGGACGACATCGACATGGTCTTCGTGCGGGAGAACACCGAGGGGGAGTACGCCGGCGTCGGAGGCCGCTCGCACCGCGGGCTCCCCGGCGAGGTCGCCCTCGAGACGAGCGTCTTCACGCGCCCCGGTGTCGAGCGGGTCGTCCGGCACGCGTTCCAGCTGGCCGGCTCGCGGCGCGGCCTCCTGACGAGCGCGACGAAGTCCAACGCCTCCCGGTACGGCTATGTGCTCTGGGACGAGGTGGTCGAGGAGGTGTCGGCCGAGTTCCCCGCGGTGCGCGTCGAGCGCGTGCTGGTCGACGCGCTCGCCGCTCGCATGGTGCGTGATCCCGGGAGCCTCGACGTCGTCGTCGCCTCGAACCTCTTCGGGGACATCCTCACCGACCTCGCGGCCGCGTTGCAGGGCGGCATGGGAATGGCGGCGAGCGCCAACGTCGCCCCCGGGTCGAGCGTGCCCGGAGTGTTCGAGCCGGTGCACGGGTCGGCACCGGACATCGCAGGGGAGGGCATCGCGAACCCCATCGGCGCAATCTGGAGCGCGTCTCTGATGCTCGAGCATGTCGGGGAGTCCGGCGCTGCAGCGGCGCTCATGGGTGCACTCGAGGCGGTCTGCCACGATGGTCCGCGGACGCTGGATGTCGGCGGCAGCGCGACCACGCGGGAGGTCGGCGAGGCGATCGCGGAGCGCGTGGCGGAGCCTCGCGCACTGCTCCGATGATCGCGCCGCCGGCGAGGACGAGGAGGCCAGGCGAGCACGTACTACGCTCTCGTCGTGGCTGAGCCGGAGACGCTCACGCAGAAGATCATCTCCGAGCACCTCATCGCGAGCGCGGAAGACGAGATCGAGCTTCGCGTCGACCAGGTGCTGCTGGAGGATGCCACCGGGACGATGGCCTGCCTCCAGTTCGAGCGGCTGGGCCTCGAGCGGGTCGCGGTTCCAACGGTCTCGTACGTCGACCACAACGTCCTGCAGTTCGACAACAAGAACCCTGAGGACCACGCCTATCTGCGCAGCTTTGCCGCGCGCTACGGCCTCCTCTACTCCCGGCCGGGCAACGGCATCTCCCACTACCTCCACCTCGAGCGCTTCGCCCGCCCGGGACGGTTCCTCCTCGGCGCCGACAGTCACACCACGATGGCGGGCGCGCTCGGCATGCTTGCCGTCGGCGCTGGGGCGACCGAGGTGGCGCTTGCGATGGCCGGGCGCCCGTACCCGCTGGAGCGCCCGATCGTGGTCGGCGTCGAGCTCCGCGGCCGCCTTCGGCCGTGGGTGCAGTCCAAGGATGTCGTGCTCGAGCTGCTCCGCCGGCGCGGCGTCCGCGGGGGCAGGGGCCGCATCCTCGAGTTTCACGGAGAGGGAACGGCCGGTCTCACCGCAACCGATCGCGGGACGATCTGCAACATGGTCATGGAGACCGGAGCGACGACCGGCGTCTTCCCGAGCGACGAGCAGACCCTGCGCTGGCTCACCGCGCAGGGCCGGGCGGACGAGTTCGTCGAGCTCGCGCCCGACCCGGGCGCGTCCTATGACGAGGCCGAGCTGATCGACCTGGGGAGGCTGGAGCCTCTCGTTGCGCTTCCTTCCTCACCCGGCAACGTCGTAGCGGTGCGAGAGGCGGCGGGGACGCCCACGCGTCAGGTCTGCGTCGGAAGCTCCGTCAACTCGTCGTACGAGGACCTGGCCGTCGTCGCGGCGGTCCTGCGCGAACGCTCGCTGCCGGACCATCTCGACCTCACGGTGAGCCCCGGGTCGCGCCAGATTCTCGACATGATCGTGCGCTCGGGCGTGTACGCGGACCTCCTGGCAGCCGGCGCCCGGATTCTCGAGCCGGCGTGCGGACCGTGCATCGGGATGGGTCAGGCGCCTGCGGCGGGCGCCGTCTCGGTGCGAACCTTCAACCGCAACTTTCCCGGCCGGAGCGGCACGGCCGACGACCGCGTCTACCTCTGCTCTCCGGCCACCGCCGCGGCGACGGCGTTGCGCGGTGTCATCACCGACCCGCGCGAGCTGGGCGAGCCGCCCGAGCTCGTTCCCCCGCCCGCGAACCCGGCGGTCGACGACAGTCAGATCGTGCCGTCACCACCGCCGGAGCAGGCTCGTCTCGTGCAGCTCGAGAAGGGGCGCAACATCGTCCCGCCGCCTCCGGTTCCGTCTCTTCCGGATACGATCGAGGCCCGCGTGCTGATCGTCGTCCCCGACGACGTCTCGACGGGCGACATGGCGCCGGACGGGGCCTTGGGACTCGCCGTCTGGTCGAACATCCCGGCGTGCGCCCGGTACATGTTCCGCCGCTTCGATCCGGACTTCCCGGCGCGGGCGAAGGAGTGGGGCGGCGGGATCGTCGTCGGCGGCGACAACTACGGGCAGGGCTCGAGCCGGGAGCAGGCCGCATTCGCCGCGCTCCACCTGGGTGTCCGAGCCGTGGTAGCCAAGAGCTTCGCCCGCATCCATCGCACGAATCTGCTCGCCCAGGGCATCCTGCCGCTCACGTTCGTGGCCGAGGCGGACCACGCGCGTGCAGAGGTCGGCCAGGAGTGGACGATCCCGGTCGACGTCGGCCGCGGCGAGCTCGCGGCCCGGGCGCCGTTCGGGACCGTACGGCTCGGCCTGCGCCTGACTGCACGCGAGCGTGAGATCCTGCGCGCCGGCGGTCTCCTCGCCTACGCGCGCGCGTAGGCGAGTGCCCGGATCGCGCTCAGGATGACCTCTGCGGCCAGGGCGGCGTCGGCGGGGCTCGCCTCCTCGAGCGGGGAGTGGCTGACGCCGTCCTTGCACGGCACGAAGACCATCGCGCTCGGCACGTGGTCGGCCACGCACATCGTGTCGTGGGCGGCCCCAGAGTGCATCGCCATGTAGGGCTCGCCGGTCGAGCGGGCGGCATCGTCGAGAGCCGAGACGATGCGCTCGTCGAGTGGCGTCGCCGGGAGCGTCTGCCGCTGGGTGAACTCGGCGCTCATGCCACGCTTCTGCGCGGCGTCCTGGGCGAATCCGGCGATGTCGCGGGCGACCCCGCGGAAGCCGTCCTCGTCCACGCCGCGGATGTCGAGCGAGAAGCGAGCCTCGGCAGGGACGACGTTGATGATCCCAGGCCTGAGCTCGAATTCGCCGACCGTTCCGACGGTGCCTTTCCCGGCCGCGCGCGCGAGCCGCTCGAGCTCGAGGACGCACATGGCTGCGACGACGCCTGGGTCAAGACGGAAATCCATCGGCGTGGCGCCTGCATGATCGGCCCGTCCGCGGAGGGTGATGTCCCCGTGCACGTAGCCGGCGATCGCGGTCACGATTCCGAGCCGGTTGCCGGTGTCCTGGAGGACGCGGGCCTGCTCGATGTGCATCTCGATCCAGCCCGTCAGATCGTCCAGGACGTGGATCGCTTCTCGCCAGCTGGTGGGCTCGTATCCGGCCTCCTCTGCGTGCTCCCAGAAGCTTCGCCCGTCGTCGATGGCTCTGAACGCCTTCTTCAGCTCCTCGTCGGTCACGCGCTGGGCCATGATCCGGCTGCCCAGCAGCATCTGGCCGAAGCCCGAGCCCTCCTCCTCGAGGAAGGAGATGAGCTGGAGCGGCAATCCAAGCCCGAGCTCTTCGTTGAGGCGGCAGACCTCGAGCGCGGTGACGACGCCCATCGTCCCGTCGTACTTGCCGCCGTTACGGTTGGAGTCGCAGTGCGAGCCGATCCCGAAGACCTTCTCTCCGCGGGGACGATTTCGGGCGACCAGCGTCCCGACAGGATCCTGGTAGGCGTCGAAGCCGATCGCCTCGAGCTCGCGCGTGAAGTAGTCGAGTGTGTTCCGGTAGACGTCCGTGTAGGCGTACCGCCGGATCGCCTCGTCGGAGAGCGTGTAGTCCGGCCCGCCGAGCGTCTCGATGTCGCGCTCGATCCGCTGCGCGCTCCTCGCGCGGTCGATAGCCGGCGCTTCGGTCGCCATCCTACGAGACTCTAATATCGGGCCGTGCCTCGCGTGCAGCTCGTCGAGCTCGAGACTGCGGAGGAGCGCCAGCTCGTCGCATGTCTGGCGCGGACCAACCCGGTGGAGCCGACGACGCCGTAGTGGACGAGGAGTGGCCGCCTCCCAAGGCGCGGGTGCGCTCGGCCCTGTGGCAAGCCGAGGGTCACCTCGAGCGGCGTGAGTACTTCGCCGCCTCCCGCACTCTGGCGTCGATCTTCGGGCTCGGCGGCGCGGAGAAGGCGCTGACGCGGGGCCTCCACCACCTCGCCGCCGCAGGGTACCGGCATCAGGTGGGAGACGACGCGCGCGCTCGGCGGCAGCTGGCCCACGCGCGCCGCCGGCTCGCAGCCTTTCCCGAGACCGCGGCGCTCGTGGAGCTTGTCGAGCAGGACCTCGGGTCGTAGAGTCGTCTCATGGCCACGGAGAGCTGGCGCAACCGCAAGACCCTGATCCTGAGCCGGACGGACATGATGGGCTTGCTCACGCCCGCCGAATACAACGACTGCGTCGAGCACGCGTTTCGGATGCAGGGGCTCGGGCGGGTGTACATGGAGCCCAAGGGGCACATCGTGCTCGACCGCTACCGGGGCGAGTGGGAGGTGATGCCCTCGTACATCGAGGAGCCCGAGGCGGCGGCGTGCAAGTGGGTCTCGATCCGGGAGGACAATGCCAAATACGACCTGCCGGCGGTCTTCTCGATCCTGATCTACACGCATCCCGAGACCGGGTTTCCTCTCGCCATTTGCGACGGCTCGTACCACACGCTGATGCGAACCGGCGCCTCGGCCGCCGTGTCGGCGAAGTGGCTCGGCCGCAAGGACTCGACGATCCTGGCGATCGTCGGCGCCGGGAGCGTCGCGCAGGGCACGCTCGCCACGTGCGACGCAGCCTTCGGGTGGGAGGAGGTCCGTGTCTGGAGCCGTTCGCAGGCATCCGTCGACCGCTTTCTGGAGAGCGAGCGGCCGAAGTTTCCGCACCTGAACATCGCCGGGTCGACGGATCTCGAGCGGGTCGTCCGCGGCGCCGACCTCGTCGTGACAGCCACCCACGCCCGCGGCTGGATCATCGACGAGGCTTGGATCGAGCCGGGCACGCACCTCGCCGCGCTCGGCGCCGACCTCGAGGGCGAGCAGGAGCTCGACCCGCGCATCCTCCGCCGGGCGAGAGTCTTCGTCGACGACATCCGCCAGTGCCGGACGGATGGCGAGATCAACGTGCCGCTGGCGCAGGGACTGTTTTCCGAGGACGACGTCGCCGCTGAGATCGGCGAGGTGATCGCGGGTAAGAAACCCGGTCGTACATCGGATGAGGAGATCACCGTCTTCGACTCCACGGGCATAGCGCTCCAGGACTCGGCAACCGTGCCGCTCGAGTACGAGCGCGCAGTCGCTGCGGGAGTCGGGGTCGAGAAGAAGATGATCTCGACCTAGAACTTGTTTCAGAATGACGCTTCGCTGCCGGGATGTGCTGGGCGACGCCAGGCAAGGACGCAGGGAGCGCTCGTACTCGCAGCCGGCGAAGCGTACGGGCGCGACCGAGGACACGGCCTGGCATCGCTCCAGCGCGGTTCCGGCGGCACAAGGCTTCTTTTTTGAAACGAGTTCTAAGATGAGTCGAGGAACGGCGACCCGGGCGACGAGGTACGTCTGAGATCACCGTTCCTCGCTCGTTCCTTCGCAGATCATCGCTTCCCGGATTTGCACTCTCGACGGCCGAGCGGAGATGATCAGCCGGTGAGCACGGTGGCGGCGGTCTTCGAGGCGCGCATGAGCCGCGAGCAGGTTGAGCGACTGGCGGAGCTGATGAGGGAGGGACGTGCGACTCGGCCCGCCGGTGTGCTGACCGCGGCGCTCCTCGTTGACGGCGACCTCGCGCGGCTGGTCGCGTTCTGGAAGGATCGCGACAGGCTCGACCGCTACCTGTCCGAAGCGCCGGTTCCCCGCGGCACCGAGCTGATGCGCAAGGTGGGCGTCGAGCCCGAGATGCGCGTCGTAGAGGTGCTCGAGCTCGGCTGAGCGGCCGCAAGCGGGCCGGAGGCCCGCTTGCGGCCATGCCCAGAGCACCTGTCAGTGAAGCTGCGCCAACTCTCGGCGCCTGCGGGCCATGAGCGCCGCGCCGGCGAGGAGGGCGATTCCCGCGACGAAGGCGCCGCCGACAGCCGCGTCGGCAAAGTCGAAGCCGTTGCCGGCAACGGACCTTTCGGTAAGGATCGGCCCAGCCGCCCCGGGACCGCCCTCGTGACCGAGGTAGCTGTTCGACGGGTTGGGCTCTGCCAGCACCGGCCCGGCCGCACCCGGCCCACCGGCGACAGCGCGGAACGTCCGGTTCGACGCCGCCAGCACCGGCCCGGCCGCGCCCGGCCCACCGGCGACAGCGCGGAACGTCCCGTTCGACGCCGCGAGCACCGGCCCGGCCGCGCCCGGCCCGCCCTGATGGCCGATGTAGCTGTCTAGGGGACCCGCGATGGCCGTGGGGACAGCGATCGCCGTTAGGGTGAGCCCCAACGTGATGAGGGACCTGAGCTTCATGTTTCCTCCTCATTCTTCTGACCGCCCCGTGCGGTCTTTCTACGAGCGAGAATGCAACCCGCCGCTGAGATTCCACTGAGAGCGAGCTGAGGGCGCGGACGCGCATGGAGTTCAGGATCCTCGGACCCCTCGAGGTAGTCGAGGAAGGGCGCGAGGTGGCGCTGGGAGGCGCCCGGCAGCGAGCACTGCTCGCGATCCTGCTCACGCGCGTCAACGAGGTCGTCTCCACCGACCGTCTGATCGACGAGCTCTGGGGTGAGGCCGCGCCCCGGACCGCGCTCAATACGCTCCAGTTCTACGTGTCGCAGCTGCGGAAGGCTCTCGGGGCGGACCGGATCGTTACACGGCCGCCCGGCTACACGATTCGGGTGGGCCCGGGCGAGCTCGACCTGGAGCGGTTCGAGCGACTCCTCGAGCAAGGCGGCTCCGAGAGGCTCCGTGAGGCGCTCGACCTGTGGCGCGGCCCCGCTCTCGCCGACTTCAGCTACGAGCGGTTCGCCCAGGCGGAGATCACCCGGCTCGAGGAGCTCAGGCTCGCGGCGCTCGAGGAGCGGATCGAAGCCGATCTCGCAGTCGGCCGCCACGCTCAGCTCGCCGGCGAGCTCGAGGCGCTCATCGTCGAGCATCCCCTGCGCGAGCGGTTGCGGGCTCAGCGGATGCTCGCGCTCTACCGTTCGGGGCGGCAGGCCGAGGCGCTCGACGCGTATCAAGAAGCGAGGCGAACGCTCGTCGAGGAGCTTGGAATCGAGCCAGGCCCGGTTCTTCAGCAGCTCGAGAAGGCGATGCTCGTCCAGGATCCGGCTCTCGACCTCGAGCAGCCGCACGAGGCGGGGCGGGAGGAACTCGAGCGGTCGATCCTCGTAGCGCCGCGAAAGGACAGCGCCCTCGATGCCCTGCTCGCCCTGGCCGAGCCGCTGGCCAGAAGTAGGCCTCGACGGGAGCTAATCATCGCGCGCCTGACGAGCCCGGAAGAGCTCGGCGCCGCGACGGCCCTCCTCAACAACCACCGTGCCGCCCTGGCCGGGCGCGGCGTCTCGGCCAGAGCAGCGGCTTTCACCTCCGCGGAGCCGGGCGCAGACCTCGTCCGGCTCGCCTCCGAGCAGGACGTCGACCTCCTACTGCTCGACTGCTCACCCGAGGAAGACGTCCTCGCGGGCGATCTCGCCGGCGTGCTGGCGGAGGCGCCGTGCGACGTGGCGCTCCTGATCGGTGGCCGCGAGCGCCCGGATCCGGGCCCGCAGCGGGCGGTGATCGTGCCATTCGGAGGCGCAGAGCACGACTGGGCAGCGGTCGAGGTCGCCGCCTGGATCGCGGGAGCCTGTGGGGCACCGTTGAGGCTCGTCGGAGTTGAAGAGCATCCTGGCAAGCAGAAGCGCGACGCCAGTCGCCTTCTAGCGAGCGCATCGCTGATCGTGCAGCGGGCCGTTGGGGTCGCGACCGAGCCGTTGCTAGTCCCGCGCGGCCCCATGAGCATCGTGGGCGCGGCCGAAGAAGCCGGGCTGATCGCCGGCGGCCTGTCGGGCCGATGGCGTCATGAGGGCCTGGGCGAGACTCGTCTAACGGTGGCGCGAGGCGCGCGTCCCCCGACGCTGCTCGTCCGGCGCGGCCTTCGGCCAGGCGGCCTGGCGCCGCAGTCGAGCCTCACGCGTTTTACCTGGTCGCTGACTTCCTCAGGTCGCCGACCGTAGGCACCCAGCGAGGCTCGCATCCCTCGGCGCGGAACAGCTCGACGGCCGCGAGATAGCGCTCGGCCACGTATAGCAGCCGCCCGAAGTCGCTCTCAGAAGGCTCTGCTGCTGTCGGTGTCGCATTCATGAACCCACCATGCGCCGAGACCCTTAGGAAACGCTGAGACTGCGCTGAGTCGGGAGTGATCAGCTCGGGCGCACGAGCACCCAGACGCCGCCTTCGCCGGCCACGACGTGCGTTCGGTTCGGGCCGACGCTGATCGTGGCGACGACCCTGCCCCTTTTCGGGTCGATCCGCGAGACCGTGCCGCCGTCCAGGTTTGCGACCCAGAGGTTTCCTTCCCCTGCCGCGACGGCAGTCGGTCGGTCCGCCAACTCTTACCTTCGCGACAACGCGGTTCGTGCTCTCGCAACTGAACTGCTGCGCGTCGATCCCGCGGCCCTCAAGCCCATCGCGGCGGACCCCGACGGAGTGTGGATCGTCGACGGCCGCGATGACTCCGTTGTGGAGATACTCGTCACCCGGATCCCGCTCGGCTTCTATCCCGGAGCAGTGATCGGCGGTCGCGGACGAGCATGACCTCGCGCAGGCCGAGCGCCTCGCGCGCCGCCTCAACCAGCTCGGCGCAGGTCGAGTAGCGATCGTCCGGGTCCTTGGCCAGCGCCCGCGCGAGCACGGCGTCGATTGCCTCCGGCAGCTCGGGCCTGTGCCCGCTCGGCTTCGAGGGCGGCTCGTGGACGTGGGCCCAGAGCAGGGCCAGCTCGGAGTCGCGCGCAAACGGCACCTGTCCGGTCAGGCACTCGTAGAGCAGACAGCCGAGCGAATACAGGTCGGCGCGCCCGTCCACCTCGCCGCCCTCGATCTGCTCCGGCGAGACGTAGGCGGGGGTGCCCAGGGAGAGTCCCGGGCCGGCAGGCAGGCCCTGCTCGGCCAGGCGCCTGGTCAGGCCGAAATCGGCCAGGTAGGCGTGCTCCTTGGCATCGAGGAGCACGTTCGAGGGCTTGACGTCGCGGTGCACGAGCCCGCGCTCGTGGGCGGCGTCGAGCGCGCCTGCGATCTGGGCGCAGATCGCCAGCGCCCGCTTCGGCTCCAGCGCGCCCTCCGTCTGCAGCAGAGACTTGAGGTCCCAGCCCTCCACGTAGCGCATTGCCAGGTACAGCTGCCCGTCGACCTCGCCCGCGTCGTAGATCGGGACGACGTTGGGGTGCTCGAGCGCGGCGGCCAGCTCGGTCTCTGCCAGGAAGCGCCCGCGGAAGCGTTCGTCCTCCGAGAGCTCTGGGGCGACCAGCTTCAAGGCCACGTTTCGCTTCAGGCGCGCGTCGTAGGCCCGGTAGACGACGCCCATGCCGCCCCGGCCGAGCAGTGTCTCGATCCGGTAGCCGAGCAGCGTACTGCCGATGCGGGTGTCTGTCGACGTGCTCAAACCAGCGCCTTCTAGAAGGGAAGCGACATCGTTGCCCAGACGCTGCCGGCGCCCGTTGCCATCCCGAGTGGCTCGAACAAGGAAAGCGGCGCCCCCTTCTGATCGGCGATCGGCGTGGCGACGTGGATCGTCGAGACAATGCTTCCCGAACTCGGATCGACGCGCCAGACAGCCCCCGTGTCGGTGCCGTTCCACCAGACAGCGCTGTCGCCTAAGACGAGGTTCGGGACGCCGCCGCCGATTGCGGCGCCACTGGGGCTGACCGGGGGCGGGATCGTCTTCGTTGCTTCGAGTGTCTGCGGGTCGATTCGCAACAGGGCGGCTGAGTTGTCGAGTAGAGCCCAAGCGGCGCCATAACCGACGGCAACCGCTGCCACTCCTGATCCTCGAGTAGGAAGGCGCCGCCTCCGCGTGATCCGGCTCGAGGCAGGGTCGATACGGAACAGCGTCCCGTCCAGAGCGAGAGCCCAGACGGCTCCTCCGCCGACGGCGACGGACTGGACGTCGGAGGACCCAAGCTGGACCGTCTCGAGCACCGTCCCTCTGAGCGGATCGAGCTTGAGCAGGGCGCTCCCCTGCGTGGTTTTCGCGCCGACCCAGACGGCATGCTGACCGACGGCCAGCGTGATCGCGTCGTAGGGAAGAGAGATCCTCTGCGGGAGGAGCGCCGGCCGGAGGTGCGTGAGCAGGCCTCCCTTGGCGGCGGCGCTCACGACCCAGGCGCCACTCGCGTCCGCCGCGATCGTCTGGGCGGGCACCGACGGTTGCGAGCCCGTGATCCCGATCGTGCCTCGAACGGTGTCCGTCCTCGCGTCGACCTTCGAGACGGTGCCGTCGGCCCAGTTGTACACCCAGACCGTGTTGCCGCCCACGGCCACGGACTCCGGCCCTCCCCCGACCCTGATGACGGCCGAGATCTTGTTCGACGTGGGGTCGATGCGCACGAGCGTGTTCTTGCGCACGGTCAAGTCCGGCTTCGGTTTCCCGCTGCCTCCGAGTGCGAGCACGAGCCCCGCCGCAAGCGCGCCTACCGCGACCAGCGCCCCGAGTCCTGCGATGAGCAGCGGCCTGCGATCGCGGACGACGACCAGCTCGCGCAGGCCGAGAGCGTCGCGCGCGGCCTCGACTAGCTCGTGGCAGCTCGCGTAGCGCTTCTCGGGGTCCTTGGCGAGCGCCTTGCCGACGAGTGAGTCGAGGGCGGGGTGAGCGGCGATCTCTGGCGGCTTCTCGTGGACGTGCGCCCACAGCACGGCCAGCTCGGAGTCGCGCGGAAACGGGACCTGGCCGGTCAAGCACTCGTAGAGCAGGCAGCCAAGCGAGTAGACGTCGGTGCGGCCGTCGACCGACTTGCCCTCGATCTGCTCGGGGGCTGCATAGTCGACCGTGCCGATGATGCGGCCCGTGAGTGTCAACGCGCTTCTGTCGGAGGCCGACTTGGTCAGACCAAAGTCGGCCAGGTACAAATGCTCTGCCGAGTCGAGCAGCGCGTTCGAGGGCTTGACGTCGCGGTGCACGAGCCCGAGCGCGTGCGCCGCGTCAAGCGCGTCGGCGAGCTGGGCAAGCAGCTGCAGGGCGCGCTTCGGCTCGAGCGGACCCTCGGACTTGAGCAGCCGCTTCAGGTCCGAGCCCGCCACGTAGCGCATGGCGATGTACAGCTGCCCATCGACCTCCCCCGCGCCGTAGATGGGGACAATCGAGGGGTGGTCGAGCGACGCTGCCAGCTCCGACTCCCTCAGGAACCGCTCGCGGAAGCGCTCGTCCTCGGCCAGCTCCGGAGCCAAGAGCTTCAGCGCCACCTTCCGCTTCAACCGCAGGTCTTCCGCCCGGTAGACGACGCTCATCCCACCGCGTCCGAGCAGCGCCTCGATCCGGTAGCCGAGGAGCTCCGAGCCGATGCGGGGGTCCGCCGAGACCGACACGCCCTACCTCCCTGCGCTGAACAATAGAACTACGAGCCGCGCACCGACAGCACCTTGAGGCGGCCTGTTTCCTCGACGAGCACGATCGTGCCCGGCGCTCCGTTTGCCAGCCCACGAACGGTGGCCCGGTCGCCATCGACGCGGACGCCGACGATCCTGAGGCGGAAGGACGCCGCCCACGTGAACTTCCTCGTCATGCCGGCTCCCTTCTTGGTCAGGCCAAGCGTGGGATGGGCGGCTGAGAAGTCGCTGAGGGTGCGCTGAGCCCGGGAGCAGGTCTATAGTCACGCGGTGGGCTACACGGTCCTGAGGCCCGAGGATCACGAGTTCAAGCGGCCCAGCTGGCGGCCCGAGGAACCCTTGCGGCGGATCGTCGAGCTCCCGCTACACGCGAACATGCAGCACTCGCGCGCGCACCTGTGGCGTTACCCGCCGGGCGCGACCGGCCGCCTGCACAAGGAACATTCGCAGGAGGAGGTCTTCTGCGTCGTCGAGGGGAATCCGGCGGTGCTGCTGGGCGACCCGCCTGAGCGCCAGGATGCGCCGGCCGGGACCCTGGTCGTCGTCGAGCCGGGCACGCCCCTCAAGTGGCTCAACGACTCCGAAGCGGATGCGCTCATCTTCGCGTACGGCGCGCCAGCGGAGTCGAAGGCAGAGATCCTCGAGAGCTAGACCGTTCGTGGCACGAGCGGTCGGCCCTCGAGAGTCGTTCGAGGGAGTAGAACCGGATCCTTCGCATGAGGAGAGGTCAGGCTATTAGACTCGGGTCGAGATGCGTGTCGCCGTGGCTCAGATGGAGCCGAAGCTCGGCGAGAAGGGTCGAAATCTCGAGGCCTGTCTTGCGCGGCTCGAAGAAGCGGCAGGCGCCGGCGCCGAGCTCCTCGTGTTGCCGGAGTGCGCGCTCCCGGGCTACATGTTCGACAGCGCCGAGGAAGCGATGCCCTTCGCGGAGGAGATCCCGGGAGCGTCCACGGAGGTTCTCGAGCAGGCGTGCCGTCGCCTCGGAGTCCACGTCGTGTGCGGGCTGCTAGAGCGCGACGGTGATCTGCTACGCAACGCTGCCGTGCTCGTCGGGCCCGACGGCCTCGTCGGGAGCTACCGCAAGACGCACCTGCCGTTCCTCGGCGTCGATCGCTTTACCGCTCCGGGTGACGAGCTACATGTCTTCGACACACCGCTCGGCCGGATCGGGCTCGAGATCTGCTACGACCTGCGCTTCCCCGAGGTGACACGCACGCTCGCGCTCCGCGGGGCCGAAATCGTTGCCCACCCGACGAACTTTCCGATGGCGGCGAAGGTCCAGACCGAGCTGATCACCCTCGCACGCGCCGCCGAGAACCGGATCTACCTGCTGACCGCGAACCGCGTCGGCAAGGAGCGCTGGGGCGAGTTCTGCGGGTGGAGCCAGATCGTCGATCCCTTCGGGAAGCGCCTCGCCGAGGCGGGGGAGACCGATGAGGCGCTTCTGCTCGCGGACATCGACCTGGAGAAGGCGCGCGACAAGAACTACGTGATCCCGGGCGAGTACGAGCTCTACCTCTTCGGCGACCGGCGGCCGGACCTCTACGGCGCGCTCGTCGAGGAGACCCAGGCAGTGAAGACCTAAAGGAGGAGCGATGGCAACCGTGGAAGAGAGCCTCACGTACGAGGCGGTCCTCGAGCAGGACGGCGTCAAGGTCTCGAGGAGCCCGTGGGGGCCTGACGACGAGATCGGCCGGCTGAACTGGATCACGCCGGAGACGAACCGGGCCATCCTCGAGCACCTCGACGGCAGCCACGTCTTCGACCTGAACGTCGAGTACTTCATGGGCATGCCGTCCTGGCAGGCGGCGGGCGACCCCAAGTACGAGATCTGGATGACCCACACGCCGCAGGGGTCCGTGAACGACGACCTGTCAGGTGTCGGCAGCACGGTGCACGAGAAGTACTCCTACTGCGGCGACTCGATCCATCTGTACACGCATTGCGGAACGCACATCGACACCCTCAATCACCTCGGCTTCTACGGAAAGTTCTGGAACGGGTGGACCCCCGACGAGCATCTCGGCAGCCGCATCTGGAACAAGGGCGGGCTCGACAAGTACCCGCCGGTGATCGCGCGCGGGGTCCTGCTCGACATCGCCGGGCTCCAGGGCGTCGACAGCCTGCCCGACAGCTACGCAGTCACGCCGAAGGACCTCCAGGACGCGGCTGCGAAGCAGGGGGTCGAGCTGCACAAGAAGGACGTCGTCCTCGTCCGCACCGGCCGTATGACCGCCTGGCCCGACTTCCACGGCTACCTCGACGGCTCACCCGGCATCTCGCTCGGCGCGGCGAAGTGGTTGTGCGAGGAGGCGGGCGCGATGTGCATCGCCGGCGACACGATCGGGCTCGAGGTGCTTCCCTCGGAGGAGCCGAACGTGTTCCTGCCCGTCCACTGCTACATGTTCGCGACCGCGGGTGCGCAGATCATCGAGGTCGTTGACATGGAGGAGATCGCGGCCGAAAAGCAGTACGAGTTCGCCTTCCTCGGCTTCCCGATGAAGCTGCGCGGCGCGACCGGCGCCCCGATGCCGTCGTACGCGGTGCCGCTACGCAGCTGAGCGGGCACGAGGTCACGATCCGTGCGGCGCGGCCGGGCGACGCCAAGGACATAGCTCGCAACGGCCTGGAGAGTGCTCGGTACTACCGCGACCTCGCGCCGGAGGACTTCCGGCTTCCAAACCGGGAAGAGCTTGCCGAATGGATGGAATCGTGGCTCCCCGCCAACGGGGAGTCGGAGATCGCCCTCGTCGCGGAAATCGACCGTCAGGTGGTTGGTTACCTCGAGGCTCGTCTCGAGCCACCGATGGAGGATGCCCGCTTCCAGAGCAATCCCGATTTGGGCGAGACGCGTCTCTTTATCAACTACCTTGTGACGGCGCAGGCGTTCTGGCGGCGCGGCGTTGGCACGCGGCTCGTCAAGGCTGCCGAGGAGTGGGGCCGAAGCCGCGGTGCGGCCGTCGCCGTCTGCGACACCCACGTCGACAGCCCGGTGTCGATCCCGTTCTGGAAAGAGCGGATGGGCTACAGGCGCCGGGCCGTCATCTTGCGCAAGCCGCTCAGGTAGCTCTACTCGAGGATGTCGAGCGGGAGGAGGGCCGAGACAACCGGATACGGAACATCCACCACTTCCGAGATCCGAAGGTCGACGCAGGCGGAGCAGAGCGCGTACGCGGCCGGCCGCTCGAAGCCGTACCGACGTTCGAGATGGGCGATCATCTCGAGCAGCGCGGCGCGCGTGGCTGCGTTCAGGTCCATGCCGGCTTCGACAGGAATCCCCATCGTCGCAAACGAACGCCGGGCGGGCCGGCTCGGCGTCTCGTAGGCGGGGAAGCGTGGGGCGGGCACCTTGTGCACATCGAGGCGGAGGCTGACCGCGCCCGCCACCTCGATTGCCGTTCCACACACTTCGCCGTCCCCTTGGGCGAAATGGAGATCGCCGATCGAGAACAGCGCGCCGGGCACGTCAATCGGCAGGAACAGCCGGCTTCCTGCGACGAGCTGACGGACATCCAGATTCCCGCCCGTCTCCCGCGGCGGGATCGTGCGGAGGCCGCCGGCCGCAGACGGAGGCAACGCAGTTTCCGGCAGCGACTCGGCGACCGGACCGCCACGTGCGGCGATCGCCTGCTCACGCGCACGGAACTCCTCCATCCGCTCGTGCGAGGGCGCGACGCCGATCACGCCCGCGAACGGGTCCCCGGGCACGGCCACGCCCGGCAGTTCCTGCGCACGCGCCTTGCCGTCGCCGATCTCCCACTTGACGACGTACGGATCGGGGAAGAGGTCGGCGAGGAAGCCGAAACCGGGGATCACCGCCGTGATCCCGAAGTCGGCCGTCTCGTAGGAGAGGAGCTCCACCTCGAGCAGGTCGCCGGGCTCCGCGCCCTCGACGTAAAGCGGGCCGGTGAGTGGATGGCCGAGCCCGAGGTCGAGCTGCCCGGCGTCTTCGTGCGAGCTCTGGCGGGTCAGCTGCCCGTCGATGCCGTCCCGGGCCTCGAGCGTGACCTCGTCTCCGGGCCGGACAACTGCCACCGGCTCCAGATCTGGATGCCAGCGGTTGTGGATCCGCTCGGAGCCGATCCTCACAGAAGCTCTCCGACCCGCTCGGCTGCGCGCGACGCGGCCGCGACGTCCTGTGCGGTCCAGTGGCGCGGGCTGCCGAGCTGGTGCAGCGAGACGATCGCAACGAGCTGGCGGTCGTGGAAGACCGGTGTCACGATCTGGGCTGCGAGCCCGCCGTACGCCTCGAGCATGCGGTGGAAGGCAGGATCGCTGAAAGCGGTGCGACAGTCGTCCTGGACGACCTGGCGTCCCTTCTTCAGCTCGAGCACCACCGGCTGAGTCCGGAGGTCGACCGACCGCTCGTCGCGCAACGAGGAGACGCCCGGCGCGAGCGCCTCGTTCGTGACGCCGAAGTCGTAGTCGCCGGGGAGGTCCTGGCGCAAGGTGACGCGGCTCGCGTCCGTCGCCGCGAGCAAGTCCTCCAAGACGGCGTCGATCTCGTTCACGATGGGCCGCGAGCCTAACCGCCGGCCGGGCAGCTTGTAGGCTTCCGCTATCCGAGCTCGAACTCGGGGCGCGAGGACAAAGGAGACGCCCATGGGTCGTGACATCACCGACGCACTCGAGACGATCTTCTCCGCCGACTCAGAGCTCTACCGTAACCGTGGCTTCATGCGCCGCGTCGGCTTCGGCGAGCGGCCGGCGCTAATCAACATCGACCTGGCGAACGCGTGGACGCGGCCGGGCAACCCGTTCACCTGCGACGGCATGGACATGATCGTCCCGGGCGTACAGCGCCTACTCGCGGCATCGCGCTCGAAGGGCATCCCCATCCTGTTCACGACCACGGCCTATGCCGTCACGGAAGGCCCGAGCACCGACATGGGGCTCTGGCACCACAAGATCCCGGTCGAGGTGCTTCAGCTTGGCACGGAGGCGGTGGCGATCGACGAGCGCATCGCGCCCGAGCCGGGCGAGCATGTGATCGTCAAGAAGTTCGCGAGCGCCTTTCACGGCACCTATCTCGCCGGTTTCCTGCGCGCGGCCGGGGTCGACACGGTCATCGTCACCGGCGTGACCATGGCCGGCTGCGTCAGGCACACGGTCGAGGATGCGATGGGGCTCGGCTTTCGGCCAATCGTCGTCCGCGAGTGCGTCGGCGACCGGGTGGCCGGAGCGGTCGAGTGGAACCTCTTCGACATCGATGCGAAATTCGGCGACGTCGAGGAGCTCGAGACCGTGCTCGCGTACCTCGCCCGGATCGAGCAGTTCAGCGAGGCGGCCTTGCCCACGACCGGCTGACTCGAGCTCGGAGCAGCGGGCGGAAGCGGTCGGGGCTGAAGGGCGCGAGGTCATGGCTCGGCGTCTCGTTCGCGACGAGCTCGGCCACGAGGCGGCCAGTCACCGGGGCCAGCGCCGTGCCCTTCATCGCGTGCCCGGCGGCGAGGATCAGTGCCGGGAGGCCCGTCGGTCGGCCGATCGCAGGTAGCCCGTCCGGGGTGCAGGGCCGCAAGCCGGCCCAGACCTCAACCACCTTGCGTCCGTCAATACCGTGCAGGCCGTGGACGCCCCCGCGCCTGACCGCGTCCGCCCGGACGCGGTCGATGGAGAGATCGAGTCCGGCGAGTTCGAGCGTGCCCGCGAGGCGAAGGCGTCCGGGGAGGGGCGTGGCGATCGTCCACGACTCTTGCAGCCATGTCGGGATGCGCGGGTCGCTTGCAGCCGGCTCGAGGTCGACGTGGTAGCCCTTGCCGCCCTCGAGCGGGAGGAAGACCCCGACTGCGCGGGCAATCCGCCCTGACCACGCGCCTGCGGCCAACACGACCGTCTCCGGGCTCAGGTCCCCGTCGCCGGTCTCGACGACGAGGGCTCCGTTCACCCGCCGTAACCGTGCCTTAACGCCGGTACGGATATTCGCGCCCGATTCCGCGGCGGCGCTCCCCACTGCCCGGACGAAACGCAGGGGATCGCAGTGGGCCTCGTCCGGGTAGTAGACGGCGCCGACCGTGCGCGGGGCGAGCGCCGGCTCGAGAGCCAGCGCCTGCCCTGCATCCAGCGCCTCGAACCGCAGGCCCGAGCGCTCCGCCTCGTGCCGGCCTGCGGCGAACGTCTCTTCGCTGGCGTACACGTTCAAGACTCCGCGGCGGTCGAAGCCCGTGTCGATCCTTGGCGCGAGCTCGGCGTGTAGCTCCAGGCTCGACACGGAGAGGCGGCGGATCACGTGCGCCGCTGCCTCGGCCCGCCTCGCTGCGGCGAGGAAGCGCGCGAGCCATGGGAGTGCGGCAGGCCGTGGCTTCAGGTAGAAGGGGCTGTCCCGCTTGAGCATCCAGCGGAGTCCGTTGCGGACGGCGGCCGGATTGGCGAGCGGCGTCGAGTGGCTCGGGCAGATCAGGCCGGCATTTCCCGCCGAGCACCCGGCAGCGAGGTGGGAACCTCGCTCGAGTAGTGTGACAGCCGCTCCGCGTCGGGCGAGCTCGAAGGCGACGCTCGCGCCGATCGCGCCACCGCCTACGATCACCACGTCTGGGCGCACGTCGCGCAGAATCGCAGAACCGGCGTCGAGGAGATCGAGCTGCACGTCAGCATCAAAGAGGCAAACGGTGCCGCAATGGGCGCAGTGCTCGCCAGCGAGCCGTGGCTGGTTGGTGTCAAGCCAGCCGGAGAGGTCGTGCCGGGCCTCGAGAGAAGCATGATCCTCCACGCCGCACCACCGGCTCCTTGGGACGAGCTCTCCGACGTCCTGCGCTCCGGCCTCGTCGGTGCTGCGCTCTTCGAGCGGCTTGGCGCGACGGCCGAGGAGGTCGACGAGAAGGCGCGCGACGGCCGCATCGTGCTGGGCGCCGCTCAGGATCACTCCGCCATGGCAGGGGGCGCCGGCTCGATCACGGAGTCGCTCGCGGTGATCGTGCTCGAGGACCGCGCAAACGGCGGTCGCGCATTCCACTTCCTGATGGAGGGGTTCGGGAAGACGCTCATCCTCGGCACGTACGACCAGGAGGTCGCGGAGCGGCTGCAGTGGATCCGGGACGAGCTTGCGCCCGCGCTCGACGCGGCGCTCGGCGAGCTCGGCGGCATCGATTGCCGAGCGCTGATGGCAGAGGCACTGCGGCGCGGGGACGAGCTGCACAACCGGAACGCGGCGGCGACCTCGATGCTCGCGGAGCGTCTGGCTCCCGGCTTCGCGCGCTGCGGCCTCGAGCCTGCCGTACAGGAGCGCATCTTCGCGTTCCTGCAGGGCAACCCCCAGTTCTTCGTCGGGGTGTCGCTCGCGGCGAGCAAGCTCGCACTGGAGGCGGGCCACGGCGTCGAGGGATCCAGCCTCGTCACTGCCGTCGGAGCCAACGGGCGAGATTGCGGGATCAAGGTGTCTGGCCTCGGCGACCGCTGGTTCGTCGCGCCGGCCGAGGTTCCGGGCGGCGTCCTCCTCGAGGGGTTCACTGAGGAGGATGCGGGACCTGGCTGCGGCGACTCGCTCCTGATCGAGTGCGCGGGACTCGGGGCCACGGTTATGGCCGCGGCGCCCAGCTTTTGGCCACTCGTGGGCGTCGACGAGGCGCACGCTCGCCGCATCTTCTTGGATACGGAGCGAATCGCGCTCGCAACGCACCCGCATTACCGAGTACCCGCGCTCGGCGACCGGGGTGCTCCAATCGGTATCGACCTGCTGCGCGTCGTCGGGAGCGGCATTCGCCCCGTGATCGACATCGTCATGGTCCACCGTGCGCCGGGACGCGGGATGATCGGCTTCGGGCTCACCTCGCCGTCGTGGGGATGCTTCGAGCAGGCGGCGGAGGCGTTCCGCGAGCGCTACGGCTGACGGCTCAGCATTTGAAGCCGGTCGTGCGCGCGATCCGCTTCGCACTGTCCCTATACGTCTCGAATCTCGAGATCGCCTTTCTGAGCTTGGGCACCGATTACGTTTTCGAGCGGGGACAGAGCGGTTTCGCCGGCCCCCGGGCGGCCGTGTGCGTCTAGCAGGACAAGCCTATTCCGATCGCGACCTGATGTGCCTCGTCGCTGAAGGCGAGAAACCTGCCGAGGGCCTGCCCGCTCTTCCTGAGGTCGCCGGCGAGAGCGGCGCGCCGTGACGTGCGGAGCTCGTCCAGAGCCCGATCGGCGAGTCTGAACAGGCGCGCGACTCGGCTCTTCAGGACGGCCGGCGGGGGGATCGCTCGCACCTTCTCCGCCCGTTCCACGACGATCGGCAGCGCCCGATCGATCGACCGGGCAATGGCGCGAGCGTTGCCGACCGCAATCGGTGCCGGAATCCGGCTGAGCTTGGCGTTGTAGGACCGGCAGACAGCATTTACCTCGGCGATGTACTCGGCCTTCGTCCTCGGTCTCCCGCCCGTATGGCCGAACACGAGCACGACGAGTCCTGCGATGAGCCCGGCGACGGCGAGAGTCGCAGCCGCGACCATCCCGTAGAGGCGGAAACCCATCGAGCCGACTATTTCACCATCCCGCTTGATGAGGGCGAGCTCGCCCTCGGTGACCTCCAGACGATCTTCTTCTGCGAATTATTCGATTGCCCGCGAGAGAGGAAGATCTACGTCACGGTGAGGCACCGGGGCGTGTGGTGAATGCGGCGATCCGGTCGTGCCACCACCCGACCGTCCTTTAGATCGAGCGAGGAGCCGACCGTCGAGATGACCTGATGGAGCACGCGGCTGTCGCTGCTTCGCGCCAACGAGCTTGCCAGGTGGTGACCGTAGTCGCTACCTCGGGGGCGGTCGGTACGGAAACCTTCGGTTCAAGTTGCGGTTACCACCGGGATTCAGACCCGAGTGGCTGCCCTCAGGAATCCGAGCGGACTCCGACCGCAGCTGGGCTCGCTTCGTCCCACTCCTCAACGGCGCGCGCGAGGCGCGACACGCCTTGCGCGAGGACGTGGTCGGCTGCTGCGAGCGAGATTCGGACGAGCCCAGAGGCGCGCGAGCCGAAGGTGTCGCCCGGCCCCACGGCGACTCCGTGCTCGACGACGAGCCACCGGCAGAAGGCCGCGGTCTCGAGCGTCGCGCGACTAACGTCGGCGAAGATGTAGAAGGCGCCCCTGGGCACGGTGACGAGCATCTGCTGCATCCGGAGTTGCTCCACGGTGGCGTCGCGCCGGCGAAGATACGCCTCTCGCATCCGAGCGACCGCATCCTGCGGCCCGAGCAGCGCGGCCTCCGCAGCCTTCTGCGAAACCGCCGGCGCACAGCTCACGACGGGCTCTTGAACCTTCGCGAGCAGCTCGGCGATCCGGGGAGAAGCGACGAGGTAGCCGACGCGCCAGCCCGTCATCGCGTACGTCTTCGAGGTGCTGAAGACGGTGATCACCCGGCCATCGTCGTCGACCGTTGCCGGGCTCCAGTGCTCGCCCTCGAAGACGATGTCCTCGTAGACTTCGTCGCTGAGGACGTAGAGGTCGTTCGCGCGCGCGATCTCCAGGACTTGCTCGAGCGTCTCCCGTGGCCACACGGCCCCGGTCGGGTTCCCTGGGCTGTTCACGAGGAGGACCTTCGCGCGCGGCTCGCATGCGAGCCGCGCGAGCACGTCGAGGTCAGGCTGGAACTCGTTCTCGCGCTCGAGAGGGTAGCGGAGCGGGACCGCGTTGAGCGCCGCAGCCATCATCTCGTAGTTGGGCCAGGCCGGGTCGGGTATGAGGATTCCGTCCCCCGGATCGACGAGCACCATGAGCGTCTCGATTAGGGCGTTCCCCCCGCCGGCAGTGACGACGATTTGATCGACGTCGGCGCGGATGCAGTTCCGCTCGGCGATCTTCGCCTTGATCGCCTCCCGGACCGAGAGGAGGCCGCGGTTCGCCGTATACCTCGTGAAGCCCTGGGCCGCGGCTTGGGCCGCGGCCTGGACGATGTGCGGCGGAGTTGGAAAGTCAGGCTCCCCGATCTCGAGGCGGAGCGTGTCGGGGCGGGCGAGTGCGAGGTCGAGCACCTCCCGGATCCCGGAGGGGCGCATCGTGAGCGCAGCGCGAGAGAGTGGTTTCATCGAGCGCAGGCGGATCTCGGACATTCGGGCACATCAGTATCGCCGGACCCAGGGTCGGGGGGCGGGCGGACGCTCCCCGCGCGAGTGCCCCGGGCGCGCGTCCGCCGGCCAGATACGCTTCGACTCTGCATCGACCGACGCGATCGCTGATCGCCGCGGTTCCCGCGAGCGCCGCCGTTTCTCTGCTGGCCCTCGGCTGTGCCGGTTCGCCCTCGCGCCCGTCGACCGAGAACGCGACTGCAAGGCCCCCCGTCTCCGCAGGCGGCGTTCCCGTCGCGTTCGCCGCCGCGGACGGTCGCCGGCTGAGCGGCCGCGACTACGGCACCGGCGACGACTGGGCGGTCCTCGTCCGCGGGGACGAGCGCGACGCACGGACCTGGAGCGGCCTCGTCGCCGAGCTGACCTCCCACGGCTTCCGCGTCCTCACATTCGACCGCGACCGGTCAAGCGCGAAGGCCGGCCGGAGCCACGCGAAGCGCCTCGGCGACGTCAGGGCCGCGCTCGCGTACGCGCGCAGCCGTGGGGCGGCTCGCCTCTTTGTGGTCGGGGCGGGAACGGGCGCGACGGCCGCGCTCAACGTCGCGACGCGCTTCCCGATCCGCGCTCTCGTCGCGCTCTCTCCGCGCGTCGGCAGAAACGCGCGCAAGAAGCCTCCACCCGTCGAGACGCGCGCGCCGAAGCTCATCATCGTCGGCTGGCTCGACTCGCGGGCCGCCGAGGACGCGGAGACCGTCTTCCACCGCTCGATCGGCTGGACCGTCCTCAACTCAGCACCCGTCGCTGCGCAGGGGACGGCACTGCTCGCCTCCTCATGGGGAGGGAACGTCCGCGAGCAGATCACGGCGTTCCTGCTCGACTACCTTTCTCTCTGAGGCGCCGGCAGGAAGCCAGCCGAGATCGTCGCTGCGGTCGCCTTCCTCGCCTCCGCCGCCACGTCCTTCTTCACCGGCGAGCCGCTCCTCGCCGACCGCGGCTTCGTGTGGTTCTGGCGGTCGAGGCGCAGCCAATAGACTTGGGGTCGGTCGATGAGCGCCCTCGCCTCGAGCGCCGTGGGGTCGAGGCCCGCCCGCGCGGACGGGCCTCTGGTCGAGGCGCGGGGGCTGACGAAGCTCTATTCGGTCGACATCGGCTTCCTCGCGAAGAAACGGTCTTTGCTGAGCGCGGTCGAGGATCTCGACCTGACCATCCTGCGCGGCGAGACGCTGGGCCTCGTCGGCGAGAGCGGAAGCGGCAAGTCGACCGTCGCGCGGCTACTGACGCGCCTCGTCGAGCCGACGCGGGGCGAGGTCCGGTACGAGGGAAGCGACATCTTTGCCCTCTCCGGCCGTCAGCTTCGCCGCCTGCGCCGCAAGGTCCAGATCGTGTTCCAGGACCCGTACTCGTCGCTCAACCCTCGCCACTCGGTGGGGCGGATCGTCAGCGAGGGCATCGACGGCACGCGCGCGACCAAGGCGAAGCGCGTCGGCGAGCTCCTCGACCTCGTCGGCTTGACCTCCGACGCCCTCGACCGCTATCCGCACGAGTTCAGCGGCGGCCAGCGACAGCGTATCTGCATCGCGCGCGCGCTCTCGGTCGGCCCGGAATTCCTCGTGCTCGACGAGCCGGTGAGCGCGCTCGACGTGTCGATCCAGTCGAAGATCCTCAACCTCCTCCACGATCTCAAGAAGCAGATCAAGCTCACGTACCTGTTCATCTCGCACGACCTGAGCGTCGTGCACCACATCGCCGATCGCGTCGCGGTGATGTACCTCGGCCACCTCGTGGAGCTCGCCCCGAAGCAGGTGCTCTACTCAAACCCGCTCCATCCCTACACGCAGGCGCTGCTCGCCGCGGTGCCGAAGACGACGGCGCGGTCGGAGAACGGCCAGGTGACGCTCGGCGGCGAGATTCCAAGCCCGATCGACATCCCTTCGCGGTGCCGCTTCGCGACGCGGTGCCCCCGCGCGATCGACCGCTGCTGGGAGACGGTGCCCCGCCTCGAGGAGGTCGAGCGTGACCACCTCGTCGCGTGCTTCAACTTCACGCCGCTCGCAGCCGCCCAGACGAGGTAGGAGAAGCATGCCGCTGCAATCCGTCTTCATGGCCGAACTCACACTCACCGGGGTCGAGGAGTATTTCGAGGCCGGCAACGACCTCGTTCTCGTCCCGACCGGCTCGACGGAGCAGCACGGGCCGCACAGCCCGCTTTCGACCGACGTGATCATCCCGACGGAGGTCTGCCGGCGGATCGCCCCGCGGCTCGGCGGGCTCGTCGCGCCGTCCGTCAACTACGGGATCTCGGCCGGTCACCGCGGCTTCCGCGGCCTCGCCTACCTGACGCCGCCGACCTTTATCGCTGTGATCGAGGACATCGTCTTCTCGCTCGCCGAGGCCGGCTTCCGCCGAATTGTCTTCGTCAACGGCCACTACACGAACTACCCGCCGATCATCACCGCCTGCATGAACGTATCGACGCGGCTTCCCGAAGGTACCCGGGCGTGGGGCGCGTCGTACTGGGAGTCGCTGCCTCCGGAGCAGCTCCACGAGTACCTGAGCATCGCCGCCGGGCTGCACGCGAACATCGGCGAGACGAGTGCCGTCATGGCCGTTCGGCCGGAGCTCGTCGATCTCGCGGAGGCCGTCGAGGAGTGGCCGGACTTCCCGGAGTTCCAGGCTCCGCCGTTCCCGACCATCCTCGCCTACTTCGAGACGCAGCCGGGCAGCGTCTGGCGGGCGTTCCGCACGGGTGTGTGGGGAGACCCCCGCGGCTCGTCCGCGGACCTCGGCGAGAAGTTCTACGGGCGGATCGAGGAAGGGATGGTCAAGCTGATCGAGGACGTCGACGCCACGTACGAGCGACTCGACGTCCGGAAAGGAGAGTGAGATGGCGGAGCTACCGGAGTCGAAGCAGACCTGGCGCGGCAAGGTGCGCGGGATGACCGAGGACGAGATGGAGCGCTTCCTCGAAGGCGGCGCCAACATGGTGCTTGCTTGTCTTGAGCCGGACGGCTCGCCGTACGTCACGATCTGCTGGCACGAGTGGAAGGACGGCTACTTCTGGGTGATCCCGCGCCAGCGTTCGCGGTGGGCTGAGTACCTGAAGAACGACCCGCGTGTCTCGTGCGTGGTCGAGGACGCCAAGACGATGGAGAAGGTGCTCGTTTCGGACGGCCGCGCCGAGCTCGTCGAGGAGCCGAACATCGGCGGCCGCTGGGTCGAGATCGCGACGCGGATGACCTACCGCTACCTGGGCGAGAACGGGCCGACGTACCTCGAGCCGACGCTGCGGCAGCCGCGCTGGCTCTTCCGGATCGAGCCGGTGCGAATCAGGACGTGGAACGGCGTCGGCTGGGCGCCGCACTACTGGGTGGAGGACAGCGGCGGCCCGGGCTATGAGGAGGCGTTTGGCCTCGTCTAGCTCACTCGCACCGGGCGAGCGGGGGGTTCTCGCCGCGCTCGCTGCGAGGGAGGGAGAGCTGCTCGAGCTCGCGCGGGAGCTCATCGCGACCCCGAGCCCGAACCCGCCGGGCGACGAACGAGAGGTCGCCGAGGTCGCGCGGCAGGCGATGGAGGAGCTCGGCTACGACGTCCGCGTCGTCGCGCTTGCCGAGCACCGACCGAACGTCGTCGGCGAGGTGGGCGGCGGAGGCCGGTCTCTCGTCCTGAACGGCCACCTCGACACGAAGCCGCCCGGCGACGAGACGCAGTGGCGGAAGCGCCCGTACGACCCCGTCGTCGAGGACGGCCGGTTGTTGGGGCTTGGCTCGACGGACATGAAGGGCGCGGTCGCTGCGATGATCTACGCCGGGTACGCGCTCGCGGAGGCCGGTGAGCCACCGGGGACGCTGAAGGTCGTCCTGACTGCAGACGAGGAGGCGGGCAGCGCGTTCGGCGTGCGGTTCGTCGCCGGCACGCACGTCGCTGCCGACGCAGCCCTCGTCGGCGAGCCGTCCGGGCTGACCGGACCCTGGGAGTATCTCGCCGTCGCCTCGCGTGGGATCTCGTGCTTCCGGCTCCGCGTCCGTGGGACGCAGATGCACTCGAGCCTCAGCGACCGGCTGCCGTCCGTGAATGCGAGCGTCGAGTTGGCACGCGTGCTCACTCGCTTCGCCGACGAGTTCGTCGTCGCCGACGGCGCGACGATGAACCTCGGCGTGACGCTGTCCGGCGGCGTCTTCTACGGCGTCTGCCCGGGCGAGGCCGAATGCGGCGTCGACGTCCGCACCGTCCCCGGGATGACGCTGGAGCGGCTTCAGGCAGACGTGGCGGAGTTTCTCGACCGTCTGCGAGCTGAGAGGGCCGAACTCGAGGTCGACCCGGAATGGGTGCCCGAGCTCGCGTGGTTGCCCCCGAGCGAGATCGACACCGCGCACCCGCTCGTCGCCGCGGCAGAGCGCGCGTGCGCCACGGTCCTCCGCCGTCCTGTTCCGCACGGCGTCATGCCTGCGTTCACGGACGGGACGAACTGGAGCGAAGCCGGGATTCCGTCGATCCCCGCACTCGGGCCCGGCTCGCTCCCGCTCGCCCACCGGCCGAACGAGTACGTGGCTGTCCCGGAGATCGTCGAGGCGTCGCGGATCTACGCGCTGACGGCGCTAGGCTATCTCGCGCCCGAGGCCGAGGCCTCCGGCTCTTCCCACTCGAGAGCCTCGAACGGCTGAGGATTCCAGCAGCGGAACTTGTGATCGGGTGTTTCCTCCTCGAGCCGCGGATGCTCCTGCCAGCAGCGGTCGAGGCTGTAAGGGCAGCGCGGAGCGAAGAGGCACGCCGGCGGCGGCACCCGCGGGTCGGGGACGCGCCCCGGGATGTCGATCAGGTACTCGCGGTCTGAGTCGATCGAGGGGATCGAGCGGAGCAGGCCTTGCGTGTATGGGTGCCGCGGGTTCTCGAAGATCTCGTCGGTCGGCGCCTCCTCGACGATCTCGCCTGCGTACATCACCGCGACGCGATCCGCGATCTGTCTGACGACGGCGAGATTGTGCGTGATCAGCAGGACGGCGAGCTTCCGGCGGTCCTGCTCCTCCCGGATGAGGTTGAGGATCTGAGCCTGGATCGTCACGTCGAGCGCTGTCGTGGGCTCGTCCGCGATCAGGAGGTTGGGGTTGTTGATCAACGCCATGGCGATCATCACGCGCTGTCGGAGTCCACCCGAGAGCTCGTGCGGGTAGGCGTCGAGCCGGCGCTCGGGCGACGGGATGTGAACCTCGCGGAGGACGGCGAGGGCGAGTTCTGCTGCCTCTCCCTTGCTCACCTTCCGGTGCGCGCGCACCGCCTCGACAAGCTGGGCGCGAACGGTGAAGACCGGATCCAGGGACGTGAGTGGCTCTTGGAAAACCATCGACACTGTTTCGCCGCGGACGGCGCGCATCGCGCGCGCGCTCAACTCGAGGAGGTTGCGGCCGCCGAGGAGGATCTCGCCCCCGACGATACGCGCCGGCGGATCGGGAACGAGGCGCAGGATCGAGAGGGCGGTCATCGTCTTACCGCACCCCGACTCGCCGACGAGAGCGACGGCCTCACCTTCGCGGACCGCGAACGAGATGCCCCGCACGACCTCGACCGGCCCGCCCCGCAGCGACAGGACGGTTCGAAGCTCGCGGACCTCGAGAACCGCGCCGTTCACCGCTCGCGCTTAAGGCGCGGGTCGAGGACGTCCCGGAGGCCGTCTCCAAGCAGGTTGAGGCCGAGGACGAGCAGGACGATGGTGATGCCCGGAATCGTGCTGATCCAGTGATCCTCCAGGAGGTAGTTGCGCCCGTCGGCGATCATTTGGCCGAGGCTCGCCGTCGGCGGCTGCGCGCCCATGCCGATGAAGGAGAGGCCTGCCTCGACGATGATCGCGACCGCGACATAGTACGAGCCCATCACCAGCGCCGAGGGCAGGACGTTCGGGAGCAGGTGCTTGGCCATGATCTCGAGATCACCCGTACCGAGCGCCCGCGCGCCGGCGACGAACTCCTTCTCGCGCAGCGCGAGTACTTCGCCCCGCACGATCCGGGCGAAGCCAGCCCAGTTGATGAACGCGACGGCGAGGACCACGCCCGTCAACCCCGGCCCGATCGCTCCCACGATGATGACTGCGATCAGGATCAGCGGGAAGCCCCAGACCATCTCGACGATTCCGTTGATGATCGTGTCTACCCAGCCCCGGTAGTAGCCCGCCAGCATCCCGGCGACCGTGCCGACGACAAGGACGGCAACCGTTGTCAGGAAGCCGACCGCCATGGAGATGCGAATCCCCTCGAGCAGCCGGCTGAGGATGTCGCGCCCGAGCTGATCGGTGCCGAGAAGGTGACCGTGGCTGAAGGGCGACTCGAAGCTGGCGAGCAGATCCTGCCTCGCAGGGTCCTCAGGAGCGAAGATCGGCCCGAAGATCGCGGCGAGACCGAACAGAACCGCCATGATCGACCCGACGAGCGCAAGCTTGTTCCGCGAGAGCAGGTACCATGCATCCCGGAGCGGAGTCGACTTCGCGAGGCGCAGCCGCTCGATGCGCTGCTCCCAGACAACACGCTCTTGGGGGACGGTGCTCATGCTGAGGCCCTCCGGATCCGCGGGTTGGCGAGGCCGTAGCCGATGTCGCTGAGCCAGTTCGCGGTGACCACGAAAAGGACGAGCAGCAGCGAGAAGAACTGCGCGACCGGGTAGTCGCGCCGGAGGACGGAGTCCACGAGCAGGAAGCCGACGCCCGGCCACTGGAAGACGACCTCGACGATGAGCGTGTAGCCGACGATCCAGCCGAGGCGAAGCCCCGTCAGAGAGATGACGGGGATGAGCGCGTTGCGCAGGACGTGGCGGCCGACGATGTCCCACTCCCGGAGCCCCTTGGCGCGTAATGTCCGTACGTAGTCCTGGTTTAGCTGCTCGAGCATCGAGGCCCGCACCATGCGCATCGTCACGGCGGTTCCCTCGGCGGCGAGTACGACCGCCGGCAGGAGCAGCTGTTTGCCGCTGCAGCAGCCGCCAGACGGAAGCCATCCCAGCTGGAGTGAGAAGAGCCAGACGAGGAGGAGTGCGAGCCAAAAGTTGGGGATGCCCATTCCGAGCACAGCGCCACCCATCGCAGTCTGGTCGACCCATGAGTTGCGTTTGACCGCCGCGAGGACGCCGAGGGGAATGGCGATCAGGTACGAGAGCCCGAGTGCCGTGAAGCCGAGGATCAGGCTGTTCTTGCCGTGCTCCTTCAGGAGCTCGCCGATCGAGGCCCCGGTCACGAGCGAATGGCCGAGGTCGCCTTGGAAGAGGTTGCCCATGTAGACGAAGTACTGCTTCCACACGGGCTCGTCGAGGCCGAGCTCGTGGCGGAATTCGGCCCGGACGGAAGCGATCGTAAGTGGGTTGAGGGTCTGGCCAGTCGGGTCGCCGGGCGCGAAGCGCAGCGAGTAGAAGATCCCGATCGACGAGAGGACGAGGATCAGCGCCATGTAGCCGCTGCGGCGGGCCAGGTATCGGAACACGTTGTCTTCTCCGGGCGTCTAGCGGGCCGCGGAACGGATCCGGGGCCCGCTGCGGTAACGCCTCGAGTGGGGCGTCCCGCTACTCGCTACGAAAGCCAGACGTCGTTGTAGTACGGGTAGAGGTTCCACTGGTGCACGAGGTAGCCGTGCACGTTCTTCCGGTGCACCCAGAACGCCTCGCGGTTGACGATCGGGATCACTGGCAGGTTCTTCGCGATCCGGACCTGCAGGTTCGCGCTCGCGGCGTTCAGCTGCTTCGGGTTGCGGGCGCTCAGGTACCGGTTGATCGCAGCGTCGATCGCGGGGATCTTCGCGTTCGACCAGTTCGGCCCCTTGCCGTCGGCAGCCGCGCTGTTGACGAACAGCGTGATCACGTCGATCGGGACGGGCCAGAGGTAGAAGAAGATCCAGGAATCCGTGCCGCCGAACAGCTTGTTGAAGTACGTGCCGCGGTCGTACGCGCGAACCTTCGCATCCATTCCGATGTCGCGGAGCTGAGCCTGGATGACCGAGCCGAGCTGCTGGTTGAACGTCTCCGCCTGGATCGTCAGCTCGAAGGACATCTTCTGGCCGTTCTTTTCGAGGATGCCGCCGGAGCCCTTCTTCCAGCCCGCCGCGGCGAGGAGCCGCTCCGAAAGGTCGGGGTTGAATCGGTTGTATTTCTCCACCTCGCGCGTGTACGCCTTGTCGGCGGACGTGATCGGCCCGTACAGGGGGAACGCGTAGCCGAAGAAGAGCTTCTTCGCGATCGCCTCACGATCGATCGCGTGCGACATCGCCTGCCGCACCCGAAGATCGTCGAAGCCGAATTTCGTTCGCTTGAAGTTCGGGCCGAGCAGGTACCCCGACCACTCCTTCAGCCGCGTCACCGTCATGTTCTTGTTCTTCTGAAGGCGCGGGATGTCGGGGAAGTTCGGGCCGCGCAGGGTGTCGATCTCGCCGCGCTCGATCTTGATCGCGCGCTGGGCCGCCTCGAGGATCGCGATCCACCTGATCCCGTCGAGATAGGCCTTGCCCTTATTCTTGAAGTACGGGACGATCGACCCGGGAAATTCCTCCCAACGCTTGACGGTGACGTGGCTGCCGGGGACCCACGTGCCGAACGTGAACGGCCCGGTGCCGTCGATGACCTTCTTGCCGTAGTTCGTCGGCCCCACCCTGTTGCGCGTCTTCGTGTTGACGATCGCCCAGTAGCCGGTCTGGACGATGTTGAAGACGTCGTAGTAGGGGTGCGCGAGCTTGAGGACGAGGGTCGTGGGGTTTGGCGCCAGCGTCTTCCGCACGTGAGGCACCCAGACGCTGCGGAGCGGCGAGCCGCTCTTCGGGTTAGCGATCGCGTCGTAGACCTCCTTGATCGCACGGGACGTGAGCGGGCGGCCGCTGTGAAACTTCAGGCCCTTCCGCAACTTGAACGTGACGGTCTTTCCGTCGCGTGAGACCTTCCAGCTCGTGGCGATGTCTGGAACGATCCGGCCCTTCGGGTCCTTGTTGACGATGCTCTGGTAGAGCGCGTAGAAACCGGGGTCGTACCAGGTCGTCGCAATCGGGTCCATGCGGGAGAAGTCGAGGTCATAGCCCTCCCGCAGCGTTCCGCCGCTCTTCGCGATGCTCTTCTCGATCGCCTTCCCGGCTGCCTCGGCCGCTTCGGCCAAGAGGCCGAGGATCGCGGGCATCGTCAGTCCGAGCGCGACACTGCGCTGGACGAAAGCCCGTCGCGAGAGGTTCCCCTCCCGATACGCCTCGACGATGCGCTCGACAGAGTCCGTCTGCCCTTCCAAAGGTCTCACCTCCACGTCCCGGTGCGTTGAGCCCCAGGCGAGCCTTGGGGATTTCGAGAAGTATCCTCCATGGTCTCGACCAGGGCAAGGGAACGAGGTGGCGGCGACTCCGATCGAAATTCACAGATGTGAAAACCGCACGCTCCGCGGTCAACGCTGGGGAAGGGGGGAACGGTGGGCGGTAGTCGTCCACGACGAGGGACAGGATCTCGACTCGTGGACACCGCTGGTCGGGGAGCTCCTGGCCGCGGACCTGTCGGTGCTCGCGTACGACCTCGCGGGGCACGGAGCCTCGGACGACCCGTGGGAGCCGTCGGGCGCCCCCGCAGACGTCGTCGCTGCGATGCGGTTCGCCCAGGCCGAGGCCGCCGTCGCGCTCTTCCTGATTGGAGCGGGCGCCGGCGCGACTGCCGGGCTTGTCGCCGCGAGCGAACTCGAGCCGCAGGCGATCGTTGCGCTGTCGCCGCGCGCCGCACTTGATGGGGTCCCGCCGGACGCGATTCGCGAGTCGCGTGCGCCGAAGCTCTTCGTCGTCGGCGGCGACGATGAGGCGGCGCTCGCGCACACCGTCGACGTCTACCGGCGCGTGATCGGATGGGGTCTCGTCGAGCAACCGCCGGTCGCCGAGCAGGGGACGCATTTGCTGACGTCGGCGTGGGGAGAGCAGGTGGCCGAGAAGATCGTCGGCTTCCTGCGCGACTACTTCTAGCCTCGGTTACCAGGCGGAGACCATCTGCTCAGGGATGAGCAGCCGGTCGAGCACCGCGTTTGCGCGCTCGACGTGGCGCTGGCCATCCCGAAGGGACGGCGTCAGGTGGCCAGGAAGGAGAGCGTCGATCCCAAGCTCCCGGAGCTTCCGGAGCGACCGGATCTGTTCGTCTAGTCGGCAGTCGTAGATGTTCTGGAGAAGGATCCTGCCGCCGAAGAAGACGACGTCGCCCGCGAACAGGCTTCGACGGCCGTCGTGCTCGAGGAGCAGCGACACGTGGCCGTCACAGTGCCCCGGGGTGTCGATCGCCCGCAGCGTAAGGTCGCCGACCGTGACCGTGTCGCCCTCCGTGAGCTCGACGTCGACCTCGCAGGGCTCCAGTCTGTAGTCGGCCGGATAGATGCCCACGCGCTTCGCGACGTCGAGGCTGACGCCGCGCTCGTCGCCCTCGCGAAGGAACCGGGCGACCGCGGCGGAGAGGTAGACGGACGGGTCTTCGAGGAGGGCCCGCATTCCTGCCGCGCCGCCCGCGTGGTCTCCGTGCGCGTGCGTGAGCAAGAGGTGGCGAATCCGCGCCGGATCGAAGCCGCAGCTCCTAACGTTCTCGATGATCGTCTCGGCGCCCATGCCCGCCCCGACATCGACGAGCGCGAGCTCGTCGCCGCCGTCGAGCAGGTAGACGTGGCAGTCGAAGGGGTCGCTGAGGTCGAGGCCGAAGCTTCCCGACCCGACGAGGTGAACGCGCTCCGAGAGCCTCATCCGCGACTCTTCGCTCTCGGGAGCACCGCGTCACAGACGAATGAGAGGTAGCCGGACGAGGCATCCTCAGTCTCGGCCACGAACGGCTCCCCCGCCTCCACGTGCAGCGCCCACGGCTGGCGCGGGTCGAGCGCGTCGTCGAGCGCCTGTTCGCGCGGGATCCGCTTCGCCGTCGCCGCGGCGCGCGTCACCTGAGCCCTCCGACGAACGAGCGGACGGCAGCGTTGAAGCCGTCGGGATCGTCCCAGAAGGGAGCATGGCCGGCCTCGTCGAGCAGGACGCTCTGCGCCTGCGCGAGCTGTTCGGCGAGCCAGCGGCCGACTGCGGGCGGGACGACACTGCGGCCACCGTTGACGAGGAGCACGGGCAGCGTGAGCCGGCCGAGCAACGGCCGGAGGTCGAACTTCGCGACCGTCGCCAGCATCGTCGCGGCGACCTCTGTCGGCGTCTTCATCAGGTCCGCGTACATCCACTCGGCCGGCTCGGCGAACATCACCCCGAGCAACTCGCGCGTCACGGCCGGGCGGTCGTGGCGGAGTCGCTTGACCGTCTCGTCCAGCTCCCGCAGTCCGAAGTCGCCGAAGAGCGCGTATGGCCAGTCGGGGCCGCTGAAGAAGCGAGGACTGTGGTCGATCCAGACGAAGCCTCGGGCGCGACGTTCTGCCGACGCGAGGTACTGGACGCAGACGGAGACGCCCATTGCCCAGGCGACTAGCACGGCGTCTGCGAGCTCGAGCTGGAGAAGGAGCTCCGCCAGATCGTCGGCGTAGCCGGAGAGCGAGTGGCGGTCGGGTGTCTTCCCCGAGTTGCCCGCGCCGCGCAAGTCGAGCGCGATGAGGCGGTGCTCCGAGGCGAGCTCTTCGATCTGGCGCTCCCAGAAACGCGTCGTGATCGTCCAGCCGGGGACGAGCACGACGGGCGGCCCCGTCCCGTGCTCCTCGTAATAGAGCGGGACGCCGTCGCGCAGCTCGAGGTGCGGCACGTCTACGAGCAGCCGATGACTGCGAAGGCTTCGGTCTCGAGGAGGAGCCCAGGGAGTCCGAGCTTCGCGGCCTGGACGACCGTCGCGACGGGATAGTCGCCGTCGGGGAAGAACTCCCGCCGCACCTTGTGGATCGCCTCCACGTCGGCGAGGTCGGCGACATAGGTCGTCACCCGGACGACATCGGTGATCTTGCCCCCGGCCGCCTCGACGACCGTCTTGATGTTCCTCCAGGTCTGTCGCGCCTGCTCCTCGGCATCGCCGGGGCCGACGATCCGCAACTCCTTGTCGAGCGCCACCTGGCCCGCGATGTAGAGCGTGTCGTCGACCCTGATCCCGTGCGAATAGGGCCAGGGGAGCGGGTGGACCCCGTCCGCCCTGATGATCTCCTTCCTCGGCGAGCCGTAAGCCATCGTTGCCCCTATTCGATGTAGCGCCGCTCGATCGTCACCGTCGCGCAGTAGAGCGGGTCGACGACCTGCCCGACGCGCACCCGTCCGGTCTGGCACACGAGGAGGTATGCCTCCTCAAGCTCGAACCCGTGGAACTGCACGAGCCGCTGGACGACGTCGACGTAAGCGGCGCGAACGACATCGCCGAGGTGCACGCCGCTGAAGCCTGCGATAGAGCCGATGAACTCGTGCGTGTTCACCTGCGGCAACGTGACGTATTGCGCCTCCCCTCTCGGGATCCTCTCCACGCGGCAGGTCACGTCGGCCTGGCACTCGATCGCCGCGCCGGAGATCTCGCCGTCGCCTTGGACGGCGTGGGCGTCGCCGAGGGAGACGAGCCCGCCGGCAACGTTCGCCCGCATCACGACCGTCGCGCCGACCCCATTCAGCGGCAGGTCCGTGTTGCCGAGGAATTCGGCCCCTTGGAGGTAGGAGAGGCGCCGCTCGCCGGCCGGCGCCACGCCGATCGTGCCGAGGAACGGGCTGCAGGGGATCTCGATCGTGCCCTTCTTCGCCGGGAAGAGGACCTTCCCGTCGCGTATCGGGCAGATCACGGTCCGCGGCGCCAGCGGCGGCTGAAGAGTGTAGTTCGAGACGAGGCCGCCGAGGCCCGGCGTGAGCACCGTGTAGCCCTGGCCCTGAACGGCACCCGGGACGATCTCGTCGAATGTGAGCGCGACGCAGTCCCCGGGCTCGACACCCTCGACGTAGATCGGCCCCGTGACGGGGTTAGCGCCGCCGAGCCGCTCGAACACCTCCGCGAGCGACTGGTAGACGTCGCTCTCACTGCGGATCGAACCCATGTGCGCGTCCTCGGTCTCGACGACGAGCTGCGCGCCGGAGGGGACGCGGATCGCCGGCGCCTCCTTCGCGTCGAAGTACAGGTGGATCTGGTCGCGCCGAAGGCGCGGGACGACTGCGGCTTCTTGCGTCGTCGACATTTCAGTCTTCCTCCTTCGCTCCGGGGCCGAGGAGGAGCTCGAGCGAGCCCGGCACGGGCGTGTAGAGAGCGGACGGATCGCCCGACCATCCCCTCGAGTGCGAGATCTCGACGGCGGCCTCCGCGACCGCCGGTCCTGTCCGCTCGGGCTCGAAGAACTCGCGGATGGTCGACAGGCTGATTGCGGCGACTGAGCGGCCGGTGTAGTCGCGGACGGGTGCCCCGACGCAGCACACGCCCGCCACCGCCTCTTGGCGGTCGACCGAATACCTGCGCCGTCGTGTCGCCGCAAGGTCCTCGAGCAGCGCCTCGCGGTCGGCGAGCGAAAAGACCGTCGCGCGGGGAAGCCCGACGCGGTCGATGAGGACGACGACCTCCTCGTCCTCCAGCGAGGCGAGCAGAGCCTTGCCGAGGCTCGTGCAGTGGAGCGGGCGTCGAGCGCTCGTGCGCGGATCCGTGCGGACGTCGCGGGCGTGGCTCACCACCTTGTCGACGTAGAGGAGCTCGCCTCGATCGGGGACGACGATCAGCGCGGTGTCGTGTGTTGCGCTCACGAGCCGCTCGAGGACGGACCGCGCGGCAGCACGCAGCTCGAGCCCCTCGCTCACGTTGAGGCCGAGCTGGATGAGACGGGAGCCGAGGCGGAAGGTCTTCGTGTCGGCGTCCGGGTGTTTGAGGTAGCCGCGTCGCTGGAGGGTGTGGACGAGGCCGTGGGCGCTGCTTCTCGCGATCCCGAGCTTGTCGCTGATCCTGGACAGCGTGAGACCTTGGGGCTCGGCGGCAAGGAGCTCGAGAATGTCGAGGACGCGGTCGGCGGACTTCACGGGACGAGTCGCACGTGCAGAGGGCCTCCGGTCATGTAGGCGAATGGAGTTCAGAAGCGCGACGCTAGAGGGCGGGCGGCGCGGTGTCAACGCATGCGGCGGCGGCGGGGTCGCCGGGATCGACCTACAGGTGGCCGCGGGCGAGATCTACCCTCCCGGCCTCGTCCAAATGATCCCGCTTGCCGCGGACCTCGCCGCCATGAGGGCGGCGGCGATCCGAGGTAGCGTTGCCGCCGTCGACGCCGGCGACGTCTTGAGCCGCGTCCGGCTGGACAGCAGGCGCCGGGATCCTGGCCACCGTCGCGTTCCAGACGAGTACCGTCTCGTCCCAGCCCCCGTCTCGCCCCTTGCCCGGGGGAGCGTCGTCGGCGCTCGCCTTCATGCTGCGATCTCCTGTCCCGCCGAGGCTAGGGTCTGGCTTGCCTGGCGATCGCGCCGGTGCGACAGGATGTGCTTCGCAACCCTCTCGCCGTCCCTGCCCGCTCCGATGATGAGCATCGAGGCGAACGAGTGCAGGAAGGGCAGCCCGACGAAGTAGAGGCCGGACGACGAGGGCACGACGCCGCGCTCCTGCTCGGGGAATCCCTCGGCGTCCACCGGCAGCGGAAACCGGATCCACCCGTAATCGTTGCGAAACCCGGTGCACCAAATCACGTTCGCCACGTCGACGACCCGGCCCTCCGCGAGCGCCGGCTTCCCGTCATCGACGCCGACGGTCCGTTCGAAGACACGCTCCACGCCGGCAGCCTCGAGGTCGCGTCGTTTCACCCGCAGCAGTGGGCCTCCGTCCGTGCGGATCGCAGACTTCGCCTTGCGACCGATCGGCGTCGAGACCGTGAGGATCCGGGTGGCGACGAACCGGAGAAGCGGGAAGACGAACCGCGCCGCTCGGCCTTCGATGTTGAACGGGATCTGCCCGGTGTCGGGGCCTGACAGCACCGTCCGGTAGCCCGCGCGCGCCACCTCGTACGCGATGTCGCCTCCCGAGTGAGCGGCGCCCACCACCAGCACCGCCCCTTCCTGCAGCTGGGCGGGGCTGCGGTAGTCGGCGGAGTGGAGCTGCCTGATCCTCGGATCGAGCTCGGCGGCGAACGCGGGGATCACCGGCTGGTCGTGCTGGAAGACGCCCGTGGCCACGACGACGTTGTCCGCCTCGAACCGGCGCTCACCCGCCGTGACGACGTATCCGTCTCCGTTCCGCATCAGCCCGTCGACCGCGACCCCGGTCTTGACGGGAAGAGCGAACCTGTGCGCGTAGGCCTCGAGGTAGTCAGCCATGTCGCGTCCGCTCGGGAACGAGTGCGACGGAGCAGGAAAGCGCATCCCCGGCAGCGCGTCCGCGACGGCCGGCGAGTACAGGCGCAGCGACGGCCAGCGCTTGCGCCAGGAGTCGCCGATTCGGTCGCTCGCGTCAAGGATCACGCACAAGTGTCTTCGCTTCGTCAGGTGGTATCCGACAGCGAGCCCGGCCTGGCCGCCGCCGACGATCACGGTCTCGAAGTGTTCGGTGTCCTGCGTCGAGTTCATCTCGTCCTCCTGCGCTCGTGTCATGAGGTGACGGTAGGGCGCGCAGCCGAGCTCCGCGTCGCCTGTATCCACCAACTCGAGCGCGGGCGGTCGTGGTCATTTTTGACCACGACGGCGTCTTCAGACGAGGTCGTGCTCGAACGCGAACGCGCTCGCCGCCGTGCGGGAGGACACCCGGAGCGTGGCGAAGATGTTCTGGACGTGCCGGGCGACCGTGTGCTCGCTGATGACGAGCGAAGCGGCGATCTCGCGGTTGCTCTTGCCGGCGGCGACGAGGCGAAGAACCTCCACCTGGCGCGGCGTGAGTCCGTACGCCTCCCGCGCGTCGCGCCTGGCAGAGGAGTCGAGCTGCGCGAGGTCAGGAGCTGCCCCGAGCTGGGCGAACATGTCGCGGGCAGCCTCCAGCTCGAGCGCGGCGGCATCGTCGTCCCCAAGGGCGCGACACGCTTCCGCGACGAGAACGCGCGCTCGCGCTGCGTCATACGGCGCTTCGACCTCCTGCCACGTCTCTCCCGCCTGCCGCAGCGAGACGAGTGCGGAGCGGGCTTCTCCGGCTGCCAGCTCCCAGGCTCCACGAGCATGCGCGACGAGGGCGGCAAGCATCGCGCTCTCGTAGTGCTCGGCGATCTCCTCGAGCTGGCGGCAACCGGTGCGCGCCTCGTCGACATCACCGGTGGCCAGCATGATCTCGACGTAGGCGGGCAGGAGGTTCGCGCGCCTCAGCGGTTGTGTCGCCTCGCCCACCGCACGCCGAATCGCGGCTGCGGCCGCGTCGCGCCGCCCCTGGGCGAGTCGCAACAACGCCATGCCCGGCTGTGGCTCCCAGCCGAAGCGGCTCGCCTCTCGGTATGCGTGCTCCGCCTCCTCGAACTCGCCTCGCAGGCGATGGACTTCACCCTGCCGGTAGACGGCCTGGGCGGCCGCGGCGCGGTTGAGGCTCCGCGCAAGGCGCTCCCCAGCGCGCCGCGCCTCCTCCAGCGCGTCGCTCCAGTCGCCGTGGAGCTGCATGATCTCGGCCCGGTGGACGAGACAGCGGCCCGTGAAGGCGACGAGATCAGGCTGCTCCTCGCACCAGCGGGTCAGCACCGCAGTCCACTCCTGCGCCCGGCGGAGCTCGTACACCTCCTGGCAGGCCAGGATCACTCCGCAGTAGACGATCCCCGTCGCAATCGGTGACACCTTCCCGCCCGCGACTGCCACCATGGCTTCGTCCAGGAAGGCCAGGCCCTCCTTGACGCGGCCCGCCTTGATCAGCATGTAGCCCTGCGCCTGAACGGCGAGCGCGAACCCCTCTACATCGCCGAAGCGATCGGCGATGGCGGCCGCGTCGGCCGCGACAGACGCAGCGGCCGCGAAGTCACCGCCGGCTTCGTGCTGGAAGACGAGCGGCATGAGCAAGTAGCCTCGCTCGACGGAGTCCTCCTCGCCGAGGATCCGGTGGGCGCGCCCGAGCCACCCGCCCGCCGGACCCATCTCTCCTCGAAGCGCGAGGTTGATGCCCACCCAAAATGCCGACCGGACTGCGCGCAGGTTCTGGCCCGCCTCGACATGGGCGTGATGCGCGCGCTCCAAGTGGCTCAGGTACTCATTGTCCAGGCCGAGCATGTAGGCGGATGTCGCGAGCAGCTCGAGATCATCTGGTCCGAGCGGAGCAGCGCGGTCGGCACGGGAGAGAGACTCGTACGCATCTTTCCAGGCACGCCGCTCGTACGAGGCGCGGCCCCGCTCGAGGTCGCCCTCCAACCCTTGGCTCGCCCCCTTCTCGTCGAGTCCCTGAACGCGCTGCTTCTCCATCACGTCTCCTCGAGGCCCCGGGAGCGTACTTCGCTGAGCGAGCTAGACGCCGGGTCACGGACGCGGTTGGGGTTGGAGTCCACCGGGGTCTACGAGGCTGTCCTCACGGGTCAGCGGGAGTCACCTGCAGTCCAGAGCCTTCCGCGCAACCAAGCGCCTGAGGTGACTGACGATGGCTCGACGCGACAGGCGGCCATAACTCGTAATGAAGGGGTCCCGGTTCGAGTCCGGGCGTCGGCTTCCCGGCGATTTGCAGGGGATGACTCAGAGAAGAATTCGCGCAGCAAGCGTGGGCGCGCAGCCCCGCCGCACCAGCTCAGTCGCATCGTGGAGATCGACCTCGGAGCACACAGCAAGGTCGAGCGCGAGCTCCGCGTCGAAGCCGACGCGCTGGAGCTGCTCGTAACGCCAGGCGAAGATCAGCTCCTCATCCGTCATGCCTCTCACGGCGACGACTTCGGTCTCGGTCTCCATGCGCGGAGGATCGTCTGCGATCCGTCCCGCGATCTCCCCCCATAGGGGTAACTTCTCCGAGCAAGAGTCGGGCCGGTGGCGGATATCCCCAAGAAGGGGCACGCCGCCGGAGTCTCGTCAGAGCTCGCCGGGAGGAGCGAAGCGGTAGAACACCCGGCCGATCTTCCCAAGCACTCCGGGGACGAAGTCCTCCAGCGCACGCGCGTTCTCGATGCCGCCCAGGCTGACCGGCTCGTAGCCGGCATCGCGGATCAACTGCTCCGTGACCTCACGTGCCCCGTCTTCGGCCGCGTACAGGCAGCTCGGCGGGACCCGCTGCTCGGCGATCTGGTCGTAGAAAACCGCGAAGTTCGCGTTGAACGCCTTCGCGACCGGGCCGTTCGTGTGCGCCTTCACCTCGTGCGCAAAGGACTCGTACTGCTCGTTTCGCCCCCCGAACGGGTTCGCCGCGTCGACGGCGATCTTGCCCTCGAGGCCCGTCACCTTGCCCAGTGCCTCGGAGATCGAGCCCGACGGGACTGCTACCAGGACGACGTCCGCGTCTGAGGCGTCGCCGCCGTCGCTCCCCAGCATGGTCACCTCATGGCCCGCCTGCTGCCACAGCCGCCCGAGCCCGCCGCCGATGTTTCCTCTACCGACCGTGGTGATCTTCATGCGGCTTTGAACGCTCTCGACGTGATGGTATTCCCCCGCTGCGAGCTCCCGACCAGCCGGGGCGCTCTACGCCTGGCCGCCGGATGCGCGCTTCTCGGCGATGAGCTTCCGGTAGCGCTCGATCATCTCGAGCATCCGGCGGTCGAGATCCTCGGAGGCCTTGGTCGGTCAACTCGCCATAGCGGCAGAGCCGGAGCTTCGTCTGATTCGGCCATCTTGCGGCGCCCGCAGCTCGCGGGCAAGCTCCCGCCATGGAACAGCAGGGCATCTACCGCGAAGAGGTTTACGCCATCATCGGGGCCTCGCCGACGTGAAGTCAGGTGTGTTGCAGCTCCTTCGCTACATTGAGGAGGAGGACGGTGGGGAAGAGGAGGAAGAGGAAGATCTTCCGGACGCCTGAGGAGCGCGAGGCGTGGCTGGCCCACTACGAGAGGAACATGATGGCGCTCGAGTGGCACTTCAACCGGATTGAGGCGGAACTCGAGGCGAAGGGCCAGCTCGACAATCGTCCTCCTTCGGAGTTCCCGGATTGGCGCCGGGACCTGCGCAGCTAGACCTGCTCGGCCAGCTCGACGAAGCGGCACAGGGCGTTCGCGAGGCGCATCTGGTCGATCGTCCGCGCGTTGACCTCCAGCAGCCTCGGGGAGCAGACGAGGTAGGCGAGGCACTGCGCCCGCGAGATCGCCACGTTTAGGCGGTTGCGCGAGAGCAGGAACTCCAGGCCGCGCGGGACGTCCTCCCCGCTCGAGGACACCATGGAGTAGAGGACGACCTTCGCCTCCTGCCCCTGGAACTTGTCCACCGTTCCGACCGGCACGCCCTCAGGAAGCGCCCGGCGCAGCGCCTGGACCTGCACGTTGTAGGGCGCGACCACCATGATCTCCTGCGGCGCCACACCCGCCGCCAGCAGCCGCTCCACCTCCTCGCAAACCCGCGCCACCTCGGCCTGCGACTCGGTGCGGCAGCCCTCGTGCTCGACCGCCAGCCAGCGCAGCCCCGTCCCCAGCGGCGTCGTCCGCTCCGCGCAGCGGGGGTCGGGCTCCAGGCGCCGCTCGTAGAACTCCTCCGAGATGTAGGAGCAGATGTCCGGGTGCAGCCGGTAGGTGCGCTCGAGGAAGAGGCCGCGGTCGGGCGGGATGGTCGCGTGCCCCGCCAGCAGGTGCTGGAGCACCGAGACCCCCGACTCGCCCGGGTGTGAGCCCTGCACAACCTGCGCCAGCTGCTGCGGGTCGCCGACAAGCACGAGATTCCGCGCGCAGGTGCCCATCGCGCACGCGTCCGCGAGCGAGACCTGCCCGGCCTCGTCGATGAACAGGTAGTCGAGCTGGCCGTCGTATTCTGAGTGGGCGAAGAGCCAGGCGGTGCCGCTCAGCAGCGGCGCGCTCTCTCGCTCGGTCGAGCTCGTGACGTGCTCGCTCTCGTAGAAGGACTCCCGGTTGCCGGCCCGTGCCTTCTTGATCCCCTGCACGGAGATGCCGGCGTCCTCGACCTCGTCCAGCAGCTTGTGGATCGCCTTGTGGCTTGTCGAGGCGACGCCCACGCGCTTGCCCTCCGCCAGCAGCCGCGCGACCAGACGCCCCGAGACCCAGGTCTTGCCCGAGCCGGGCGGGCCCTGGATGACGAGGTGGCGTCCGTCCAGCGAGAGCAGCAGCTCGGCCATCTCGTCGAAGTCGTCCGTCTGCACGTCGCGGTCGAAGGGCTCGCGCCGCAGCACCGACTCGACCGCGGGATAGCGCCGCTCGCCGGTCAGCAGCGAGCGGCCGATGCGCATGAGCGCGTCCTCCTGCGGGTCGGTGTCGTAGGGCCTTCCGGGCAGCAGGGCGTGGGGGAGTGGGACGTCCTCCAGGATCGGCCCGCGCTTGAGCCCGAGTCTGCGGGCCTCGCGGTCGACCTCGACGATCTCGCCCGCCTTCCGCCCTTCCTCGTCGAACGGCTTGTGGCCGACGCCGAGCTTGTGCTCCTGCGGCGGGTAGACGAGGACGTGGACGAGCGACTTCTTGACGAGCTCGGTCTCGCCGGTCGGCTCCACCAGGCCGATCGCCTCCGCGTCCTCGACCAGCTCCTCGGACGTCTGCTCGATCCGGTCGAAGAAGGCCCACCAGATGGGCTTGCGCTCGCGGTCGTGGTAGTCGAGCAGCTGGGCGCCGAACTCGCAGACGGGATCGCCGGTCTCGACCAACTGCTCGCGCAGCGCGGCCCGCTCGAGCTTCTCGGGCGGGATCTCCTTGGACTCCTTTAACTCCGGCGGCGGGAGCTCCCCGAACTTCGCCAGCGCCTCCGTCCGCCGCTCCAGCAGCCAGTCGCGCAGGGCCAGCGTGGCCAGGCAGTCCTCCTCGTTGTAGAAGGCGATCGAGCCCAGGATCGCCCCGTCGCGCGTCTGCAGGTAGCGCTCGTACTCGATGATCGAGGTGCCACCGTCGGAGATCGAGCCGCGGCGCTCGAAGCCGAGGAAGGCCTCCATCTCCTTGAGCCCGTAGCCCGGCACCGAGGCGGCCAGTCCGCCACGCACGACTTTGTAGAGGTCGCAGAGGACGCCGCGGCGCAGGAGGTCGTCGACCTCGGCCTCGCGCGTGCCGTAGCGGCCGGCGAGGCGGCGCAGCGCCGAGAGCTCGTAGGCGGCGTAGTGGTAGACATGCACGCCCGGGTGCGCGGCCAGGCGCGCGTGGATGCGGTCGACGACCTGCTCGAGCGCCCGCTTCTCGCCGGCGCGGTCCTCGGCCCAGATCGCCAGGTAGTCGCCGTCCGCGTCGAGCAGGCCCCACAGGTACTCGAGCGAGCCCTCCTCGTCCCAGAACGGGTTGCCCTCGATGTCGAAGAAGAGGTCACCCGGCGAGGGGTCGGGCAGGAGGGCGAAGCCGCGATCGTGCTGCGGCGGCAGCAGCTCGTGAGCGAGCGTGCCGGTCTGCCGGCGGCGGAGCTGGAGCTGGGCCTGCAGGCGCAGGCGCGCAAACGTCTCCGGGTTGACCCCGTGGGGCTGGTCGGCGGCGGCGAGTGCTTCCAGCGTCGTGATCCCGGCCGCCTCCAGCCTGGTGATCTGGACGCGGCCGCAGCCCGCCACGCGGCAGAGGTGGTCGACCTCGTCCCACCAGGCGTTGCAGACGGGCAGGAAGTCGCAGCGTTCGCAGTGGTCGCAGGGCAGGGCGCGCGTGGAGGGCGGGTCGGCGACGAACTCCTCCAGCCGGCGCTGCACGCGGCGCGCGTAGGCGCCGAACTCGTCCGGATGGAAGGTGGCGCGCTCGCCCGAGCCGAGCACGACGTGGATGCGCTCGGGCCGCCGGCCCTGGAGCGCGGCCAGCCGCTCGGAGTAGAAGCAGAGCTGGAGGATGTAGGCGGGCTTCGCGCTGCGCGCGAGCTTGGTGTCGACGGCCTCGTAGAAGCCGTCCTCCTGGCGCTCGAGGAAGTCGGCGACGCCGCGCCAGCGTCCGTCCACGAGGACGGCCTGGTAGACGATGTCGACGCGGTCTGAGAGGGCTTGGCGGGTGGCCTCGGCCGCGGCTTCGAAATCGCCGTCGTCGAGGGTGATCTCGCGGACGGTCTTGCCCTGGCGCTTCAGGTTGGCGAGGTAGGCGGCCTCGTGCTCGCGTCCCTTGCGGAAGACGAGCTCCGCCTGTTCAGATGGCTCGGGCTTCGTGAGCTCGGCGCGGGCTGTGGCGAGCTCGAGCGTCGTCAGGTGCTCGCACGCGAGGTACGCCGTGACGTCGCTCGGCGAGAGGAGGATGAGGCCGTCGTCTGACTGCTGCACCCTCCTATTGTCGCCCCGTCGGCGGCTAGGTCTTACGTAAGCCCGCCTCAGCTCGCTAGACGAACGACGCGGTCGAGCTCTCGGCCGTAGCGAATCGCCAGATTCCGGTCAACCTGATCGTCGGAATCGTTTGAGACCCCCAAGCGGCCCGGACCAACCCGCGGAGCAACTCCTCGTCGAACCCAAGCACACGCTCCTGCTCGCAGATCGCGCGTGCCGTACCGAAGTTGCCGAGATCGCAGTGAACTCCCGCCGCGCACGTAAATGCTGCCCGCTTCACGAGCGGCTCGCGCCCGAAGGCGACCGCCACGTCGAGAACCCAAAGCACCTGATCATGACGACCAGCGTCGCGGAGTGCTCCGCCAAGACGTACTAGCGCCCACGCACGCTTGTCGGCCTGCAGCTCTACTGCGGCATCAATCGCACGGCCCAACAGGTCGCTCCGCTCGGCCTTCTCCCAACCTGTCTTCAGCCGACCCTGCAGGTCCGCGGAGAGATCGAAGCTCACGGACGCTATCTCGTAGAGAAGGAGTGCGATGCCTATCCCTCTTTTAGTTGCGATACGAGCCGCTCGTCGAAGAGGAATTCGCGGGACCGATCAGGCATCCCCGCCTTGCACAGCATTCTGCTCCAGCCGAGTGGCACCGTAGATTGACTCTCCCATGCCGCCCGGGCTAACCAGCATCGAAATTTGCGCAGACGGTCCCTTTCTATCCTGATCGGAAGAGCGCGTCCACCTCGCTCCTCCTCGGCGGGCGGCTGCGGCGGATGGGGCGTGACCACGTACTGGGCGACGACTACAACGGCGGCTTACGCCTCGCGAGCCGTTAGAGTCACCGTATGCCCTCTCCGCTCGGCAAGGCGATCAAGTTGGCCGCCAGCCCAGCGGGGCGGAAGGCGATTAAGCGTGCCGTTCGCCTCGCGCGCAGCGAGGAGGGCCGCAAGGTGATCCAGCAGGCGAAGCGGACCGCACAGGCCACCGGTCGGCTGGCAACGGCACCCGAGACCAAGGAACGTCTGGCGGCGCTCCGGAGCCGCCTGCTTCAACGCAAGCCCTAGGCGGGCATCACCGGTACTAGCGCGCCGGGCGCGGCGCGAAGCCGCGCCCGGCTGGATTCTGGAGTGGGGGCGCACGAGCACCGCCGCCGAGCCTGCTCGGCGTGGGTCGACGCGCGAGGACACTGCGAACGTCTGTCTAGCGTCAGCCGGGCACCAGGGCAATCATAAACCCCCGCCGAGGCTCTACCCTCCCCTCGTGCTCCAGCTGATCGAGTTCCCCGCTGACGATCTGGAGCGGGCGCGGCAGTTCTGGGAGGGGCTGCTCGGCACCACCTTGGACGAGCGGCACGAGCGGGAGGGCCGCGGTCTCCAGACGCGAACTCACGGAGTCGAGCTCGGCCTGCACGAGCGCGGGCCCGGACCCGGCGACCGCAGATCACTCCCGTACTTCGAGGTGCCGGATCTCGACGCGGCATGTGCGCGCGTGGTCGAACTCGGCGGGGAGATCGTTCATCCAGGCGGGCGCTGGGCAATCTGCCGCGACTCGGAGGGCAGCCCGTTCGGCCTTGCCGAGCGCTCGGCGCAGTAGAGACGGCCGGCCTTGCCGATCACCCTCGGCCTCGAGCAGGTCCTTGAGGTGCCCAAGGCTCGCCTCGAGCTCCCGCCCGGCCATGCGCGCGAAGAGAGGCTCGGCCAGCTTGAAGAAGCGGTGCGCCTCGAGCCTCTCCGATCACGATGAACCTCGTCGACCCGTCCAGCGGCTCGAGGATGTAGCTGCCGCTGAGCGGAATCGGCCCGGAGACGCCCTTCACCGACGACCTCGTGATCGGCTCGTACTCCGTGACCTCCCAGACCGTCTCGATCCGGATGCCGAGAAAGTGACGCGTTTCCCGCACCCGGGTACCGACCCGCATCGGGCCCCTCGGTCTCCTGCTTGGCCTCGAGGAGCGTCGTCTGCCACAGATTGCCCTTGGTCACGTCGTGGACGAACCTCCCAGACGTCGGAGACCGGCCGGTCGATCTCGATGCTGCTCTCGATCCTGGTCATCCCAGCCCTCCCTTCGAGAGACTGGCCCACTTCGTCTCGGCCCGGATTGTCACCTCTGGTCGCCGAGAAGGGAAGGGCCGCCCGCGGTCTCTTAGGCGCTCAGGGAAGTGACCCGTGGGGCGTGATCCAGCGGCTCTCGAAGCTCAGCACGGACGCAAGGAGGTCGAAGTGCTCGTCGTAGTGGAGGATGCCCAGCGACGCGTCCTGGGCGGCAGCCGCGATCAGGAGGTCGGGGAGCTTGACGGCGCGGTGGCGAGGCGACGGCGCGTGGGCGAGCTTGCGGAGCGCTCCCAGCGCGGCGTTCGTGACCGAGCGGGTGATCGGCACGTCGCGGAGCTGTGCCAGGTCGGCTGCGAGCCGGTCGAAGCCTGCTCCGTCGCGGGCGGAGTAGACGAGCTCGAGGCTGACGATGGGGCAGGTCGCAATCTGGCCATTCCGAAGCGCGGCCGACCACGCGGGGGCGGCCCTCGCATGATGCGCTCGGGCCCAGGCCGAGCCGTCTGCGATGAACACCCCGCCGCCGTAGGGCGCACGCCGGCGCGGCATGCCCTTCGCTACTCGCCCCAGGCGAGCTCGTCCACCCGCTCGAGCATGTCCCAGTCGAGCGCGTCCCCGCGAAGCGTCGAGAGCTCGACCAGTCGCTCGAGCGCCTGCTCGCTCCCCTCCCGCTCGCGAGCGAGTGCTTCTGCTCCCTTCACGGCGAGGTCGTGGACAACCCTGGCTGCAGGGGCACCGGGAAAGTGCGAGGCCACGCGCGCGAGCGCCTCGGCCAGCTCGGGATCGTTCGTCACGGGGATTCGCCTGTGGTTAGTCGGCATCGATGCAGTGTATCGGCAGGTGTTGCACCAGATGCAACACCTTACGCGCGACTCTGCTCTTCGGCGGCCACCAACAGGTTGGGCGCTTCGATAGTACTCTGTCCCGATGGGGGGCACACAGGTGAACGCAGGCTTCCTCGAGGACGGGGCGATGCTCTTGCCCTCGCCGGCCTGCGCCCCGAACGACGCCGCGGCGTTCCTGTGAACGACCTTGCCGCCTTCACGCTCGCGTGGAGAGACGGCACCTGCATTGTCAGCATCCGGGGGGAGATCGACCTCTCGAATGCGGGCGAGTTTGCTGCAGCGCTGCGCGACGCGGCCGACGCGGCGAAGGGGCTGGTCGTGGATCTCTCGCAGGTGAGCTACATCGACTCGAGCGGCATCGCCGCGCTGTTCGACCTCGCCGAGAAGTGGACGGACGCCTCGCGCCTCCGTGTGGTCGTACCGGAGGCCTCGCCCTCGTACCGCGTGCTCACGATCGCCAGGCTGAACCACACGATCGCGCTGGACGCCGATCTGGCGAAAGCCATCGCGGAGCTCGAGCCCGGGCTCGGCACCAACGCGTGAGCACCCCCGCCTAGCGATTCGCCGGCGCGCGCCCGTCCTCAGGCCGGAAGCAGGGAGTATCATCCTGCTTCGGTAACGAAGGGGGTCTATGTGCCAACGGCGCAAGGTCATCGTTACTGCGGCGTTGGCGGCTCCGCGTGGTGTGGTCCGGGGTCGAAGGACCGGAGGAGCGGGCGGGAGCGGGGACGGCTTCCCGACCGACTGGGTCATTGGGTGCGCCCTCGCCGTCGGCGCGGGGCTGGTAGTCCTGCTCGCCTCCGCTGCGCGGCGGCGACGCAGGCCCGCGGCGTCTCGCTGACGGGGCGCCTCGGGTTTCGGGGACGGGCACCTGGGCGAACTCTGAAGCATCGCCATGCGAACGGGATCACAGCCACTTGGGCGCCGGCCGCTGCGCCCCGAGCAGCGCAGGGACAGTCACAGTGACAGTCACTTGGACATGGCTGATTTGTCCTGGCGGGGGTCGCTCGGCGTCGTCAAGCGCGCGCTGAAGCAGGCCTCCGCCGACCACGTGACGAACATCGCAGCGGCGCTCGCCTACTACGCCTTCCTCGCCATCCCGTCAGCCCTACTGCTGGCGGCGGGACTCTTCAGCCTGGTGGCCGGCCCCCACGCGGTCACGGTGATCACCGACAAGCTCGGCGACGTGATGCCCGCGGAGGCGACCAGCCTGCTCCAGGACAGCCTCTCCCGTCTGACCGAGAAACCGGCGACGGGCGCCACGCTGGTGGGCGTCGGCGGCCTGCTGGCGGTCTGGTCGGTCGGCGGGGCGGTTCAGAATGTGATGTGGGCGCTGAACATCGCCTACGGCCGGGAGGAGAAGCGAGGCTTCGTCCGCCGGCGGATCACGGCCTTCGCCGTCGTCGGCTTCGCCGCGCTCGGCCTCGGGCTCACGCTGGGGTTGCTCGTGCTGGGGCCGCACCTTTCCCGCTGGATCGGCGACGCGATCGGGCAGCCGACGGTCGTGTCCTGGATCTGGTGGACGGCGCAATGGCCCATCCTGATCGGAGGACTGCTGCTCGCGTTCGCCGGCATACTGCACCTGGCGCCCAACGTCGAGCGGGAACGCTGGCGCTTTCTCACCCTCGGCGCGGTCGTGGCGCTCGTGGTCTGGCTCCTGGCGTCGGCGCTCTTCGCCTTCTACGTGAGCCGTTTCGGCTCGTACAACAAGGCGTGGGGATCGCTCTCGGCCGTGGTCGTCACCCTCGTCTGGCTCTGGCTCTCGGGCATCGCGCTGCTGCTCGGCGGAGAGATCGACGCCGAGCTGGAGCGCATCCGGGAGCAGTAGCCCAAGCAGCGAAGCCCCGCTATTCGCGAGGCTTCGCCGCTTCAGGCGGAGGAGGAGGGCGGTTAGGGCTTCTTGATCGGCGGATGCGCGGTCACGCGCTTGGCTGCGACGTCGTCGACGGTGCCCGTCGTCAGCGGAAGGTCCGCCTTGCAGGCGCGGATGACGACGACGGCCCGATCGTTCAGCTCGAGCGACTCGGCCGTCTTCTTGCCGTTCCGGCGGATGATCGTCTTCGAGTCGAGCGTGATCGTCACGTTGGTGGCCGCCGGCTTGGTGACGAGGCTCTTGCCGGCCTTGTTCGAGCCGGTCACGTCCATCGATAGTGAGGTGGCGCCGGCGCCCGGATCGGTCGTCAGCGTGCCCTTGAGAACGACCGAGACCTTCGGCTTGCAGCCGGTGCCGATCTTCGGCGGCGGGCCCTTGGCGGTTGCAACCGGGACGGCCAGGGCCGCACCGGCGAGTAGGAGCAAAAGGGGCTTGATCCTCATGATTTTTGTCCTCCAGGAGAGTTCCATTGCTGCCAACAAGACGTGTGCGCGCTCCGAAACCTGCGCAGCGCCTCGATCGAGGGATGGGCGCTTAGACCTTCGGCTCGGTGAGCGTCTTGAGCCGGTCGGCCTTCACGTTGCGGAAGACCTGCTTCATACCCGAGGGCCACGTCACGGTCAGCCGAGCCACCTTCTTCGCCGGCCCGAGGCCGAAGTGGACGACCTTGTCGCTTCCGCTCGCGAGCCCGACAGAGCCACAGAACATTCTCCTGGGTAGTGGCGACGGCACGTTCGCGGACGTCTCTCAGGAAACGGGCATCGTTGTCCCCCAGCAGGAGACCGGGCGGCCGTCGGTCACCTGGGGCACGATCTTCGGCGACTTCAACCTCGACAGCTGGGAGGATCTCTACATCGCCGCAGGCGATCTCAACGATCCCTCTTCGAGCACCTCGGCGGTCACGAGCACCTGGTAGGACCCGAGCCCGGCAAACCATCGCGACGGGACAACGTGCTTGGTCAGCACCGTCGTCGACGCGGGCGCAGCGCGCTCGCCGTCGAAGAACACCTGGGTCGAGCTCCCGCTGGGCCGGAGCCGCAGCTGGACGTACTGCTCAACGCTTTCCTGGCTCGTCAGCGTCACGTTGAACGGGAACGGATCCCCCTGCGGGACCGAAAGGGACCCGGCCGGCGCGAGCGTTGCCGTCACGGCCGGCGCCGCCGCGGGGGAGACCTGCACCGCAACGAGGAGGCTGATGAGCGAGACCCCAGCGAGCGCCGTGGCCAGGCGAGGTATGCGTGGGGTCATGCGCCGCAGGCGCGACAGAGTACAAGCGCGTTCGGAGGGTCGCAGCACCCGCCGTAACCTAGACGACCCTGGCAACGGCCAGGAC
>WNFU01000951.1_pt1 | contig 113544 bp, 118 predicted proteins | sample 5400121 | NCBI WGS metagenome assembly WNFU01 (sample SAMN13153360, study PRJNA577476) | soil metagenome | isolation source: 100 cm soil or saprolite under grassland replicate 1 | place: USA:California | collected 2016-06-15 | reverse complement strand
GCCGGCTCGTCCTCCTTCTGGCGGGCGGGATCTACCTGGTGGCCTGGGGATTCGGCACGCGCACGCTCTATCCGGTGGCGACCGGTCTCGCCCTCGCCGCACTCGGAGCCCGGCTCTGGGTCGCGATCGCGCGCCAGCCCGTCGTCCTCCGGCGCTCGCTGGGCCCGGGCGACCGCGTGGAGGGAGACGACGTGACGATCGGTCTCGAGGCCCGGCCCCAGCGCTACCCGGGGCCGCGCTCGCTCGAGATCGTCGAACGTGCAGGGCGGCTCGGAGAGCGCAAGACGCGGCTGTCGCGTCACGGCTCGATCCTGCTGGCGCGCTACATCCTGCGTGCGGTCGCGCGCGGCCGCTACCGCTTCGAAGCGGTGCAGGCGATCTTCGAGGATCCGTTCGCGCTCGCCCGGGCGGAGACGCATCTCGGGGGCGAGTCGACGCTCCTCGTCTACCCGCTGCTCGTCGATCTCCCGCGCCTGTTCTCGGAAGGTGGAGGCGCCGCCCAGCCGGGAGGCCGGATGCTGCTCCGCCGCACGTCGGGGTTCGACCTGCACAGCGTGCGCGAGTACGAGCAGGGTGAGTCACTGCGGAAGGTCCACTGGCGAACGACGGCGCGGCGTGGACAGCTGATGGTGAAGGAGCTCGAAGACATGCCTCACGACGAGGTCGGCGTCCTGCTGGACGCCGATGGGCGGGCGGTCGTCGGCGAATCCTTCGACGTCCAGGTGCGGGCGGCCGGCTCGATCCTGCGGGCGCAGGCGCTGCGGAGCCGCCGCGCGGCCCTAACGGTGACCTCGTCCCCGCCGGAGAGCTGCCGGGTCGCCTCCTACGACGGCGAGTGGCGGCACGCCCTCGACCTGCTGGCCGCGGCCGAGCCGACCGGCACGGAGCCGCTCGTGCGCTTCCTGGAACGGGACTCTTCGCTCGTCGCATCGGCAAACGAGATCGTCGCGGTCACGGCCTCGCTCAGCGCCGGACTCGTCGATGCGCTGCTCGAGCGCGCCCTCGCGCGCCGTCCGACATCGCTCGTCTTCGTCGAGTCGGCGAGCTTCGGCCCGGAAGGGGCGCCGCCGCTGCGCGAGCCGGCCCTGCTCAGGCTCCAGGCGGCGGGCGTGCCGGTGGCCGTTCTCCGCCGCGGCGACGACCTCGCCGCGAAGCTCAGCGGCTTCGAGCAGGCGGTCGCTCTTGGCTAGAACCCTTGTGTTCTCGGTCGGGCTCGGCCTGCTCGTCGCGTGGAACTGGGGCCGGCTCGAGCAGCCGAAGCCGAGCATCGGTCCGGTCGTGCTCATGATCGCTCTCGGCATCGCGCCGGCGCTTCTCCCGCCGCTTCGCTGGCGGCTCCGCAGGATGGCTGTGGTTCTGATAGTCGCGGAGATCACGGCGGTGCTGACGGCGGCGTCCATCGCGCTCCACGCGCGGCCGTACGAGTTGGGACGAATCAGCGGACGAGCCTGGAACGGCTTCCTCGACTTCTACGACGTGCTCGTTCCCTTCGACGGCCGGGCGCATCCCCTCATGCACGGCGTGCTGCTCTTCGCCATCTGCGTGTTCTCCCTGCTCTGCGCGCTCGCGGTGGCCGCGAGGCGTCCGGTGGCGGCGATCGTCGCGCTTGCAGCGGGCGCGGGCTGGCCGGCAACGATCATGCCGGGGCGCGACGACCTCGGCCGGGGCGCCTTCCTCCTTGCCGCCTCGCTCGCGCTCGTCGCGTGGCTGCGCCCGGAGGGCCGGCGCGCGCCTCCGCAGATCCTCGTCGGCACCGCGCTCGTCGTCGTGGCCTTGATCGTCTCGAGTTCCGGAGCGGTCGCCAAGGGACAGTTCCTCGATTGGCAGAGCTGGGACGTGTCGACGAAGGCCGGAAAGCGGGTGACCGTGGAGTACGTGTGGCGCGCGAACTACAACGGGATCCAGTGGCCGAAGAAACGGACGCGCGTCTTCACGGTTGCCGCCGAGAGACGTTCGACCTACTGGCGCGCGACGACGCTCGATGCCTTCGTGAACGACCACTGGGACGAGGACCTCGTCTCGATCTCGTCCACCGTCCTGCCGAGCCCCGTCGATCTCTCGGACGATCCGCTGCTGCCCGAAGGAGCCCGCGATCCGACTCGCTGGCAGCGCGCGGACGTCACCATCGACGCGCTTCGCGACGCGCACCTCGTCGGGCCGAGCCAGCCTGTCGCCTATGACGCGCGCTCGATCGAGAACGTCCAGTACGAGCGAGGGGGGATCGCCCTGGCCTTCGAGCCGCTCTCGCGTGGCGACGAGTACACGGTCTGGGGCTACACGCCGCGGCCCTCCCCGGCGCAGCTCGCACGCTCTCGCGCGGAGTACCCGCCGGACATCGCCGACGCGCGGTACCTGGGGCTGGGCCACGGCCGGGTGGTCCCGCCCTTCGGGTCCCCGGAGCACGATCAGTGGATCTCCGAGTATTTCCAGAGCACCTGGGACGGGCCGAGCTATCGGCCGCTCTACCTTGCTGCCGACGGGATCGCGGGGAAGGCAGAGAACCCCTATGCCGCCGCCGTGGCGCTCGAGGCCTGGTTCAGGTCGAGCGGAGGCTTCACCTACGACGAGCATCCGCCGCGCGCCCGAGGCGTGCCCCCTCTCGTCGGGTTCGTGGCGCGGACCAAGCGAGGCTATTGCCAGCACTTCGCCGGAGCGATGGCGCTCATGCTCCGCTATCTGGGGATTCCCGCGCGCGTGGCTGCGGGGTTCACCAGCGGCACCTACAGCTCGGACCGCCACCAGTGGACGGTCTACGACCGCAACGCGCACACCTGGGTCGAGGTCTGGTTCGAGGGATACGGCTGGCTCCCGTTCGATCCGACGCCGGGCCGAGGGACTCTCTCCGGGCCGTACACCAGCTCGTCGCTCTTGTTCGACGCGGACGGCGCGGTCAAGGTCCTGTCTGCGAGCGCGCTGGCCGGCCGCACTCTTCTTGCCTTTCAGCTCGGCAACCTCGGCAGGGAGGCTCGTGAGAAGGCTCAATCCCGCCGTCAGTCCACTTCGGATCGCGGGGACACGCGGCAGTCGCAAGGTGACCGGGGACTCAGCCTCGGAGCGATCCTGGCGCTTGCCGCCCTCGCGCTTGCCGTGCTCTTCGTCCTTGCGAAGCTCACGTTGCGGCGCTCCCGGTACCTGACACGCGATCCGCGCCGGATCGCAGCCGCCTGCCGGCAGGAGGTGGCCGAGTTCCTGCTCGACCAGGGGATCGAGCTGCCGGCGAGCGCCGGGCCGCGCGAGCTCGGCAGGTTGCTCGGCGCGAAAGTCGGCATCGAGGCGAGCGACTTCGCCGAGACGCTCGGCCTGGCCCGGTACGGCCCGCTTTCCTCGGCTCCTCGCGCGGCCCGGGAGGCTCGGCGCGAGCTGCGCAGAGTCCGCGGCCGGCTGCGGGGCGTCTTTTCGCCGGGCGACCGCCTGCGCGGTCTCTTCTCGTTCCGGTCGCTGCTAACCGCTCGTTCGTAGATCGGTAGGGGCGACGTCAAGTGTTTCGACCGGTCATTTCAGACGGACACCGGGCGGGAGCCCGGCGTCCCCTCGGCATCGCTTACGATGCCGATAGAGGCCGTGCCGGCTTTGCCGGCGTGGCCGTCCTGCATCGCGGCACCGCAAGCGGTGCCTAGGGTGCGCGCAATCGTGATGGCGGCGGGAGAAGGGCGCCGGCTGCTCCCTCTGACGGAGCGCTGGCCGAAGCCGATGCTGCCCATCGGCGGCCGAGCCGTGATCGCCGCGCTTCTGCGGCAGTTGGAGGGCGAAGGATTCGCGCCGATCACGGTGGTCACGGGTTATCTCGCCGGGCAACTCGAGGGGTTGCTCGAGGAGGAAGAGGTGCGCTTCGTGCGCCAGCCGCAACCGCTCGGCTCGGCCGACGCGGTGCGACACGCGCTCGCGGCCGACAGTGGGCTTCCGGCCGTTGTGAGCGCGGCCGACACGCTCTTCCGTCCAGGAGATCTCGGGGCCTTTCGGGAGAGCTTCGTCTCCTCGGCTGCAGCCGGTGCGATCGGGTTCGTGCGAAGAGCTGGCGCCCGCGCGATCCGCGTCGAGGGCGGGCTCGTCCAGAGCGTTCTCGACTCGGGGCCGGGCGAGCTCGCACCCGCTCCGCTCTGGGGTGTGTCCGGGGAGATCGACCTCGAGGACCTACCCGGGCCGCCGTACGAGCTGGCAGCGGCGTTTCAGCGCGCGATCGATGCGGGAAAGCCCGTGGCGGCGATCGAGATCGGCACCACCCGGCAGCTGACCGACCCGGCCGATCTCGTGCGCGAGAACTTCCCGTATCTTGAGGCGTATGAGCGAGAGCGAGACCTATGACCTCTTCCAGCAAGGACGGGCCCATCTGAAGAAGGGCATGGCCGCGCAGGCCACGGTCTCGCTCGAGAAGGCGAAGCGGAGAGAGCCGCGCAAGGCGTCCATCCGCGAGGCGCTCGGGATCGCCTACTTCCGGATCCAGCGCTACCGGGAGGCCGAAGCGGAGTTTCGGACGATGCTCGAGCTCTCACCGGCCGACGACTACGCGCACTACGGGCTCGCGCGCGCCCTCGAGAAGCTCGGCCGCACCGCCGAGGCGCGCGGGCACTACAAGCTCGCGAGATCGCTGCGGCCCAGCAGCGAGCACTACGCGTCCCGGCTCCGGGACCTCGCCGGCGACTGACGACCGTGCCTGCTACGTCAGTCGGTCGCCGGTAACGCGGCGGATCTCTTCGAGCGTGGAAATTCCTTCGGCACAGAGGCGCATGCCTTCCTGCCGCAGTGTCGTCATCCCCTGATCGAGCGCAGCGGCGAGGATCTCCTCTGTCGACGCCTCCATCAAGCCGGTGAGGCCGTGCACAGGCATGACCTCGTAGAGCGCGACGCGGCCGAGGTAGCCGGTGCCGGCGCACCGGACGCAACCCTTCACACGGTAGAGGGAGAGGTCAGCGGGCAATTTCTCGAGTCCCAGCTCCTCCCGCTCCGCCTCCGTTGCGCGATGGGGCTCGCGGCAATCGAAGCAGAGCCGGCGCGCCAGGCGCTGCGCGACGATGCAGTTGATCGAGGTCGCGAGCAAGCCGGCGTCGACGCCCATGTCCTTGAGGCGGGCGATCGAGCTGGCCGCGTTGTGCGTGTGCAGGGTCGTCAGGACGAGCCGGCCGGTCATCGCCGCCGTGATCGCGATCCGCGCCGTCTCCTCGTTGCGGATCTCACCGACGAGGAGGACGTCGGGGTCGCTGCGAAGGATCGTGCTCAGGCCTCGAGCGAAGGTCAGCCCGCTCTTGCGATGCACTTCGATCTGATTGACGCCCGGGATCTGGTATTCGACCGGATCCTCGATCGTCATCAGGACTCGCCCCTCCTCGTTCAGGAGGTCGAGTGCGGCGTAGAGCGTCGTCGTCTTGCCGCTCCCCGTGGGACCGCAGGCGATCACCGCGCCGTACGGCTGGCGGATCGCGCGCAGGAACGCTTCTTCGGCGTCAGCACTCATGCCGAGCTCGTCTAGACCGAGCCCGCCGGCGTGGCGGGCGAGGATTCGGAGGACGACCTGCTCGCCGTGGGTGGTCGGCAGGACGGCCATTCGTAGATCCATCGGCTCGCCCCCGTATCGGATCGACACACGGCCGTCTTGGGGGGCGCGCTTCTCGGCGATGTCCAGCTCACCCAGGATCTTGAGGCGGCCCGTGACTGCCGCCTGCATCGACGCCGGCACCTCGGTCATCCGGCGCATAACGCCGTCCACGCGGGCCCGCACGAGGAGCTCGTTCGCCTGGGGCTCGAAGTGGATGTCGGAAGCGCCGTCCTGGATCGCGCGGCTGATGATCGAGTTGACGAGCTCGATTGCGGGCGCGCTCGTCGCCGCCGGCTCGCCGACTTCACCGACCGCTGTCTCCTCCCGAGGGTCGAGCTTCTTGTCGGGCTCGTCGACCTTGACTTCAGTTCGGTAGACGCGGCCGATCATTTCCTCGATGTCGCCGGCTGCGGCGACGGCGAAACGGACGTTCAGACCGAGCGCGAGCCTCAGCTCGTCCGAGTTGAGGACATTGGTCGGGTCGGCGACAGCGACCAGCACGACGTCCTCGCCGAGAAACCTGATCGGAAGCGCGGCGTAGCGGTGCGCGAATCTCGCCGGCAGCAAGCCCGACGCCACCGGGTCGATTTCCGTCTCGGCAAGGTCGATGTAGTCGAGCTCGTGCTGCTCTGCGAGCGCGTGCGCGAGTGCGCGGCCGGAGACCCAGCCGCGGCGGACGACGATCTCGCCGAGGCGATCGCCGGTCTCGTCCTTCTCGTCGAGCGCTTCCTCGAGCTGCTCCGCGGTTAGCAGCTTGTTGCGAAGGAGCAGCGCCCCGAGGTGCAGGCGACCGCCGGGGCGCCTGAGGGCGCCGGCGGGCAGGGGCTTCGGCAGCTCTGCAGCCTCCATCGCGGCCTTTATCGGCCGTATTGTCAGCGGCCATGAGGGCTGTCGTGCAGCGGGTCGTCGACGCGCGAGTCGTCGTGGCGGGCGAGGTCGTCGGCGAGATCGGGCCCGGCCTGTGCGTCCTCTTGGGAGTCGCAAGGGCCGATGAACCGGAGGAAGCGGAGCGCCTCGCGAGCCGCGTCGCGCGCCTGCGCATCTTCGAGAACGAGGACGGCAAGTTCGGCCGCAGCCTCGTCGACACCGGCGGCGCGGCCCTCGTCGTCAGCCAGTTCACGCTCATCGCCGACACCGCGAAGGGAAACCGGCCGAGCTTCACCGAGGCCGCCGAGCCCGAGCTCGCGGAGCGGCTCTACGGGAGATTCTGTGCCGCGCTGACGGCACTCGGCGTCCCGGTCGAGACCGGCGTCTTCGGCGCCCGCATGCGCGTGGAGATCTCCAACGACGGGCCGGTCACGATCATCCTCGATACAGAGAGGTCGCGAGCCCGTCCAAGTGCCCGCTCAGCGAGGGCCGCGACTGAGAACGAGGCTGACGCGTCCTCCACCGAGTAGGCGCTCACCACCACGCGGCTTCTGACGTACAACCCGCCCGCGCGGCTGAGGCGAGGGTGCGCGTCGGATGCGCCCAACGGCGCAGTTCCCGGCGCGCAGGGCTACTCGCGCCGCTCGTAAGGTTCGCCCCACGACGTTCGGCACGTGGCAGACGAACTGCCGCACGAAGGCGATCTTCATGCCGTCCCGCGACCAGGCTGGAGACAAATTACTTTCCGCATTCCCGGTCAGGCTGGACGTGCGACCGCCGTTCTGGCTCATGACCATGAGCCGATAGCGGAGGTATGTCCCCCCGCTGAAGGCGATGTTCGCCCCGTCGGGCGACCAAGCTGGCTCGAACTCGTCAGCCTTGCTGTTCGTCAGCTTTGTCTGACCGCTTCCGTCGGCGTTCATGACGAAGATGTCAGCGTTCCCGCCCCGCCCGAGGCCCGCATAGGCGATCCTCCTCGAGTCCGGCGACCAGGCGGGCCCAAGAGCAGGGTCGTCCGTCAGGTTCGTCTGGCCACTGCCGTCGGTGTTCATCGAGAAGATCTGGTAGATCGTCGACCGGTCGGTCGTGAACGCGATCTTCGTGCCGTCGGGCGACCAGGCGGGGAACAGATCGTCGGCCGGGTGGTTGGTGAGATTGACCTGGCCGCTCCCGTCGGCATTCATGACGAAGATGTCGGCGTGCCTGTACGCGCCTCGAGTGAACGCGATCTTCGTGCCGTCGGGCGACCATGTCGGGTTGAAATTGTCCTTCGGGTTGTTGGTCAACTGCTTCCGTCCGCTCCCGTCGGGGTTCACGACGAAGATCTGGCCGCGGTAGTACGAGCGCCCGCTGAAAGCACTGAAGGCGATCTTCGTCCCATCGGGCGACCAGGCCGGGTCGTAGTCGTTGGCAGCGGTCCCGCTCAACCTTCTCTGCCCGCTTCCATCCGCGTTCATGACGAAGAGCTTGTAGGCATCCGCGGGCACGCGGAAGCGCTTGACGCGAGCGGTGTCGCCGGCCGCCGCGCTGTTGACACACAGAAGGACCGCCGCCGCACCGGCAAGCCGAACCCCCACGGCCCCGATGGTCGTTCCTGAAGCCACGGACGCCTCCTCTTCGTGGGCTCGGGCCGGGCTGGGCGCCGACTCCCTGAGAGGGCTTTATACACCGTGCGGGAAGCAGGTACGAGCGCCGAACGGGGTCAGTCGCGCCCGGACTGCCCGGCGCTTTCCGCTTGCTATCCTTCGTAACCACCACATTTCGAGCACTTTGAAATGGGCGCGCCGCGCCCGTTTTTTGTGAAGGGAGCAAATTGACGGATCTCTACGACAAGGAGCGGAGCCTCTACCGCGAGGTCGCCTCGCGCGTGGAGCGCAGCCTGCCCGGAGTCGAGGTCCTGGCGCTCGAGTTCTCAGGCCCCGAGCGCTTTACCGTCTTCGTCGACCACCCGAAGGGTGTCGACCACGCTCTCTGCGAGCGCGTGACCGAGGTCCTTCGAAGCTACCTCGACCGCTACGCGATCGACGTCTCCTCGCCGGGCACCGAGCCGCCACTGCGCCGCCGACCTCACTTCGAGCGCGTCGTCGGCCGGCAGGTCGCGGTCCGCACCGCGGACGAGATCAAAGGCCGCAAGCGCTTCCGGGGAGAGCTCGTCGGTGCGGACGAGCGCGCGCTTCGGGTGGCGGCCGGCAAGGACGAGCCCGTGGAGATCCCGTACGAGGCGATCGTTCGCGGCAACCTGATCGAGAAGGGAGCGAGATGAGCCGGGAGATCATCGAGGCGGTCCGCGTGATCGAGAAGGAGAAGGGGATCGACGGCGACACGCTGATCTCCGCGCTCGAGGACGCGCTGCTGGCCGCGTACAAGAAGACCCAGGGCGCATCCCGCCACGCCACGGTCGAGCTCGACACCGAGGGCGATTTCCGCGTCTACGCGATCGAGCTCCCACCCGATATCGAGGAGCGCCTGATCGAGGAGGCGCGCGAGCGTGCGATCACCGAGCTCGAGGCGCTCGAGATCGAGAACGGCGAGCGCTCGCACACGCTGATCAACGACGACGACCTCGACGTCGACTGGTCGGCCCTGCCCGAGGACCAGGTCAAGCGCACCGACGTCACGCCCCACGACTTCGGGCGCATCGCCGCCCAGACCGCGAAGCAGGTCATCCTGCAGCGGATCCGCGAGGCCGAGCGCGAGATGATGTACGAGGAGTACGTCGACCGAGTGAGCGAGGTCGTGACGGGCATCGTCCAGCAGGCCGGCGACCGCAACAACGTGCTCGTCGACCTGGGCAAGGTCGAGGCGCTCCTCCCACGCTCCGAGCAGGTGGACGGCGAGCGCTACGAGCAGGGCAGCCGGATCAAGGCTGTCATCACCGAGGTTCGCTCGGGCACGAAGGGGCCGCAGGTCATCCTCTCGCGGCGCGATCCGGAGCTGATCCGGACGCTGTTCGAGCTCGAGGTGCCGGAGATCGCCGACGGTCTCGTCGAGATCCGCGGCGTCGCCCGCGAGCCCGGCTACCGCTCGAAGATCGCGGTCGAGTCGCACGCCCAGGGCGTCGACCCCGTCGGTGCCTGCGTGGGCCCGCGAGGCTCTCGCGTCCGCATGGTCGTCTCCGAGCTGCGGGGCGAGAAGATCGACATCATCCCCTGGAACACCGAGCCGGCCCGGTTCCTCGCCAAGGCTCTCTCGCCCGCGCGCGTGCGCGAGGTGCTCGTCGACGACGAGACGAAGGAGGCGACGGTGATCGTTCCGGAGGACCAGCTCGCGCTCGCGATCGGCAAGGAGGGGCTGAACGCCAGGCTCGCCGCGCGGCTGACCGGCTGGAAGGTGGACATCCAGTCCGACACCCAGTTCGCCCAGGCCGAGGCCGAGGCCGCCTTCGCCGGCGGCTCCGGCAGCGAGGACTTCTCAGGCCGCTGCATCGCGATTCTCGCCAACGGGAAGCGCTGCCCGAACGCAGCTGTTCCCGGCTCGCGCTTCTGCGGCATCCCGGCGCATCGCGAGCTCGCGGAGCGTGAGGCCGCAGGCGAGACGCTCGAGGCCTCGCAGGTCGTCGGCGGGGCGAGTGACGAGGAGGAGGAGGCCCCGGCCGAAGAGGGTGCGGAGGAAGCCGCTGCCGAGCTGCCTGTCGCCGAGAGCGAGGACGCGATTCCGGCCGAGGCGAGTCTGGAGCAGCCCGTTGCCGAGGCGCCCGAGCCGGCAGCCGCCGAAACCGCTCCGTCCGAAGAGGAAGGCGAGCCAAGCGCAGCGTGAGCTCCGAGCGGACATGTGCCGGCTGCGGGCGGAAGGCGCCGAAGGCCGAGCTGATCCGCTTCGTCGGCCGCGATGGAGTGCTGACGCCCGGAGCAAAGGCCCCGGGCCGCGGGGTCTATACCTGCCGGCGGCTCCAATGCTTCGAGCGTGCAGCCTCGACCCGCGGCTTCGCCCGCACGCTGAGGGCACCCGTCAGGATCGAGCCCGAGCTCGCTTCTCTCTACACTTCTGAGCAGAGAAATGGCTGATTCCAAAGGAGATAACCGCCCCAAGAGACCCGTCCGGCCGCGTCAGGCGCCGGGGGGCCGCAAGCGCCGCGTCGTCATCGACAGCGGCTCTCAGCGCGGGCGTCAGGACTCGCGGCAGGCCCGCGAGCGTGCCGAGGCGCGTCCAAAGGCGCCGCCCGGCCCACAGCCGACGGGGCCCGTGACGGTCAACTCCGGCGTCTCGGTCAAGGACCTCTCCCAGGCGCTCGGCGTCCCGGCGGCCCAGATCATCAAGATCCTGATGAACCTCGGGGAGATGGTCACGATCACCCAGACGCTCTCCGACGAGGCGGTGCAGGTGATCGCCACCGAGGTCAAGCGCGAGGTCACGATCAAGCACGTGGCCGAGGAGGACGACCTGCCGGAGGTCTACGAGGACGCCGAGGAAGATCTCGTCGCCCGACCGCCCGTGGTCACGATCATGGGCCATGTCGACCACGGGAAGACGACGCTGCTGGACGCGATTCGCCAGTCGTCGGTCGTCGAGACCGAGGCGGGCGGGATCACGCAGCACATCGGCGCCTACCAGGTGCAGCACAACGGGCGGAAGATCACCTTCCTCGACACGCCGGGCCACGAGGCGTTCACGGCCATGCGCGCCCGCGGCGCGAAGGTCACCGACATCGCCGTGCTCGTCGTGGCCGCCGACGACGGGGTCAAGCCGCAGACTCAGGAGTCGATCGCGCACGCGCGGGCGGCCGAGGTGCCGATCGTCGTCGCCGTGAACAAGGTCGACAAGCCCGACTCCGACCCGCAGCGCGTGCGCCAGGAGCTCGTCAACGAGGAGCTCCAGCCGGAAGAGTGGGGCGGCTCCACGCAGTACTCGGACGTGTCCGCGAAGGAGAAGCAGAACCTCGACGATCTCCTCGAGAAGGTCCTCCTCGTCGCGGACGCCGAGCTCGAGCTGACGGCAAATCCCAAGGCCGAGGCCTCGGGGCCGATCATCGAGTCCCGCCTCGACGTCGGCCGCGGACCGGTGGCGACCATGCTCGTCCATCGCGGAACGCTTCGCGCCGGCGACGCGATCGTCGCGGGCGACGCCTGGGGGAAGGTTCGCGCGCTCCACAACTACCGTGGCGAGAAGATTCGCGAGGCCGGTCCGGGCGACCCGGTGGAGATCATCGGCTTCGACAAGCCCCCGGCCGCGGGCGAGCACGCCCGGGTGGTCGAGAACGACCGCCAGGCGCGGCATCTCGCACAGTCGCGCGGGGAGCGCTTCCGTCGGGAGCAGCTCGCGCAGCAGCGCCCGACCGGGATCTCGCTGGAAACGCTCTTCTCCGAGATGCAGGAGGGCGCTGTTCAGGATCTCAACCTCGTGATCAAGGCCGACGTCGACGGGTCGGTCGAGGCGGCCGTCTCGGAGCTTCAGAAGATTCAGCATCCCGAAGTGCGCGTGAACGTCATCCACACCGGCGTCGGGGGCATCTCCGAGAACGACGTGATGCTCGCCGCCGCCTCGAACGCGATGATCGTCGGCTTCAACGTCCGCCCGAATGCCGAGGCGCGCGCCTCGGCTGGGCGCGAGGGCGTCGAGATCCGCACGTACGACGTCATCTACCGGCTCACCGAGGAGATCGAGCAGGCGCTCGTCGGCATGCTGCGGCCGGTCACGAGCGAGGAGACGCTCGGCGAGGCCGAGGTGCGGCAGCTCTTCCGCGTCTCCCGCCTGGGCACGATCGCGGGCTGCCACGTCACGAGCGGCGTCATCCGGCGCGGCGCCAAGGTGCGCGTCGTTCGCGACGGAGCGGTCGTCCACGAGGGGTCGATCGCCCAGCTCAAGCGCTTCAAGGACGACGTCCGTGAGGTCGAGGAGGGCTTCGAGTGCGGGATCCTGCTCGAGGGCTTCAACGACGTGAAGGAAGGCGACGTCCTCGAGGCCTACGAGGTGCGCCAGATCGAGCGCACCGATCTCTCGGCCGCCCCCGCCGCCACGACGACCTAGCCCGACGGGGCGCCCATGGCCGCCGGGTACGTGGGAATCCTCAGCGTCGAGCTTCATTTCCCCGAGGCGGGCTCGCTCAAGGGCAAGCGAAAGCACGTGAAGTCGGCGAAGGCGCAGCTTCAGAACCGCTTCGGCGCCTCGGTGGCGGAGGTGGACCATCACGACCTCTGGCAGCGCGCCCGGCTCACCGTCGCCTGTGTCGCCCGCGAGCACAACGAGGTCGAGCAGCTGCTCGAGGAGGCCGTGCGTTACCTGAGTGCGCAGGAGTACGAGCTCGTGCGCGCGGAGAAGGAGGTCCTGTCGCCAGATGTCTGAGCGGATGAGACGCGTGAACGAGGCGGTTCGCGAGACCCTGGCGGAGGCGCTCGTCGAGCTCAAGGACCCCCGCATCGGGTTCGTGACCGTCACCGGCGTGGAGACCTCGCCCGACCTTCGTAGCGCCCGCGTCTACGTCAGCGTCCTCGGCTCGAAGCGCAAGCGCGAGGAGACGCTGGCCGGGCTCGCTTCCGCGCACGGAGTGCTGCAGGCCCACATCGCCGCCGAGCTGAGGCTGAAGCGGACCCCACAGCTCGCCTTCGAATACGATCCGACGGTCGAACGCGGGGTCCGGATGTCGAAACTCATCGATGAGCTCGCCCCAGACGACAACAGCTGAGCTCCTTGGGGCGGTAGTGGTTTGAGCTCGAGTGAGTCGACCGGTCATTTCCGACGGACGCCGGGCAAAGCCCGTCGTCCTGAAGGCGGCATCGCAAGGGATGCCTCAGCGGTAGCGGAAGCCATCCGCTCGCACGAGCGCTTCCTCGTCACGACGCACGAGAACCCCGACGGCGACGCGCTCGGCTCGCTGCTCGCCGCAAGGCTCGCCCTCGACGAGCTCGGCAAGGATGCGGTCATGTACCTCGCCGGCGAGGTCCCGCTGCCGAAGGAGTACGCGTGGATGCCGCTCGGCGAGCTGCGGCGGAGCCTTCCGCCCGACGCGGGCCAGCGCGTCCTGCTCGCCCTCGACTGCGCGAACGAGAGCCGCCTGGGCCCCGACCCGGAGGTGCTCGCGACTGCGCCGCTCGTCGTCAACGTCGACCACCACCACGACAACACGCACTTCGGCGGGGTGAATCTCGTCGTCGCCGAGGCCTCCTCGACGGGCGAGATCGTGCGCGACCTCTTGGGGGCTCTCGAGGTCGAGCTCACTCCCGAGATCGCGGAGGCGCTCTACATCGCGCTCGTGACCGACACCGGCCGCTTCCAGTATGCGAACACGACGCCGAAGGCGCTTCGCCTGGCCGCGGAGCTCGTCGAGGCCGGCGCGGACGTGCACAAGATCTTCCAGGGCGTCTACGAAAGCGTCGAGTTCGCGAAGCTGAAGCTCCTGGCGCGCGCCCTGGAACGGGCGCAGATCTACGAGGGTGGGCGCCTCGTCATTTCCTACCTGCTGCGCGGCGACTTCGCCGAGGTCGGCGCCGCCGAGCCGTACTCGGAGGGGATCATCGACTACTTGCGCGCGGTCGAAGGCGCCGACATGGCCGCGCTGATCCGCGAGCCGCCGCGAGGCGACTCGCCCGCCCGCCGTGTCAGCCTGCGCGCCTCGACCGACGAGCTCGACGTCTCCGCGATCGCGCGACGCTCGGGTGCGGGGGGAGGACACAGGCAGGCTGCCGGGTTCTCGAGCGACGACTCGATCGACGAGATCACCGCCTTCATCCGCCGCGAGTTCGCGGCGGCACGAAATGGTCCCGCGGGCGCTTAGCCCGAGCGGGCTCGTCCTCTACGACAAGCCCGCGGGGCCGTCGTCGTTCGCGATCGTGCGCGAGCTCCGCGACCGGACGGGCGCGCGGGCGGGTCACGCGGGCACGCTGGATCCCTTCGCCACCGGGCTGCTCCTCGTCCTGCTCGGCGCCTTCACGAAGCAGGCGCAGCGCTTCGTCGGGGTCAGCAAGCGCTACGAGACCGTCGTCGACCTTTCGGCGCTGACCTCGACCGGCGATCCCGAAGGCGACGTCGTCGACGAGCACGAGCCGCCCTCCGAGGAGGAGCTGCTCGCGCGCCTCGGGGAGCTGCGCGGCGAGGTCGAGCTGCGAATTCCGGCGGCCTCGGCGGTCAAGATCGGAGGCGAGCGCGCCTACAAGCTCCACCGCCGCGGCGTCGCCGTCGAGATGCCGACCCGACAGACGACCGTGCACCGTCTCGAGCTGCTCGGCTACGACGGGCGTCTCGCGCACCTGGACGTCGAGCTCAGCTCGGGCGGCTATGTCCGCGCGCTGGCCGAGGCCCTCGGCGGCCACTGCGTGAGCCTCCGGCGGAACGAGGTCGGGCCGTTCAGCATCGTGGACGCCGATGCGGAGCGGATCATCCCGCCCGACGACGCGCTCGCGGCCCTCGAGGGATGAGGGTCGCCCGCTCTCCCTCCGAGCTAGGCCCGGGCCCGCGGGCCGTGGCCCTGGGCACCTTCGACGGCGTCCACCTCGGGCACCGGCGGGTGCTCGAGGCCGCTCTCGAGGCGGGGCCGGAGCCGACGGTCGTCACGTTCGACCCTCATCCGCGCACGGCACTCGGCAACCGCGTCGAGCTCCTGACGACCCTCGAGCGGCGGCTCGAGCTTCTCGACAACCTCGGAGTCGCGGCCGTCCTCGTCGTCGATTTCACGCTCGAGCTCGCACGCCTGGAGCCGGAGGAGTTCGCCGAGGAGGTGCTGCGCGCGATCGGCGCGGAGACGGTCGTCGCCGGCGCCGACTTCCGCTTCGGGCGCGGACGAAAAGGGGACCTCGCGCTCCTCGGGAGGCTGGGCTTCGACGTTCGCCCTGTGCCGCTGTTGCCCGGGGTCTCCTCGAGCCGCATCCGAGAGCTCGTTCGGAGCGGGGCGGTCGAAGATGCAGCCCAGCTGCTCGGCCGTCCGGTCGAGGTGGACGGCACCGTCGTCACGGGCGACGCACGCGGCGGGACGCTCGGGTTCCCGACTGCCAATCTCGACGTCCGTCCCGAGCTGATCGTGCCCGGCAGCGGGATCTACGCCGGCGCCGCAGCGGGCCACCGCGCCGCGGTCTCGATCGGCACCAATCCGCACTACGGCGGCCGGGAGACGCGTGTCGAGGCCTTTCTCCTCGACTTCTCGGGCGACCTCTACGGCCGGCGCCTCGTCGTCGAGCTCTGGCAGCGGCTGCGTGACGAGCGGGCGTTCGCGGACGAGGACGAGCTCGTTGCCCAGATCAACCGGGACGTCGAGGCGGCAAGGTCCGCGGAACCACCGTCTCCGTCTCTGAAGAGTCTGTAATTCTCGTCCCTGCGTCGGCGCAAGTTTCTGCAAATTGCGGAATCTACTCAGCGTGAGCGCCGGGAGGTCACAGGGGACGGAGAGGCACCAGTCGCAGATCGAGACCGTTCGCTGTCTCGCTTGCGGGGCCGCCTACACGAAGCCACTGGGCGGAGGAACCCAACGCGCGAATCCGGGCTGCCCCAAGTGCGGCTACGTCGGGTGGGCGCCGGCTTCGAGTCTCAGAGAATTCGAGCTGCGCCGCTTCGCCTCGGATCGCCGGCGGCGGTGCTCCGCGTAACCGCGCTCACGCCGCCGAAGTAGTGATGACGGCCGGGCCACTCGCGCGCCTCGAAGCCCGCCTCGCTCAGCGCCGCGATCGTCTCCGCGCCGAACCCGGCCTCGAGGTGGACGAGCGAGGCGACCGGGTGGAGCCGGGGCCGGTCAACCGCGACCTGCGGCTCGAGGCCCTCGTCGAGGACCCCGGCCACGGCCTGGAGGAGCGCGCTGCGCAGACGAGTGCCGCCCGCGGCTCCCGCTGCGAGCGCGACGCCGGCCTCGTCCAGCGCGAGCGAGGGCGCCATCATGCTCGCCATGCGCTCGCCCGGCTCCAGCGGCGCCACGAGGAGGTCGGCCTCGCCGAGCATGCTGTTCAGATGGAGGTCGAGCCCGGGGAGGAAGTCACCCGAGCCGAGGCCGAGGCTCGTAGTCAGCACGCAGGTATTGCCGTCTCCGTCGAGGACGGCGAGGTTCGTCGTTCCGGCCTGCGCGGGGGGCTCGCCGCCGAGCGCGGCGACGAGCGTGAGCGCGCGCTCGGGCTCGTCTCGGCCGGCCAGCTCGGGGAGCCGGGCAAGCGCCTCCGGAAAGTCTGAGAGCCCTGCACGGGTGCGGACGTCGTAGCCCCGGAACGAGACGCTCACGGGCTCTGTCCACCGAGCTTCGTAGGTGCGGAGATCCTCATCCGTGACCACGCCTCCGCGCTCGTCCATCAACGTCAGGAGCGCGCTTCCGATCGTACCCTCGTAGACCGAGCGGGCGCCCTCCTCGGCGAGCGCCTCGAGCGCGGCCACGAGGCCCGGCTGGCGGAGGAGGCCGCCTTCCTCGAGCAACGAGCCGCCCGGGGCGTAGATGTCGGCGCCCTCGTTCATCGTCATCACCGTCGCGAGCATCTCCAGACAGGACGCGTGCGCGGCAGGCATCGGCACCGCTCCACGGGCGAGGCGCAGCGCGGGCTCGACCAGCCGCGGCCAGGGAAGGCGGCCGTGGGTGCTCCAGAGCGCGTCGAGCCCGGCCGGGACTCCGGGCACCGCGCAGGAGGCGATCCCGACCGCGTAGTGCACGAGCTCCGAGCCGAACGGAACATGAAGCTCGAGGAGCGGGGCCTCGCGCCGCTCGCGCCCCAGCCCGGGGACGGCGACGAAGCAGTCGAGATTCGAAGCCCGGCCGCTTGCGGCGTCGAAGTAGATCGCGTGCCCGCCGCCGAGAAGTCCGGTCATGACCGTCTCCGCGACGCAGGAGGCGAGGCAGGCGGCGACGGCCGCGTCGGCCGCGCTCCCACCGTCCTCGAGAATCTCGGCGGCCACGTCAGCAGTCGCGGGATGACCGGCTGCGGCGGCGCCTCTCATGCCCCGGAGCGTAGGCGACTACCTATCCTGGGTGAATGCGCGGAATCTGGCAGCTGGCGATCGCATGCGCCCTCGTCGCAGCTGTGCTCGTGGTCACCGGGTTCCTTCTGCTCGAGAGCGGTGGGGGAGGCAAGAGCTCGAAGCCGACGCCGCAGCGCCCAACAGTGGGCGTCTCATCCGGCAACGCGAAGATCTCGGCGACGGCTCCGGCGCGCGGCGACCAGTACAACCGCACCGTCGTCGTGCGGGTGAAGAACAAGAGCAGCGGCACCCCGCTCCACGACGCCAAGGTCGTCATCCACGGCGAGATGACGGTGCCGCACGAGATGACGCTGTACGAAAAGAGCCTTCACGAGGTCGGCCGCGGCGAGTACGAGGGCCCGTACACGCTGGTCATGCCAGGGGAGTGGCGGATCGTGATCATCGCCCGGAGCAAGAAGGGCGACGCTTCCACGTACACGCTGCCCGTCCACGTCGGCGGCTGAACAGGCCTCCTGCTACCCTGGGCGCCGACCGCACTCTCGGCCGCGCGCGCGGACGCTTCCCGCGGCGAGCTTGGAATGACGGAGACAAGGAGACCTTTTTGACGCTGACCAAGGAAGCGAAGCTGGAGATCATCGGGCGCCACGGGCGCTCGGAGCAGGACACGGGCTCGCCCGAGGTCCAGATCGCCATGCTGACCCGGCGCATCAACGAGCTGACCGAGCACTTGCGGACGCACCCGAAGGATCATTTCTCGCGTCGCGGCCTGCTCAAGCTCGTCGGCCGGCGCCGGAGGTTTCTGAACTACCTCCAGAAGAAGAACGTGGAGGGGTACCGAGAGCTGATCAAGGAGCTAGGCCTCAGAAGGTAACCGCAGGGGATCAGCCCTGAACTCCGGTGCCTGACTTCAGTCTGGCACCGGCGAACATTCAGGAAGGTGGATGTTTGAGCGAGTCCCGAGAGACCGCGGGGCTGACTCAAACCTCCACCTTCCCCGGAAGATGGAGGACAGATGAGCACGACTATCCAGAACGCCGGCACGGTCTCCGTGACCGTCGGCGATCAGGAGATCACATTCGAGACCGGCAAGCTCGCGAAGCAGGCCGACGGCGCAGTCGTCGTCCGCGCAGGAGAGACGATGGTGCTGGCGACGGCGCAGGGGAAGATGGAGGGCCGCGAGGGCGCCGACTTCTTCCCGCTGACGGTCGACGTCGAGGAGCGGATGTACGCTGCGGGCAAGATCCCCGGCGGCTTCTTCAAGCGCGAAGGACGGCCGACGGAGCGCGCGATCCTGACCGCGCGCATGATCGACCGCCCGATCAGGCCGCTCTGGCCGTCGGGCTACAAGAACGAGGTGCACGTCGTCTGCACGACCCTGTCGGCCGACCTCGTCACCCCGCACGACATTCTCTGCATCAACGGCGCCTCCGCGGCGCTGATGATCTCGCCGCTCCCGTTCCTCGGTCCGGTCGGGGCCGTGCGGATCGGGCGGGTGAACGGCGAGTTCGTCGTCAACCCCGCCCTGCCGGCCGTCGAGTCAGAGAGCACGCTCGACCTGATCGTCGTCGGCTCGCGGGAGGCGCTGACGATGATCGAGTGCGGCGCCGACGAGATCCCCGAGGAGGAGATCCTCGAGGCCTTCGAGCTCGCGCACGCGGAGATCGTCAAGATCTGCGACGCCCAGGAGGACCTGCGCCGCCAGGCCGGGAAGCCGAAGTACCTCGATCCCGAGCTCACCTCCGAGCTGGAGGCGAGCCACGGCGACCAGATCCGGCAGCGGATCCAGGCCGAGGGGCTGCGCGAGGCAGCGGGCGCCGTCGAGGAGATCCTGACCGAGCTCGCGCCCGAGTTGCAGATGGACTCCTCAGAGGAGGACATCCTCCGCCAGATCCAGGTCCGCGCCTCGCTGGACGTGATCCTCGAGCGGCTCCGCAGCGAGGCTGTCGAACACGCCGTGCGAGAGCAGTTCGAGGACGACCTCCGCGCCCTGACGGAAGCGGAGCAGGACTCGAAGGAGCTCAAGTCTGCGAAGCGCCAGCTGCTCTTCGACCGGATCATCGAATCCGTCCAGCTGCCGTTCCCTGTCGGACCCGCCACCGTCGAGGGCGAGGCGCCGGCGGTCAAGGACTCGCTGACAAAGCAGTTCGTGAAGAAGGCTTCGGAGGCCGTCTACAAGCAGCTCGTGCGCCGAAAGATCGCCGTCGACAAGCGGCGACCGGACGGCCGCGGGGCCGGGGACGTTCGCCAGGTCACCTGCGAGGTCGGTGTCGCTCCCCGCACGCACGGCTCGGCCCTCTTCACGCGCGGCCAGACCCAGATCATGACGCTGCTCACCCTGGGCACCGCCAAGGAGGGACAGCGCATCGACGACCTCTCGCTCGAGTCGGAGCGCCGCTACATGCACCACTACAACTTCCCGCCCTACTCGGTCGGGGAGACGGGATTCATGCGCGGGCCGAAACGGCGCGACATCGGCCACGGGGCGCTCGCGCAGCGGGCTCTCGAGCCGATGATCCCGGCGCTGGAGGATTTCCCGTACACGATCCGCCTGGTCTCGGAGACCCTCGAGTCGAACGGCTCCTCGTCGATGGGCTCGGTCTGCGGGTCGACGCTCGCCCTCCAGGACGCCGGCGTGCCGATCAAGGCGCCGGTCGGAGGCATCGCGATGGGCCTCGTCAAGGAGGGCGACGACTACGTGATCCTGACCGACATCCAGGGCGCCGAGGACCACCTCGGCGACATGGACTTCAAGGTCGCCGGCTCGCGGGCCGGGATCACGGCCTTGCAGATGGACATCAAGATCACCGGCGTCACGCAGGAGATCATGCGGAACGCGCTCGAGCAGGCGAAGCGGGCGCGTGAGTTCATCCTCGACAAGATGGCCGAGGTCATGCCGGAGAGCCGCGAGCAGCTCGCCGCGCACGCGCCCCGGATCTCGTCGATCAAGATCGACCCCGAGCAGATCGGCCTCGTCATCGGCAAGGGCGGCGAGACGATCCGCTCGCTCGAGTCCGACTACGACGTCCAGATCGACATCGAGGAGGACGGGACGATCCTCATCTACGCGACCGAGGGCACGAAGGCCCAGGCCGCGATCGAGGCCGTCCAGTCGCTGACGAAGGAGCCCGAGGTGGGGGACACCTACACGGGCAAGGTCGTGAAGACGACCGACTTCGGCGCTTTCGTCGAGCTCAAGAAGGGCACGGACGGGTTGTTGCACGTGTCCAACGTCGGCCCGGGCCGCGTCGGCCACATCGAGGACGTCATCTCACGCGGCGACGTGCTCGACGTGCTCGTGCAGGAGGTGGACAAGGAGCGCGGGCGCATCGGCCTCAAGCTCGTCGCCAAGCACGAGAACGGGGCGCTCGTCGATCCCGCAGAGCTGGTCGAGCGGGCGAAGGACGCCCCGCCGCGAGAGCGATCGGAGCGCCCGCCGAGGCGCGACGGCGGCGGCGGCCGAGGGGGCGACCGGGGACGAGGCGGCCGGGGCCGAGGCGGTCGCGACCGCGACTGACTCGACCGCCGCGCCGATGCTCGTCGACGTGCGGGCGCACGCGCTGCTGATCGTTCCGGTTCGCTTCGCGCTCGGCCTCGCAGGCCTCGTGGGAGCACGCCTGCTCGGCGTCTCCCCGGGCGCTTCGCTCGGGCTCTTCGGGCTGGGGGGCGGTCTCTTCCTGCTCGCTGTCCTCACGAGCCGGCGCCGACGCGCCTTCTGGCAGCACGTCCGTGAGGCTCGGACACTCGATCCGGTGCCGCCCGTCGAGGACTGGCCGAGCACGCTCGCGCGCGCCGTGTACCCGAGCACGATCGGCGTGTCGGCGCTGACGGCGATCGCGCTTCCGATCGACGCGGCCCTGGCGGCGGTGACCGCCGGCATCCTCGGCGGGATGGCGCTCGGCGCCCTGATTGCCGGAGTCGAGATCGTTCTCTGGGAGCAAAGCCAAGGCGTCCGGCTCCTGGCGACGCCGGGCCGGCGCAGCGACTTGTTCGTTCGCCCGGCTGCCTAGACGCGATCACGGCCGGCCTTCCGTCAGCCTCGTTGCCTCTCCGGGCCGAGCTGTGCGAATGTACCGACGAGAAGCGCCCACGGGCGAAGGAGGTTCAGCTGGCTCGACGCCTGGAGACGGAGCAGGACGGGCGCGTGTTGATCGTCCGCATCGACAATCCGCCGAGGAACTTCATGGACCGCCAGATGGTCGCGGAGCTCATCGAGCTCGCGCGTTCCGTCGCGTCGGATCGATCGGTGGGCTCGCTCGTGGTCACCGGCAAGCGGAACGACCTCTTCATCACGCACTACGACGTCGCCGAGATGCTGGTCGGCGCGGAGCAGTCGCCGTTCGCAATGACTCCACCGGTGGCAGGGGCCTCGTATCGAATGCTGTCGGGGCTCTGCCGGCTTCCGGGCGCTCGCGCTCTGCTTCGCCGGACCCCGGTCGGAGGCGTGCTCGACCTGCACGAGCTGCACGGCCTCTTCCGGGCGCTCGAGCGCCTGGACAAGGTCGTGATCGCCGCGATCAACGGGAACGCTCTCAGCATCGGCTGTGAGCTCGCGCTCGCCTGCGACGTGCGCTACATGGCCGACGATGCGCCCCGGATCGGGCTGCCGGAGATCACCCTCGGGATCATTCCCGGCGGAGGCGGGGCACAGCGCCTCGCCCGGACTGTCGGACAGGCACGCGCGCTCGAGCTCATTCTCGAGGGCCGCCTGCTCACACCCGAGGAGGCGCTCGGGCTGGGGCTCGTGGACAAGGTCATGCCGCGCGCTCGATTGCTCGACGAGGCCGTCGCGACCGCTCACAGGCTTGCGCGGCGGGCGCCGATCTCCGTTGCGGCGGCCAAGCGCGCGCTGTACGAGGGAGTCAGCCGGCCTCTGGGGGAGGGGCTCGCGCTCGAGCGGAACTGGTTCCTCGCCGCAGTCAGTCGCGAGCCGGCGCGGAGGGCGCTCGCACGCTACCTCGAGGAGGCGCGAGGCAGCGAGCAGTCGCCGTGGGAGGACGCCGGCGCGCGCGAGGCCTGGCGCCAAGGGACGGCGGTCGATCTGCTCTCCCGGGACGGCGAGTAGCAGCGGTGCCGCACACGTTCGAGACGGCTCGAGACGGCCGCGTCCTCACGGTGCTGCTGGACAACCCGCCGCACAACCTCATCGACCGCAGGATGGTCGCGGAGCTCACGACCCTCGTCCGCGCGCTCGAGCGGGACCGGTCGCTCGGCTCGCTCGTCGTCACCGGGAAGCCGGACGGGCTGTTCGTCACCCACTACGACATGGGAGAGATGCTCGCCGGCAGCGCGCGGTTCAGGGTGACGATGCCTCGGGCAGCGAGCGGCCTCGCCTTCTGGGCCTCGATCGGCGCTGCTCGGATCCCGGGCGCACGCGCGGCTCTCCTGCGCACGCCGGTGGTGGGCATCCTGGATCTCCATGCGATCGTGACCCTGCTTCGGAGGATCGAACGGTTGGACAAGGTCGTGATCGCCGCCATCAACGGCCCGGCGCTCGGCGCTGCTTGTGAGCTGGCGCTGACCTGCGACCTCCGCTACATGGCCGCCGACGCAGGCGCAATCGGATCTCCGGAGCTGTCGCAGGGCTTTCTCCCGGGAGCCGGCGGGACGCAGCGATACGCGCGAGCGTTGCGGCCTGCTCGGGCTTTGGAGCACCTGCTCGAGGCGAGGATGCCGGCCCCCGAGGAGGCCCTTGCGCTCGGGCTCGTCCACGGCATCCTCCCTCCGGAGCAGCTTCTGGCGAAGGCGGTGCAGACGGCGCACAGGCTCGCGCGCCGGACTCCGATCTCGATCGCGGCCGCGAAGCGAGCGGTGTACGGAGGTGGCCGGCTCGACGCGAGCCTGGCCCTCGGCCGGCGCTGGTTCCTGGCCGCCCTCTCGCGGCCGGCGGCTCGCCACGCGATGCGGCGCTACGTCGACGACCTGGAGCGTGAGGGTTGGGGGCCTTGGGAGAACGAGAGCACGTATGCGCCGTGGCGCGAAGGAACGGCCGTCGACCTCCTCTCGGCCTGACCCGGGCGCCTCCGGTCATCGCCTACGATTCGGCCGTGCAGAAGTACGTCCTGAGCGAGCTCGACTCGGGCCAGCGGGTGATCACCGAGAGGCTGCCGAGCGTGCGCTCGGTCGCGCTCGGGTTCTGGATCGGGGCCGGCTCGCGCGACGAGACGCCGTCGAAGGCCGGCGTCACGCACTTCATCGAGCATCTCCTCTTCAAGGGCACGCGCTCGTACACCGCGCAGGAGATCGCGGAGATCTTCGATGCCTTCGGCGGCGAGCTGAATGCGGCGACCTCGCGCGAGCACACCGTCGTCTACGCCCGCATCGCCGACCGCCACCTCGAGGAGGCGCTCGACGTGATGAGCGACATGGTCTACGCGCCGCTCTTCGGCGACCTCGACTCCGAGCGCGAGGTCGTGCTCGAGGAGATCGCCATGTACGAGGACACGCCGCACGAGCTCGTCCACGACCTCATGAGCCAGGCGATCTTCGGGGACCACCCCCTCGGGCGTCCCGTGATCGGCACGAGCGACGTCATCTCCTCGGTCGGCCGCAAGGCGCTTCAGAGCTACCACCAGACGATGTACCAGGCGGGCAACGTCGTCGTTGCCGCCGCAGGCAACGTCAAGCACGACGACCTCGTCGCCCAGCTCGAGAGCGCGCAGGCGAAGCAGGCCGAGCCGCCCGCGCGCGGACCTCGGGTTCGACCGCCTCTGGTCCGGCCGCCGCGGCCGAGCGTCCGCTTCCAGCGCAAGAAGACGGAGCAGTACCACGTCTGCATCGGCGCGCCCGGGATCGCCCGCTCGGACCGGCGGCGGTTCGCGGCGTCGCTGCTCGATGCGCTGCTCGGCGGGTCGGCCTCGTCACGCCTCTTCCAGGAGATCCGGGAGAAGCGCGGCATGGCCTATGCCGTCTACACCTTCGCCTCGCAGTACACGGACACGGGCTTGATCGGCTTCTACATCGGCACTCGCGCCGAGAACCTCGCCGAATGCCTCGAAATTGCAAACGAGCAGATCAACGAGGTCGCCGAGGGGCGTCTCCGCAAGGGCGAGCTCGAGCGCGCGAAAGAGAACCTCAAGGGCCGGATCATGCTCTCGCTGGAGTCGACCTCGAACCAGATGAGCCGCCTCGGGAAGTCGCTGATCAGCGATACGGAGCTCCTCTCGCTCGACCGGCTGATTGCCGAGATCGACGCCGTCACGCCCGAGGCGATCGCGGAGCTCGCGACGCTGCTGCTGGCGCCGGAGAAGCTCTCGGCGGCGGGGATCGGCCCGAGCGAGGAGCGCTTCCGAGGGGCCCTGCGGCGGATCCGGCCTGAGCCTGCGACGCAGGCCGCGGCGTGAACTGGCTCACGTTCTTGGGGCGCCGCTGGCAAAGGAGGGAAGCGCGCGGCGCGCAGGACAGCACATCCAAGTGCGGACAAGCGACGCGCGCGTGGCATCCTGCCGCCAGCGGCGTCAGCCCTTCGCGGAGCCCCGCTCCGCTGGGCGGGAGCGAAGGGCGGCCAAGAACGTGAGGGTCGCGCTTCTGGGCCACGAGGGGAAGGTCGGGCGGGTTCTCAAGCCGGCGCTCGAGGCCGCCGGCCACGAGGTCAACGGCATCGGCCGCGACGACCCGGTCGAGGTCGAGGGGCTCGATGCGGCCGTCCATTTCACGCGGCCCGAAGTTGCCCACGCCACGGTCAGGGAATGCCTGGAGCAGGGTGTTCCGAACGTCGTCGGGACGACCGGCCTCGGCGCCGAGGAGCTCGATGACCTCGACAAGCTCGCGCGCGGGCGGTCGGTCCACCTCCTCGTCGTCCCCAATTTCGCGATCGGGGCCGTGCTGATGATGCGCTTCGCAGCCGAGGCGTCGCGCGTCCTGCCGAAGGCCGAGATCGTCGAGCTGCACGCGGAGACGAAGGTGGACGCTCCCTCCGGAACGGCGAAGGCGACGGCCGAGGCGATGGGCGGGAAGATCCCGATCCATTCGGTGCGCCTGCCGGGGCTCGTCGCCCACCAGGAAGTGCTCCTCTCCGGGGCCGGCGAGCTGCTCACGATCCGTCACGACGCGTTCTCGCGCGAGGCCTACGTCCCGGGTGTTCTGCTCGCGCTCGAGCGTCTTGCGAGCCTGCCGCCGGGCCTGACGCTGGGCCTCGACGCGGTTCTCGATGCCTGAGCTGGAGGTCGTCGAAAGCGACATCACGGCGCTCGAGGTCGACGCGATTGCGAACGCGGCCAACAGCGCGCTCTGGATGGGCGCCGGCGTGGCGGGCGCGATCAAGCGGAGCGGGGGAGAGGAGATCGAGCGTGAAGCCGTCGCCAAGGGCCCGATCGAAGTGGGCGAGGCGGTCGCAACGACCGCTGGCCGGCTGAAGGCGAAGCACGTGGTGCACGGCGCGGTCATGGGTCCGGATCTCCGCACGAGCGCGGAGCTGATCGAACGGACGACGCGGAGCTGCCTCGAGGTCGCCGACGAGCTCGGCGCCCGCTCCCTCGCGCTGCCGGCTTTCGGAACCGGCGTCGGCGGCTTCCCACTCGAGCACTGCGCGCGGCTCATGGTCGGGGTCGCCCGAGATTACGAGCCGCGGAGCCTCGAGCGCATCGTCTTCGCGGTCTTCGGCGAGGATGCGCGGAGGGCATTCGAGGCCGCGCTGGAATAGGATGGCCACGGTGCTCGGCGAGGTCCTCACCGCGATCGTCACGCCGTTCGCCCAGGACGGCTCGGTCGACTACGACCGTTTCCGCGCCCTCGCCCGCCACCTGATCGACAACGGCTCCGACGGCCTCGTCGTCGCCGCGACGACCGGTGAATCGCCGACCCTGACCGACGACGAGAGGTTCGAGCTCTGGGCTGCGGCCGTGGACGAGATCGGCGGGCGGGCGACGGTGATCGCGAGCACGGGGACGTATTCGACGGCGCATTCGGTCCATCTGACCGAGAAGGCGCACGAGCTCGGTGCCGACGGGTTCCTCGTCGTCACGCCGTACTACAACAAGCCTCCGCCGCGGGGGATCGTCGAGCATTTCAAGGCGATCGCGGCCATGAGCGACAGACCGATCGTCGTCTACAACATCCCGCAGCGGGTTGTCGTCAACATCGAGCCCGAGACGCTGGTCGAGCTCGCGGAGATCCCGAGCGTCCAGGCGGTGAAGCAGGCGACCGAGGATCTCGACCAGGCACGGCGCATCGTCGCCGAGACCGGTCTCGCCCTCTACGCGGGCAGCGACCACCTGCTCTACCCGTTCCTGGAGCTCGGAGGCGCGGGCGGCGTCCTCGTCTACACGCACCTCGTCGGGCCGCGCGTGAAGGAGATGATCAGGCTCTACAGGGAAGGTGACGCCGAGGCCGCGCGGGCGATCGACGAGGAGCTGAAGCCCGTGGTCGACGCGCTCGGTGTCGTGATCAACCCGATCCCGGTCAAGACGGCGCTGAACCTGAGCGGGCACGAGGTGGGAGGCTTCCGCCTGCCGCTCGTGCCGGCAACGGACGAAGAGGTGGCCGAGATCCGCTCAGGACTCGAGCGTGCGGGCCTCACGGCGCCGGCCGGCGTGTAGCGACCAGCGCTCCGAGCCGCCTCGGCTCACCTATCTGTCCTCTTCGTGAGATTGCCGCTAAGGGCTTAGAGATGGTTTCGAAATGAGCCCGGTTTGGCTCGACCGGTCATTTCAGACGAACGCCGGGCAGAGCCCGGCGTCCTGAGGCGGCACCGCAAGCGGTGCCTTAGGGCCACTTGATGCTGTCCGGCACGATCATCGCGAGCATCGCGAGGAGTCCGAGCCGATAGAGCCATTCTGAACGCCGCATATTTGCTCCTTGAAGACGTTGTCTCTTTGGGTAACGAGCCTCGGCTAAAGAATGGAGCGCGACAGGGAAATGGCTTCCCCCGTACGGGGGAATTCGTCCTACCCGTTTGTGGGAGTCGCGGCGATATCCTGAGTCTCGTGGAGACGCTGCGAGTCATTCCGCTCGGGGGCCTCGGCGAGGTCGGCAAGAACATGATGGTCTACGAGCTCGGCGACGAGATCGTCGTCGTGGACGCGGGTCTGGCCTTTCCCCGCGACGAGCATCTCGGAGTCGACCTCGTCCTCCCGGACTTCGGCTACCTGCAGGAGCGCGCCGACCGCGTGCGCGCCGTCCTACTGACGCATGCCCACGAGGACCACGTCGGCGCCTTGCCCTACCTGCTGCGCGAGGTGCCCGTGCCCGAGGTCTGGGGGACGCGCCTGACGCTCGGCCTCGTCCAGTCCAAGCTCGACGAGCACGGGCTGCTGCACGCGACCGAGCTGAAAGAGGCCCGTCCGGACGAGGGCGCGGCCCAGATCGGTCCGTTTCGCGTGGAGTGGGTGCGCATGGCCCACTCGGTGCCGGACACCGTGGCGATCGTCCTCGAGGGCGGCGGCCTCAGAGTCCTGCACACAGGTGACTACAAGCTCGACCACACGCCGGTCGACGGCCTTCGCACCGACGTCGGGAAGCTGGCGGAGGTCGGCAACCGCGGCGTCGACCTGCTCCTCGGCGATTCCACGAATGCTGAGCGGCCCGGCGTCACCGGATCGGAGCGACTCGTGGGCGAGGCCTTCCGGCAGATCATCCCCGTCCGGGAAGGACGCATCCTCGTCGCCAGCTTCGCCTCCAACGTCCACCGCATGCAGCAGGCCGTCGACGTCGCGATCGAGACCGGACGCAAGGTCTGCGTGGTCGGGCGCTCGATGCGCAAGAACATCAACATCGCCCGCAATCTCGGCTACCTCGAAGCCCCTGACGACGCCTTCATCCGGCCTGCCGAGCTCGAGGAACTCGCCCCCCACGAGGCGCTCGTCCTCTGCACCGGCAGCCAGGGCGAGCCGCTCTCGGCCCTGACGCGGATCGCCTACAACGACCATCCGGCGGTCAAGGTCGAGCGCGGCGACACCGTGATCCTGTCCGCGAAGCCCGTGCCGGGGAACGAGCTGCGCGTCCACGACACGATCAACAACCTCGCGAAGGCGGGCGCCGAGGTGCTCCACCAGGAGATCGCTCCAGTCCACGTCTCCGGCCACGGCAACGCCGAAGAGCTGCGCACTGTGCTGGGCCTCGTGCGGCCGAAGGCGGTCATGCCGGTCCACGGCGAGTTCCGGATGCTGGCGGCGCACGCGGAGCTGGCTCGCCAGAGCGGCGTGCCGCCGGGGTCGATCATCCTCGCCGAGAACGGCTCGGTGGTCGAGCTCGACGAGAACGGGCCGCGGATCGCTGGTGAGATCGAGACCGGAGTCACCTTCGTGGACGGGCTCGGCGTGGGAGACGTACGCGACGTCGCGCTCCGGGACCGTCGCCATCTCTCCGAGCAGGGCGTCCTGATCGTCGTCGCCACGGTGGGCGCGAACGGCGCCCGGCCGGCCGGGGCTCCGGAGTTGATCACGCGCGGCTTCGGCGAGACGGAGCCGCTCGTCCGGGAGATGCGGACCGAGGCTACGAAGGTTCTGACCGACTGTCTCGAGCAGAACGTGAGCGAGATCAAGCTCCTCCAGGAGCACCTGCACGACTCGCTCGCCCAGCTCATCTACGACCGGACGGGGAGGCGCCCGATGATTCTTCCGGTCATAGTGGAGGTATGAGCTCTCGCGCCCCTGACCGGCGAGGCCTCCCGCGCGGCGGAGCCGCGCTCCGGCCACGCCACGTGCCGCTGCGCACCCTCCTGCGAGCGGGCCGTGTTACGCAACACTGTCCCGCTCGCATACGGGCACGCAGCGACGCGTCAGGAACGCGATGAGTACTTTGCGCTCCCAGCCCGGCTGGCCGGACCTCCTGGTCGACTACGCGGCCGACGGAGCGACCGCCCAGCGGCTCGTCGGACAGCTCCGCGCGTCACAAGTAGCGGCGCTTGCCTTCTGCCGGCTGCTCGAACGCTGGGCGAGGGGTGAGGCCGAGCCGTCGACGCCGGGGGCGCGGGAAGCCGCACTCGCGCGCGCGGCCGAGCGGGCCGAGACGGCACTCGCCGGCCTGGAAGGCCCGCTGGGGAGATATCTGCTCGAGCTCGAGGCCGACCGCGCGGAGGGCCGCTCCTGGTACGGCGAGCCCGGGCAGGCCGAGCTCGTCGAGTGGCAGCCCGTGCTCAAGCGAGCCGGAGTGCGCGCCTCGCCGGTTCGCGTGGCGCAGGCGTATCTCGAGCTCGCGGTCCTCGTCCGGGCCCTCGAAGGACTCGGCACTGCCGCGCGCATGCGCTCCACGCCTGAGCCGTCCGACCTCTGGGCCGGCCTCTTCGATCTCCGGGAGAACCTCCTCAACGGCGCGCTCGAGGACCTGCGCGCCCTCGCGGCCTGACGCTCTACTAGCAGGAAGCGACCTCCGAGCCGCGAATTCGCGGCCATGGCGCGGCGACGCAAGAAGCGCGTAGTTCGGCCACGCGTACCCGCGCGGGTCAAGAAGACGAAGACCAAGCGCGCGAAGCGGGCGCGGGGCCACCAGCATCCCGAGCTGATCGGGCTCGTGATGACGGCGCTCGGCGTCTTCCTGGGAACGGTCGTCTACTTCGGCTGGAGTGGAGGCCGGGTCGGCGGCTGGCTCGCTGACGGCCTCGAGGCCGTCGTCGGCGGGGCCGTCTACGCGTTGCCGCTCAGCCTGGTGACCGTCGGCTCGCTCATGCTGGCGCGCAGCGACCTCGTCGACGTGCGACCGTTCCGGACCGGGCTTGCCGTCTCGTCCTTCGGGCTCATGCTCGCCCTCGGCGGGCACGGCGGATACGTCGGGGACGGCCTGAACAACGTCTTCGGCGCCCTGCTCGGTGACACCGGCGCCGCCATCGCCGGAGGGACGGCGCTGCTCGCCGGCGCGCTGCTCCTGACCGGAGCGTCGGCGGGGGCGCTCTTGCGCCGGGGCGCGACCGCGGCCCGCCGCTCCTTCGACCGGCCGCTGCGCGACCGTGTCTCGGAGCCGCCCGAGCTGATCTCGACGGCGAATGCCGCTCACGTCCCGCTCGTCGACGCCGCCGCCGAGTATCCGGACGTCATCGGCATGGCCGAGCCCGCGCCGCTGATCCCGTTCCCCGAGCCGGACACACAGGAGTCGCCCGACCAGGAGAGCCTCTTCAACGCCTCGCCGGCCGTCGAGGAATACCGCCTCCCCGACAGGAGCCTGCTCCGTAGCTCCGGCACGAAAGGCAATGCATCACCCGAGGCGAGCGGCCAGATCGCCCACGCCCTGGTCCAGGCCCTCGCCGACTTCGGCGTCCAGGCCTCGGTGATGGGCGAGATCACGGGCCCGCGGGTCACCCGCTACGAGCTGCAGCTCGCCCCGGGCACGAAGATGTCGAAGGTCGCCGCGCTCAAGGACGACCTCTCCTACGCGCTCGCCACGACCGAGATCCGCATCCTCGCGCCGATCCCGGGCAAGCAGGCCGTCGGCGTCGAGGTCCCCAACCTGACCCCGAACCTCGTCACGCTGGGCGACATCTACGACGACCTCCCGCAGACCGCGAGCCCGCTCGCCGTCTGGCTCGGCAAGGACATCTCGGGCAACTCCGTCTGGACCGATCTCGCGCGCATGCCGCACATCCTGATCGCCGGCACGACCGGCTCCGGCAAGTCGGGGTGCATCAACACGATCCTGACCTCCGTGCTGCTGCGGGCGACCCCTGACGACGTGCGGATGATCCTGATCGACCCCAAGCGGATCGAGCTCTCGTACTACGAGTCGATCCCGCACCTACTCGCCCCCGTCGTCTCGAGCCCGAAGGAGGCGACCGCCGTCCTGGCCAACGTCCTCGCCGAGATGGAGCGCCGCTACGAGCGTCTCAGCGCGGTGCGCGCCCGCAACCTGCCCGAGGCGAACCGCGCCTTCCGCGAGCGCGGAGAGCCGCAGCTTCCGTACCTCCTAGTCGTCATCGACGAGCTCGCCGACCTGATGATGATCTCCCCGCAGGCCGTCGAGGACGCCGTCATCCGGCTGGCGCAGAAGTCGCGCGCGGTCGGGATCCACCTCGTGCTCGCCACGCAGCGGCCCTCGGTCGACGTCATCACCGGGATGATCAAGGCGAACGTGCCGTCGCGCATCGCCTTCGCAGTGTCGAGCCAGACGGACTCGCGGGTGATCATCGACCAGGGCGGAGCGGAGAGCCTCCTCGGTCAGGGCGACATGCTCTTCAAACCGCTCGGCACCTCGCGTCTCCAGCGACTCCAGGGCGCCTACGTGAGCGAGGAGGAGATCGCGCTCGTGGTGGAGCAGTGCCGAGGCCAGCGCGAGCAGGAGCTCGACGCTTCGCTGCTCGAGGCGCCGGAGCCGTCGTCCGAGGACGAGCTCGGCGGAGGCGAGTTCGATCCCGACGAGGATCCGCTGCTCGACCGCGCGATCGAGGTCGTCGTCCAGGCCCAGACCGCCTCGACCTCGCTCCTCCAGCGCCGCCTGCGGGTCGGCTACACGCGTGCCGGGCGGTTGATCGACATGCTCGAGCGCCGCGGGATCATCAGCGGATACGAGGGCTCCAAGCCACGGCGCGTGCTCGTCGACGAGTCGGCGCTCGACCGAGTCCTGAGCTAGAAGCCCGCCGACTGAGTTAGCATCGCCCCGCTGAAACCAAGAGCGGGTCAAGAGGAGGGTGCGGTGACTAGAAGAAAATGGACGTGGCTCTCGGTCGCGCTGTCGGCGCTGTTCCTCGCCGTGGGCGCTGCCGCGTGCGGCGGCGACAACGAGGAGGGCGGCGGCGGCAAGGAGATGAAGGTCGGTCTCGTCACCGACACCGGCGGCGTCGACGACCGCGGCTTCAACCAGTTCTCGATCGTTGGCCTCACGCGCGCCGAGACGGCCTTCAACCTGAAGACGCGCGTGTACATCTCGAACTCGGCCGACGATTACAAGCCGAACCTCGAGGCCGCAGGCGACGACGGCAACGAGCTCGTGGTCTCGGTCGGCTTCCTGCTCGGCCCGTCGACGGTTGAAGTGGCCCAGGACTTCCCCGATATCAAATTCGCCGGAGTCGACCAGTTCTACGGCGGAGAAGGCTGCGAGGAGGCCAAGACGTGCGAGGAGCCGAATGCGGTCGGCATGGTCTATCCGACCGAGGAATCCGGCTATGAGGCGGGCGTCGTCGCGGCCCTGATGACGAAGTCCGGCACCGTTTCGACGGTCGGAGGGAAGAAGATCCCGCCGGTCGACAACTGGATCGCCGGCTTCCAGCAGGCGGTCCACGACACGAAGCCGAGCGTGAAGACGTTGAACGCCTACTCGCAGGACTTCGAAGACCTGGCCAAGTGCAAGGAGATCGCAATCGACCAGATCGACCACGGCTCCGACGTCGTCTTCCAGGTTGCTGGGAAGTGCGGCCTCGGGGCCCTCGATGCCGCATGCGAGAAGGGCAAGATCGCGATCGGCGTCGACGTCGACCAGTCGTCGCAGGGCGACTGTGTGGTCACCAGCGCGCTGAAGCCGCTTGAGAGCTCGGTCCTCGAGATCATCAAGACCTTCACCGAGGGCAACTTCAAGGGTGGCACGAACAACTTCTACGGGGTCGCGCAGCTTCCTGACGCGCATCTGCTGACCCCGTTCCACGGAAACGTGCCGCAGAACGTGAAGGACGCAGTCGCGAAGGCCGACAAGGCCCTCAAGGACGGGACGATCGACCCGCCGGCGACCCTCGACAAGGTCACCAAGTAGGAAACGATCGGTACGGGGGCGGGCGCTCGGTCCGCCCCCGTACGATCTGCGCGCATGAGCGAGGCGCCTCTCCTCGAGCTGAAGGGGATCGTCAAACGCTTTCCCGGCGTCGTCGCCAACGACCACGTCGACTTCGACCTACACCGGGGCGAAGTGCACGCTCTGCTCGGCGAGAACGGGGCCGGCAAGTCGACGCTGATGAACGTCCTCTACGGGCTCTATCACCCCGACGAAGGCGAGATCCGGATCAAGGGCAAGCCCGTTTCGATTCATTCACCGAGGGACGCGATCGACCTCGGGATCGGGATGGTCCACCAACACTTCATGCTGATCCCGGTCATGACCGTCGCCGAGAACATCGTGCTGGCGACGGAGCCCACCCGCGGCGGCATCCTGCTCGACTATGACGCCGCAGTCGAGCGCGTGAAGCAGATAGCTCGCACGTTCAAGTTCGTGGTCGATCCCAGAGCGCGGATCGAAAACATCAGCGTGGGCCAGCAGCAGCGCGTCGAGATCCTGAAGGCGCTCTACCGCGGTGCCGACGTGCTCATCCTCGACGAGCCGACCGCCGTCCTGACGCCGCAGGAGGCCAGGGAGCTCTTCGCGATCCTGCGCACGCTCACCCGTGAGGGCATGTCCGTCGTCTTCATCAGCCACAAGCTGAACGAGGTGCTCGGCATAGCCGACCGCATCACCGTCCTCAGGCGCGGCAAGAGGGTCGAGACGCTGCCACGCGAGGGGGCGACTTCCGAGACGCTCGCTCGGCTGATGGTCGGGCGAGAGGTGCTGCTCAGGGTCGACAAGAAGCCCGCCGAGCCGGGCGAGCCGCTGCTGCGCGTGGAGGGCCTGACCGTCCGCGACGACAGAGGGCTGGAAGCGGTCCGTGACGTATCGTTCGAAGTGCGGACCGGCGAGATCGTCGGACTGGCAGGGGTCGACGGGAACGGCCAGACGGAGCTGATCGACGCGCTCACCGGGCTGCGCAAGCCGGCCGGGGGGCGAATCCGCGTCGGGGATACGGACATCGCGGGCGCGAGCGCTCGTACCGCGCTCGACGCCGGCGAGGGCCACATTCCCGAGGATCGACAGGTCCGCGGGCTGGTGCTCGAGTTCAGCCTCGCCGAGAACCTCGCGTTGCACGACTATCGGCACGAGCCTGACTCTCGATTCGGCTGGCTCTTCCCGCGCCGGCTCTTTTCCAGAGCGAAGAGCCTCCTGGGCGAGTTCGACGTGCGCGGCGGACAGCCGCAGACGCCGGCCTCGGCGCTCTCGGGCGGCAACCAGCAGAAGGTCGTCGTCGCACGAGAGGTGAGCCGCGACCCGCGGGTTCTGGTCGCCGCACAGCCGACCCGGGGGCTCGACGTGGGCGCCATCGAGTTCGTCCACCGGCGGCTCGTCGAGGAGCGCGACGAGGGACGGGCTGTCCTCCTCGTCTCGCTGGAGCTCGACGAGGTGCTCTCGCTCTCCGACCGGATCCTCGTCATCTACGAAGGCCGAATCGTGGGCGAGTACGGACCGGACGTGTCCGATGAGGAGCTCGGAATCGCGATGACAGGCGGCGCTCGCGAGGACGCGGCATGACCGAGCCTGTCGAGCCGCAGGCGCAGGGAGGCTTCTCGGGCCTGTCCGGGTTCTACGAGCGGGCCGGAGGGGTCATCGTTCCGCTCGCGGCGACGCTGGTCGCCTTTCTGATCGGCGGCCTCGTCGTTCTGATCACGGGACACAACCCGTTCAGCGCATACCAGGCGATCTTCGAGGGCACGGGGTTCAACTGGCCCTATCAGGTCCTGACCGGTCAGGACCACGCCCAGGCCGGGCGAGACCTCCAGCAGACGCTCATCGTCGCGACACCGCTCGCGCTGACCGGGCTCGCGGTCGCGTTCGCCTTCCGCTGCGGGCTCTTCAACATCGGCGGTCAGGGCCAGTACTGGCTCGGGTTCATCGGCGCACTGTGGATCGGAACGCACATGAGCGGCCTCAACCGGCCCACGCACCTTGCCCTCGGCATCCTCGCGGGGATCGTCTGCGGCGCGCTCTGGGGCGGGATCGCGGGCCTGCTCCGGGCGACCGTCGGTGCGCACGAGGTGATCACCACGATCATGCTGAACTGGATCGCGATCTTCGGCGGCCAGTACCTCTTCGAGCTCGGCGGGCCGCTCCAGGGCTCCGACCCTTCGCTGCCGCGCTCCGAGATCATCGCGGACTCGGCGAAACTCTGGATCGTCTGGCCCGGACACCGCGCGGTCCTGCACGCCGGAATCTTCATCGCGCTTGCCGCGCTGGTCGTCTACTACATCCTGCTCAACCGGACGACGCTCGGTTTCGAGGTACGCGCCGTCGGCTTCAACCCCGAGGCCGCGCGCTATAGCGGCATCCCGGTGCGCCGCAGCTACTTTCTCGCCCTCGCCATCGCGGGCGCGTTCGCGGGGCTCGCCGGCGCCGTCGACGTGCTCGGCAACAAGTACTCGGTCGACACGAGCAACTTCGGCAGCCAGGTCGGCTTCGTCGGTATCGCGGTCGCGCTCTTAGGCCGCAACAAAGCGATCGGGATCCTCTTCGCGTCGCTGCTCTTCGCCGGCCTTCAGACGGGCACCTCGACGCGCCAGCTCGACCCATCCGTCTTCAATCCTGCGCTCGCCACCGACCTCGCGACGATGATCCAGGCGCTTGTCATCTTCTTCGTCGGCGCCGAGCTCCTCATCCTGTACGTCTGGCGTGCGCGCCGCTATCTACGGATCCGAAGGCCCGTGGGCGAGGAGCCGGCTCTGTGATCGACGCCGCCCGCGACCGGCTGTCCACCGGCGCGCGTCAGCTCGCCGGCGCGCGTGGGCTCGGCACGCTCGGCGTCCTGCTCGGCCTGCTGGCGCTGTGGCTCGCGCTCCCGCCGTGGACGGTCCGTCAGCCCGCAGTTCCCATCGTGGCCGGCGTCCTCGCCGCCGGTTGCGCGGCGCTTGCCTGGAGGAAGGGCGACCACAGGGCCGGCGCGTGGGCGCTCGCCGCCGCCGTCCTTGGCACTGGCGCCGCGCTCTGGACCCAGGGCGTCGAGCAAGACACGCTGGAGAGCATCTTCACCGCGGGCCTGATCGCGTCGACGCTGCGGTTTGCGACTCCGCTCGCGTTCGCAGCCTGCGGCGGCATCTTCTCGGAGCGCTCGGGGGTCGTGAACATCGGTCTGGAAGGGATGATGCTGATCGGCGCCTTCTTCGCCGTCTGGGGGTCGATCGAGGGCGGAACCTGGGGCGTCGGCCTCCTGGCGGCCATGTTCTTCGGCGGCCTGCTCGGCCTCGTGCACGCGTTCTTCTCGATTCACCTCCGGGCCGACCAGATCGTCAGCGGCTTCGCCGTCAACTTCCTCGCGCTCGGGCTGACCGGCTACTTGTTCAGCTCGATCTATCCCGACGGCATCCCCGCCGACGAGGTTTCGCGGGTGCCGGACGGCGCGCACTTTCTCGAAGATGACGTGCCGGTCATCGGCGGCGTGCTGCGCGACGGGTTTGGCCTCCTGGGTGACATTCCCCTGATCGGAAGCTTCCTGGGCGACGTCTTCGGCGAGCTCAGCCTGCTCGTCTGGCTCATGTTCGCCGTCGTGATCCTTTCCTACATCGTCCTTTTCAAGACGCCGATCGGGCTCCGCATCCGCTCCGTCGGCGAGCATCCGCGGGCCGCCGACACGGTCGGGATCTCCGTCTACCGAGTGCGGTACCTCGCCGTCGTCCTCTCCGGGGTGCTGGCGGCACTGGGCGGCGCGTTCCTCTCGATCGGGTTCACGGGCACGTTCTCCGAGAACATGACGAGCGGTCGCGGCTTCATCGCGCTCGCGGCCGTGATCTTCGGCAAATGGCGTCCGGGATGGGCGTTCGTCGCGACGCTGCTCTTCGGGTTCGGTTTCGCGATCTCGATCCCCCTCCAGCGCGAGGCGGACATCTCGGCGAACATCATCTCGACGCTGCCGTACGTGCTGACCCTGGTCGCCGTCGCCGGCCTGATCGGCCGCTCGATCCCACCAGCTGCCATTGGCCGCCCCTACGTCAAGCAGTAACGGGATGCGGCCGCGGAACCGCGCGGCGCCCGTCTCGCTCGTGCTCGCGCTGCTCGCGCTCGTGACGATGCCGGCGGCCGTCGCCGTCACCGAGTCGCGAGACGACCTGCGCCTCGTCCATGCCGGATTCGCAGTTCCGGTCGCCGGCATCTTCGCGATCGCCGCAATCGTCTGCGCCCGGCGCGCCAGGCGCCGCCTCGAGCGCACCCTCGGGCGCGCCGGGGGGCAGAGATCGGCTCGGCTCGGGCAGCTCCTGGGCTGGCTCGGCCTCTATCTGACGCTCATTGCGGCCATCTCGCTGGGGGTCTACGCCCTCGAATATTTCGTCCTCGCCTGATCCTGCGTAGACTCCGGGGCTCCCCGTGTTCGAGATCGGCAACAGCCTCCGCGAGGCTCGCCTGCGGCAGGGACTCGACTTTCCGGAGATCGAGCAAGCGACGAAGATTCGCGGCAAATACCTGCGCGCTCTCGAGGAAGAGCAGTTCGAGGTGCTGCCCGCGCAGACCTACGTCAAGGGCTTTCTCCGCTCCTACGCGGATTACCTCGGGCTCGACGGCCAGCTCTACGTCGACGAGTTCAACTCGCGCTACGTCAAGGGGGAGTTCGAGGAGGAAGAGAAGCCGCTCCGTCCCCCGGGCGCGCTCGGCAGGGGCTCGAGCTCGTTCCAGGGGAAGGCGGTCGTACTCACCGTCGCGGCGATTGCCGGCCTGACGATCTTCATTTTCGCGGCGGCCAAGCGCGCTGATCGGAGTCCCGGGCAGAAGGTCGTCTTCACGCCGCCGCCGGCCGCAGCGAAGAAGCACCAGCGGCCGACCGCGAATCTCGTCGTCTCCGGCGTCGGCGGCGGCGCGTACGTCGCCGTGTACCGGCGCTCCCGCACGAGCAAGCCGATCTACGAGGGGACCCTGGAGGGCGGGCGGCGCCACAAGTTCGTCGGCCGGCACCTCTGGATCTACGTCTACGCGCCGGCCAACCTGCGCCTCCGCCTCAACAAGCAGCCGTGGGCCGTCCCCGGGGCTGGACAGGGCCCGCGCCGCTGGCTCGAAGTGACGCCGAACCGCATCAGGCTCGTACGTCCGAGCCGTTGACGCCTCGCGCAGCCGTCGTCGTCACCGGCAGCGAGCTCATGCGCGGGGGGCGCCGTGACCTGAACGGCCCCTTCCTTGCGGGCGAGCTCTCGGCGCTCGGTCTCGAGCCGGCGCGAATCACGCTCGTTGGCGACCGGCCGGAGGAGCTCGAGGACGCTCTGCGAGACGGCCTGCGCGCCGACCTGCTCGTCGTTTCCGGCGGGCTCGGCCCGACTCACGACGACCGCACGGTCGAGGTCCTGGCGCGGGCGGCCGGTCTCGAAGCCACCGTCGACGCTGGGCTCGAAGCCGAGATCGAGCAGATCTCGCGCGGAATCGCGGAACGGCTGCGGCGTCCGTACGCGGAGTTCGAGAAAGGGGTGCGCAAGCAGGCGACCGTGCCGAGCGGCGGGCACGTGATCGGGATCGCCGGCACGGCTCCGGGGCTCGTCGTCGAGACGGACGGAGCCGTCGTCGTCATTCTCCCTGGGCCGCCGCCCGAGCTGAGGCGTCTCTGGACGGCGGCGCTCGAGCTGGCGCCCGTACGGAGGGTCCTCGACCGGGCCCAGCCGCCGCTAAAGCGTGTGCTTCGCTTCTACGGCGTCAGCGAGTCGGCCGTGGCGAAAGCGCTCAGCGTGGGTGGGGGAGAGCCGCTCGAGGGCGAGGTGACCGTGTGCGCACACGACGGGGAGATCTGGGTCGAGCTCTTCGGGAGCGCCGATCGGCTCGCCGAGCACCTACGCGAGGTGCTGGAGAGGCATCTCTTCGCCGAGGACGAACGGCCCGTCGAGGAACTTGTGCTCGAAGAGGCCCGCCGTCGAGGGCTGACGCTCGCCGCAGCAGAGTCGTGTACCGGTGGGCTCGTCGCGGCTCACCTGACGTCGGTCGCCGGCTCGAGCGACGTCTTCCGCGGCGGCGTGGTCGCCTACGACGACGGCGTCAAGCTCGCGCAACTCGGCGTGCCCGAGGGGACGCTCACCGGCCACGGTGCGGTGTCGGCCGAGACCGCGGCCGCGATGGCGGACGGAGCCCGAGGCGCGCTCGGTGCCGACGTGGCCGTTGCCGTCACCGGGATCGCGGGGCCAGGCGGCGGCACTCCGGAGAAACCGGTCGGGCTCGTCTTCCTGCATGCGAGGGCGCCAGGCGCCGAGCTGTCGCGCGAGCTCCGGCTTCCGGGCGACCGCGAGGCCGTCCGGCGCCGCGCGACGGCCGCCGCCCTCCATCTCCTGCGTGCGCTCTTGACACAGAGCCGTCACACATCCGTATGACCTCCTCGGCTAGCGTCGGCGGCCGTGAGCGCCTCCGGCTCTTCCTCGCCTTCCTGCTGCCCGACGCGGCCGTGCAGGGCCTCGTCCGCTGGCAGCGGGACGACCTCGGAGCTTCCGACCGCGTGCGCGTCGTCCGTCCCGAGAACCTCCACGTCACGATCGCCTTCCTCGGATCGCGGCCTGCGGGGGAGCTCGATGACATCACCGGTGCCCTGCGGGAGGCCGTCGCCGACGCAGATGCGCCGGTTCTCACCCCCGTTCGCTACCGGGAGACACGGTCGGTGGGGATGCTCGTCTGCGACGACGAGAGAGGGCGCGCGACGAGCATCGCCGAGGATATTCACCGCCGGCTCGAGCGCCTCGGCGTCTACGAGCCGGAGCGGCGACCCTGGCTTCCGCACCTCACCGTCGTCCGCTTCCGCGAGCGCCTTCGTCTCCAGCCCCCGATTCCCGATCTCGGCCCGGTGACGGTGTCCGATTCTGCTGTTATGCATTCCGTGCTGCGCAAGAGCGGAGCGCAGTACGAGGTCGTTCAGTCGGTTCCGCTGGGAGGTGGATGAGGTTGGATCGCGAGCAGTCACTCGACGTTGCCCTCGGCCAGATCGAGCGCCAGTTCGGCAAGGGCTCGGTCATGCGCATGAACGACCATGCGCAGGTCGCCACGGGCGCGGTCTCGACGGGATCGCTGACGCTCGACCTCGCCCTCGGGGTGGGCGGCCTCCCGCGCGGCCGGATCGTCGAGGTCTTCGGGCCGGAGTCGTCGGGGAAGACGACCCTCGTCTACCACGTGATCGCCGAGGCCCAGCGCCGCGGCGGCATCTGCGCGTTCATCGACGCCGAGCACGCGATGGACCCGCAGTACGCGCGGCGAATCGGTGTCAACATCGACGAGCTGCTCGTTTCCCAGCCTGACAACGGCGAGCAAGCCCTCGAGATCGCGGAGCTCCTGATCCGCTCGGGCGCGCTCGACGTCGTGGCGGTCGACTCGGTCGCCGCGTTGACGCCGAAGGCGGAGATCGAGGGCGAGATGGGGGACAGCCACGTCGGCCTCCAGGCCCGCCTCATGAGCCAGGCGCTGCGCAAGCTCGCCGGGACCCTGAACCGCACCGACACGATTTGCCTCTTCACCGGCGGATCGAGACGCTGAAGGAAGGCGTCGAGGCGATCGGCAACCGCGTCCGCGTCAAGGTCGTGAAGAACAAGGTCGCGCCGCCGTTCAAGCAGGCCGAGTTCGACATCATCTACGGCTCGGGCATCTCCTGGGAGGGCACCGTGCTCGAGGCCGGGCTCGACCGGAAGATCATCCAGAAGTCCGGCTCGTACTTCAGCTTCGACGAGGAGCGGCTGGGACAGGGCCGGCAGAATGCAGCCGCCTTCCTGCGCGAGCACCCGGACGTTGCCGAAAGGATCCTGCTGCGCATCCAGTCCGAGCTCAGCGAGGGGGAGATCGCCTCCGCACGGCTGCTTCCGGTTGCTTCCGAAGAAAGGGCCGAGTCCGTCGGCGACGAGAAACCCGCCGGCAAGGTCGCCGCGACGGCAAAGAGGTAGCGCGCTGAGGATCACCGCGCTGCGCGCCCGGTCTCGGGGGAGGGTCGAGGTCGAGCTCGACGGCGAGCGTTGGCGCACGCTGCCGGCCGCGGCCGTCCTGGCAGCCGGCCTGGCAGTGGAAGAGGAGCTCGACCGCCATCGCGCGCGTCGCCTCAACCAGGAGCTTCGTCGGCACGCCGCCGTGCGCCGGGCGGCCGGCGCCCTCGAACGGCGAGATCTCTCCGAGGCCGAGCTCGCCGAACGGCTTGCCCGTGCCCGTGTCGCGCCGGCGACAAGCAAGGAGACCCTGTCGCGTCTCGCCAGGTCCGGCGCCGTGGACGACGAACGCTTCGCCAGGCACCGAGCCGAGGTGCTCGCGGAACGCGGCTCCGGTGACGCGCTCATCCGCCACGATCTCGAGCAGCGCGGGATCTCGGCCGAGCTGGTCGAGGTCGCCGTCTCCGACCTGGCGCCGGAGAGGGCGCGAGCCGAGCAGGAAGTTCAGAAGCGCGGTGCGACGCTCAAGACAGCGCGTCACCTGGCCGGCAAGGGCTTCTCCGAGGACTCGATCGAGAGCGCGTTCGCGAAGGGCATTGCGGAAGACGCCCCTCCGGTTGTACGATAAGAGAGTACGACCTGACATTTTTTGCCTGCATAAGCGTAGTTTCCGAATTGCTGTACCACCTGAACCAGCGAACAGAACGACGTTGACGACCCCCAGAGACGCTGATCAGAGGAGCTTGACCGGAACGGTCTAGCCCGCTCGTCGCGGTCCCGTCGGGCCGCAGCCATTCGGAATCTGAGCCGCGCGGGCATGGACCCGAGGAGCACCGATGCTCGTCATTGCGGCGGCAGTCCTGATCACCGTTCTGACCACAAGCGCCCTGGTCCTCCTCGCCCTGAAGGTGCTCGGCGGCTCGAGCGTCGCCGAAGCACGGCGGGAAGCCGAGACGATCCGGCGTGAAGCCGGGATCGAAGCTCGCGAGGAAGCTGTCCGTCTGCGCAGCGAGGTCGAGCGCGAGCTCGCCGAACAGAGAACGCGGGTGACGAAGATCGAGGAGCGGGTCCTGGCCCGCGAGGACGAGATCGAGGAGCGGCTGAAAGAGCTCAACCGGCGAGAGCAAGGGCTAGCCGACCGCGAAACGCATGCCAAAGAGCTCCAGGAGGAGCTCAAGGAGGCGAAGCAGCGCGAGCTCGAGGAGCTCGAGCGAATCGCAGGCATGACCGTCAACGACGCGAAGGCGCGGCTCCTCGCCCAGTCGGAGGAGCTGATCAGGCACGACCTGGCACGGCGCGTGCGGCTACTCGACGAGGAAGCGCAGTCCGAGGCGAAGCGCCGGGCGCGGAACCTCGTCGCGGACGCGCTCCAGCGTGTCGCCGCCAGTCATGCAGCGGAAACCACCTCGTCGCTGATCGAGCTGCCCTCCGACGACATGAAGGGGCGCATCATCGGACGGGAGGGCCGCAACATCCGCACGCTCGAGCACCTCACCGGGGTGGACGTGATCGTCGACGACACGCCGCAGGCCGTCGTCCTCTCCTCGTTCGATCCCATCCGCCGCGAGATCGCCAAGATGACCCTGCTCAAGCTCGTCGAGGACGGTCGGATCCAGCCGGCCCGGATCGAGGAGATGTACTACCAGTCCAAGGCCGAGATCGACGAGCACATCCTGGCCGCCGGCGAGCAGGCCGTCTTCGAGGCCAATTGCGGTGAGTTCCACGAGGAGATCGTCAAGCTCCTCGGCCGGCTCAACTACCGCACGAGCTACGGCCAGAACGTGCTCAAGCACACGCTCGAGGTCGTACACCTGACGGGGCTGATGGCAACGGAGCTCGAGGCGAACGTGAAGGCCGCCAAGCGCGCTGCGGTGCTCCATGACGTCGGCAAGGCGCTGACGCACGAGGTCGAAGGCTCACATGCGCAGATCTCGACCCAGTACGCGAAGCGCTACGGCGAGTCGCCGGCCATCGTGCACGCCGTCGAGGCCCATCACTACGAAGTACAGCCGCAGACCGTCGAAGCCGTCTTGCTCATCGCCGCCGACGCGATCTCGGGCGCGCGGCCCGGAGCCCGTGGCGACAGCCTCGAGAACTACATCAAGCGTCTGGCCGCACTCGAGGAGCTCGCCGCTAACCGTCCAGGGGTGGAGAAGGTCTACGCTCTCCAGGCCGGCCGCGAGATCCGCGTGATCGTCAAGCCGACCGAGATCGACGACGACGCTGCGGCCCTCCTCTCGCACGAGATCGCGCGCGAGATCGAGCACGAGCTCGAGTACCCGGGCCAGATCAAGGTCACGGTCATCCGCGAGTCCAGAAACGTCGAATTTGCGAAATAGCGGCTTCGCTTCGCTGGCCTTCACGAGGGAACCCCTGGTTCGGGCTCCCTCCTTGCCGGCGGACGTGTAGCTCGACGGTTTCAGGAGCCGGCCAAGGGTCCCGTAGCTCTGAGACTCTCCTCTCCACAGCTAGCCTCCCGCCGAGCAAAGCTCGGCTCCGGCGGCGGATCGCCGTGGTCTCCAAGATCGTTCTGAGCGCCGATACCATCTGACCGTCTGTGCGCAGGTACTACGTCACGACGTTCGGCTGCCAGATGAACGCTCACGACTCCGAGCGGATCAAGGGCATGCTCGAGGAGCTGGGACTGGGCGAGGCGCCCTCGCAGGCGGAGGCGGACGTGCTCGTCTTCAACACCTGCACGATCCGCGAGAAGCCCGACCAGCGCTTCGCGGCGCATCTCGGGAACGCGAAGATGCTGAAGCGCGCCGATCCAGAGAAGGTGATCGCCGTCGGCGGCTGCTACGCCGAGGCACAGCGAGAGCGGCTCTTCGAGCTCTATCCTTTCGTCGACGTCGCCTTCGGGCCCGGCTCCATCCCGCACCTCGGCGACTGGCTCGGCGCCGGGGGCGAGGCGCCGCGCTCACGCTTCGGCACCGGCGAGACGCGCGCCTTCGCCGGCACGCTGCCCATGCACCGCGCGCGCCGCTTCCAGGCGTGGGTGCAGGTCTCGATGGGCTGCAACTCGGTCTGCTCGTACTGCATCGTCCCGGCCGTGCGCGGGCGAGAGGTTAGCCGGCGGCCCGGCGAGATCCTCGCCGAGGTCACGCGCCTCGCGGCGGAAGGAGTGCGGGAGATCACGCTCCTCGGTCAGAACGTGAATTCCTGGGGCCGCGACCTGCTCCCCGACGTGGAGACGGAGTTCGGCGAGCTCCTCCGCGCCTGCGATGCGGTCGACGGCATCGACCGGATCCGCTTCACGAGCCCGCATCCGAAGGACTTCCGCCGCGAGGTGATCGCCGCTATGGCCGAGTGCGACGCCGTCTGCGAGCACGCGCACCTGCCGCTCCAGGCCGGCTCGACGAGGATCCTGAAGGCCATGCGCCGCACGTACAGCCGGGAGCGCTACGTGCGGCTGGTGGACGAGCTGCGCGAGGCGATCCCCGACCTCGCTCTGACGACCGACATCATCGTCGGCTTCCCCGGGGAGACCGAGCAGGACTTCGAGGAGACGATCCAGGTCGTCGAGGAGGTCCGGTACGACGGCGCCTTCACCTTCGTCTATTCTCCGCGCGCGGGAACCGAGGCGGCCGCGATGCAGGACCAGGTCCCGGAGGATGTGAAGCGCGAGCGCATCGAGCGCCTCGTGGAGGTCGTCCAGCGGATCGCCCATGAGCGCAACGAGGAGCGCATCGGCCGGATCGAGGAAGTGCTCGTCGAGGGGCCGAGCCGCACGGATCAGGAGCTTCTGCGAGGGCGGACGCGCCGCAATACGACCGTCAACTTCGCCGGCACCTGCGCGCCCGGAGAGCTCGTGGACGTCAGGATCGAGGGCGCCACCTCGACAACCCTCCGTGGTAGCGAGCCGGCCGTTGTTGCAGCGTAGTCGCGAGCTCGCCTGGGACGGCTGCCTCAACGTCCGCGACCTCGGCGGCCACCGCACCGAGGACGGCTCCGAGACACGTTTCGGCGCCGTCGTCAGGGCCGACAGCGTGCGTCAGCTCACCGACGACGGCTGGCGGGCGCTCGTCGACTACGGCGTGACGACGATCGTCGACCTCAGGGCGAACGAGGAGCTCGAAGCCGATCCGCCGGCCGACGCACCCGTCGAGGTGCTGCACATCCCGTTCATGGAGACGGACGCGAGCGACTGGGGGGAGGTCGAGTCGGGCGTTGAAGCGGCTGCGAAGGCGGCGCCCGACGTGCCGACCGCGACCCGCGACGTGTACCTCATCTTCCTCGAGCGCTTCAGCCGGAACGTCGCAGCGGCGATTCGGGCCGTGGCCAACGCTCCCGAGGGCGCAGTCGTCATCCACTGCGCGGGCGGGAAGGACCGGACCGGCCTGCTCGCCGCGTTCCTCCTGCATCTCGCCGGGGTCGAGACGCAGCAGATCGCCGCGGATTACGCGTTGAGCGAGGAGCGACTCCGTCCCCGTCACGAAGGGTGGCTCGCCGAAGCCGAGTCGGCCGAGGAGCGCGAGCGCCTGCAGCGGATCCTGCAGACACCCGCCAAGTCGATCATGGGGGTGTTCGAGGAGCTCGAACGGCGCCACGGCAGCGTCGAGGGGTACCTCCGGGACGCCGGCCTCAGCGACGAGGAGCTCGACCGCGCCCGCGCCCGGCTCCGTGACTGACGTTCTCGCGATCTTCGGGCCGACGGCGTCCGGGAAGACGGCAGTCGCCGAGGCCCTCCTCGAGCGCATTCCGGCCGAGATCGTCTCCGCGGACTCGATGCAGGTCTACCGCGGCCTGCCGATCCTCACGAACCAGTCCCAAACCCCCGCACAGCTCGTTGCCGTCTGGCCGCTCGACCACGAGGCCTCCGTCGGCGAGTACCAGGCGCTCGCGCATGCCGCGATCGACGAGATCCTCGCCGCCGACCGAACGCCGATCGTCGTCGGCGGGACCGGCCTCTATCTCCGGGCTGCCCTCGCCGATCTCTCGCTGCCGCCCGCTCCCGAGCCCGGCGAGCGGGAGCGGTGGGAAGAGCTCTATGACACCGAGGGCCCCGAGCGGGCGCACGCGCGGCTGGCCACCCTCGACCCGGAGACGGCCGCGGCCGTGCACCCGAACGACCGCCGCCGGGTCGTCCGGGGCCTCGAGCTCGCCGGCCGGGAGCGCGAGCGCGAGCGGCTGTGGACGGAGGAGACGCGTCATCCGACAGTCGTCTTTGGGCTCGAGGTGCCGAAAGAGGAGCTCGACCGCCGCATCGTCGAGCGCACCCGGAAGATGTTCCGGGCCGGCGTCAGGGAGGAGGTCGAACGGGCCCTCGCCGCGAGCGTGTCGCCCACTGCCAGCTACGCCCATGGCCTGGCGGACATCGCCGAGCATCCCGACGACGAAGCCGCGATCGAGACTCTGATCGGGCGCACGAAGCGCTACGCGGCGTACCAGCGCAAATGGATGCGGCGGATTCCGGGCCTTGTTAGCCTGCCCGCGAACCGCCCCCCGGGCGAGATCGCCGATGCAATTCTCGAAGTGGCACGGGCTCGGCAACGACTACCTGCTGGTCGAGCGGGCTGAGCTTGCCTTCCAGCTGACGCCCGAGCGCGTGCGGAGGATCTGCGACTACCACTTCGGCGTCGGCTCGGACGGAATCGTCGAGGTGACCGCGGCGGACGGCGACCGGGCGGACGTCGTCATCTGGAACCCTGACGGCTCGACCGCGGAGCTGTCCGGAAACGGAACCCGGATTGCGGCGCGCTGGCTTGCGCGGCGCAGCGGCGCGAGCACGGTGCGGATCTCCGTCGGCCCGCGCGAGGTCGTGGCCAGCATGCGCGAGGGGAAACAGGTCGAGACCGACATGGGCGCGGTCGAGGTGGGGGAGGCGGAGACGATCGACGTGGCCGGCGAGCTTGTCGAGCTCGTCCCGGTCTCGGTCGGCAACCCACACGCTGTCATCCGCCGCGACCCGGAGCGGGACGAGCTTCTGCGCCTGGGCCCTCTCGTCGAGCATCACGAGCGCTTCCCCGAGCGAACGAACGTCCAGCTCGTGCGCGTGGACGGACCGGGCGCGGTCACCGTCCGAGTCTGGGAGCGCGGAGCGGGAGAGACCCTCTCCTCGGGCACGAGTGCGGTCGCGGTTGCAGCAGCAGCCGTCCGGCACGGCTGGGGCCAGAGCCCGGTCACGGTTCACCTCGCCGGGGGCGACCTCGTCGTGACCCTCGACGAGGCCCTGAACGCGACCCTCATCGGCCCGGCGCAAGAGATCTGTCGTCTGGAGCTCTCGGAGGAGCTTGACCTATGAGGTTCGCCAAACGCCTCGACGCCGTCCCGCCGTACCTTTTCGCCGAGCTCGAGCGCAAGGTGAGCGAGGCCGAGCGCGCAGGGATCGACGTCATCAGCCTCGGGATCGGCGATCCCGATCTCCCGACGCCGCCGGAGGTGATCGAGGCCCTGGCCGAGGCGGCGCGAGACCCCCGCACGCACCAGTACCCGACGAACCACGGCACAGCCGAGTTCCGCACCGCCGCCGCTGACTTCTATCGCGACCGCTTCGGAGTCGACCTCGATCCGGACGGCGAGGTGATCCCGGTGCTCGGCGGGAAGGAGGCGGTCGCGCACATCGCGCTCGCCTGCCTCGACCCGGCCGACGTGTGCCTCGCTCCCGATCCGGGCTATCCGCCGTACACCTCAGGGCCCGTCTTCGCCGGCGCGGAGGTCCGCTACCTCCCGCTGCGCGAGGCCAACGGCTTCCTGCCGGAGCTCGACGGCCCGCCGGAGGCGCGGCTCCTCTACCTGAACTACCCGAACAATCCGACCGGCGCGACCGCCGAGCTCGACTTCTTCGACCGCGCGGTCGCCTTCGCCCGCGAGCGCGATCTCGTCGTCGTCCACGACAACGCGTACTCGGAGGTCGCATTCGACGGCTACCGGCCGCCGAGCTTTCTCGAGGCGCCCGGCGCGAAGGAGGTCGGCGTCGAGATCTTCTCCCTCTCCAAGGGCTGGAACATGACCGGCTGGCGCACAGGCTTCGTCGCCGGCAACCCCGAGGTCATGGAGCGCTACCGCAGGTTGAAGACGAATCTCGACTCCGGCATGTCCGAGGCGCTCCAGCACGCCGCGGCGGTCGCGCTGACGGCAACGCGGGACTTCCCACGGGAGATCTCCAAGGTGTACGAGCGCCGCCGAGACCTGCTCGCCGAGGGGCTCCGCGCGATCGGGCTCGAGGTCGAGCCGCCGCGGGCAACGCCGTACTTCTGGGTGCGCGTGCCCGAGGCGCACACTTCGGCATCGTTCACCGAGCTCGTGCTCGAGCAAGCGTCGGTGCTGGTCTCCCCAGGGGACGCCTACGGCCCGAGCGGTGAGGGCTACGTCCGCCTCTCGCTGACCGTGCCCGACTCGCGGCTCGAGGAGGCCGTGAGCAGGATGGAATCGGTCGTCATACTTCAGTCGTGACACAGCGCCAACCGGATCCCGCTCCGGGGGCAGAGCCCGAGCGGGGATTCATCGTCGCCGTGCTTGGCGCCGGTGTCGACGCCGAGGAGGAGCTGGGCGAGTTCCGCGAGCTTCTGCGCACCGCGGGAGTCGAGCCCGTCGGCGAGCTCGTTCAGCGCCGCCAGCGCGTCGACGAGCGGAGCTATGTCGGCAAGGGCAAGCTCGTCGAGCTCGAGCGCGCATTCGCCGACTCCGGCTCCGAATCGCTGCTCGTCGACGACGAGCTCCGCCCTTCCCAGCAGCGCCTGCTCGAGAACAAGCTCTCGACCCGCGTCGTCGACCGCACGCAGCTGATCCTCGACATCTTCGCCCAGCACGCCGTCAGCGCCGAGGGCAAGCTCCAGGTCGAGCTCGCGCAGCTGGAGTACAACCTGCCGCGCATGAGGGGGCTGTGGCAGCACCTCGAGCGGCTGGGCGGGGGCGTCGGAACCCGCGGCCCGGGGGAGAGTCAGCTCGAGACCGACCGCCGCCTGGCTCGCCGGCGGATCACGCTCCTCAAGCGACGGCTCGTCGATCTCAGCAAGCAGCGTGCGACTCGCCGCAAGTCGCGAACGCGCTCGCAGACGCCGACCGTGGCCCTGGCGGGTTACACGAATGTCGGCAAGTCGACGCTTCTCAACGCGCTGACCGGAGCCGGCGCGTCCGTTGACGACCGCCTCTTCGAGACGCTCGACCCGACAACCCGCGGCTTCGAGCACGAGGGGCGGCGATATCTCGTGACGGACACGGTCGGCTTCATTCGCCGGCTTCCGCATGAGCTCGTGGAGGGCTTCGCGGCCACGCTCGAGGAGACGCTCGCCGCCGACATCGTGCTCCACGTGATCGATGCCGCGGCGTCGGAAGAGCGCATGGAGGAGATGCTGGCCGCAGTCGACGCGGTTCTCGCGGAGCTAGGCGCCGACGAGCTGCCTGTGCAGGTGGTCGTGAACAAGATCGACCTCGCCGACGCGCTCAAACGGCGGCGTCTGGCCAACCGCTTTCCCGGAGCACCACACGTCTCGGCCCGGACCGGTGAGGGGCTCGAGGAGCTGCGCGCGGTGATCGCTGCGCGCTTCGCCGAGCGCTTCGAGGCCGTCCGGCTGCTCCTGCCCTACGAGGCGGGAGACAAGCTCGCGGAGCTCTACGAGCTCGGCGCGCCGATCGACGAGCGGCTCGACCGCCCCGAGGGCGTCCTCGTCCGGGCCCGGCTCTCCTACGCCGACCTGCGCCGGTTCGCTCGGTATCTCGTCACCGAGCCGGACGAGGCCTCGCAGGGCGTCTCGCGGTGACCGAGCTCCCCGTCCGGCGTCTCCGCGGCGACGCCGTCGTGCCTGCCCAGGCGTACTCCGGCGACGCGGGCTTCGACCTCGCGGCCTGCGACCGGGTCGAGCTCGGGCCCGGCGAGCGCGCGGTCGTGGGCACAGGCCTCGCCGTGGCAATCCCGGACGGCTATGCCGGCTTCGTGCAGCCGCGCTCGGGTCTCGCGGCCGAACACGGGATCACGATTCTCAACGCGCCGGGTCTCATCGACTCGGGGTACCGGGGCGAGGTCCGGGTCGTCCTCCACAACACCGACCATGTAGCTCCCTTCGTCGTGGAGCCGGGAATGCGCATCGCCCAGCTCGTCGTCCTCGCGACCGCCGAGGTCGAGCTCGCCGAGGTCGAGGAGCTGCCTCAATCGGAGCGCGGAGCTCGCGGCTTCGGCTCCTCGCGCAAGTAGCCATGGGGACGGAGCCGCGCATCCGCGTCTCGGCGATCCTCCACTGGGGCGGCCGCATTCTACTCTGCCGGCACGAGAAGGACGGGCGGGCGTACTGGCTCCTCCCCGGGGGAGGAGTCAACTCCGGCGAGAGCCTCGTTCGCGCGCTCCACCGCGAGCTCGCGGAGGAGGTGGGGGTGACGGACGAGCTGCCGGTCGAGGGGCCGGTGGCGATCGTCGATTCGATCGCTCCCCTGCGCAGCTTCGCCGCCAAGCACGTCGTGCACATCATCTTCTCCGGAGACCTCGAAGGCCGCTCGCTGGAGACCGTGACCTCGCGGGATGCCGCCGTCCGCGGCCACCGGTTGTTCGAGGTCGGCGAGTTGGACGAGATCGTGCTGCATCCGCCGATTCAGCGCTTTCTGACCCGGTGGCGCCCGGGGGATCCTGTGGTCTATCTCGGGCCGCTCTGGGCGCCGTAGAGGCTCTCAGAGCCTCCCAGGGGCATTCCGTCACACTTCTGGCTCAGCTGCGTCCGGAATTCCCGGGTAGGCTCGAAATTGGGGGGTGGGGGTACCCCCAGCGTCTCGCGCGCATGAACCTAGGAGCGCCCGCCGCGGGCTCGCGCTCGCCGGGCCGACACGAGGTGGGCCTCGTCCTCGAGCTCGCCGGGGAGAGCCCCGAGCGCCTGCGGTTCGCCGAGACGATGAGTGAGAGCCCGCTCGAGCAGCCAGTCGGCGAGCCACGGGTTTCGCGGCAGGAGCGGGCCGTGGAGGTAGGTTCCGATCGCCGTTCCCACACGACAGCCCTCGAACCCGCTCTCGCCGTCGTTGCCGAAGCCGGCGATCACGCGACCGAGCGGCTCGGCCCCGTCGTCGAGCCGCGTGAGGCCACCGTGGTTCTCGAATCCCGCGAGGGTGTGCCGCCCGCCCGGGTCGAGCTCGCACTCGAGCAGGCAATCGCCGATCAAGCGCCGCTCCCCGGCCACCGTGTGCAGCGGGAAGAGCCCTGCACCGGGAAGCTCGGCCCCGCCACGGTCTCGATAGAACCCGCCCAGCAACTGATAGCCCCCGCACACGGCGAGCAGAGCGGCTCCGCCGGCCACGGCTTCCCGCAGCGCGTCGCCCCGGGATGCGAGGTCCGGCGCGATCAACGCCTGCTCCCGGTCCTGGCCGCCGCCGATGTAGAGCAGGTCGTGGGCTCCGGGCCGGAGCTCGTCGCCCGGGCCTACCGCCTCGATCCGAAGACCGATGCCGCGCTCCCCAGCCCGGTACGCGAGAACGGCGACGTTCCCCCGGTCGGCATAGATGTTGAGGTAGTCGGGGTAGAGGTGGCCGACGACGAGCTCGCTCATGCTGCCCGCTCCCAGTACGGACGGACAAAACCGCGCTCGGAGACGATCTTGCGCACCGCGAGCATCGCCGTGTAGGTCGGCAGGACGACGAGCTCGCCGCGCTCCGGCGTCAGCTCCAGCCCGCGGTCGAGCGCCTCGCCGAGGTCTGGCACGACCTCGATCGCCTCCTCCGGAAACCCGCCGTATTTACAGCGCAGCGCCATCTCCGCGGCCCGCTCGCCCGTGACCACGACCCGCTCGAGGCCCTCGAGCAGCGGCTCCCAGTCGACGTCCCAGATCCACGAGACGTCGCGTCCGTCCGCGATCCCGTCGTTCAGGGCGAGAACGGCCATTCGCGGCGCGCCGCCCTGGACGAGCGTTCGGACGGCCTCGTTGGCGCCGGCCGGATTCTTCACGAGCAGCACGAGAAGCCTGCGCCCGTCGAGGTCGATGCGCTCGAAGCGTCCGAAGGCCGCGGCGAAGCGCTCGAGCCCGGCGCACACGTCGTCGAGCTCGCTTCCGAGAGCGAGTGCGAGCGAGGCCGCGGCGAGCCCGTTGTAGACGTTGTAGAGGCCGGGCACGCCCAGGCGGACGCGTCGCTCGCCGGCCGGAGCTGCAAGCGTGAAGTCGACGCCGTCGAGACCGCGTAGCTCGACGTCGCGGGCGGCGACGTCGAGCGACGGCCTGGCATGGCCGCACGACGGACAGCGATAGTCACCGAGGTGGCCGACGTAGGCCGCCGCATACTCGTACGGCGTTCCGCAGACGAGGCACCACTTCGAATCGGCGGCGTGCGGCAACTCGTCCATCGCCTGCCTGGGATCGTCGAGCCCGAACAGGAGCGCGTTGGAGTGCGCCCGGGCGAGGTCGCCGACCTGAGGATCGTCCGCGTTGGCGACCAGCACGGCCCCGGAGGCGAGCTCCCGCACCGCGCCCCGCCAGCCCTCGGCGACGAGCTCGAGCTCGCCGTAACGGTCGAGCTGGTCCCGAAAGAGGTTGCCGAGGCAGAGCGCGTGCGGCTGGACCCGACTCGCCACTTCGGGAAGAGCGGCCTCGTCGACCTCGAAGAGGCCGAGCTCTGCCTTGTCCGCGGCGAGGAGGGTGGAGGCGACTCCCGAGACGAGGTTCGCCCCGGAGCTGTTGTGGGCGAGCCGAAAGCTCGGGGAAAGGATCTCGGCCGCCATCGCCGAGGTCGTCGTCTTGCCGTTGGTCGCGGAGACGAGCACCGAGCCCAACGGAAGGCGCTCTGCGAGCCGGTCGAGCGCGTCGGGATCGAGCAGCGACAGAACCTTGCCGGGAATGGTGGTGCCCCCGCCCGCGCCCACGAGCCTCGAGACGCGGGCGGCCGCGCGCGCGACCGCGATTCCAGCGCGAAGAGGGAGCTGGGGGCGCACGGCGCCAGCGTACCCGGGACCGAACGGCGATCCCTCGCACGAGGGATCTTGGCCGCGTCCCCCCGAAGGGTGACGAGGCGGTTCGGCGCCAGTCCTAGGGTGCGTCCAGGCTTTCCATGGACATCTGCGGCCTTCGCGACTAGTCGCGAAAGAGGGAGAGGCATGTCAAGAGATTGCGGCGGTACTCGCGCGGAGACCCGCTCGAGTGCACTCTGGGGAACAGGCAACCGCGGCGGTGACTCGCGCTCGAACGCCCTGTGGGGCAAAGGCGGACGAGGATTCGTCGCGCTCCTGAGCATTCTGGTCGTGACGGCGATCCCGATCGCGGCCGGAGCAGCCGACGAGAACGCGACCCCGCAGCTCGAGCCGACGTACGTCGATCCCGTCCTGATAGCACGGGCCTACGCGACGCCGAACGCTCCCGTTCCGTTGATCATCGAGAGCTCGAACCAGGACGTCGACGCGCGGGAGGCATTCGCGTACGCCGACGGGGTCGACGGAAGTGCGGACACGGAGCACGTCAAGGACAGCTTCGCGTTCACCGACTCGGTCGCGGTCACGCTGGAGGCGAAGAAGGTCCTCGAGCTTGCGGACGAGTTCGACGGGCTCACGATCTCAAGCGACGCGAAGATCAAGCTTGACTCGAATCCGACCTCGAAGTACGTGTGGCCTACGGCTGAAAACATCCGGCCCTTTTACGCGCAGACCGACACATTGCGGTCGCAGATGCCGACGATCGCGATCGTCGACTCGGGCATCGACAAGAACCGCGCCGACTTCGACTTCGGTGCCCGCGTGCTCGCGGAGAGGGTGATTACGACGCTCGAGCCGAATTCGCCTGGCGACGGGCGGGGCCATGGAACGTTCGTGGCCGGCATAGCCGCGGGGAGCGCGGTCGACCAGGCCGGCGCGGCTCCGGCGGCGAAGCTCGTCTCCCTCGACGTCATGAACGACGCCGGCATGGCGCGCACAAGTGACGTGATCGCCGCCGCCGAATGGATCTATCTCAACCGCCAGGCCTACAACATCCGCGTGGCGAACTTCTCGCTCCACTCCACGACGCCGAGCAACTTCACGAAGGATCCGCTGGACAAGGCGGTCGAAAAGCTGTGGTTCTCCGGGGTGACGGTCGTCGTAGCCTCAGGGAACTACGGCATGGCGGACGGGCCGAGCGGAGTTCCATTCGCGCCCGGAAACGATCCATTCGTGATCACGGTCGGCGCCGTCGATCTCGAGAACTCGCCGAGCGTCGCGAGGCACGACGTCGCGTCGTGGTCGGCGTTCGGCTACACGAAGGATGGCTTCTGGAAGCCGGAGATCGCCGCGGCCGGCCGCTACATGATCGGCCCAGTACCCATGAACGCGACGCTCGCGCTCCAGAGGCCAGAGAATGTCGTGGCGCCCGGCTACATGCGTCTCTCCGGGACCTCGTTTGCGGCTCCTATCGTCGCGGGATCCGCAGCGCAGATCCTGGCTCGGCATCCGGCATTCACGCCGGACGAGGTCAAGGGCGCTCTGATGAAGAGGGCGCGATACGTCCCGGAGGCTCCACCGGGCTCGGCCGGCGTCGGCGAGGTCAACGCGCAGCGCGCGAGCGAGGTGAACAGCCCGCCGAATCCGAACCTCGCCCTCAACCAGTTCGTCGTCGCGGATCCGACAGGCGGTAGCACGCCCATCTTCGATGCCGTCAGCTGGACAGACGCGGCCAGGAGCAATTCGGCCTGGGACGCAGTCTCTTGGAGCGATGTCTCCTGGACGGACGTGTCCTGGACCGATGTGTCTTGGACGGCCGTCTCTTGGAGCGACGTCTCATGGACGGACGTCACGTGGAGCGACGTCCTCGCGGCCGCGGACGTAACGTGGGAGGACGCTGCCGGAGGCGACACCACGCCACCCGACGGTGACTACGAGCTGACAGAGGAGCAGTTGGCCGAAGCAGCGGCCGACCCGGACCTCGGTCCGAGCTTGGAGCCTCCACCGTCTCCGTGACTGAATGTCAGGGCGGGCCCGGTCTCTGGTCTGGGCCCGTCCTCACTCGTTCAGGGGATGCCGTGGCTTCTTGCCGCCCTTACCTTGAGAGAGCGAACGACCTTCCTCTGCGGCACGTGAAGGGAAACGAGGCGAAGTGACATGCGGCACCTGCGAGCGATGGTGAGTCGGCGATGAGTGCGGTACCCAGCCAGCTCGCGTTCGAAGAGGACCCGGGCTCGGGGCGAGGCAGGCTCTCCCGGACCGCGACGCTCTATCTCGTTGCGATAGCAGGGGTCGCGGCGCTCATCGCCCTTCCGTTCGTTCCTCGCCTGCAGACCGAGCACCGCAGCCCCAGCGTCTGGGCCGCCTTCGGCCTCCTGGCTGCCGGCGCCGCGCTGGCTCAGATGCTGCTCGTGAAGACGCCTCGCAACCAGTCGTACCACGCGACGAACGTCTTCCTCGTCCCCGCGGTCCTCCTCCTGCCGCCCGAGCTCGTCGTGCTCGTCGCGGTCGTCCAGCACATCCCAGCCTGGCTGAAGACCCGACCCGCGTGGTACGTCGAGTTCTTCAACATCTGCGACTACGTGATCGCGACGCTGGCCGCGTGGGGGACGGCACATGTGATCCTGGACAGCGGAGGGCTCGTCACGAACAGCGAGCTGCGCTTCGCCCTCGCCGGCGCGGCGTGCTCCGTCGTGCTGGTCGGCCTGAACCACGCGCTCCTGGCACCGATGCTCAGCCTCGCGCGCGGTCATTCGATCCGCGAATCGGGCATCTTCTCGTTCCACGGGCTCTCGACCGAGGTCGTTCTCGCAGGGCTCGGCGTCGTGCTGGCCGCGGTCTGGAAGATGGACCCCTGGCTGATCCCGTTCGCGGTCGCTCCCGTCCTTCTCATCCACCGCTCGCTGTCCGTGCCGCAGCTCGAGGCCGAGGCCCGCGTCGACCCGAAGACCGGGCTCTACAACGCGCGCCACTTCGGAGTCGCCCTGAACGAGGAGATCGTGCGCGCCGCCCGCTTCGACCGGCCGCTCTCGCTGATCATGGCCGACCTCGATCTCCTCCGAGACATCAACAACACGTACGGCCACCTGGCCGGCGACGCCGTTCTGAAGGGCATCGCCGACGTCTTTCGGACGCACCTGCGGCACTACGACGTGCCGGCGCGCTTCGGAGGCGAGGAGTTCAGCATCCTCCTGCCGGAGACGAGCGCGGAAGAGGCTTTCGAGATCGCCGAGCGCATCAGGCACACCGTGTCCGAGCGCGCCTTTGACGTCGAGACGTCGAGCCAGCCGATCAGGGCGACCGTCTCGATCGGCATCGCGACGTTCCCGCGCGACGGCCACGACGCGAACGAGCTCATTCATCAGGCCGACCTCGCCGTTTACCGCGCCAAGCTCCAGGGGCGGAACCGCGTGCTCGACGCGAGCTCCGAGCCGCTGGCCGTCCCGCCCGACCGGAAGGCGCGCCTCGTCTCCGTCCCTGACGCCGGCGATCACCTCTCGCCGCTTCCTCCGGCAGTCGAGGTGATCCCGCCCGAGGAACGGCGCCATCCGCGCACGCATGCGGCCCACGGCCCCCGCTTCCTCTCGCTCTCGCGGCGGCTCGCGACACTCGTCGGGGTCGTGAGCGCGGTCGGAATCGGCGCGGGCGTGCTGGGCATCGTGTACGGCTCGAGCCACGACATCTTCGCGCTGATCGCCCTCGTCGTGCTCGTCGGCCTCGGCCAGGCGCTCGCGATCGAGGTCGACGACGGCGGCTCGATTTCCGTCAGCGCCGTCGGCTCGCTCGCCGGGGCGGCGCTCTTCGGTCCCAAAGCGGCCCTTGCATTGGCCGCCACGACCGCCATCGTCGAGTGGAGCGCCCGCCGCTCGGAGATTCACCGAGTGCTCTTCAACATCGGCGCCCTCTCACTCTCCTCGCTGGCGGCGGCGGCGGTCTTCACGTCCGGCTTCAGCGGAACGGCGGGCGAGTTCTTCACGGCAGCCGCAGGCCTCGGCGCCGGTGTCGCCTACTTCGCGGTCAACACCGGCCTGCTCAGCGTCGCGATCGCGATGGAGGGTCACGAGCGCGTCTGGCGCGTCTGGCAGGAGCGCTTCGCCTGGCTGACTCCTCACTGGATCGTCTACGGCTTCGTCGGCGGCGTGATGGCCATCGCCTATCACGCAGCCGGGCTCTACGCGCTCGCCGTGTTCGCAGTCCCGCTGCTGCTGATGCGCAAGACGCAGGAGGCGTACCTGCGACACACACAGCGCAGCGCCCAGAAGCTCCGCGCGGCCGCCGAGACGATCCAGAACCAGAACGTCTCGCTCGAGCGGGCGAATCGGCTCCTCAGAGAGCGCTCGACGGCGGCGATGGAGAGCCTCTCGGCCACGGTCGACGCCCGCGATGCCTACACGGCCGGCCACTCCCGGCGCGTCCAGCAGCTTGCGCTTGCGATCGGCCGCGAGCTCGGCCTCTCGCGAACGGAGCTCGACTTGCTCGGGCACGCAGCCCTCTTCCACGACATCGGCAAGCTCGCCGTCCCCGACGCGATTCTCCTCAAGCCCGCCGTGCTCACGGACGAGGAGTGGTCGCTCATGCAGCGTCATTCCGACGAGGGGGCGCGGATCATCGACCGCCTCGGATTTCTCAACGACGCCGTGCCGGCGATCCGGCACCATCACGAGCGCTTCGACGGCACGGGATACCCCGAAGGCCTCAAGGGCGAGGAGATTCCTCTTGGCGCGCGGATCATCCACGTCGCCGACGCGCTCGACTCGATGCTCACGACGCGGATCTACCGCGCCGCCCGTCCGGCGCTGGAGGCGATGGAAGAGCTGAAGCGGGCGGCGGGGACGCAGTTCTGCCCACGTTGCGTCGGAGCGCTCGAGCGCGTGCTGCCGCCCTACATCATCCAGGACGCGGTCGCCCGGGACACTGTGCTCGCGGCCTCCTAGTCTCCGACTCCAGCTTTCTAGTCCATCTTTGCAGGTTCTCTATCCTGCTCTATTCTTATTGCCATGGCCCGTCGCCCCGTCTCGAGGGCTTTGTCGCGAATCGACCCGGAGGCGCTTGCCGAGTTCCAGGCCGGGATCCGCAAGCGCTACTCGAACGAAGAGATCCTGCGGCAGCTTGGCGATTCGGCGCAACGGCTGGGCCGCTCGCCGACGATGCGCGAGTTCGAGCAAGACCCCGAGACGAGCGTTCACCCGCAGACCGTCATCCAGCACTTCGGAAGCTGGAACGACGCGAAGCGGAAGGCCGGTCTCGTCCCGCGGCGCTTTGCCCGGCCGGAAGAGCTCATCCGTTTGCTGCGCGAGCTGGGGGAGAGGCTCGGGCGGCCGCCGACGGCGAGGGACCTCGACGAGCACCGGGAGACGATGCCGTCCAAGTCGCTCTACTGGCACACCTTCGGCTCACTGAAGAATGCGCTCCGCGAGGCCGGCTTCGACGTGCCGGTCGGAGAGGAACGCCTCGACCGCGCGATCGACCAGGGGGCTGCGCTGGCGCGGAGGCTCGGACGACTCCCGAAGTTTGCCGACTGGGCGGAGGCTCGGCGGGCCGATCGGGAGCTGCTCAGCGAGTGGCAGGTGTACCGGATGGTCGAGCCCCAGCGCGGGGCCAGCCGGGGAGCAGGCGCGTGGGCGACATTCCAGTTCCTCGTCCACGAGCGGCTGCGCGAGGAGGGGGTGGAGGTGTCGCCCGAGGGGCGGCTCAGCAGGCGGCGGCGATCAGTGCCAGGCGCCGGAGGCAGACCGCGGCCTCGTTCGGCGCGCGGACGGCAGGGAGCGGCGTCTCCTCGAAAGCGTGGTCGGGCGTAAAGCGCTCGAAAGCGGCCTGGCGTCCGTCGAGCAGCGAGAGAAGAATCCCCTCCGGCAGCTCCCGCTTGCGCAGTCGCAGACCGAGGTAGCGCTGGACCACTTCGAGGGCGTCCTTCGTCGACGCGAAGAACGCCTCCCGCCGGCCCTCGCCCAGCCACAGCGGGCGGCCGACGCCCCGTGCGACGAAGACTGCGCCCGGCCGGCGCTCGTCGAGCCACGCGGTCGCCATCGAGCCGCAAAGCTCCTCGAGCGCACCTGCGTCGGGGCCCTGGGCGGCGGCGAGAGCGAAGATCGCCTCCGAATCGACGGTCATTTCCGGCTTGTGGCGCTCGAATCCGCGCTGCGCGAACACGTCCTCGTCGTTGAGGATGATCCCGTTGTGCACGCCGATCACCGGGCCGTGCCGCACGGGGTGGTTGTTGGCGGCGATCCGGGGATGCCCCTTGGTGTAGTCGCGAACGTGGATGAGTGCCTGCGTCGCCTCGTCGGGGACGGTAATGCGCTCGAGGAGCGCGCTTGCCCCGGAGCGCTGCTTGTGGACCGAGACCGCGGCGTCCTGGGCGCGATAGGCGTACCCCACCGCGTCCGCGCCTCGCTCGGCGATCCCGGCGAGCAGAGCCTGAGCCGCGAGCGTTCGGTCGATCCGGCTCGCGGGGTGCAGACTGTATCCGGCGATTCCACACATGGCGTCGATGCTAGATGCCTCTCTGGACGACCCCGACCTTCGCGTCTGTTAGGCCCCTGTCCTTCTTTCGACGTTCAACGGGCGTCGGAGTTAGGGCGAACCTCCCTCGATCGAGGGTGCTCGCCTAAGCCGAGCCTGCCACAGACCCGATACCTCGCTCGATGGCCCGGCCGCTTCCTCAGCAACCCCCAGAGCCCGAGACCGCGCCGGAGACGAAGCTCGAGGTCGTCCCGGATCCTGCAGGGCTCGATGAGCCCGTCGAGGTCGAGGAGAAGGAATCCAGGGACGCCGTCGCGGCCATCACGCAGGATCCCCTCAAGCTCTACGTCCGCCAGATCGGCGACGGCCGGCTCCTGACCCCGCAGGAGGAGCGCGAGCTGGCCCGGCTCAAGGACGAGGGTGACGAGGCTGCGAAACGGCGCCTGATCGAGTGCAATCTTCGGCTCGTGATGTCGATCACGCGGAACTACACGAAGGCCGGGGTCCCGCTGCTCGACCTGATCCAGGAGGGAAACCTGGGGCTGATCCGGGCCGTCGAGAAGTTCGACTACAAGCTCGGCTTCAAGCTTTCGACCTACGCCACCTGGTGGATCCGCCAGGCTGTCACGCGCGCGCTCGCCGACCAGGGCCGGACGATCCGGCTGCCGGTGCACGTCGCCGAGCAGGCGCGGAAGGTGCTCCGCGCCCGCCGCGTGCTCGCGCAGAAGCTGAACCGCGACCCGATCGTTCCGGAGATCGCCGAGGAGAGCGGATTCACGCCCGAGCGCGTGCAGGAGCTGCTCGACCTCGTCGAGAACCCGATCAGCCTCGAGACGCCCGTCGGCGACGGCGAGAGCATCTACGGAGACCTGATCGAAGACACGAAGTCGGATCAACCCGACACCGCGACGGCGAAGGTGCTCCGCTCCCGCGAGCTCGCCGGCGCGCTGCGAGGGCTGAATCCACGCATGCGCCGGGTGCTGGCGCTGCGCTTCGGGCTCGACGGCGAGACGCCGCAGACGCTCGAGCAGGTCGGAATCGGCCTCGGCATCACGCGCGAGCGGGTGCGCCAGCTCGAGTCCCGCGCACTCCGGGAGCTACGGCAGAGGGCGCCCGGCCTCCATCTCTACCTCGAGACCGAATAACCGGGATCCCGGCCGAGCTATCTGCGGCCTACCACGAGATTGACCTTGCCGCGATTCCGGAGGACCTTGCCCGGCTTCGGGCTCTGGGCGATCACGCGGCCGACCCGCCGCGAGCGAGCTCTCCGGACACGGCCGACCGTGCAATGCGCCGCACGGATCCGCGAGCGGGCTCTTCCGAGCTTCATGCCGATGACCCGCGGTACGCGGCAGCGAGGTGCCCGGGGTGGCGGCGGAGGAGGTGGAGGAGGTGGAGGTAGCGGTGGAGGTGGAGGAGGTGGAGGTAGCGGAGGAGGTGGAGGTGGAGGCGGAGGCCCAACGGGACAGCTCGGGAACTTGAACGAGCCGATTCTCGTGTGCCAGGTGCGTTGACTCGTGGTCGGGTAGTACTCGTTCGTGTACCAGAACGTGCAATCGTCGACGGGTCGACCGTCAGCGCGGTGTGGTCGCCCCACCGGCCCGATGGGTCGGTCTGCGAGCCGGCTCCGGCGAAGAGCGTCGCCTCGCCTTGCGACAGCTCCCCGGGGGGATCGCTGACCAGGCGGCCCGCATACTCGATCGCCGGATACTCCGTGGCGCTCGAGGTCGAGAAGCCGACTGCGATGTTTCCGTCATGGTCCATGGCGGCGCTTCCCATCCAGCGAGACGTCGTGTCGGGCGAGTACGTGCCTTGTTGCGCGATGCTCCAGTTGCCGGTCGTCGTCTTCGAGAGCTGGTACCAGCGCACGCCGGCGACACCGGAGCCGGCATCGACTGTGTGGTTGACGACCATCGCCTGCTCGCCGCCGAAATTCCGGTAGGCGAGCCGGTACATCAGACGGTCGCTCAGCGCCTCCAGAAGCACGGCCGTCCCCGGCTGCGGGATGCAAGCCTGCAGATGAATGCCAGGGCAGAGCTCGGTGAACGCCGCCGTCGCGAGGTTCCCCTCGTGGGCGATCGTCAGGTAGGGCACGCTCCAATCCACGGTCGCGTTCCAGATCTCGAGCTGCTCTTGAGGCGTCGTGTCGTAGGCGACCATTGGTGCCGGAGCGCCGGCCGGCGGCGCGTTCGAGCCGTCGGGGTCGGCCGGGAGGATGCTCCCGAGGTCGGCGCTCATCGGGTAGTCGAGTACACGAGCCGTTTGGCACGTCAGCATCTGGTCGCGCTCGAGTGCCCACCCCTCAGGGCCGACGTACGACGGGGGAACGAACTGGTTGGCGGTCATGAAGTAGGCGTTCTGGCTCGGCCAGACGTCGAACTTGGGGTAGTCGTTGAGTGGGATCGGGCTTTCGAACTCGTAGGCGCACCAGGAGCCGGTCGGGTCGCCCGTCGTCGAGACGGCGACGCATTCGTAGGAGGGGGGATCTGGGTAATTGGGGACCGCGAACTGGGACACGAGCCAGCGATCGGCGAACTGGTCGTAGAGCACGGTCGGATCGCCGTAGCTTCTCGCGCCGCAGACCGGCTGGCCCTCGAAGAGGGTGTGGATTCCGCGCGTCGGGCTGAGAATCGCTCCGCTCTTGTCCCAGATCTCGATAGCGGTGTTCACGACCTGCACGTAGTGATTCGGGCTCACGTCGCCGTTCGGGTCTGGCGGGAGACACCCCGTGCAGGGGTTGCCCTCGCCGACATTTATCCCCTCGAAGGTGAGGAGGGGGCTCGGCATCTGGCCGGGGCCGGCACTCGTCTGGACCCCTGGGTCGCCCCGGAAGCGGCTCTGGCTCCCGAGTGGGGCCGTGTTTGTCGGCAGCTTCCCGATGAAGATCGGGCCCGCTCCCAGGGTCCCCGAGGCGTCCGTCGGGCTCATGGCGCGCAGGGCGACGTGATCACCGGGTGCGCGAAGCCGACGCGTCCGAGCCGGAGCGCCTCCGTCCTACGGCCGCTTGACGGCAGGGCCGGCGGAGCCGGCCGTGAGAGCGGCTGCGACGACGAGGAAAGCCGAGATTGCCGGCACGAGCACACCTGCGATCGTGCCGCTTCCAGTCGGCCGGCAGGACGGGTGCGCAGAATTCACTCGAGCTCCCGGTCTTACACGCTCCGGTGGCTGTTTTCAAGGCGCCACGGCGCGCGCGGCGCGCCGGACTTTCCTCAACGAGCCACCGACTCCATCTCGCGGAGCTTGGACAGCCTCCGTAGGGCGTGCACCTCGATCTGGCGGACGCGCTCGCGGGTCAGGCCGAGCGTCCGGCCGATCTCCTCGAGCGTCTTCGGCTCCGAGTTGGCGATCCCGTAGCGCAGGGTGATGACCTGCCGTTCGCGCTCCGAGAGCGCGGCGAGACCCCGGATCAGCGCCTGGCTGCGCAGGGTGATCTCGACCTGATCCTCAGGCGAGGGCCCCTCGCCGGCGACGAAGTCTCCGAAGACCGCGTCCTCCTGCTCGCCGACCGGCTGGTCGAGGCTCGTCGACGCCCTGGCGGCTGCCCGCACCTCGCGGGCCTGCTCGAGCGGGAGGCTCGCCTCCTCGGCGATCTCGGCCAGCGTCGGCTCGCGCCCGAGCTGCGTCCAGAGCAGCCGCTCGGCCTTGTTCATCTTCTGGAGCCGCTCGACGATGTGCACCGGCATCCGGATCGTGCGCGCCTTGTCCGCGAGCGCGCGCGCGACCGCCTGTCGAATCCACCAGGTCGCGTACGTCGAGAACTTGTAGCCGCGGCGCCAGTCGAACTTCTCGACCGCTCTGATCAGCCCGAGCGTCCCCTCCTGGATCAGGTCGAGGAACGGGAGGCCCTGGTTGCGGTAGTTCTTCGCGATCGAGACGACGAGGCGCAGGTTCGACTGGATCATCCGCTGCTTCGCCTCGGGCTCGCCGCGCTCGATCCGCTTCGAGAGCTCGACCTCTTGCGCGGCGGTCAGCAACGCGTGCCGGCCGGCCTCGCGCAGGAAGAGCTGCAGCGCGTCCGTGGTCGTCTCGTAGACGACCGGCTGGGGCGGAGGCTGCTCGCGTCCGTCCTCGACGATCTCGATTCCGCGCTGCTCGAGCTCACGTTGGAGAGCCTCGGCCTCGAGCGTGTCCAGGTCGTGGGCCTCCCCTCCGCGCGAAGGACGTGCTCGAGCTCGACGGTCATTCCTGTGTTTCTCTGCTTACCTGGGCAGGGGTCAGGTGAAACACCATAGCTTGCGGCAGGGCTTCGTTTCCAGCCCTCCCCGCGAATGCACGATAACGCGTGTTATGTCAAGTTCGAGCAAATGGCCTGAAACCGGCCCTCTCCTCCCCAGGGTTCTCCACAGGGCGCAGCCCCGGCGTGTGGAAGATGTTGAAAAATGAACTTTTTGCAATTTGCGGAGACTCCGTTTGAACAGGGCTTGAAAGGACCGTGCGCTGCCCCTAGTCTCCTCCTTGCGCCGAGCACGGAGCGCGAGTAGGTTGAAGCCCGGCCGGGCGACCGTAGGCGGAAGCCGAAAGTTGGTCGGCAGGGTGGACGAAAGCGAAACCGGCTCGGCGAGTCTTTGCCCGCAAGTGCTCTGCACTTGCGGGCAATTTTTTGTTCCAGCGTCGCTCCGCTCGCGAGAAGTTAGGTTTCTCGGGTGCACCTTCGGCCGCCGAGCATCGACAAGGGCGTGATCGCCTTTCTCTGGGCCTTCGGGCTCGGTCTCTACCTCTGGCTCGGCATGATGGCCGTCGGAGTCGGGAAGGGTGAGGCGTTCGTCCTCTCCGCAGTGGGCGCGGGCGCGATCTTCCTCTACGTGCGGATCTACGGCGAGGAGCGGCCCGGCTAAACGGCGTGTGTCCGGCCCTGGTTCCCGACCAGGCCGGCGAGCAGAAGGCGCGCGAGCTCGTCGCCGATCGCCTGGCGCAGCCGAACGACGGCCGTCGGGCGGCCGTGCTCGACCCCGTTCAGGCGGATGACGTGCTCGAGGATGAGTGCGAGCCCGCGGCTCGTCTCGTGCGTGGCGGCGTCCATCTCCTCCGATATCGGCGCCCTTGCTGGGCGCAGCGATCCCTCCGCGGAGTGAGCACCTCCGCCTCGAGCCCTAGTCAACTTGTTCGAAGCTGCTTATTCCTTCTGTGCGGCTTCGGGCTGTCGCGTCGTCGAAGGAGCGTCGCCGTCATCGACGTGCACCCTCCGCTCGTCGTCCGCCGGCGCGGTCGCAGGCGGCTGCTCGGTGCGAGCCGGGACCCCCCGGGCCTCGCGCGAGCGGGGTCCCGTCGTGTCGAACGTGAGCCCGAAGACGAGCCCGATCCCGAAAGCCAGCGCGGGAGCCGACAGCAGCATGTCGTTGACGAACCCCTTCACTCCGATGTCGTCCGACCAATTGCGCGCGTGCTCTCCGATCCAGGCCGTACCGGACTCTCCCGCCACGAGCACCCACCCACCGACGATCAGCGCAGGGAGGAAACCGAGCAGGAAGACGTTGATCGAGAGCCGGGGCCACCCCCACTTCGTCCAGCCGCCGAGCAGCTGTGACAGAGCCATCACGAGGCCGGCCGCGGCCCAGAGCCCGACCTTGGCCCAGTACTGGCCGGCTGTGAGATCGCCGTCCTCACCGAGATTGCCGATGGTCGAGCTCAGCCAGAGCAGGAATCCGGCAACGACGACGCCGACGAGCGTTACGGCGCCTCTGGTTAGGCCGTACATGTGCACCACCTCCACCCCGGTCCTGCCCCCCGGACTGACTTTTCAGTCCAGCGAAAGCCTCCGCGCGTCGAAGCGCCCGGAGTCGAGCTCGTACCTGAACTCGTCGACCATCAGCTCGGCATCCGCCGGGAAGACGTGCGGGACGACCCCGATCTGCCGGTCGTTGTGGAACGGCAGATCGACGTGCTCGGGCGAGACGAGATTGACCGAGACCCGGTCGCACACGGGACAGCGGACGGCGATCCCGAGCGACCCTTCGCCCGGCGCGAGCAGGAAGAAGGACGACGGGAAGACTGGGCGCGGCCGGTCTTCCGGATAGCAGTAGAAGCTCCAGGGCCAGTCTCCGGAGAGGATCTTGTGCACCGCGAAGTCCGAGAGCTCGGTGGCGGCATCCTCGAAGCGCGCCGTCATCAGGTTCAGGAAGCGCTCCTCGGCGAGCCCCAGGGGCGCCCAGTCGAGCTCGGCGTCCGAGACGAGCCCCTCGTGCTCATCCCCACAGCCGCAGTCGAACGTGACCTGGTAGACGGCCGGATGGGCGCTGCCGGGAAGCCGGTCGAGCAGGCGAAACGCCGACAGCCGCACCTTGGCCTCGCCGCGGGCCGGACAGGCGAACACGTACCGCGTTGTGAGCGCGTCGTACATGACTGTGACGTTCTAATCGGCGCGCCGGACGAGCTCCTTGAAACCCGCCAAGACTCAGCCCGTGAATCCGGTGCCAGACTTCAGTCTGGCTCCGGCGCGCCTAGTACTGAATCAACGAGAAAACGTCGTAGTCGGCGATCTTCTCGCGCCCGTTCAAGAAGTCGAGCTCGATGATGAAGTTGATGCCGACGACCTCCCCGCCGAGCTGTTCTACGAGCTCGGCCATCGCCTTCGCGGTCCCGCCCGTTGCCAGGACGTCGTCGTGGATCAGAACCCGCGTCTCACCCTTGAAGGCGTCCGCCTGCAGCTCCAGCGCGTTCATCCCGTACTCGAGCGCATACTCGGCGCTGATCGTCTCCAGCGGCAGCTTGCCGGGACGCCGGGCCGGGACGAAGCCGCAGTCGAGGGCGTACGCCAGTGCCGCGCCGATGATGAAGCCGCGAGCCTCGCCCCCGACGACGATCTCGGGCTTGCGCGGCTCGGCCCACTCGGCGAGGAGCTTGATCGTCTCGCGGAGAGCTTCCCGATCGGCGAGCAGGGGCATCGTGTCCTTGAAGACGACGCCCTCCTGCGGCCAGTCCGGTACGTCGCGGATCTTGCTCTTGAGCGCTTCGGCGCCCCTGATCGCCATCACGCGGAAGCGAGCCGTCGGAGAGCCCGCCAGAAGAGCAGTTGCGAGAGCTCCTGGGAAAGCTCCGCGAGGGTGCGAAGGTCCTCGAGCGCCGCCTGGCGGCGCTCCGCGCTCCGCGAGGTCAGCGTCGGCCCGAGGAGCTGGTCGAGAAGGGCGGCCTGGCGGTCGGCCGCCGTTCGAAAAGCGCGCAGGTTCCGCGCGCCGATGCCGAAGCGGGAGAGCTGGCCGCAGATGGCGGCGATCTCGGCGTCGTCGGCCGGATACCGCTTCTCTCCCCCACCTCCGCGCCGTTCGAGCAGGCCGTACTCCTCGAGCTCTCTGACGAGCTGAGGCGGCGCCCCGGAGCGCTCGAGCAGCTCCTCGGCCTCGAGCTCCTCCTCTGGGCCGGCAAGCCCCGCAGCACGGCGCTTCCGGCGATCCTTCCCCGCAGCAGGTGAGGCGAGCTCCTGCCGGATCACGCGCAAGGGAAGGAACTGGTCCCGTTGCAGCCGCAGGATCGTGCGCAGCCGGTCGACCGTCTCTTCGTCGAAGAGCCGGTAGCCGCCCTGCGTGCGCTTGGGCGTGACAAGCCCCTGGTCCTCGAGGTAGCGGATCTTCGAGATCGAGACGTCCGGGAACTCGTCCCGAAGCCGACGGCAAACAGCTCCGATGTGGAGAAGTCCGTCGCGGCTCGAAGCGTGGGCCGTGCTCGTCACGAGAAGAAGGTCAGCTTGTACTTGCCGATCTGGAGCTCGTCTCCGTCGTCGAGCGCTGCGGACTCGATGCGGCGCCGATTGAGGAACGTGCCGTTGAGGCTGCCCTGGTCCTCGATGAAGAACTGTCCGTCACGGCGCACGACGCGGGCATGGCGGCGCGAGACGGTGACGTCGTCGAGGAACACTTCGCAGTCGGGCGAGCGCCCGACCGTGGTCGCCTCGCCCTCGAGCAGGAAATGCTCACCTGCCCGTCCTCCGCCGGAGCGGACGACGAGCGCCGGCCCTTCGGTCCTGATCTCGTCGAGCACAGCGCCGCCGTCCTCGTCGCCGTCGTCTGGCGTATAGCTCATGGTGGTGTCCGAGCCCGACTCCTCGCGGACGAGCAGCGCGCCGCATCTCGCGCAGTAGTTCGCAGCTTCCGGGTTCTGGAAGCCGCACTCCGGGCAATACACATGGCTCATTCGTTAGCCGTCGGAGAGGCCTTCCCGGCGAGGATCCGCGCCAGGTTCTCGACATCGACCTGCTCGAGCACGCTCTTCCCCTCCGACTTCTGAAGCCGCGCTACGAGCTCGGCCCGGAGGATGTCGATCTTGCCGTGGAGCAGGCGGCGCCGGTACGAGATCTCCTGCTCTTCCTCGGTCAGATCGTCGATGAGCTTCTTCAGCTCGTCGTCGGAGAGGGAACCAAGATCGGGGAACTGTTCCACGTCAGCCTTTCGTATCGGGTTCGTCGGGCGCTGGCAAGTAAAGCAGTAGCACCACCAAGGTTCAACCTCAGCTTGAGATCTCGCCCTCCTCCTCGAGCACGTCCTCGACCAGCGAGCGCAGCTCGCGCTCGAGCTCGTTCGAGGCCTCCTCGTCGCGGCCCTCGGCGTAGATGTGCATCAGCGGCTCGTCCGGGTCGGGCAGCACCTGGGCCCAGCCACGGCGGTCCTTGACCTTGATCCCGTCCACGAGATCGAGATCGCGGCCCTTCAGGCGCTCGGTCAGCACCCGCATCACGACACCCTTCTGTGCCCACGGACACGGCAGCTGGCGGTGCACGAGCGTCGACACGGGGAGCTCGGCGACGAGGGTGGAGAGCGGCTGCTCGACGGGGGCCAGCAGCTCCAGGAGCTTGCAGAGGCTCGCCATCGCGTCGTAGGCGGGCAGGAAGTCCGGGAAGACGTACCCGCCGCCGACCGCACCGGCGAAGATGACTCCGTCGTCCGCCGCCGCCTTCGTCAGCTCGCCGAGCGACGCGGGCGTGCGGATCACCTGGAGACGACTGCCCTTCGCCAGCTGGTCGACCTGGCTGGTGACGGTGACTGGAAAGGCGAGCTTTCCGCGGCGTCCGTTCGAGCTGATCAGGCGCAGGAAGAGGAGAAGTGTCTGCTCGACCGGTACTTCGTGCCCGCTCTCGTCGATCAGGTAGAGCCGCTCGGCGGCGCGGTCGAAGACGACTCCGAGCTCGGCGCCGACCGCACCGACGAGCTTCTTCGTCTGGCCGACCAGGCTGCGGAGCGTCGAGTGCTCGGGGACCTCGGCGGAGAACTCGTGGGCGGACACGGCCTCCACTCCGAGGGAGCCGAGCACCAGCGGAAGGACGAGCGAAGCGGCGGAGAAGCCGTAGTCGACGACAATCCGGAACCCGTGGGAGCGGATGGGCTCGATGTCGAGAGTGGCCAGCAGCTCCATGGCGTAGCTCTCGCGGGCGCGCACCGGATAGTCGACGTCGCCGACCGTCGCGCCGGCCGAGCGGCGCGCCTCGCCTCGCACGAAGTGCTGCTCGACTTTCTTCTGGAGCGAGGCCGTGAGCTGGATGCCCGGCTGCTCGAAGAACCGGATCTGAACGACCTCGGGGTCGGCCGCGCTGAAGCCGACGTGGAACCCGGCCACGTGGTCGTGCGTCTTCAGCAGGTGCCGGCCGACCGCGCTCGGGAGGACGCGCAGGTCGGCGACGTCGACGCCCGTCGAGTTGAGCCCGGCGATCATCGCGCGCTCGACCATCCGGCACGAGCGAAGCGCCTCCCGGCTGGCGACGACACTCGCTCCACGCGGGAGCGCGGTGCCGAAGGCGACGGCGAGGCGCGTCACGACCTCCGGCGTCAGGTCGACGTTGACGAGCCCCGCGACCCCGTCCTTGCCGAAGAGGCGCGAAGACGCGCGCGACTCCCAGATCAGGCTCTCGTAGATCTGCGCGCCGCTCTCGACCTCCTTGTTCGGGTACACGCGCACGCCGGGCATGAGGACGCTCTCCTCCCCCACCTTGACCTCGTCGCCGAGCGCCACGCCCTCGTGGAGGCGCGCGTGGGCGCGGATGTCGCACGAGCGTCCGACGATGGCCCCCTCGACGAGCGCGCCCCGGCCGATGTGCGACGACGCCTCGATCACCGAGCGCACCGTGCGCGCCCGCTCGCGCAGCGTGACGCTGGCCGAAAGCACCGAGTACGGCCCGACATGGGCGTCGCCGGCGATCCGGCAGTAGTTCGAGATCAGCGCCGGGCCTTCGACTTCGTCGAGATCGTCGAGCTCGACCCCTTCCCCCAGCCAGATGTTCCCCCGAAGGCGGATGCCCGGGATCGTTAGCCGCACTCTCTCGTCGAGAGCGTCGAAGTTCGCCTGCCGGTACTGCTCGAGGTTTCCGACGTCCTGCCAGTAGCCCTCCATCGGGAAGCCGTACAGCGGCCGGCCCATCTCGAGCAGCAGCGGGAAGAGCTCCTTCGAGAAGTCGAACGGACGATCGGTCGGCACGTGCTCGAGCACTTCGGGCTCCAGCACGTAGACGCCGGTGTTGATCGTGTCCGAGAACACCTGGCCCCACGAGGGCTTTTCGAGGAACCGTTCGATCCGGCCCTCGTCGTCCGTGACGACGATTCCGAACTCGAGCGGGTTCGGCACCGACTTGAGCCCGATCGTGACGGCCGCCCGGCGCTCGCGGTGGAAGGCGACGAGCTTCGAGAGGTCGAAGTCGCAGAGCGCGTCGCCGGAGATGATGAGGAACGTCTCGTCGAGCTTGTCGGAGGCGAGGCGCACCGAGCCCGCCGTTCCGAGCGGCGACTCCTCGACCGAGTACTCGATCGCCACGCCGAGGTTCTCGCCCACGCCGAAGTAGCTGCGAATCGCCTGCGGGAGGAATGCGACCGTGACGATGATGTCCTCGAAGCCGTGCTCGCGCAGGAGCTCGATGATGTGCTCCATGCACGGCTTGCCGACGATCGGCACCATCGGCTTCGGCTGATTCGAGGTCAGGGGCCGCAGGCGCGTTCCCTCGCCGCCGGCCATGACGACGGCTTTCATCGGCGCACCATCTTCCGAGCGGACGCGATGTAGAGCGCCCCGGCGGCGAGTGCGAGACCGAGCCCGGCCCAGAAGATCCAGAGCGGCCAGTCCGTGCCCTCGTGCGTAACCATCAGGAAGCCGAGCGCCGCGTAGAGCAGCCAGGTGGCGAGCTTGCCGAGGAAGTTGACCGAGAGCTCGTATCCGCGGGGCACGATCAGCTTGTACCCGCCGATGAGCAGAGCATCCCGTGCCAGGACGAGCACGAGCGCGATCCACGGGAGCCGGTGGTGGACGGCGACGAGGCCGACGACCGCTGCGTCGATCATCAGCCGGTCGGCCAGCGGGTCCAGGACCTTGCCGAAGCCGGACTCGACGCGCCAGCGGCGCGCGAGCCAGCCGTCCACCTGGTCACTCACTCCGGCAACGGCGAAGACGATCGCGGCGCTCCAGCTGTAACCCCCGTCGGCCGGGATCAGCAGGACGACGAAGACAGGGATCAGGGCGAGCCTGAGGACGGTCAGCGCGTTCGGCACGTGCGCGAGCGGAGCGGGGACCGCGGGGGCGGACATGGAGCAAGGATAGAGGCGCCCTCGCGCTCGTCGTCACGAATTTGGCCCACTTTCGTGACAGACAGGTATGAAACGCCTCGTTACGATCGCGTCGGGGAGGAGGCCAGGGGAACCGGTTTAATGAGCCCCGTGGCGAGGCGCCTCACGATCCCGGGCTTCGTCAACGCGCATAGCCACGCCTTCCAGCGCGCGCTCCGCGGCCGCACCGAAGGCGGCGACTTCTGGGCCTGGCGGGACGCGATGCTCGCCGAGGCGGAGGCCCAGACGCCGGAGAGGATCCGCACGGAGTACGAGCAGGTCTACGGTGAGATGCGCCGGGCGGGCTACACGGCCGTGGGCGAGTTCCACTACCTCGGCTTCGAAGAGGCCCTGGCCGCGTCCGAGGCGGCGGAGGCCGCGGGCATCGAGCTCGTCCTCCTCTACGTCGCCTACGCCCGCGGCGGCCTCGAACGGTTCCGCCAGGGCTCGCCCGGCGAGTATCTTGACCAGGTGGAAGCGCTTCGCGAGCGTGGGCTCAGGGTCGGCCTCGCCCCCCACTCCGTCCGTGCTTGCCCTCCGGACTGGCTGGAAGCGATCGGAGGCCACGCTGACAGGCAGTCCCTTCCGCTGCACGTGCACGCCGACGAGCAGCCCCGGGAGATCGAGGAGTGCGTCGCCGAGCACGGCGTGCGCCCGATCGAGCTCCTCGCCCGGACGGGCTGCCTGACCGCGCGCACGACCGTCGTCCACGCAACGCATGCCGACGACCACGAGCTCGATCTCGTCGCCGAAGCCGGCGCTCGCATCTGCGCCTGTCTCACGACGGAGGCGAACCTCGGCGACGGCTTTCTCCCGGTCGAGCGAGTCTGCGAGCGCGGAATCGGGATTTGCATCGGCTCCGACTCGAACGTCCGCGTCGATCCGCTCGAGGAGCTGCGCGAGCTGGAGGGAATTGCGCGCCGGCGCACGCTGCGCCGGAACGTGATCTCTCCGGACACCCTGCTCTGCTTCGGCGCCGACGAAGGCGCGGCCGCGCTCGGGCTCGAGGACTGGCCCCAGGCCGAGGTCGATCTCGAGCACCCGTCGCTTGCCGGCTTCGACGAGGCAGATGTTTTCGGCGCGCTCGTCTTCGGTTGCTCGGCCGACGTTTTCGTCTAGAGGATCCGCACCCCGAGCGCGCTCGCGGCGAGACCGACCGCAAAGCCGGCTGTTGTGTTCTCGTGGTCTCGAATCGGGTTGACCTCGACGAGCTCCAGGGAATCGAGCACACCGGCTTCTGCGACGAGCTCGAGCGCCAGGTGGGCCTCCCGGTACGAGAGCCCTCCGCGCACGGGATCGCCGACGCCGGGCGCGACCTCCGGGTCGACGACGTCGAGGTCGACCGATACGTGCACGAACGAGCCGCCCGCGATCCGGGCAAGAGCCTCGTCGATCACGGGCTCCACGCCGCGTCGGTCGAGGTCGCTGATCGTGTAGACGGCCAGGTCGAGATCGCGCACGAGCGCCTGCTCTCCGGGGTCGAGCGACCGGACCCCGACGAGGGCCAGGCGCCGGGGGTCGACGGCCGGCAGACGCAACCCGTCGCGCTGGAAGTCGCTGTTGCGGAGACCCATCACCGCCGCCAGCGGCATCCCGTGGACGTTGCCCGAAGGCGTCGTCTCAGGCGTGTTCAGATCACCGTGCGCGTCGAGCCAGAGAACGCCTCCGGGCCCGTCCGCCGCAAGGCCGCTGAGCGTGCCGATCGCCGATCGAGTGGTCGCCGCCGAGCACGAGCGGAACGAGCCCGTCGCGCCTGGCGCGCTCGACCTCGCCCGAGATCGCCTTGCACGTCTCGAGAATCTCGTTCAGGAACCGCGCTCGCTCCGGGCCTCCCGCCTGCGTCTCGGCGAGCGCGGATTTGACGTTGCCGCGATCCTCGACCTCGATTCCGGCCCGCATGAGCTGGTTGCTCAGCCCGGCATACCGGATTGCGGAGGGCCCCATGTCGACTCCTCGCTGGCCTGCGCCCAGGTCGAGGGCAGCGCCGATGATCGCCACGCGGGTCGCGCTCACGGCGACACACTACGACCGCGCACGAGCTCCATGTCGAACTGCGTATCGACGTCCCAGGATGCCGGCGTCGCGAAGCTCGCCGAGTTGCCGTATCTGCTGCATCGGGGTCGGGGTAGCTGTTCTGCAGTGGGCACTGGTCTCGCACCCGCGGTGAGCTGGGAAGCAGTCGGATACACAGAAACCCGCGCGCACTACCCCCGCACGCGCACTTTGAGATGGAGCGCGTTCAGTCGTACACTGACCTGAATCGCCTGTTAGGAGGCGGCCGACCGCCTACTACCGCGGTGCGGTCGCAGAAACGGAGGCAACGTTGAGCAGGACGAGACGCAGGAATTTCCTGTGGCGGCTCGCAGTCGCTGCCGCGACGGCTCTCGGGGCGGTGACGACGCTCGCCCCGTCCGCGGCCGCTACGGGTGGCCAGCCGGGGATGCAACTCCCCTTCCGTGGGTACGTGCAGGGCTTCGTCACCGCGCAGTTCGCGCCGGGCTTCCCGGTGGTTCGCAGCACGTTCGGCGGGCGCTGCTCGGTGCCGTCGGACTGGATCGCCGTCTGGAGCGGCACCGGGCAGTCGAATCACACCGGCCTGATCAATGCGTACGGAAGCGACTGCGACCGTGTCGATCTCGCGACCGGCGATGTCGTGTACAACGACGGCGTCATCACGGAGTACGGCGCGAACGGCGACTATCTCTACGGCACGTACACCAACGGCCACGGGACGCTCGGCGGAACGTTCACCGACGACTGGACGATCGTCGGCGGCACGGGTCGGTTCGAGGGTGCGACAGGGCAGGGCGTCGAGACGTTCGTGCTCCTGGTACCGCCGAGGTTCACGGGCGAGCCGCTGCCGTTCATCAACCCGTGGGACGGCTGGATCTCGTACGACGCCTCGCAGCGGGGATGAGTTGACGACGGCGGGCGAGACTCGATAAAGGACACGGCGCCGACCGCCGGACGGCATGGCGGTCGGCGCCATCTCGGCGCGCCGATGGGGTTGCTCGCGCGTTCCGCGCCCGTGACCGCTCCGAGCGCTCGCGCCGTGACGCTTGAACAACGCGCCGGGCAGCCTCCGACGTCCTCTCCTCCCTAGGCCCAAACGAGACGCTTGGGCAGCAATCGGGCAACGGCGACTGACGCCCACGACCCGCGCCGCCGACAGAAAAGGCCCTCTCAAGCAGGGCCTTTTCCCTATCGGGGCGCCGAGATTTGAACTCGGGACCTCTAGTCCCCCAGACTAGCGCGCTAACCAGGCTGCGCCACGCCCCGTAGGGCTTAGGTTAGCCGTTCTCGGGTCAAGCGTCTCGGAAGCGAACGTCCACTGAACGTCCCACCGCCCTCCAAAACCGGGGGTTGCAGGTTCGAGTCTTGCCGCCCCTGCTGGCTCCAGCAAAGGGAAGAGCCCCGCTTTCGGCGAGGCTCTCATTCGAACTTAGTCCCGAACTTTGGCCCGAAGCTACACGTCGACGAAGATCCTCTCTTATGCCCGGATTGCCTCGTCACGGAAGCTCACCCCGGCCAGGTCGATGTAGGTCTGGGTCGTGGAGTAGTCGGAATGCCCGGCCCGGGCCAAGAGCGCGTGGCGGGTGGGGTGCCCGCTGCCGCCGCGTTCGTGATCGAGGTATGCCGGCCGTCGTGGAAAGGCCGCATCGGCCTCTCGATCCCTGCCTTCGCAAGCGCGGCTCTGAGCGTGGCCGCGTAGCGCTTGTGATCGAGCGGGCCTCCCGTCAGCGGGTGGCAGAACACCCTCTCGTCGTCGCCGTCGAACATCGACCGCGCGCGGTGCTCGAAGAGCTCTTCGGCGAGGCTTGAGCCGAGCGCGATCGTCCGCTCCCCGCTTCCGACTTCGGCGTCTCGATCTGCCCGCGAACGAACGTCTCCCTGACTTGTAGGACCGCGCCGGCCGGGTCGGCGAGGCTAACATCCTTCCAGCGAAGGCCAAGACCTCGCCGCGGCGAAGCCCGCCTCCGACGACGGTGAGGAAGACGACGCGGGCCTGCGAGAGCCAGACCCGCTCGAACTCGTCCGTCTCTGCGGCGAGCAGTTCCGTAAAGGCGCGCGCGACCCTGCCGACTTCCTCGGGAGCGAGGATCGTCCATCGCTTCCTCGGCTCTCTCGGTCGATCGACGAGCCGGACCGGGTTCGCGGTGACGAGGCCCCGCTTCTCCGCCGCGCCGTAGATCGAGTGCAGGAGGTTCAGGTGGCGGTTGCACGACCTGGGTGCGTAGCCCTCGGCCCTTCGATGCGCGAGGTATCGCTCCAGGTGCCCCGCGTCGATTGCGCCGAGCCTCATCGTCCCGAAGGCCGGGATCAGGTGAAGCTCAATGATCGAGCGATAGCGGCTCGCCGTCGATCGCTTGAGCCCCTTTGCGTCGGGATAGGACGCAAGCGATTCTCGAATCTTCGCACCGTCCTACCGCGTGGCCATGGGGCTAACGCCGAACCGGCATTTGTGGCACCCTCACAAGCGGCCCCCGGTGTGACGGGTACCGTTAGGGGGAGAGCCGTGGGCCGAAGATGGTGAGGCTCACACGATACTCAATGCAAATGTTCCCACCAGGCGTCGAGGTTCGCCTGTATGGTCTCGAGCGCCTCTTCACGAAGCTCGCGCTCGTCGGCCACCTCGGGGATAGCCGATGGAGCCTGTTCACGGGCAGTGTTCGTCTTGTCAAAAGCGGCCGCGAGATCGTCGAGCGCCGAGAGGAGCTTCTGCTCATCCTCCATCGTGTAGTTCCGATTGGTTTCGCGCAGTCGCACAACCAAGGAGCCGTCCTCGACCAGGATAGGGTCTAGCGTGTCCGACCACGTCCCAAGCTCTAAATCGTGAAGCCAGGACTCGTCCGGCAGTTCACTTAATTCAAGGCGAATCGCGTAGCCGAATGTCCGCGGGACGCGTTCAACCCTCGCCTTTCTAATTTCGACCGGCAACTCGTCGCCTTCTGCCACCGGACTCTACAGCGCGTTGGAGTGTCCGTCCACGCCTACATCAAGCGGCACCTCTGGCAACCGCACCGCTCGTAGCGGCCCTTCCAGCGGCGGCCTGGTCCCGGGTCGGCGCTGGTCAGGCACCCCGGGTGGTCAGGCCGAGGGCGGGCATTTAGACAGGATGGAGCCGTAGCCCCGCGGGCGGCGGCGTCCGATTGTTGGCGGAGAGTGGTCGGCGCCTACGCATTTGTCGTGGGTTGCCGGGGTGAGCCCGGTAGAGCCACATACGGAGGTCGCCGACCATGTACGACTCTACGACGACGGTAACGGTCGGGCTGGACGTTCACGCGAGATCGGTGCGGCTGGCGGCGGTGCGCGCCGACGAGCTGCTCGAGGAGCGGACGCTGCCCTACGACGAGGAGGCGGTCGAGCGTATGCTGCGCCGCTGGCCGGCGGTGCGCTGCTGCTACGAGGCGGGCCCGACCGGCTTCGGGCTGCAGCGGTTCCTCGTCGAGCGCGGGATCGACTGCCAGGTGGTGGCGCCGGGCCTGGTGCCACAGCGGCCCGGTGATCGCATCAAGACCGACAGCCGCGACGCGCGCAAGCTCGCTCGTCTGCTCGCCGGCGGGCTGCTGCAAGCGATTCATGTTCCCTCGCGAGCTTGAGGCGGCTCGCGATCTCGTGCGCGCTCGCGAGGACGTGCGCCTTGATCGAATGCGCGACCGGCACCGGCTCTCGAAGTTCTGCCTCCGGCATGGGCGGACGCTGCCGACCAGCTCGTGGACCGTCACGCGCCGTAATTGGCTTTCGGAGCAGCGCTTCGAGTTCGCGGCGCAACAGATCACCTTTGACGCCTACCTGCACGCGGTCGATGTTGTCGACGCACGGATCGAGCAGCTGGAGCGGGCTATCCGCGAGACGGCCGAGCAGGAGCCATGGCTCGTGCTCGTGGCTCGCTTGCGTTGAGAGCCAAAACCAAGCTCGGCCGGCAGGTGCGTCCACGAGATCCCCGTGTGCAGTACGAACAAGATCCCCTGCAACGCCTCCCGGTCCGGCAGCCGCTTGCGGCCCGGATAGCGAAAGCGCCGCTCCTTCACAGGCAGCAGCGGCTCGAGCAGCTCCCGCAGCTCGTCCGAGACGATCCACGGCGCGACGGCCATCGACACCCCTCCCAGCTTGACGACGGATGCCGACGGCCTTCGTCGTGAGGGAGCAGGTCCCTTCATTACGAAAGGAGCTCTTTAGGCGGAACACGGTGACATCGCTGCGAAAGCCCGATGCTTGCAGAACGCTTGCAGCTGGAGATGGGTCGGGGCATGCTGGCGATCACGATCCCCATCGCACGACCCGCTCGACGCCAACGGTCCCTAGGAGCCGGTCGAACGCCTCGTCGAGCGCCGCGTGAGCGGGGACGCCCGGCTCTACGCGACGGACGCGGCACTCGAACGCATGGACGCGTTCGACGCACTCAACGTCCACTCAGCGTCCAAGCGCGCCTGAAATCACCCTTCGGAGCCAATCCGCATTAAAGGCTTCGAGGTCGCTCAATCCCTGAAACCAAGCCACTTCGGACCACTTCGGGACCGACGCCGCTACTTCGCTTAACCAGTCCCAGACTAGCGCGCTAACCAGGCTGCGCCACGCCCCCGTAAGGGCTAGATGTTAGCGCCCTTCGCCGAGGCGCTTGTAGAGCCGGTCGATCAGATCCGGCATCTGCTCGAGCCGCTCGGTGATGACCCGCAGGCGGTACTCGCGGAAGTGCTCGGGCTCGACGTCGAGCGCCGACGCGAGCTTGCGGACGATGTCGCTCGACGGCACCGGCCGGTTGCCGTGCACGAGGTGGTTGAGGTAGCCCGCCGAGAGCTTCGTCTGCGCCGCGAGCGAACGGTAAGTGACCCCGTTCTCGGTCATCAGGCGCTCGAGGGTCTCGCCGAACGGCTCCTCGCTGAACCGCCGTCGCCTCGCCATCAGCGCAAGCTTTGCAGTTCTCCGATCGGGACGCGCGACTCCTCGGCCGTCTTGCGGGAGCGGACGTCCACGGAATCGTCGTCGAGCGTCTTCTTGCCCACCGTGACACGCACCGGGATCCCGATCAGGTCGGCGTCCGCGAACTTCTCCCCCGCGCGCTGCGCACGGTCGTCGAGGAGGACGTCGTCGCCGGCCTCGTCGAGCCTCGCCGCCACCTCCTGGGCTCGCTCCTCGAGGCCGGGCAGGGCGATCACGTGCACGTCGTACGGGGCCACTGAGCGCGGCCACTTGATCCCCTGCTCGTCGTGGTGCTGCTCGACGATCGCCGCCATCGTCCGGGCCGGCCCGATCCCGTAGCTGCCCATGATCAGCGGCTTCTCCGTGCCGTCCTCGTCGAGAAACGTCGCGTCGAGCGGCTCGGTGTAGAACGTCTCGAGCTTGAAGATGTGGCCGACCTCGATCGCGGTCTGAAGCCGTAGAGCCCCCCCGCACTTCGGGCAGGCGTCGCCCTCGCGGACCTCGCGAATGTCGGCGAAGCGCGGCTCGTAGTCGCGCCCTGCCTCGACTCCGCGGAGATGCCAGCCCGTGCGGTTGGCCCCGGCGACGTACTGCCCCTCGCGGAGCAGCTCGTCGGCGACCACCTCGACGGAGACCCCCACCGGGCCGATCGAGCCTCCGTCGGCCCCGAAGATCTCGCGGATCTCCTCCGGCTGCGCCGGGCGGAACGTCGAGTCGAGCGCCGTCAGGAGCTTCGCCTCGCTCAGGCGATCGTCGCCGCGCACGAGAGCGAGGACAGCCTTGCCGTCGGCGACCACCGGCATCGCCTTCGCGGTCGCCGCCTCGTCGATGCCGAGGAACTGCGCAACCTGCTCGATCGTGCCGACGTTCGGCGTCTCGACCTCCTCGGGCGCCCGGAGCGACTCCGGAAACTCGGCTGCGCGTGGTCGGCCGCCCGCAACCTCGATGTCGGCCGCATAGTCGCCCCGCTCGCACATGACGAGCGTGTTCTCGCCCGTCTCGGCCGGAGCGAGGTAGTCGGCGCTCGCGCTGCCCCCCATCATCCCCGACTCGGCACCTACGCGGTACACCTCGAGCTCGCAGCGCTCGAAGATCCGGTCGTAGGCGCCGGCGTGCAGGTCGAAGCTGTGCGCGAGACCTTCCTCGTCGCGGTCGAAGCTGTACGAGTCCTTCATGATGAACTCGCGCACGCGGATGAGGCCGGCGCGCGGCCGCGGCTCGTCGCGATCTTTCGTCTGGAAGTGGTAGAGCATCTGCGGCAGGTCACGGTAGGACTGGATCTCCCGCGCGTGGAACGTGATCGTCTCCTCGTGCGTCATCGGGAGGACGAACTCCCGGTCGTTGCGGTCGCGGAGCTTGAAGACCTCCGCGTAGTCGTACCGGCCGGTCGCCTTCCAGAGCTCCGCCGGTGTCAGGACGGGCATCAGCAGCTCCTGGGCGCCGATCGCGTCCATCTCCTCGCGGATGATCTGGACGATCTTCTCGTGCACCCGCCAGCCCAGCGGGAGAAAGGTCCAGACGCCGGCGCTCACCTGACGGATGAAACCGCCGCGGACGAGCAGCTTGTGGCTCACCGCCTCCGCGTCCGCGGGGTCGTCGCGCAGGGTCGGGAAGAAGAGCTGGCTCGCCCGTCGGACCATGCTCGAAATCTAGTCCAAGGGGATTTCGGAGGCTTCGGCCATCGCGAGCGCCGCCGGCTTCGCCATCTTCAAGCGCTTCGGCCGGCGCATGCCGCCCTCGATCCAGACGTCGATCTCCCGGAAGAGCTCGTCGACGAGGGTCTCGGACGAGACCTTCTTCAGCACCCGGCCGTGCGCGTAGATGAAGCCGACGTCACGCCCGCCGGCAATCCCGAAGTCCGCGTCGCCCGCCTCGCCGGGGCCGTTGACCGCGCACCCCATGACAGCGACCTCGAAGGCCTGCGGGTACTCGCGGAGACGCTCTTCCACCTGAACCGCGAGCGTCTCGACCCCGACGTTGTCTCGCCCGCACGACGGGCACGCGATCATCACGGGCCCACGCTCGCGCAGGCCGAGCGCCTTCAGGATCTCCCACGCGACCTCGACCTCGCGCACCGGGTCGGCGGTCAGCGAGACGCGCAGTGTGTCTCCGATCCCGTCCGCTAGGAGCGCGCCGATGCCGATCGCGCTCTTGATCGATCCTGCGAACGCCGTGCCCGCCTCGGTCACGCCGAGATGGAGCGGATAGGGGACGCGCTCGGCGAGCATCCGGTAGGCGCGGATCATCGTCGGCACGTGAGTCGACTTGACGGAGATCTTGAAGTCCCGGTAGTCGAGGCGCTCGAGCAGCTCGACCTCCTCGAGGGCCGCCGCCATCAGCGCCTCGGCCTGGTCCCGCTGGGCGAGCTCGTGGAGATGCTTCGGCAGCGACCCGGAGTTGGCGCCGATCCGCATCGGGATCCCTGCCTTGCGCGCCGCCTCGACGACCTGCGCGACCCGCTCCGGCCCTCCGATGTTGCCCGGGTTGATGCGGACCGCGGCGACGCCGGAGTCGATCGCGCGCAGGGCGAGGCTCGCGTTGAAATGGATGTCCGCGATGACCGGGATCGGCGACAGGCGGACGATCTTCCGCAGCGCCTCGGCGTCCTCGATCTTCGGGACCGCGCAGCGGACGACCTCGCAGCCGGCGGAGGCGAGCGCCGCGATCTGAGCCGTCGTCGCGGGCACGTCGTGTGTCGGCGTGAGCGTCATCGACTGCACGACGACCGACGCGCCGCCGCCGATCGTGACGCTGCCGACCTTGATCGAGCGGCGACTCGCCATCAGTTCCCCCGCAGCCTCCCCACGTCGTTCGAGAGCCCGATGAAGAAGAGCAGAAGCACGAGCGCGATGCCGACGGCCGAGACGCGCTCGTACACCTCGCGCCTGACGGCCCGTCCCCGGATCCCCTCGACGAGCGAGAAGGCGATGTGGCCGCCGTCAAGAGGGAGCAGCGGTAGGAGATTCAGCAGCGCGAGCGAGAGGCTGAGCAGACCCAGCACCCAGAGGTAGGTCTCCGCACCTTGCTCCAGGGCCTCGGAGGAGCCCTCGACGATCCCGACCGGACTGGCGACGTCCTTTCTTCCCTGCCCGTGTACGAGGTGGAAGAGCGAGACGCCGATCTCTTTCGTGACGAGACCTGTCAGCCGGATCGACTCCCAGCTCGCTGCAGGGACCGAGAGCTTCGGTTCGGCGTGCGGCGACGCAGGGCCAAGCGTTTGGGACTTCCCGTGCCGCCGCACGACGAGCGTCACGTCGTGCCCACCCGAGGCCTCGATCAGCTGGGGCACGTCCTCGACGGCTTCGACATGCTTTCCGTTGATCGAGACGATCCGGTCACCCGGCTCGAGCCCCATCTGGCCGGCGGGCCGGTCGGCGCGCACCTCGTCGACGACGGGCTTGTCCGGCTCGAGCGAGAAGCCCAGACGGTACCCGCCGCTGCTGATCACGAACAGAGTCGCGAAGAGGACGACCGCGAAGAGGGCGTTCGTCCCGGGCCCGGCGAAGATGACCGCAATCCGCTTCCAGGTCCTCTGGCGCCAGTAGGCGTCCCCGCCCAACCCGTCGTCGAGCTCGCTCAATCCGCGGCGCGCCGCGCGCCGGGCGTGCCCGCTGAGCTCGGCCTCCTCCAGCGCCTGCCGCAGATCGGGCACGAGTGCGCGCGCGGCCGGAAGATCGTCTTCGTCCAGGCAGCGCTTGACGTGCTCGACGCGGGCGAGCAGCTCAGGGCGCTCGGCGAGGGCCGGTCCCAGGTGCGCGTCCAGGTCGGACGGCGCGGGCCGGTGCATGCCCGGAATCTTCACGTAGCCGCCGAGAGGGATCGCGCCGATCCCGTACTCGATGCCCTTGCGACGAACACGGACGAGCGGCGGCGGGAAGCCGATGTAGAAGCGCCGCGGGCTCATCCCGACGGCGCGCGCGGTGAAGAAGTGGCCCGCCTCGTGAACGAAGACGAGGAGGCCCAGCCCGAGCATTCCGACCAGGATGTTCACGCGACCACGGCTCCAACCGCGCGCTCGGCCAGGCGGCGGGCCCCGGCATCCGCCTCCAGAAGCTCGTCGAGATCCCGCGCCGGCGAGCCTTCGACGGCGGCCAGCGTCTCCTCCACGACCGCGGCGATCCCGAGGAAGGGCAGCCGTCCCGCGAGAAACGACCGGACGGCGACCTCGTCGGCTGCGTTGTAGGCACAGGGGTAGGTGCCTCCGGCCTCACCCGCCCGCCGGGCCAGCGCCAGCAGCGGGAAGGTCTCGAGATCGGGCGCCTCGAATTTCAGGGTCACGCCTGCCGCGAGATCGAGCGGCTCGAGCTCGGTCGCGGCTCGCTCCGGGTATGTGAGCGCGAACGAGATCGGCACCCGCATGTCGGGATAGCCGAGGTGGGCCAGAGCAGCGCCGTCCCGGAAGCGCACGATCGCGTGCACGAGCGAGCTGGGATGGACGACGACCTCGAGCTGCTCGTACGGGAGGCCGAAGAGGAAATGCGCCTCGATCAGCTCGAGCCCCTTGTTCGCCAGCGTCGCCGAGTCGATCGTGATCTTGGGTCCCATCTGCCACGTCGGGTGGGCGAGCGCATCGGCGCGGGTGACGGCTGCCAGCTCCTCGCTGCTCCGGCCGCGGAACGGGCCGCCAGAGGCCGTGAGGACGACTGAGTGCACCGTCTCGGGGCGGCGCCCCTCGAGGCACTGGAAGACCGCGGAATGCTCGCTGTCCACGGGCAGCAGGAGGCCTCCCCCGCGCTCGCGGGCCGCCAGCGCCAGCTCGCCTGCGGCGACGAGGCTCTCCTTGTTCGCCAGCGCGAGCGTGATGCCTCTCTCGAGCGCCCAGAGGGTGGCGGGAAGCCCCGCGAAGCCGACGACGGCATTGAGGACGACGTCGGGCTCCGCGCGGTCGAGGAGCGCCGTCAGGTCGCCGCCGACCTGAGCGTGCTCCACGCCCCGGTCGCGGGCCAGCGCATCGAGCTCGCTCGAGCCCGACGCCAGCGCGCAGACCTCGAGCCCGGGATGCGCATCGACGATCTCCAGCGCCTGGCGCCCGATCGACCCCGTGGCGCCCAGGACCGCAATCCGCTTCACGCCCAAAGTGTAGGGCGCCCCGGCATTCCCAAGGGTGGTTTCGCAATGAGCTCGGGTTGGATCGACCGGTCAGTTCAGACGGACCACCGGGCGGACCCGGCGTCCCTCGGCATCGCTTGCGATGCCGATAGAGGCCATGCCGGCTTTGCCGGCGTGGCCGTCCTGCATCGCGGCACCGCGAGCGGCGCCTTTGGTGACTTTGCAACAGTCTGTTGCAAAGTCTCGGTGGATGCTGATTTGGCGCCGCGTCAGACGTGGCCGAATGCCGCGATCACGTAGTACGCGGCGACCCACGCGAAGAGCAGCGCGTCGAGGCGGTCGAGCATCCCGCCGTGGCCTCCGAGCAGCCGTCCGGAGTCCTTGACGTCCATGTCCCGCTTCAGCGCCGACTCGAAGAGGTCGCCGAGAGGCGCGGCGACGGCCAGCGCAACGCCGAGCACGAGCGACTGGGGAATCGAGAGGAAACCGACGTCGTAGAGCGCTACGAAGGTGACGGCGATCGTCGCCACAGTGCCCGCGATGAGCCCTTCCCACGTCTTCCCGGGAGAGACCGTCGGCGCCAGCCTGTGGCGACCGAAGAGAAAGCCCAGCAGATATGCGGCTCCGTCTCCTGCCCAGACGGCGAGCAGCACTGTGAGCACTGCAAGCAGCCCATGTTCCGGCAGGTCACGGAGGAGCAGCGCGTACGCGAGACCCAGCCCGACCCAACCTGACCCGAGAGCCGTCAACGACACCGAGACCACGGTCGACTGCCTCGTCGCAGCGACACCCTTGAGGATGAACGCGAGGCCGAACGTGCTGAAGAAGCCCCCGATCGCCCACTCCGCTCCGCCCAGCTGGGCCCCGAGCAGGGCCGCCACGGCCGCGAGGTAGCCTGCCAGCACCACGGGCCGCAGCGTGCGGGTCATCCAGTAGAGCTCGTGCAGCCCGACGAGCGCGGCGACCGCGGCCGCGGCGAAGAGCGGCCAGTCTCCGAGGTAGACGAGCCAGAGGACGAGCGGGATGCCGACCGCGGAAACGAGGATGCGCGACCAGAAGGAGCTCATCGCCCGCCGAAGCGCCGTCTCCGGCCCGCGTACTCCGCAACCGCTTCCTGCAGCTCCCGCTCTCCGAAATCCGGCCACAGCGTCTCCACGAAGACAAGCTCGGAGTACGCGAGCTGCCAGAGCAGGAAGTTCGAGATTCGCAGCTCTCCGGAGGTCCGGATCAGCAAGTCCGGATCGGGCATCTCCGGCGCATAGAGGTACATGGCGAGGACATCCTCGTCGACCTCGTCGGCAGTGACACCGGCCGCGATCAGGCGCCGGGCCGCGTCCGCGAGCTCCGCCCGGCCGCCGTAGTCGAAGGCGATCCAGAGGTTCAGCCGTTCGCGGTCCGCCGTCTCCTGTTCGAGGGCCGCCATACGCTCGCGGAGCTCCCCGGAGGCCCGGTCGCGACGGCCGATGAAGCGCGTCCGGACCCCCTGCTCTGCCAGATCAGGCAGCTCGCGGTCGATGGTCTCCCCGAAGATCTCCATCAGCGAGTCGACCTCCGGCGGGGGCCGCAACCAGTTCTCCGTCGAGAAGGCGTAGACGGTCAGCGACTCGAGGCCGAGGTCGATCGCAGCCTCGACCGTGCGCCGCAACGCCCTGGTCCCCTCACGGTGGCCGGCCTCGACCGGCAGCCCGCGCTTCTCGGCCCAGCGCCCGTTCCCGTCCAGAATGATGGCCACGGAGCGCGGGATGTCGCCGGGCTCGAGCCGCGGGCGCGCACGCCGAAAGATCTGCCTCAGAAGCTGCAAAGGGAGCAGGTGATCCTACGCCCGCGGGCCGCGGCGGACGGCACGGAGCGCAGCGAGCAGGGCGAGCCCGATAAGCAGAGCGGCGACCATCTCGAGCAGCTCCTCGCTGACTACGAGCTCGTTGAACGCCCGGATCTCCTCGTCGTTCGGCCCGTACTCCACGGCTTCCAGGACCTGCGAGACCGCGCCGCAGACCGTACCCGCCACGAAGAGGCCGAAGCCGCCCGGCAGCGTCCGGAGCCGCCGGCCGACAAGCACCCAGAGCAAGACCGCGACCAGCCCCAGCGGCGAGTAGAGGATCTGCCAGTCGATGCCTGTGATCCGCTCCAGCCGCTCGTGGATCTCGCCGAACTCGTCCGCAGCCACGAGCAGGAGCGGGGCTGACAGACCGAACCAGATCCGCGCCGCGCCGGGAGACGGGTCGGCCCGCCCGAGCAGGACGGCGAGCAGCGCTAGGCAGGTCCAGAGCGCCGCCGAGTATGTCGCCGGCACGTTCCGCTCGCCGTCGAGGTCGAAGATCCCGAGCGGCGACTCGAAGACCAGGTAGAGGACCCCGAGCGCCCCGAGCAGGACGATGATCCCGCCGTTCGCCAGCGCGAGGCGCCGGGCGTCGAGCCGAAGCGCAAGCGCCTGCGCTCCGTCAAGGAGGGATCTCACCGCCGACCCGGCGCCTGCCGCTTCCATGCCCGGAGTCGCCACGTGCTCATTGTGCGCCCGCGCGACGACTTTTGGGGTCCTACACCTCGGTGATCTCGGCTTCCTTGCGTCTCAAGAGCTCGTCGATCTTGCTCGTATGGTCGTCCGTGAGCTTCTGCACGCGGTCTTCCGCGCGGCGCTCCTCGTCCTCGCCGACCTGACCCTGGGTCTTCAGCTCCTTCAGGTGCTTGTCGGCGTCGCGGCGGACGTTCCGGATCGCCACCCTCCCGTCCTCGGCTATCTGGCGCACGACCTTCACGAGCTCCTGGCGGCGCTCCTCGGTCAGCTGCGGGATCGGGAGCCGGATCACCTTCCCGTCGTTCGAGGGCGTGAGCCCGAGCTCGGATTCCTGGATCGCGCGCTCGATCTCCTTCAGGGAGCTCGGGTCGAAGGGCTGGACGGTGAGCAGCCGCGGCTCGGGCACGTTGATCGTCGCCAGCTGCTTGAGCGGCGTCGGCTGCCCGTAGTAGTCGACCTGAATGCGATCGAGCAGCGCGGCCGAGGCGCGCCCGGTGCGGACGGTGTTGAACTCGACTTGTGTGGACTCGACCGACTTGTCCATCCGCCGCGTCGCGTCCGTGATCAGGTCGTCGATCATCAGTGCCCCTTCCAGTAATGCCGCCGAGCTTCTGGGTCGCGAGCACCAAGCCAGAGGCCGCACTCGTCCGTGGCCAAGGCTCGAAGCCTTGGCAAGGGCGAGGGTGGGCTCTGGCGCCCCGTGATCGCGGGCCAGGAGCCGGCACGTATTGCTGGGAGGGGCACTTAGACCTCCTTGCTCGGTGTGGCGATGATTGTGCCCACCCGCTCGCCGGAAAGCACGCGCTTGATGTTGCCGTCCGCAAGACCGAAGACGTAGATCGGAAGGCCGTTGTCCATGCAGAGCGAGAGCGCGGTCGTGTCCATGACCCGTAGGCCCCGCTCGATCGCCTCGAGATGGGTCAGCTCGGGCAGCAGTTCGGCGTCGGGATTCGTGCGCGGGTCGCCGTCGTAGACGCCCTCCACCGCATGCTTGGCCATCAGGATCGCGTCGGCGCCGACTTCGAGCGCGCGGAGGGCGGCTGCGGTGTCGGTGGTGAAGAACGGATTGCCGGTGCCGGCCGCGAAGATCACGATTCGCTTCTTCTCGAGGTGACGAATACCGCGCCGGCGGATGTACGGCTCGGCCACTTCAGCCACCCCGATCGCCGACAGGATCCGCGTGTGCGCACCGAGCCGCTCGAGCACGTCCTGAAGAGGGAGAGCGTTGAGCAGCGTGGCCAGCATTCCGGCGTAGTCCGCCGTCGCGCGGTCCATGCCCTCGGCCGCCGCAGCCATCCCGCGGTAGATGTTCCCGGCCCCGACGACGATCGCGATCTCGACCCCGGTCTCGCGGCAGGCGACGATCTCCTCGGCGATCTCCTCGATGCGATCGAGGTCGAGCCCGAATTCCTTGTCGCCCATCAGCGCCTCGCCGGAGAGCTTCAGCAGCACGCGGTTGAACGCGGGCGGGCGGCCCGTGGTCTCGTGCGAGGTCTCTTCCTGGCGAACGGTCACTCGGCGAGGGCGTAGCGTTCGAACTCGACCAGGCGGAGCCCCTCGTCCTCGAGCGCCTGCGCCACGGTCTTCTTCGGCTCGTGGATCCAGGCCTGCTCGGCCAGGACGGTCTCGCCGAAGAACCGCTTGGCGAGCATGCCTTCGACGATCTTCGGGCGCGCCTGCTCCGGCTTCGACTCGACGTCCGACAGCTTCTCGTAGACGGAGCGCTCTGCCGCGACCTCTTCCTCGGGCACTTCTTCCCGCGTCGCGTAGCGGGGGCCTGCGAAGGCGATGTGCATCGCCAGACGGCGCGCCGCGTCCGCCGGGCCTTCGGCCTTGACGAGGACGCCGATCTTGTTCGCCGGCGGGTGGACGTAGGCGGCGAGCGACTCGCCGTTCGAGGACTCGAACCGCGTCGCCCCGCGGACGACGATGTTCTCGCCGATCTTGCCGATCAGGTCCGTGCGCTCGTCCTCGAGCGAGGCGACCGCGTCCGGCCCCTCCTGCTCCACGAGCTCGAGCACGCGCTCCGCGAAGGCGCGGAACTCCTCATTCTTCGAGACGGGCTCCGTCTCCGACCCGACGGCGACGAGCGTCCCCGTCGAGTCCTGGATGCGGGCGAGGACGACGCCCTCGGTCGTCTCGCGACCGGCGCGCTTGCCGGCCTGGGCAGCGCCCCACTCGCGGAGCAGCTTGAACGCAGCCTCGGGGTCGCCTTCCGCTTCCTGCAGCGCTCGCTTGCAGTCCATCATTCCCGCACCCGAGCGCTCGCGCAGCTCCTTGACGAGGGCAGCCGGAATCTCGGTCATTCGGCCGGAGCTCCCTCTTCTTGCGGCGCTTCCGCGGCGACGGTCTCCTCGGCGCTCTCGCCCGGCGAGAGCTGCTCGAGCGCCGGCTCGTCCTCCACGGCAGGCTCCTCGACCGGCGTCTCCGCCTCCGCGTCCTCCTCCGGTGCCGCGAACTCCTCGGCTTTGACCTGCTGCTTGCCGGTCTCGATCGCGTCCGCGATCGTCCTCACGATCAGCTCGCAGGACTTGATCGCGTCGTCGTTCCCCGGGACGACGTAGTCGGCCTCGTCAGGGTCGCAGTTCGTGTCGACGAGCGCGACCACCGGCAGGCCGAGCCGCCGCGCCTCGCGCACCGCGATCGCCTCCTTGCGCAGGTCGATGACGAGCATCGCGTCGGGCTGGCGCTTCATGTCCGCGACGCCCCCGAGATGGTTGTCCAGGCGCTCGAGCTCGGCCTCCATCGCGATGCGCTCCTTCGGCGGAAGCAGGGCGAGCTGTCCCTCCTCGTTCAGGCGCCGCAGCTCGTGTAGGCGCTCGATCCGGGTCGAGATCGTGCGCCAGTTGGTGAGCAGCCCGCCGAGCCAGCGGTGGTTGACGTACGGCATGCCGACGCGCTTCGCGTGCGTCTCGACCGAGTCCTGCGCCTGCTTCTTCGTTCCGACGAAGAGCATCGACCCGCCACGACCCGCGAGGTTGCGGGCAAAGGCGGCCGCCTCCTCCAGCAGGTCGAGCGTCTGCTCGAGGTTGATGATGTAGATGCCGCCGCGCTCGCCGAAGATGAAGCGGCGCATCTTGGGGTCCCAGCGGCGGGTCTGATGGCCGAAATGGACGCCGGCCTCCAGCAGCTCCCGCATGGTGACGACGGACACGCGTTACCTCCTGTGGTTTGGTTGCGATACAGCCGGCGGCGCCGGGCGGAACCGGCTCGCTCGAGCCGGCACCACCACCCGTCGTCCCGCCGGGACGGTTGCAAGGTCGTCCAAGTCTAGCCACTACCTCGCTTTCCTGACGCGGCGCGAGGCGGCGGCGGAGCCCAGCTTCGCCGGGCGGGAGCTGCCGCCGGTCAGGGACGCGAGACGCGCAGCCCGCCGAGATAGGAGGCCAGCTCGGGCGGCAAAGGCGATTCGACCTCGATCCGCTCCCCGCTGAACGGATGGTCGAAGGCAAGCCGCCGAGCATGGAGGAACTGGCGGCGCAGAGCCGGGTCGGGGACGCCGTAGACCGGGTCGCCGACGACCGGCAGGTCGATCGCGGCGAGGTGGACGCGGATCTGATGCGTCCGGCCCGTCTCGAGGCGCACGTCGAGCAGCGCATGGCCTCGGAGCAGCTCGACGACCTCGAAATGGGTCACGGCCTCGCGCGGGGTGTCGGTGTCCAGCGACTGCCGCGTGGGATCGTCCCGGTCGCGGCCGATCGCCGCGTCGATCCGGCCTCGCCAGGAACGCGGCCGGCCTCGGACGAGCGCGACGTAGTCGCGTTCGAGCGCGCGGCGGCGCACCATGTCCTGCAGCCGTTTGTGGGCCTCATCCGAGCGGGCGACGACGAGGAGGCCCGACGTGTCACGGTCGAGCCGGTGGACGATGCCCGGACGATCTTCCCCTCCCCCTCCCACCCGGCCGAGGAGGCCGTGGACGAGGGTCCCGCTCCCGTGACCCGCCGCCGGGTGGACGACGACGCCGGCCGGCTTGTCGACGACGAGCAGGTGCGCGTCCTCGTACGCGATCCGGAACTCGACCGCCTCCGGAACAAGCGCCTGCTCCGCCTTCTCCGGCAGCTCGACCTCGAGCTCCTCCCCGCCTTCGAGGCGGTGGCTCTTCGGCCGCGGGAGCCCGTCCACGAGCACCATGCCGCCGACCAGCAGACGCTCCGCAGCCGAGCGCGAGCCGATCTCGGGAAGACTGGAGAGGAAGCGGTCGAGACGCGCCCCAGCGGCCTCGTCGGGAACTCTGGATTTCAGTCTGGGACGGCCCGAGGCCGCACGCGGGGCCGTTGCGGAAGCAGGAGCGCGGCCAGGAGGACGAGCACGCCGAGGACGATGAAGCTGTCGGCGAGGTTGAACGCCGGCCAGAAGCGCAAGTCGATGAAGTCGGTGACGTGCCCGAGCCGGATTCGGTCGACGAGGTTCGACGCGCTCCCGCCGATCAGCAGGCCGAGAGCAAGCGGCAGGATCGGGTGCCTGGCGCCCGAGCGCGCGAAGAAGAGCAGCATCCAGCCCACGGCGACGGCGGTCAGGGCCGTCACCACCGGCGTCGCGCTTGCGAAGAGCCCGAAAGCGATGCCCGAGTTCTGGACGTGGTGGATCGAGAGCGGCCCGGCGACCCCGTGCTCGGCGTCGAGCGAGAGGTGGCTCGAGACGATGTACTTCGTCACCTGGTCGCCGCCGAGGGCGGCCAGAGCGACCGCCAACAGCTCGAGCCACTGCTGGGCGCGCGCCCTCAGCGAGCGCTGGGCCCCCGAGACAGGCGTCAGGGCATCGGTCGACGAGCCGACCCTGACGTCGACGACCCGCGATGCGGGCTCGTTCAAGAGCGCTCCTCCTTGCGCTTGCAGTCGATGCACTGCGTGGCCCAGGGGATGGCGCTGAGCCGGTCCTCGCCGATCTCCTGACCGCAGGTCTGGCACGTCCCGAAGGTTCCGTCCTCGATCCGCTTGAGGGCCGCGTCGATCGCTGCCAGAACGTGCTCCGAGTTCTCCTCGAGCGTGTAGTCGATCTCCCGATCGAGCGTGACCGTCGCCGTCTCCGCCATGTGATTGTCGATCGGCATCTCCTCGGTCTCGTCCTCGATCGATCCGGGGTTCTCCTTCTGGAGATACTCGATCGCATCGAGCACGCGGCGGCGCTCCGCGAGGAGCTCGTCGCGAAAGCGATCGGCGTCGATCGGCATGGGCAGAGTCTAGACCGGGGGTCAGCGCAACCGCACGATCCTGGTCAGGCCGCTTCGGCTGTCTCGTCTTCTCCGTCCGTTTCGTCGATCATCGCGAGCGCCGAGCGAAGGAGCGCGCGGATCCTTCCCGCCTCTCCGCTCAGATGCTCCCGCTCGGCCATCGCGCGCTGCTTGACAAGACGCGCCTCGGCGTGTGCCTCGCTGAGGATCACGTCGGCCTCTCGGCGGGCGTGCTCCTTCAGCTCCTGAGCGCTTCGCTCAGCCGAGACCAGCGTCTTGCGGAGCAGCGTCTCGAGGTCGCGGTAACGGGCGATCTCCGACTCGAGCCGCTCGAGCTTGTCCTCGAGGTCGGCCCGCTCGCGCCAGACCTCTTCGAAGCTCTCGACGATCTCCTCGAGGAGCCCGTCGGTCGCGCCGCGGCGATAGCCGTAGAAGCCGCGTCCGAGCTTGACATGACGGATTTCAACAGGGGTCAGAGCCATCTCTTCACCTCCTTTCTCAGCTTGGTCAATCGAGCACCGCCGTCACTACGCGGTCGAGCACGACGAGGGTGATGACGGCGACGATCGGGGACAGGTCGAGGGGCCCGAAGGGCGGCAGCAGTCGCCGGAAGAGCCGTAGGTAGGGCTCGCAGACGTCGTAGAGGAAGCGCTGGATGCGGTTCAGCCAGGGCGAGTAGGGAAGCCGGACCCAGGAAGTGATGATGTAGGCGAAGATCAAGAGGATGTACACGGAGATGAAGACGTGCAGGAAGCTCTCGATCGAGGAGGCTGCATCCGCGAGCAGTAGCGTAAGACTGGCGTTCGCGCCCACAGGCATTCCTTTTCGGCTTACCGTGATCTGTTCCTTTCCGCGAGGAGTCGGCCTAGCGACGCCGCGGAGGTGGGCTTCGCTCGCCTCCGCTCACGGACGCAACAGGGATAGATCAATCCGGGAAAAGTCGTCATGGCGCGCGCCAGCGCGCCGGACTTTTCCCGGCTATCAGGCCTGATTGAAGAAGCCGCCGCGCTCGAGCAGCCGCGCGCGCTCCTCCGCTGAGACCTCGACGTTTCGCGGAGTCAGCAGGAAGACCTTGTCGGCGACGCGCTGCATTCCGCCGCCGAGCGCGTAGGTCAGCCCGCTGGCGAAGTCGATCAGCCGCTTGGAGAGATCGGGATCGGTCCCCTGGAGGTTGAGGATGACCGGCGTACCCTCCTTGAACTTGTCCGCGATCTGCTGGGCGTCGTTGAAGCTCCGGGGCACGACGAGGTGGACGCGGACGGGCACCTGCCCGGGCGCCTCGACCGGTCGGGGGCGGGACGGCCGGAGCACGGCCGTTCGTGCGCCGGGCTCAGCCTCGCCCTCGGTCCAATCCTCGAACTCACCACGGCGCCGGCGCGGCGAGAGCCGGCGCACGTTCGGACGCTCGCTGTAGGAGCGCTCGAGCTCCTCGTTCGTGACGTAGCCGTCCTCGTCCCACTCTTCGTCCTCTTCGGCGATTCCGAAGTAGACGAGCGTGCGGTTCCAGACGTCGGCGAAGCCCATAGCAGCGGGAATGTTAGCTCTGATACAGCACGGACCCAATTCGAATCATGGTCGCGCCCTCCTCCACGGCCACCTTGTAATCCTGGCTCGTGCCCATCGAAAGCTCGGTCAGCTCGTGTTCGCGAGCCAGCGACCCCAGCTTGCGAAAGAGAAAACGGGACGACTCGGGATCATCCGTCTCCGGAGGCATCGTCGCGAGGCCCCGCACGTCCGGATACAGGCCCAGAAACGCACCGAGCTCGTCGGGATCGACCCCCGATTTCGACGCCTCGCCGGCGAGATTGACCTGGACGAGCGCCGGCACCGTCAGCCGCCTGGCCGCCGACTCCGAATCGAGTGAGTGCACGAGCTCGCAGATCCCGTTGACGATCTTCGCCTTGCGGCTCTGGAGGTGGCCGATGAAGTGCCAGCGGAAGGCATCGCCGTACGCGGCGTGCTTTGCCTCCAGATCCTGCGCCCGGTTCTCCCCGACGACCTCGATTCCGGCCTCCGCGAGGACGGCCATCTCCTCGAGCGGCACGTACTTCGTGGCCGCGACGATCGTGACGCCGGAGCCGACCTCCGCGCGCACGCGCTCGTAGCTCGCCCTGACTGCCTCAGCGGTCAACAAGCCCGATCACGCCGTGGGTCCCACGCGGCTTTCCGGTTCGCCGCTCCGAGAAGAAGAGGTCGTCGTTGCACGCGGTGCAGAGATCGAGCCGCTCGACCGTTGCGCAGCCGGCCTGCTCGAGGGCTCGCTCCGCAGAGGTCCAGAGGTCGAGGCGGCGGCCACGTACGACGTCGGGCCCAAACGCAGCCCGAAAGGGCTCGGCCACGTCCTCTCCGACGTCGTAGCAACAGGGCCCGATCGCCGGGCCGACGACGGCCGCCTTCCGCCCACCCCCGAGGCCGGCGACCGCGCTGGCCACGATCCCCTCGAGCAGCCCCCGCCAACCGGCGTGCAGAACGCCAAGCGCCGGGCTCTCCCCGTTTGCGCGGGCAACCGCGATCAGCACGCAGTCCGCGCCGAGGGCCGCCATGGGCACGGCGGGCTCGTCCGTCCAGAGACCGTCGCCGGGCTCGCCTCTTCTGCCCGCGTGCGCACGATGGACGGCCGCGGAGTGCTCCTGACGGTTGAGCGTGAGCCGTTCGGAATCGGCGCCGATCTCCGCACAGATCCGCCGTCGGTTCTCGTCCACGCGCTCCGGCTCGTCGCCGGTCAGGCGGCCGAGGTTGAGCGACTCGAAGGGGCCCTCGCTCACACCGCCGCGCCGCGTCGAGAACACCACCTGGTAAGGGCCCGGCGCGTCCCAGCGAAACACGGGAATCACGTCTGCTCGATCAGCTCGCGCGCGGCGGCGAGCTCCGACTCGCGGCCGTCGAGCTCCCCGTTCAGCTTGCGCCGGCGCAGCTCGGCCAGGATCTCCCCCACCCGCGGCGACTCGGCGAGGCCGAGCTCGACCACGTCGGCGCCGTCGATCTCGAGCTCGACGCCGTCCAGCCGCTCGAAGTACTCGTGCAGCTCCGGGAGATCCGCGAGCGCGAGTGCGAAGAGCGGCGCGTCGGGCGCGTGCGGCTCTGCCTGGGCCACGACCTCCGCCGGGGTAGGAGAACCGCCGGCGAGCCGGTCGGCGATCGCAGGCCCCTCGGTCACCGCCGCCCTGATCTGATCCGCATCTCGACGGCGGATCTTGAGCCCGTCGAGCCACCGCGAGAGCTCGTCCTCCGGAATTCGGCGCGCGAGAGCGGCGAGACCGAGTCGCCAGGCCGGAACCTGCAGGTCGTAGCGCCGGTTGAGCTCCCGCAAGCGGTCGAAGAGCCTTACGGCTTCCTCGTCCGCTACTACCCGAGGATGGATCTCCTTCTCCGCACCGAGCTCGCCCAGACGCGGGATCGCATGGCTGACGTCGCCCTCTTCGAGCAGGGCGATCAGCTCCTCGCGCAGCCGAGCGCCCGAGAGGTCGCCGACGTGGCCGGTCGCGATGCACGTCCGCGCGAGCTCTGCGGTGTGCTCGTCCATGCGGAAGCCGTAGCGGTCCTCGTAGCGGATCGCGCGCAGGATCCGCGTTGGATCGTCGATGAAGGAGCGGTCGTGGAGCACCCGCACGAGGCCCGCCTCGAGGTCGGCGCGGCCGTCGAAGGGGTCGACCAGCCGCCCGGCCTCCGCGCCCTTCAGGGAGACGGCCATGGCGTTGATCGTGAAATCGCGCCGATCGAGGTCGTCCTCGATCGTGCCCGGCTCGACCGCCGGAAGGACGGCCGGCGCGTGGTAGGACTCGCTGCGGGCGGTGACGACGTCGACGCGCTCACCGTCGCCGTAGAGGACGACGGCCGTCCCGAACTTCGGGTGTGCCCGCACGCGGCCGCCGAGGGCACCCGCCAGGTCTCGCGCGAGCGCGATCGCGTCTCCCTCGACGACGATGTCGACGTCGAAGCTCGGCTCGCCGAGCAGGATGTCCCGGACGGTGCCGCCGACCAGGTAGACGCCCTCGTACGGCCCGCTGAGCTCGGTGATCGGGCCCAGGATCGGGGCGAGCCTCTCAGGGAGCTCGAGAATGGCCATGAGGCCCATTCTGCCGCGCCCCTGAGACGCGGCCCGGTTTTGACCAGCGTGTCGACCGGTCATTTCAGACGGACGCCGGGCGGAGCCCGGCCTCCTGAGGTCGGCGCCGCAAGCGGCGCCTTCGCCCGGCCGGAGATCAGACTTCGGCGATCGCCTCGATCTCGATCAGGACGCCGGAGGGAAGGCCCGCGACCTCGACCGTCGATCGGGCCGGGGGCTGCTGGCCGATCCGCTCGGCATAGACGCTGTTCATCCCCTGGAAATCGTCGAGGTCGGCGAGGTACACGGTCGTCTTGACGATGCGGTCGAGCCCGCTCCCCGCCTCCTCCAGGATCGCCTGGAGATTGTCGAAGATCCGAGCCGTCTGCTCCTGGATCGTCGGGCCCGCCGGCTCCGACCCGCCCGGCGCCAGCCCCAGCTGACCCGAGACGAAAACGAACCCGCCGGCCTTGATCGCCTGCGAGTAGGGCGCTCCCTGGAACGGCGCGGGCGCCCGCTCTGTACGCACCACCTCCTTCGCCATCGTCACTCCTTTCGCTTCCGGGGCCGGCCGGCCTGGGCGAGCACCACGCCGAGCGCTTTGAAGATCGCTTCGAGCACGTGCAGTGGATCATCGCCTCCGATGAGCCGCACGTGCAGCGTGAAGCCGCCGCCTTCTGCGAGCTCATGCAGGAAGCTCGCGACGAGATCGGTCCCGAGGCCGCCGACGCCAGCTTCGGAGAGATCGACGTTGGAGACGACGAGCGGCCTGCCCGACGCCTCGAGAACGACGTGGGCCAGCGCTTCGTCCGCGGCCGCGACGGCGGATCCGTGGCCGCGCACAGCCTCCGAGCTCAGTTCCTCACGCTCACTCACCCGGTCGGGGGACGCCATCCCTCGAATCAGGGTACCGCACCCGCCCAGCCGGGCCGACGGACAGCAACGAGGCCGCCTTCGCTCACCCGCCGCCCCGATGCGCATCGCCGCACTTCACATTCCGCGTGCTCCCACGGTTCTTGCGGTCGCCGTGGCCCTCGCCGCATTCCTCGTTTCCACGGCGTCGACCGCGCCGCCCGCGAAGGAGCACGTCGTCGTCGGATTCCGGTCGCAGGACGCCCTCGCCGCCGCTCTCCAGCGCTTTCCCGGCGCGCAGATCGTGCGTCGCGTGCCGCACATGAAGACGGTCGAGATCGAGCTACCCGGCGAGGCGCAGGATTTCTCCGGCCTGCGCGGCATCGCCTTTTCGCACCGGCCGTTGCGGCGCACGACGAAGGTCGAGCCTGCCCTCGCGGCGATCCTCCGGTCCGGCCTGCCGTACGAGTGGCAGTACGTCGCAACGCGTGTCAACGAGGTGCCAGAGCCCGTGCTCCGCGCGGCAAGCGGGATCAAGATCGCAGTCGTCGACACCGGGGCCGACCTCACCCACCCGGACCTCGCCGCGAAGGCACCCGAGACGTGGGACGTCGTCCGCCACCGCACGAACGTCGTCGACCGTGACGGCCACGGCACGTTCGTCTCCTCGCTCGCGGCTGGATCGGTCACGAACGAAGAGGGAATCGCGGGTTTCGGCGGCGATGCTGCACTGCTGATGGTGAAGGCGGTCGGCAACGGCGACAGCTTCAGCGACGTCGACGAGGCGGCGGCCATCGTCTATGCGGTCGACCACGGCGCGAGGATCGTCAACCTCAGCATCGGCGGCGAGGGCACGTCCAGGCTCGAGCAGCGCGCGATCAGGTATGCCGCCGACCACAACGTCTTGCTGGTCGCCGCCGGCGGGAACGAGTACGAGCAAGGGAACCCCGTCGAGTATCCGGCCGCCGCACTGCAGCCGGTCGGGTCGAGGGGTCAGGGCGGCGTCGGGCTCGCGGTCGCCGCGAGCACGATGTCGGGCAGGCGGGCCGCATTCTCGAACACCGGCTCGCAGATCTCGCTCGCGGCGCCGGGTGAGCGGGTCTTCGGCGACATTGCCGCGACCTCCTCGCCGTCCTGGTGGCCGCGCTCGACGCTCCCAGGATCGACCGCCGGCCTCTACGGCTGGGCGAGCGGGACGTCCTTCTCGAGTCCCGAGACCGCCGGCGCGGCGGCGCTCGTCTGGGCCGCCAATCCGGCGCTGACGGCGCGGGAGGTGGCGAGCATCCTCAAGGCAACCGCCTCCGGCCACGGCAGGTGGAGCCCCGGCCTCGGCTGGGGGGTCATCGACGTCGCTGCGGCCGTGGCAGCCGCGTCCGGCCAGCAGGTCGAGCCGCGGCCCCAGGCGAGGTCCTGGCTGAACGTGCGTCGCTCGCGGGCTCGTTCCGCGCGGCGCGCTGCGCTGCCTCGCAGACTGCGGCGAGTGCGGCTCACCGCGCACCTGCGAACGACAACGCCCAACGTCACGCCGGACGATCGGGTCGTCTCGCTCGAGCTCCGGCGGGGGCGCCACTGGCGCCGCGTCGCCCGCACGCAAACTCGACTCGGCGGGAGCGCCCACTGGAGCCTCGGCCTGCGTCCCGGCCGGTATGTGTTCCGGGTCGTGTACCGCGGCCGCTGGGATCTCCGCGGGGCCATCCGGCTCGCGCGGGTGACGGTGACCTAGGACTCAGCCGGGGACGCGCTCGATGTGCGCGCCGAGGGCGCGCAGCCGCTCGTCGATGCGCTCGTAGCCCTTGTCGATCTGGTAGACGGCGCCGATGGTCGACTCGCCTTCCGCGCAGAGGCTTGCGAGGAGCATCGACATGCCGGCGCGGATGTCGGGGCTCTCCATGCGCTGGCCCCGCAACTTCGACGGCCCGGTCACGACCGCGCGGTGCGGGTCGCAGAGGATGATCCGGGCCCCCATCGAGACGAGCTTGTCCGTGAAGAAGAGGCGGTTCTCGAACATCTTCTCGAAGAGGAGCACGGTGCCCCGCGCCTGCGTGGCGACCGTGAGCGCGATCGAGGTGCAGTCGGAGGGGAACGCCGGCCACGGGCCGTCCTCGATCTTCGGGATGTGACCGCCGATGTCGTCCTCGATGTGCAACGCCTGGCCCGCCGGGACCCGGACGCTGTCCTCGCCGATCTCCACCCGGACGCCGAGCCGCTCGAACGTCCGCACGATGGGCACGAGGTCGTCGGTCTTCACGCCGTCGACCGTCAGCTCGCCCCCGGTGATCGCGGCGAGCCCGATGAAGCTCGCGACCTCGACGTGGTCGGGACCGATCGTCCATTCCCCTCCGCCGAGGCGCTCGACGCCCTCGATCCGGAGGACGTTCGACTCGATTCCCTCGATGGAAGCGCCGAGCGAGGCGAGAAAGCGGCACAGATCCTGGACGTGTGGCTCGCAGGCGGCGTTGCCGACCACGGTGCGGCCCGGTGTGAGGGACGCGGCCATGACGATGTTCTCGGTCGCCATGACGCTCGCCTCCTCGAGGAAGACATCGGCGCCGGCGAGGCCGTCGGTCCGGAGGTCGTAGGCGCCTTCGATCCCGACGTGAGCGCCGAGCATCCTGAAGGCGTGGATGTGGGGGTCGAGCCGCCGGCGCCCGATGACGTCACCTCCGGGCGGCGCGACGACGGCGGCTCCGCAGCGAACGAGGAGGGGGCCGGCGAGGAGGAATGACGCGCGCATGTGCGAGCAGAGCTCGGGGTCGAGCTCGGTCTTGCGGATCTCGGCGGCGTGGACGCGAACCTCGTTCTCGCCGGTCCACTCGACCTCGACGCCGATGTCGGCGAGCAGCGCCAGCATCGTGTGCACGTCCTGGATCCTGGGCACGTTCCTCAGCACGACCGGCTCGCTCGTCAGCACGCAGGCGGCAAGGATCGGGAGGACGCCGTTCTTGTTCCCCGCAGCGGTGACGCGGCCCTGCAGGGGCCGCCCGCCCTCGATCACGAAGGATTCTATGAGCGCGCCGGCGATCATTGTCTCGGCCAAGAGGCGGCTATCGTACCCCCGGCTTGGAGATCTCTCGCGACCGGGCCTGGGGCACCCTGACCCGCCACACGACGAGCGAGGCGCTGCTCAGGCACGCGCTCGCGGTCGAGGCGGCGGTCCGCGCATATGCGCGTCGCTTCGGGGAGGACGAGGAGCTCTGGGGCGTGACCGCCCTGCTCCACGACTTCGACTGGGAGATGCACCCGACGCTGGAGCAGCATCCACAGGACGGGGCGCCGATTCTCCGCGCGGAGGGCTATCCCGAGGAGGTCGTCGAGAGCGTCCTCTCGCATGCGGAGCACCTCGGGCTCCCACGTGACACTCCACTGAAGAAGACGCTCTTCGCCTGCGACGAGCTCTCCGGGTTCATCCACGCCTGCGGGCTCGTGCGGCCCGACGGGATCGAGACGCTTGAGCCGAAGTCGGTGAAGAAGAAGCTGGAGCAGCCGTCGTTCGCGGCCGGCGTCAACCGCGACGACGTCTACAAGGGCGCCGAGGAGCTCGGCATCGAGCTCAACGACCACATCCGCTTCGTGATCGAGGCGCTGCGCCCGATCGCGCCGGAGCTTGGGCTACGCACGGCCGGCGATGTTCCCAGCTGACAACCTGCGCCGACCCCTTGCACGCGCCATCCGTGCCGCCCTTTGGGTGCCCATAATTTCCGAATCGTCCACGGTCACGATCTTCTTGGCCTGGATTGCGGGTCATCTTCATCCTCGAGTTGGTGGCAACAGCCTCGTGGCGGCGTGCTCACGGGAAGCTCCTCGATGCCTTGGCTGAACGGGAGGCCGGCAGGACGCTCGGCCGAGAATGGCGTTTGATGCGGCCCTTTCATCCTGGCCTGATCTGGTGGACCTACAGGATGTACTTGAGGCGTGGCCTATCGCGTTGGTTCGCTGCGCCGCATCCTGACCCGAAGATCGAGCAGCTGAGGCTCAAGTCGGTGGCCTTATACAAGACGGCGCGTTACCGAACGTATGCAGTCGCGGCCGTTGGGGCCGCCGGGATCGTGCTTATTTTCGTTCTGACAGAGCCGTAATACGCGTTACCCGGATCGTCTAGCCGACTCCCCCGAGCAAACGTTCGATGTCGTCGTCGCTCGTCCAGTAGCCGCAGGAGACCCGCACGAGGTTCCGGCCGGGGAGCTCGCGGACGATCACGCCTTCTGCACGGAGGCGCTCGACGAGCTCGAGCGCGTCACCCTCCGGTCGGAAGGTGACGAGACCCGCCTGGTCGGGTTTCGTGACGACCTCGAATCGATCGGCGAGAGCGTTGCGGCAGAGCGCGGACATCTCGGCGACGCGCTCGAACCGCCACTCGGGCGCGAGCTCGAGCGCCGCCGAGAGCCCCGCGAGCGAGGGTGCGCCGATCCAGCCGCTGTCGAATCGCTCTGCGCCTTCACGCGGGACATAGGAGCCGTCAGGCCGGTGCTCCGTCTGGGCGAAGTAGCTCGGAAGCGCGACGCGAAGCTCGGCGGGCTCGGCGACGACCAGAGCGCCGGTCACGTCCGGCCCGCAGAGCCACTTCTGGCACGAGATCGCGTAGTAGTCGTACCCGCTCGCCTCGACGGGGATCGCGCCTACCGACTGCGCGCCGTCGACGAGGATCGGCAGCCCCGTCTCGGCCTTGACCCGTGCAGGGTCGAGCGAGTTTCCCGTCACCCAGGACACGTGCGAGATCGCGATCAGCCGCGTCCGGTCGGTGACTGCGTCGAGGATCCCGCCCTCCGGCGCCGTGACGACGCGCGCCCCGGAGGCGGCGAGCGGGCCGATCAGGCCGAAGTGCTCGACGTCGCTCGTCACGATCTCGTCGTCGGGACCGAGGCCGAGACCGGCGAGGACGATGTTGCAGCCGGCCGTCGTCGATCTCGTCAGCGAGACCAGAGACGGCTCGATTCCGAGCAGCGCCGCGAGCTTTCCTCTGATCTCTTCGCGCATCTCCAGAGCACGCGAGAAGTACGGCTCCCCGCCGCGGCCCTGGGCGAGGTCGAGCAGCTCCTCGGCGAGGATCGCCTCGACCGTTGTGCGGGCGAGCGGGCCGTTGGTACCGGCGTTCAGATACGCCAGGTGCTGCAGCACCGGAAACGCGGCCCGGGCCTCTTCAAAGGTCATTCGATCCGCGCCTCGACCGGTGCGTGGTCGGAGAGAACGCGCCCCTCGACACGGCGGCGCCCGACGGGCCAGCGCTCCGCGCGGACGGCGGCCGCGCCGCGGACGAGGACCTGGTCGAGCCCCGCGATCGGCTCCGAGAAACGCCAGTCGGGCCCGGTCAGCTCGTCGAGCGTCGCCGAGCGCGCCGCCTGGACGTTGAAATCCCCGGCCAGGACACAGAGCTCGCCGGGTCGCGCGAGCCTGTCGGCGAAGCCGGCCGCGCGGAGAAGCTCGGCGTCCGGAATTCGGTCGTCGGGAAGGCCCGTCGCATGGAGGTTCGCGATCAGCACAGCCCGCCCGTCGGTCAGCTCCAGACCCAAGGCCTGGCAGACGCGCCGTTCCTTCGCCCACGCGAGCCGGGCGACGAGGTCGAGGCCGAGCCGGGCCGCCTGCACCTTCCGGAAGCCGGAGCTGTTCAAGACGATCGCGCCGCATGTGGTCGTCCGCAGCTCCGGTCGCACGAGGATCGCGTTCGCCTGCCCGGTGAAGGCGGAGCGAAGCAGGCCGTGATCGAAGGTCAGCACGCGGCCCAGCTCGGCGGTCGACGGAAAGGGCCCGATCCGCGGCGGCGCGGCCACTTCTCCGAAGACCGTCATCCCCGACCACTCGTCAAGGCGCTCGAGCGCCCAGACGGGGATCTCCTGCAGGCAGAGGACGTCCGGCCCGTCCGCGCTCGCCAGACGCACCATCTCCTGGAGGTAGGCCCTGCGCTCGGCGGGATAGACGTTGCCGTGGAAGACGTTCCAGGTCCGGACGAGCAACCGCACTAGTGTAAGTCCCCATGCGCGTTCTCCTCGCCGACCCGCCTGCCTTCACGCCTCAGTACGACGATGCGCTCGCCTCCGCGCTGGCACGGGCCGGCGCCGATGTCCAGCTCGTGACCTCGCCCTTTCGCTTCGGCGCGCCTCCCCTGCCCGATGGGTACGTGCGGAAGGAGCTCTTCTATCCGCTGAGCTCGCGCGTCTTCCGCCGCTCGCGGCTTCGCATCCCGCTCAAGCTCCTCGAGCACCCGCTCGGCCTCGCGCGGCTGGCACGCCTGCGGGCCGATGTCGTCCACCTGCAATGGCTGGCCGTGCCCGAGCTGGACGACCGGCTCCTCCGCCAGCGGGCTCCGCTCGTCTTCACGGCGCACGATCTGCTCCCACGGCGAACCGCCGCCAAGCGCGAGCTCTGGCAGCGCCTGTTCATGCGTTTCGCGCGCATCGTCGTGCACAGCGAGCGGGGCCGCGAGCAGCTTGCGGAGCTGGCCGACCCCGGCCGGATCCGGGTCATCTCGCACCCGGTCTACCCGAGCGAGCCGAAGCGGCGCGACGACGGGCAGACGCTCCTCTGTCTCGGGATCATCCGCGCCTACAAGGGCATCGCCGACGCGATCGAGGCGACGAAGCGAGTGGACGGCGCGAGGCTGCTCGTCGCCGGAGATCCGCTCGATCCGGTCGAGGGCTACCGCGCCTCCGCCGGCGACCGCGCCGAATGGCGCCTCGGCTATCTCTCCGACGAGGAGATCGACCGCACGCTCGGCGAGACGACGGTCGCCCTCTTCCCCTACCGGCCCGAGATCGACCAGAGCGGAGCGCTCATGCGCGCCCTCGGAGCCGGGGTGCCGGTCGTCGCGTATGACGTCGGCGGGCTCGGCGAGCCGGTGCGCCGCTACGGGGCCGGGCGCGTCGTGCCGGCCGGGGACGTCGAGGCTCTGGCAGGCGCCGTGCGGGAGCTCGTCGACGATCCGCAGGCGCTCGCGCAGGCTCGTGAGGGCGCGGAGCGCGCTAGACGCGAGCTCACCTGGGACGCCGCCGCTCAGGCCCATCTCGACCTCTACCGGGAGCTGGCCTGAGCCGCAGCCGCTTCGCCGAGCTGATCACCCGTCAGCTCGACCTCTTCGAGCGCGACGAGGCGGAGCTGATCGCCGACTGTGACGCTGCCGAGCGCTCATACGACAAGGCAGCCCGGGACGAGGCCGAGGAGCGCTACGCCGACTACCTCGACCTCGTCGAGACGGGAACGGAGCTCCTGGCGGGCCTGCGCGACGGTTTTGCCTCGACGATGGACGAAGAGGCCGCTGAGGCCTACGAGGAGGAGTTCAACAGGGCGGTGGCCGAGCGGCTGCCGCGCTTCGCGCTCGAGATCGAGGACTTCTGAGGAGGTCTATCCCGACCCCGTCAGCTTCTTGCAGGCCGGGGCTTCGGAAGTCGCCTTGTCCAGGCGATCGCTGTCGTACTTGTCGCCGAGCTGCTGGAACTGCCGCCCCGTGATGGAGAGCTCCTTCTGGACTGAGCTGCCCAGGTTGCGCAGGCCGTTCGCGAGTGCCTGCGGGTCCCTCGTCGGCAGCTTCTTCGCGCGCGCGACAGCGCGTATGAAGGTCTGCTCGGCCTCGCCCAGGACGCCTTCCAGATCCCGCTGGATCGCTGCGCCGTCCTTGACCGCCGGCGGCCCCGCCGACCGGACCTTCGCAGCCATCGTGCGCGATCGCTTTTCCCCGTGCTCGAGAAAGATGACGAGCTTCGCCTTCACGGCAGGGAGGTTTCCACTGTTGTTCCCGACCTGGGTGCCGAAGGTCTCACTGTCGGTCTTCACACCCTCTGCCCAGTCCCCAAGAGCTCCGCAGACCGTCGCCGCCCACGTGTCGGGACTCGTTCCCGAGTACTTCGTTCCGCCGCCACCCCCGCAACCGGAGGCCAGGGCAAGCGCGGCCGTGCAGAGAACGGTTACGAGGACGGGGCCGTGCCGCATCCCGCGATTGTCGAAGGCCCGGGCGGTGCTTGTCAATCGGCGCGTCAGAGCCCGGCCGTGAATCCACCCACGATCGCCCCGTAGGCGACGTGCGCCAGCACGGTGCCGATCACGGTATGGCGTCCGTAGTTCATGAGCATGAATCCGGGCGGCTCCAGCACCGGCGTGTCCTCCGCGTCGGTCCAGGGCGTGCCCATCCGCGGGTGCACGGCGGGGAGGAGGACGTTCACGAGCGCACCGCCGGCGAAGGCTGCATGGACGACTCCGAGCAGGGCGCCAAAGACCCAGCCGGCGCGCCCGACCGCGAAGAAGATCGCCGCGTACCCGAGCGAGAAGACGAGACCGTTCGAGAAATGGACGGCGTAGCCGATCACCGTCGCCTTCCTGCGATCCTCGGAGAAGACCGTGCCGAGCAGGAGCGGGATGTCCATCCTCGTGAACCCGAGCGCCTGCGTGAGGCGCAGCCCCGACGTCAGCACGATCGTGCCGACGACTCCTCCCGCGAGGGCGCCGCCGAGGCTCACGGGCCGCCCTGCGCTCGGTCGATGGAAACGGCCGCGCCGATCAGCGCGAGATGGGTGAGCGCCTGCGGGAAGTTGCCGAGGAAGGCGCCGCTCTCCCCGTCGATCTCCTCGGCGTAGAGGCCCACGTCGTTTGCAAGCAGGACAAGCTCGTCCATCAACTCGGTCGCCTCGTCGATCCTGCCGGTTCGCCCTTCCCCTCGACGCCGTCCTCGCCCAGGTACCGCGCGACCAGCGGGCCGTCGGCGAGCTCCCGGCGCACCGCATCGACCGTTCCACGGAGCCGTGCGTCGTCTGCCGGTCCGTAGTCCATGAGCGCGAGCGTGAGGAGGCTCGCGTCGACCTCGCGCAGGTCTGTGGCGCGGACGTACGATCCGCGCTCTTCATCCCAGCCGTGCTCGTCGATGAACGCGCGAGTCTCGCCGGCCGCCTTCGACCAGCGCTCACCGCGGTTCGGGACGAACCCCTCGTCGGCGAGCTTCCGCGCGCGATCGAGCGCGACCCAGCCCATCGCCTCCGAGGTCGCCGTGCTCGGTCGCGTGAAGCCAGATCGCGTGCATGACGTCGCCGTGGAGATCGAGCTGGACATGCTCGGACGCCAGGTTCCCGACCCGGACAGGACGCGAGCGCCGGTAGCCGTCGAGCGCGGGGAGTCTCTTCTCCCTGGCCTCGGCGCCCCCATCCACCCGGTAGAGAACCTGGAGGCGCGGCGTGCTCAGCCGGGACGCATGCATGAGCCACCAGAGAAAGGCATGCGCCTCGTCCTCGTAGCCGAGCGTCTGGAGGGCGTCGAGGATATACGTCGCGTCTCGCAGCCACGTGAGGCGGTAGTCCCAGTTTCGCTCGCCCGCAATCCATTCGGGCAGAGAGGTCGTGGGCGACGCGACGACCGCACCGGAGGGAGCGAAGACCAGCAGCTTGAGCACGAGCGCGCTGCGCAGTACGGCCTCCCGCCAGAGGCCGTCGTACCGGGCTCGTTCGATCCAGCGCGGCCAGAACCGCTGGGTGTGGCCCAGCCGGTGCTCGGTGTCGGCGCGGCCCGCAAGGAAGGCCGGCTCGTGGTGCGCGGCGGTGATGGAAAGAAGAGCCGTATCTCCGGCGCGGAGCTCGCATTCCCCGCCGACCTGCCCCTCGTGAACCTCCGGCTCACCGATCTCCCAGGCGCCGAGCACGAGCGCTTCGCCGCGGGAGACGGCGACGAGCTGAGAGCCGCGACGCTCGATCCTCGTCGGCCGCTCGCCGAAATGGAACCGGGGCTCCAGCGTCCAGGCGAGCCGGACGGAACCGGAGAGGCACTCGACGCGGCGCGCCAGCTCTCGCTGGGGAACGAGGGCCTCCCCCGGCGCGAGAGTCATCGCATCGGTGACCCGGACGGCTCCCGAGCTCGTCCGGAACGCCGTCTCGAGCACGTTGCTGCCCTCCTCGTAACCCGCTCGGCCTCGAACGGCTCGCGCGGAGCGAGCTGGAAGCTAGTAACCGTCTTCGCGTCGCGGCTCGCGCAACGAGGTAACGCTAGCTCGTGGCGGCTCAGCGATGCCCGAAGTGATGAGCCTCGGGAAGAGCCGAGACGAAGTCGGGAACGCCGGAGATCCGGCGCGCGAGCGGAGCGAGGCTCTCGAGCTTCCGGACGACGACGTTCTGGTTTCGGTCGATCCGCTCGAAGGTGCCGTGCGCCAGGACGAGCGGCTCGCCGCGCACGATCGCTCGGTGGCGCTCGTAGACCGGTGGCGGGACGATCAGGTTCATCTGTCCGAGCTCGTCCTCGAGCAGCATGAAGACGACGCCGTTCGCGGTCGCCGGCCGCTGGCGGGCGACGGCCATCCCCGCCACGGCCACTGTGGTCCTGTCCGGTGCCAGGCACAGGTCATGGCTCGAGAGGACACCTTGCGGGAGGTGGGGGCGCAGGAGCTCCATCGGGTGCACGCCGATGGAGAGGCTCGTCTGCCGGTAGTCGGCGAGCATCCGCTCCCACTCGGAGGGCTCGGGCAGCCCGGGAGTCGCTGCGGTCGGATCGAGTGGGAGCGCAAGCTGGCGCTCCTCGCCGCGGGAACCCGGCACGCTCTGCGAGCGCGGGACGAGGCCGAGCTCCCAGAGGAGCGCTCGCCGGGACTCGCCCAGGCAGTCGCAGGCGCCCGACGCGAAGAGGCTCTCAAGGCCCTCGCGCGAGAGCGACGTCCGCTGGGCGAGGTCGATCACGCTCTTGAACGGCGCGGCGTCGGCGAGTGCCTTCGCGTCGTCCTCGCCGATCGACGCGACGTACTCGAAGCCGATCCTCACCGCACCTTGTAACACAGTGTTACTTGGTTCGATGGTGCACTTCGCCTCACTGCGGTTGATGTGCGGGGGCCTTACCTCCACCCCGCGCCGTTGCGCGTCGCGGACGAGGCTCGCAGGCGGGTAGAAGCCCATCGGCTGCGCGTTCAGGAGCGCGCAGAGGAACTCGGCCGGATAGTGGTGGCGCAGCCAGGCCGACTGGTAGGCGAGGAGGCCGAACGCCGCTGCGTGCGACTTCGGGAAGCCGAAACCGGAGAAGCCGACGAGCTTGTCGTAGACGGCATGGGCCGTTCGCTCGTCCACGCCCTTTGTCGCCGCACCCTCGACGAAGCGGTCGCGAAAGGCCTCGATCGCTGCCTCGCTCCGCTTGCGGCTCATCGCGCGACGGAGGCCCTCCGCCTCCCCCACGCTGAAGCCGGCCAGCGCGATCGCTACCTCGAGCACCTGGTCCTGGAAGACGACGACGCCGAGCGTCTCGCGGAGCGGCTCAGCGAGGAGCGGGTGGTCGACCGGAGGAACGAAGGCCGGGTCTTCCCGCAGGCGCTGGCGGTGCTCGATGTACGGATGCACGGCCTTGCCCTGGATCGGCCCCGGCCGGACGAGCGCGACCTGGATCGTGAGATCGTCGAGGTTCTCGGGGCGCGTCCGCAGCAGGCTCTGCATCTGTGCGCGGCTCTCGATCTGGAAGTCGCCGACCGTGTCGGCGCACTGGATCTCCTCGTAGACAGCGGGGTCGTCGAGCGGGATCCGCGAGAGGTCGATTGTCTCGCTGTGGGTCTCTGAGATCTGAACCACGCAGTCCTCGACCGCGGAGAGCATGCCCAGGCCGAGCAGGTCGATCTTCAGGAAGCCCGCGTCGGCGCACGAGTCCTTGTCCCACTGGCAGATCTGGCGTCCCTCCATCGCCGCGGGCTGCACCGGGACGAACTCGACGAGCGGTCGGCTCGAGATGACCATCCCCCCGGGGTGCTGCGAGATGTGCCTCGGGAGGCCGGCGATCTCGCGGGAGAGCTCGCCGAGGGCGCGCCAACGCGGCGAGCGGAGCTTCGTCTCGCCGTCCGGGAGCTTCGCGATCTCCTCTTCCACTCGCTTCGGATTGCCCTCGGTGATGCGCGCCAGCCGCTCGAGCTCCGCGAACGGGAGGCCGAGCGCCTTGCCGACGTCTCGGATCGCCCCGCGCGAGTGATAGGTCGAGAAGCTCGCGACGAGAGCCGCGTGCTCGCGCCCGTAGCGCTCGGTGAGAGCGACGATCAGCTTCTCGCGGATGTCACGCGGAAAGTCGAGGTCGATGTCGGGAACCGAATCGAGCTCGCGGTTCAGGAAGCGGCCCAGCGAGAGGCCGGCCGCGACGGGGTCGACGTGCGAGAGCCCCGTCAGGTAGCAGACGAGCGAGCCGACCGAGCTTCCGCGCCCGCGCCCGGGTGGCAGCGAGTGCCGTGGCGACTCCCGGCCCCGCACCTCGCGGGCGACTTCCGCTGCAAGCTCGAGCACCTCCCAGTGGAGGAGAAAGAATCCGGCCAGCCCGAGCTCACCGATCAGCGCCAGCTCCTCGTCCAGACGAGCCCTTGCCCGTCCTTGTAACACAGTGTTACTAAGTCGGTAGCGGGCCTCGAAGGCTCGGTTGCAGACTCGGGTCAGCTCGGCGATCGCGGGCTCGTCTCGGTCGGAGAAGTCCGGATAGCGGTAGCCGAGCTCCTCCGTCAGGTCGAACTCGAGCCGCTCGGCCAGGTCGGCGGTGCGCGCGACGGCGTCCCGGTCGTCCGGAAAGCGATCCGCCAGCTCGGCGGGTGCGAGCAGCACACACTCGTGGTTGCCGCGCCGCTCGCGCTCGGCGCCCTCGAGCGAGGTGCGATGGCGGATCGCGACCAAAGCGTCCTGGAGCCGAACGCGCCGCTCGTGGTGCGCGTGCACGTCCCCCGTCGCGACCGTCTCCACGCCGAGGGTCTCGGCGAGTTGGCGCAGCCTCGCGTTTCTGCGCGCGTCGCCCCGCTCGTACGGGCGCTGCAGCTCGACGAAGAACCGGTCTCGCCCGAAGACAGCGGCCAGCTCGGCGGCTCCGTTCGCGTTCCTGACGGCGAGCCCCTGCCGCGCGCAGCCGGACAGGCAGATCAGGCCCTCGCTGTGCGCTGCAAGCAGATGTCTGTCGAGGCTCGGCAGAGTCGGCTCGGTCAGTTTTGCCCGAGTCCCGGAGTGAGCGGCGGTCAGGAGCCGGCAGAGATTCGCGTAGCCCTGCGGCGTCTCGACGAGCAGCGTGATGTGCGATTCGTCGGAGAGAGTGACTTCGGCGCCGGTGATCGGCCGCACGCCGAACGCCTTCGCCGCGTGCGCGAACTCGAGCGAGCCGTAGACGCCGTCGTGGTCGGTGAGCGCCACCGCCTCGTACCCCAACTCGCCGGCGCGCGCGGCCAGTTCCTCGGGGTGCGAGGAGCCGTCGAGGAACGAATAGGCTGAATGGCAATGCAGCTCGACGAAGCCCACGCGATCTTCCTAGGCCCCGGCGAGGGCGAGTCGGTCCCAGGAGAGCACCGTGACTTTCTCGTCAAGGCCGAGCGTGCCGAGCTCGAGGTGATCGAGTTCGCCTGCGATCCCGAGTTCGGCCCGGTCGAGCCGCACGTCCACCCCGACAAAACGGACTCCTTCTACATCCTCGAGGGCGAGCTCGAGTTCACGATCGGCGACGAGCTCGTCCGCGCCGGGCCCGGCACCTTCGTCGCAGCCCCTCCCGGGGTGCGCCACGGATTCCGCAACCCCGGGCCGGGCCGCGCCCGCTTCCTCAACGTCCACGCGCCGTCCGACGGCTTCATCGAGCGAGTGCGGCGCGACGCAAACCGACAGACGGAGGACTAGATGAATCCGAGAGCCCGCTACGACGAGATCGCCGACGACCTCGCGGCCCGCGACCCCAGCATCGAGCTCGGCCAGATGATGGGCATGCGCTGCATCAAGGCCGGCCGCAAGATGGTCGTCGGCTACGAGTCGAGCGGCGAGATGGTCTTCAAGCTGCCCGATCCCAAGGAACACAAGCAGGCTCTCGCTCTCGACGGAGCGAAGCTCTTCGACCCTTCCCGCAAGGGGCGGCCGTTCAAGGAGTGGGTCCAGGTACCGGCGGCTCACGAGAGCCGATGGCCGGACTTAGCCCAGAAAGCCATCAGACTCCGCGCTGGCTGAACCAGCCCCCGGCTTCCTCGTCGCAGTAGACGACCGCGTTCTCGCCGCCGTCGAGGACGACATCGAAGTAGCGCCGATGCACCGGCTCCTCGGTCCACCAGCGATCGACGACGCGCCATTCCTCGCGAACGAGCGCTACAGGCCGGCGATTCACTACCCGCGGCGTCCCGTCGAACCGCGACTCGACGAGCACCGGCCGGGGAGCGTTCAGTCGTCCCGCGCGACGAGCAGTGCCCGCTGTTCCGGAATGCGCGACCAGGGCGCTACCTCCACGACCGTGCACACACCTCCTTCGCCCGTGCTCGCCTTCACCTGCCGGAGACCCTCACGCAGCTGACCGCGGAGCTCGTCACCTTCAGGTCGCACGAGCGCGAGCTGCTGTCCCGTCGACTCCGTCAGCTCGAGCGCCTCGAGCCGGAGCTTCAGCACCGGCGCCGGCAGCTCCGCGAGCTTCGGGCCGAGCGCCGTGCGCAGCCGCTCCGCCTCGGCGAAGGGCTCACGCAGGGTCAGCGTTCGTCGCCAGGATCCACCGCCGACGAGCGTGGCCGAGAGCGCGATCTTGCGCAGGAACCGCTCGCCGCGCTCCGAGCGCCCGAGGAGGCGTTCGACGAGAACCGCGAGCGCGCGCCGCAACGTGAGCTCGTTGCCGATCGTCTCGGGAAACTCGAGCGTCTCGACGAGCTCGGCAGGGGCCCGTCTCCCCCGTACGCGCCCGCGGTCTCGTCCTCTCGCCAGGCTCCAAGCGCGCCGCCCGTCCGGCCCCAGTCGTTCGGCTACGGCGCCGCCCGGTAGCTCAGCAAGCTCGCCGACCCTGCGCACGCCGAGCTCCTCGAGCTCACGCCGCCGCTCCTCGGCGAGAGGAAGCAGTGCGAGAGGAAGAGGCGCGAGGAAGTCGCGCGTGCGCTCGTCGGCAACGATCAGAACCTGCCCGGGCCGCGCGACGTTCGCCGCAGCGAGAGCGGCGAACCGGCGCCCATAGCTCGCGCCCGCCCGCGCATCCCAGGCAGAGCCGACGGCGGCGAGGGCGCGCTCGAGCGCAGCCTCCACGCCGCCGTAGAGACGCTCGACGCCGCGCGTCTCGAAAAAGACACAGCCGGGCTCGGCCGGGTCGACCGCGATGCCCGTGTCCTCGAGGCGCCGCAGGATCTCCTCCCAGGCCTGCTCCGCCGCGGACGGATCCCGCTCGACGAGGACGAGCTCCGGGCAGGTCGCAAGCCCTTCCCCCATCCGCATGCCGGGCTTGACGCCCTTCGCCTCGGCCGCGGCAGTCACGGGGCCGAGCAGCGGCTCCTCGCCCTCGGCGGGCGCAAGCGCAGCGGGGCGCAGCGCAAGGCTGGGCCGAGCGCGAAGCGCCGCACGCAGCTCGAAGCCGGGAACGAGGATGCAGGCGATCATACGAACGTATGTTCTACACGAACACACGTTCGCTGTCAAGGGCCTACGCTGGCCCGGAATGAAGAAAGCACACACTCCCGACCGTCATATCAAGCGGATGGAGAGCTCCTCCGAAGGCGCGAGCCTGTCCGAGATCGAGCGCGTGTACAAAGACCGGCTACCCCACTTCCGCCGAGTCGCCACGGCAATCGTCGGTAACCGCGACGCCGGGTGCGACGCCGTGCAGGAAGGTTTCGCAACCGCTGTTCGGAAGCGGGAGTCGTTTCGCCGAGAAGGGTCGCTGGAAGCGTGGATCTGGCGCATCGTCGTCAACGCCGCACGCGATCAGCTCGGCCGGAGAAGGGACGCCTTGGAACCGAGCCCGGACAACAGCGCGAGCACCAACGGAACACAAGACGACGAAAGCGCGCGAGTTCGAGTCGCCCTGTCGCTCCTCCCCGAACGCCAGCGACTCGCTCTCTTCCTGCGGTACTACGCCGACCTGGACTACCGGACGATCTCCGACGCGCTGGAGATCGCGGTCGGCACTGTCGGAGTCACGTTGCACTCCGCCCACGCGAACCTGCGCCGCTTGCTGGAGGAGGTCCCGCGGTGACACGTCCGACACGCGAGGCTCTCGAGCATCTGGTCGAGCCGTTCGACGAGGAACCGGGCGGCTGGGACGACGTGCTCGCCCGGGCCGGTAGCTCGAGCGGCCGGCGCCCGCGGCCGGTGAAGACGGTGGCGCTGGTCGCGGCTGTTATCATCGTCGGCCTCGCCCTCGCGACACCCTTCGGGCTCGCGGGACGGATCATCGGGCTCTTCAAGGACGAAGGGAAGCCTGTCCCCGTGTCCAGTCTCACCCGCTCCGACCGAGAGAGCCTGATCCTCAGCATGTGCCGCCACGTGCAGCTCGTGACGCCGCCCGGGAAGGCACCCGAGAAGCGGTGCGCCGAGGGGGAGCCCAAGATCGAGGAGATCGCGAACAACGGAACGCGCCTCTACTGGAAGGCGACGTTCCCGAACGGGACGCAGTGTCTCGCCTCGGGCTCGGTTCGCGGCTATCGCGAGTACGGAGGCGGGCGAAGCCACATCGGGATGATGGGCTGCGGCAGACGGCTCCTTCCCAGCCCGAAGAGGCCCATCACCGTCGATGCGGCGATCGAAGTCCGCCCGGGTGACCGGCGCGCTCGTCTCTTCCGCGCGGCAGGGCTCGCAGGAGAGGGGATTGCCAGCGTCGGCCTGGTCGAGAAGAACGGCGACGTGCTCAAGACCGGCGTTCGAGGTCGAACGTATGACTTGGAGCGGCCGGCGAACCGGCCCTGGGAATGGATCGCGGCCTACGACGACTCGGGAAAGGAGGTCTACAGAGAGTCTCTGCACCTCGAGCTCGCTCCCGGATTCGGGCGCAGGTCTCGAGCCGCTCCTCCGCGGATTCGCCGCTCCAAGCCCTTGCCGTTGCCGAAACAGGCGCCTGTTCAGCACGGTGAGGCGCCGGGGGCGTCGATCGACGTCTATCGGACGGGCCTCGTCGTCGTGCGTCTCTCGAGGACGAGCCGGGCCTATGGGCTCCTACGTCCCGGGAAGGCCTATCCAGGGGTCTCCATCGGTTGCTCGACCCTCGCCTACGGCGCCGGCCGTTGGGAAGAGCTGGGGTCCGCCACAGACACCGGTTTCGGCCGAGATATGCGCGTGAGCGTCGCGGCCCGGACCGAAGGCCCGACCGCCCCGCTCGACGCCTGCTGGGCGAGAGGGAGGTACGGGCTTCGCTGGAACGACGCCCGCGGGATGCACGGCGCCGTCGAGGTGGGTTTCACGCCCCTCGGCCGGCGGTTCTTCGCCGAGCAGGCTGCGGCGCGGGACCTGGCCCTCTTCATGCGCACGCCGCAGATGAGGTCCGTCCGCAAGGCGATGGCGGGAGCCACGGCCCTTCCCTCCGGCGCGGCGATCGCCCGCCGGTTTCCATCACGGGTCATCGGGCTCGGCAGCCGTCTGGACACCGCTCCGCCGCCGGCAATCGGCGTCTGGAGCACCGGCCGGGACCTGATCGTCGTCTCCAGACAGGCGGACGATGGCAGGCGACTGTTCGTGACGCTTCGGGCCGGCCGTTTCGGGCCGAACAACCTCGCAGGACTGATCCGCGTCTTCTATTAGCGCAGGAGAAAGCCCTCCCCGAGATCGTCGTCCGGATCGAGCACGAACTCCGCGCTGCCGGTGCGAAACGCGCTTCCCTCCACCTCCGTGACCACCGCAGGCCGGCCCGCGATTTCGACGCGCTCGACCACGCGGCCGCGGAACTCCGAGCCGACGATCGACAGATGCCGGAGCTCCTCGCCCGTGGGCAGCTCCCCCGACGCGTCGAGAAGGGCCAGGCGCGCCGACGTCCCGGACCCGCACGGCGACCGATCCACCTCGCCGTCGGCAAAGACGGTCACGTTCCGCTGCGTGAGGACGTCGCCGTTCTCGTTCTGCCAGAAGATGACGCCGTAGAGATCGCGCAGCTCCGGCTCGAGCGGATGGACGAGCTCGCGCTCGGCCTCGACCGCGCGCTTCAGCTCCCTGCCGAGCTCGATCAGGCGCGGCAGCTCGCGCGGCTCCACCTGCTCGCGGCAGGACGCGTAGAAGGCCCCTCCGAACGCGATGTCGACCTCGAGCGGCCCCGCCCGTACCCCCGTGGCCCAGACAAACGACGGAACGTTCCGAAACCGGACCGACCGCACCTTTCCGTCCTCGACCCTCGCCCACGTCTCGAGCCGCCCCGACGGCACATCGACGACGACTTTCGTCTCGCCTTCGCGCTTCTCGACGAGGCCCTCGTCGAGCGCCCACGTGACGAGGGCGATCGTCCCGTGCCCGCAGGCGGTCGAGTACCCGGCGTTGTGGAAGAAGACGACGCCCAGGTCCGCTCCGTCGTCGTTCGGCTCGACGACGTGGCAGCCGTACATGTCGGCGTGACCGCGGGGCTCGAAGACGAGCAGCCGGCGCACGTGGTCGAGCCGCTCGAGCGCGTCACGCCGCTTCTCGAGGATCGTCTCCCCGACCAGGGGCTCGATCCCGCCCGTGACGATCCGGAACGGCTCGCCGCCGGTGTGGTAGTCGACGGTGCGGATCATTTGCTCTCGATCTCGGCGGCGCCGTCGAGCATCCGGCTCAGGCGCGGCACGACGTCGAGCAGGTCGACCTGCGCGCAGAAGGCGATGTCCTCTTCGAGGCCCGGCGGGCCGTAGGTGCGCGCGAGCAG
>WNFU01000159.1_pt1 | contig 113771 bp, 118 predicted proteins | sample 5400121 | NCBI WGS metagenome assembly WNFU01 (sample SAMN13153360, study PRJNA577476) | soil metagenome | isolation source: 100 cm soil or saprolite under grassland replicate 1 | place: USA:California | collected 2016-06-15 | reverse complement strand
ATCTCCTGGCTACACCAACACCGTCGCCTCCGCCTGCGCTACGAACGCCGCGCCGACATCCACGAGGCCTTCCTCTCGATCGCCTGCAGCCTGATCTGCTACAGAGCCCTCCAGGGAGCATTTTGATAGGCGTTCTTAACAGTGCCTGGCACCGTGAGTTCACAGTGCCTGGCACTGGACTGGCCGCACGGGTCAGGGCTTGCGGACGAGATACCAGCCCGTTTCGACCCTGTAGGGGTCGGACGGGGCGAGGGCTCGCGCGCGCTCGCGGTCTTCCCCCTCGCAGCCCGCGAGGTCGAAGTACGGGTCGAGCGGGCGGTCATGCATCTCGACGTGCGAGCGGATCAGGACGAGGCTGTTCGCCTCGAACAGCGCGCGCAGGTCGCCGTCGGAGAGCAGCCGCGTGTGCGAGGGGTCGCGGGCGCGCTCGAAGCGGTCGAGCTCAATCGCCACGAGCGGGTCGACGGGAGCGAGCTGGTCGATCACGAGCAGCCGACCGCCGTGGCGCGCGACTCGCGACATCTCGGCGAGGACGAGCTCCGGACGCCCGACGTGATGGAGCACCGCGCGCTCGCACACGAGGTCGAAGGACTCGCTCGCGAAACCGAGGTGCGCTACGTCCCCCTCGACGAGCTGCACGTTCGTGTAGTGCTCGCTCGCGTAGCGGCGCCCGAGCTCGAGCAGCTCCGGGACGAGGTCGACGCCGACCACGTCGCGAACCCCAGGCGCGAGCGCGAACGCGAGCGGCCCGGTGCCGGTGCCCACGTCGAGCGCGACCTCGTCACCCGCAGGCTCGACGAACTCGGCGATCCGCTGCTCGAGCGCGGGCAGGCGCCGGAGCGAGGCTTCCGCGACGCGCTGCGCGTTCGCCCCGAAGCGCGCGCGGACCGCGTCTTCGTTCACGAGTCGACCACCGTGCGCCGCGCGCGTAAAGGGCCGGACTCGATCCGCGAAGCGAGCTCGTGGCTGATCGTCCCGGCGAGGCGCGCGTGGTCGTCGAGCAGTAGCCCGTGGCCGACGAGCACGACAGGCGTTCCGACCGGCAGCTCGCGATCGAGCTCCACAGCGAACGAGTCCATGGAAACTGTTCCGACGACGCGTCGCGGCTCGCCGGCGACGCGCACGGTCGTGCCGGTGAGCCCGCGCTGGAATCCGTCCCCGTAGCCGACCGGCACGATCCCAATCCAGGTGGGCCGCTCCGCGATGAACCGCCGGCCGTAGCCGGTCGACTCGCCCGCCTGCCGGAGCTTCACCTGAGCAAGGTGGCTCTGCCAGTGCAGCGCGGGCTCGAGCCCGTCGACGGCCGGGTCCTCGCCGAATGGAGAGAGCCCGTAGATCGCGATTCCGCAGCGCGCGGCGTCGAAGCGCGCCTCGGGGATCCGCAGCGCGGCGGCGCTGTTCGCGGCGTGACGTGTGAGATACGAATACTGCTCGGTCACCTCGCGGAAGCGCTCCAGCTGGAGACGGGCGAACTGCACGTCGCTGTCGGCAGTCGCGAGATGGGTCATCAGCCCGACGACCTCGGCGGCCGGCTCGGCGAGCTCCGAGAGGCCGTAGCGGCCCATCCCGGTCTCCAGCTTGAGGTGGACGCGTACGCCCTCGGGCACGTCGTTGAAGGGGACGCAGAGCTCGAGACCGGCCGCGCGCGCGTGCGCGACGTCGCGCCCGTCCGCAGGGCCGAGCACGACGATGCGCGCGGTCGAGAACTCGGCGCGCAGCGCGAGCCCCTCAGCGACCGTCGCGACGCAGAGCGCGGTCGCCCCGGACCCGAGCGCCGCCCCGGCGACGTCGACCGCGCCGTGGCCGTACCCGTCCGCCTTCACGACCGCCCAGAGCGCGGAACCGTCGAGCGAGCGCAGGAGCGTCCGCACGTTCCGCCGGATCGCACCGAGATCGATCGTGATCTCCGAGCGATGCATCAGCTGAGCGTGCGCGGCAGCGCGGCGACGACGTCGCTCGCGACGAGACCGGCCTGGTGCTCGACGGAGGCGGCGGCGAGGTGCTGCGCCGCTGCGCCGGCTGCCGCGGCGAGCGACGGTTCGAGCCCCTTCGCGAGAAACGCCGCGACGATCCCGGTCAGCACGTCGCCCGTTCCCGCGGTCGCGAGTGCCGGCGTTCCGATCGAGACCACGAGGACACCCGAGTTGGGCGCAGCGACGAGCGTGTCCGGCCCCTTCAGCAGCACCACGCAGCCGAAGTGCTCGACCGCCCGGCGGACCGCCGCGAGCCGGTGCGCCTTGATCCATGAGGACTTTTCGCCGAGCAGCCGCCCGAGCTCGCCCTCGTGCGGCGTGAGCACCGTCGGGGCGGTCCGCTCGAGCGGCTCGAGCGCGCGGAGCCCGTCGGCGTCGACGACCGCGGGCAGCTCGTACTCCGCGAGGAGGCGCCGCACGAGCGCCTCACGCCCCTCGCCGAGTCCGGGCCCGAGGGCCAGCGCCCGCGCGCGCTTCGCGGCCTCGTCTACGTCCTCGAGCGGCCGCTTCACGGCCTCGAGCAGACGCGTCTCGAGCACGGCCAGCGACTCCTCGGGCGCCGCGACGGCGACGTACCCAGCGTCCGCGCGAAACGCGGCCTCGGCGGCCAGGCACGCGGCACCGGTCAGCCCGCGGGCGCCGCCAACGACGAGTACGGATCCGGCCGTGTACTTGTTGTCCCCCTCGCGCCGACGTGGAACGAGCTGCAGCACCTCGCGTGTGACCAGCTTGTGCTCGGTCTCGCGCTGCGCGATCCCGATGTCCGCGACGGTGACGGTGCCCGCATGGAAGCGGCCCGGCGCCACGACGAGTCCGACCTTGCGCGCGTGCATCGTCACCGTGTGCACTGCGCGAACGGCCGCGCCGGCGACCTCGCCCGTGGAGGCGTCGACACCCGACGGAATGTCGACTGCGACGACCGGCGCGCCCACGGCGTTGATGCGCTCGATCAGCGCCGCCGCGTCGGGGCGCGGCTCGCCGTGGAAGCCCGTCCCGAACAGCGCGTCGATGACCACGTCGGCGCCGGTTGGATCGTCGGTCTCCTCGGCGTCCAGCCCGGCCTCGCGCAGCAGGCGCACGGCGATCCGCCCGTCGCCGCCGTTCGATCCCTTCCCGCAGACCGCCGCGATCCGCCGCGCGTCCGGGTAGAGGCGCCGCACTTCGTCCGCGATCGCGCGGCCCGCGCGCTCCATCATCGCGTCGACGTCGTGCCCTTCCTCCGCGGCGCGCATCTCCTCCGCGGTGTACAGCGGCTCGAACATTCAGAACAGAACGGCGATCGCGGCTGCGAGCTCGCGCGAGTGCGTCATCGAGAGATCGATCGAGCCGCCGCCCTGACGCTCCCACGCCGCACGCGTGCGGCCCGTGAGCTGCACGCCCGGCTTCGGCCGGCCGACGATCTCGATCTCTTTCCACGTGAAGCGCACCCCCACGCCGAGCGCCTTGCCCACCGCCTCCTTGCCGGCGAACCGCCCTGCGTAGCTCTCAGCGGGGTTCGGCCGCGTGTCGCAGTACGCGCGTTCCGCCTCGGTAAAGCAGCGCTCGCGGAAGCGCGGGTGGCGCTCGAGCGCGCGTCGGATCCTTGCAATCTCGATCAGGTCGAGCCCGACCTTCACTTCGCGCGCTCCAGCCAGTCCGGGAGGTCGGCGATCGACGAGAGGATCGCGTCGGGCGTCACCCCCGACAGCTCGACCTCGTCAGGCCGGAACTTGCCGGTGCGCACGAGCGCGGTCTTCATCCCATGCCGCTGCGCGCCGACGACGTCGGCCTCGAGGTCGTCGCCGACCATCCAGGTCAACTCGGGGTCCGCGTCGAGCGCCTCGAGCGCGGCGAGGAAGTATGCGGGGCTCGGCTTGCCGAGGACCGTCGCCTCGACGCCGGTGGCGTACTCGAGGCCCGCGACGAACGCGCCGGCGTCGAGCAGCGGACCACGCGAGGTCTGCCACCACCCGTTCTTGTGCAGGCAGTAGAGCTCTGCGCCGCCGTCGACCTCGGTGAAGGCGCGCGCGAGGTTCATGTACGAGAACACGTTGTTCGTCTCCGGGGTCTCGTCCGCGCCGCCGAGCAGGACGACCTCGGCCGAGTCACCGACGAGCTCCACGCCGTCCAGGTCCTCGACGATCGCCGGCATCGTCAACGCGAGCACGCGCTTGCCCGCGAGCTCCCGGGCGGCAGCAGCGGCCGCGGTCTGCAGCTCCTCGTCCTCGAGCTCGATGCCCATCCCGCGGAGCTCCTCGGCCAGCGCAGCGCGAGAGCGCGTCGTGTTGTTCGTGACGAAGCGGAGGCGGTGACCGTCGCGCCGCAGTTGCCGCACGGCAAAGGCGGCCCCGGGGATGGGTTCCCCGGAGACGTGCAGCACCCCGTCCACGTCGAGCAGAATCGCCGCCATGGAGCGCGAGTCTATTCGGGTGACCCGGAGCGTCGTCCTCCCGCTCTCGGAGATCGAGCTGCGCTTCTCGCGCTCGAGCGGGCCGGGCGGGCAGCACGCGAACACGTCCGAGACCCGGGTCGAGGCCGTCTTCGACGTCGAGAGGTCGAGCGCGCTGAGCGAGACGCAGAAGCGCCGCGTGCTCGCAAAGGCCGGGCCGACGCTCCGGGCGGTCGCGCAGGACGAGCGCAGCCAGTGGCGGAACCGCGAGCTGGCGGTCGAGCGGCTCGTCGAGCAGCTGCGCGAGGCGCTCCGCGTCGAGCGCCGGCGCGTGCCGACCAAGCCGAGCGCTGCCGCGCGCGAGCGACGGCTCGATCGGAAGCGCCGCCGCTCGGAGACGAAGCGCCTCCGCCGGCCGCCGCCGGACTAGCCCGAGACGAGCGCGAGCAGGCTGTCGTGCTCCTCGCGCTGGGTCAGCGCGGGAGCGTCGTCCATATCGCGCGTGACGTCCTCCAGCTCCTCTCCGCGGAGATGCGTCACGAGGCGACCTCGAACACGTCGTCGAGGGACGCGGACTCGTCCGCGAGCGCCGCGGCGTCGCGCACGCGCGCGTGTGCACGGAGCAGCTCTTTGAGCTGGTTCTCGGTCTCTTCGTCCTGGCCGGTCAGCAGGCAGGCCGCGAGCCGGTCGCCGTCGAGGTAGAAACCAATCGCCTTTCCGTCCTCGAGCGCGCCGCGGAAGACGATCTCGTCGAACACGTCGACGTCGCCGAAGACCTTGAACGTGAAGCCGAAAACCTCGGAGAAGAACGTGGACACCGTGTCGAACCGGCCCTCGCCTCCGGCCAGCACGCGGCCGACCTCGGTTCCTGCGTAGTTCGCGTTCGACCAGTGCTCGATGCGGCGCATGCGCCCATAGATCGGGTCGTAGAAGCGCGCCACGTCGCCGGCGGCCCAGACGCCCTCGGCGCCCGTCTCCCAGCGCTCGTTCACGACGACGCCGTCGTCGAGCCGGAGACCGCTGCCCTCGAGCCAGTCTGTCGTCGGCACGACGCCGATTCCGACCACGGCGAAGTCCGCCTGGAACGTCTGGCCCCGGTTTGTCAGGACGCTGTCGCATTTCGAGCGACCCCCGAACTCGGCGATCTCGTCGCCGAGGACGAGTTGGACGCCGTGCCGGCCGTAGAGCTCGGACAAGAATTGCTCCACGTGCCGCGCGCGCAGGATCTCGAACAGCCCCTTGCCGCGATGCACGAGCGTCACCTCGAGACCGAGCCGCGCCAGCGACGCGGCGACCTCCATGCCGATGAAGCCGGCGCCGACGACGACCGCCTGGCGCGACGAGCGGGCCGCGTCGCGGATCGCCTGCGAGTTGTCGAGGGTGCGCAGCGTGAAGACGTTCTCGAGGGCGAAGCCGGGCACGTCGAGCCGGCGCGGCGTGGCGCCCGACGCGATCAGCAGCTTCTCGAAGCGCCGCGTTGAGCCGTCTTCGAGCTCGAGCGTCCGCTCGGCGAGCCGTAACGCTCGCACGCCGGTCTCGAGGTGCACGTCCACGTCATGCTGGCGGTAGAACGGCTCCGGCTCGACAAGCGTGTCCTCGCGCTCCGCCTCGCCCCGCAGAAAGCGCTTCGAGAGGGGCGGGCGATGGTACGGGACGACGTCGTCACGTGAGAAGAGCGTCACGGGTCCGTCTCCGCCCGCCTCGCGAAACGACTTGATCGCACGCGCCGACGCGAGTCCGCCTCCTACGACCACCAGTCCGTCGCCGTTCGTTGCCATACCCCTTTGTGTCCTCCCGCGTGTCGTCCTTACCGACGTTCGGGCAGACGGTAACGCCCGGCGCTCCAGGGACGCTGACTCCTCGACACCGACAGAGGAGGAGCAATGCCCTGGGGATCGTCAACGACCTGCCGACCTGGTTCTTCATGCTCGTCCACATCGGTGCCTTCGCGGCGGCGATCGTCTTCGCGCGAGCGGCCTTCGGCCGGAGCCTCACCGGGCTCGGCTGGGCGTTCTCGCTCTTCGCGCTGGCCGAGGTCAGCTACATGACCGACCACCTCGACTGGACCGTGTTCCTGTTCGCGCACACGATCAGCGAGGTGCTCGACCTGGCCGCCTTCGCGATCGCCTTCGTCAGTCTCGTCGCCGCGCCGCTGGCACGGCCTTCTGAGGCATGAGGGCGCTCGTCCTCGCCGCCGCGCTCGCCCTCCTGAGCGGGTGCGGCGGCGGACGCGAGGCCGTGCCCGTGGACACGGACCAGGTCACCTTGCCGAAGAGCTACCGCTTCGACCCGGAGGTCATCCGAATCCGCGCCGGAACCGAAGTAACGTGGCGGAACGACGATGTCTTCACCCACACCGTGAAGGTCGGCGACGACGAGAGCCACGAGCTGAAGCCCGGAGAGGAGGTGAGTCTTCGATTCGCGAGAACCGGGAAGTTCAGCTACCTGTGCACGCTGCACCCGAGGGACATGACGGGGACGGTGATCGTGCGCTGACCTCGGTCGGTGCGCGCGACGTCGCGATCGGAGCGTGCGCGGCGAGCGCTCTCGTGCACGCGGTGCTCGCGCCGGAGCACTTCTCGGAGCACCCGCTCGTCGCGCTCTCCTTCGCGGCCGCGACGGGCGCGCTGCTCCTGCTCGCGCTTGCCCTGACGCGGCCCTGGCTGCGTTGGGCGCCACCGCTCGGCGCGGTCCTCTTTGCGGCGCTGATCGCCGCGTATCCCCTCGTGCACGTGTTCACGCACGAGGGAACCGACGCGTTAGGGGTGGGAACGAAAGTGGTCGAGGCCGCCGGCCTGCTCGCGTGCCTACGCGCGGGGCGCGACGCGGAGACGCCGCTCGCGCCGCTCGACGTGATCACCGGCGTCTTCGCGGCGATGATCCTGCTCTCGTTCGGCCACCACCACTAGCTAGGTCTGTTCCAGGACCAGCGACGGCAGCTGTGCAGTCCGCCGCCCGACGACTCGCCCTGTGACGAGATCGACGACGGCCAGCCCTTGCTGTCCGTTTACGACAACGTACGCACGGGAGCCCACGATCCTTTGCACCCACGCGCTCTGCCCGTCGAAGAGCCGGAACCGCGCCTCCCCACTCCGCTCGAGCGCGGCCAGGCCCATGCCGGTCGACTTCTGCGCCTTCGCGTCCCAGGTTCCCCCTGTGGCGAGGAGGCCGCCCCGGTACGACCACGCCGCCGACGCGCCGGCAGCGAGCGGACGCGAGGTCCACCCGCGGGTGTCGACGAGCTCGAGCCCCGCGGGCCGTGTGCCGCTCGCGCTGAGCTGCGAGCCCGTGATCGCGAGCAGCCCGTCGCCGAGCGAGACGGCCTGGCGGGTGGTGCCGCTGATGATCTTCGCGAAGCGGCCGTGGAGCACACGGTACGCGGGCGCCAGCGTGGCGAGCGGCACCTCGACGACCGTCCCCGAGGGATCTGCGACGTACGCGGTTCCGTCGGCAACCGCGAGCGCGGGCATGCGAACCGTTCCGACCGGCGGATTGCCCTGCTTGAACGCCATGCCGCCCCGAATCCGGTCGAGGAGGCGCACCACGCGCACCGATTCCGCAGTGACGACGAGCAGCCTCAGCGGCGCGACCTTGCCGTCGTGTCCAAGCAGTGCCACGTAGGCGCCTGGAACGCTCTGGGCTGCGAGCACGACGCCTGCGACCGACCGCCGCGAGCTGACCGCGTGCGCGAACGCGTCGACCTTCACGACCTGGAGCCCGTCCGTGCCGACTTTGCTCAGCACCGCCACGACCTCCGGGGTGATCCACGCGATGCCTACCGGGTCGACCCAGGCGACGAAGTCGGCACTGAGCCGCGAGACCTCGCCCGTGCGCTCGAACGAAGCGGGATTGAAGAAGCGCAGCCGCCCGTCGGACGCGTAGACGAGCTGCGATCCGTCGTGTGCGACGACGCCCATCCCCCCGCGCTTGCCGAGCACGATGGACGGCCCACCTGCGACCGGGTCGAGCGTTTCCGGGTCGAGTGCCACGAGTTGTGCGCTCGTCCCGACGTCGACGATCCCGAGCAGCGAGTAGAACGGCTTCGCGGGCGCGCCGCCGCCCGCGACGAGCGCGAAGAGAGCAGCAATCAGCAGCGCGCGCCTCATCGCAGCGTGACCAGGAAGGGGACGTCGCGGTCGAACTGCGCCACGACACGGCCGCTCGCGAGGTCCACGGCAGCACCGCGGCGCCCGTCTCGGGAGAGATACGCGCGGGTCGCGCTGAACCCGACGACCGAAGCCCACTCGCCTGCCAGGACGTGAAAGCGCTCCTTACCGCTGGAGTCGATTCCCAGCACGCCGATGCCCCGCAGGTCCTGTCCGTCTATCCAGCTCGTCCCGGTCACGAGCGCGAGACCGTCCTTGGGCTCGACCCAGGAGGCGTCGTTTCTGACCATCCTGGAGGTCCACGTCCGCGTGTCGACGAGCTCGAGTCCGGTGGGATCCATCCGGCGCCCGTCGGTGCTCACGCTCCCTGCGACGGCGAGCGTGCCGTCCCCGAGCCACGCAGCGGAAGCCCACCTGCCGGCGATGACCTTGACGAAGCTTCCGCGCAGCGCGTGGTAGGAGGCGGCGCCGGCGAGCGGGACTTCCGCGACGAGGCCGTCGCCGACGACGTACGCGACGTCATGCTCGGCGTCGAGCGCGAGGCCGGGCCGCCGGGTCTCGCCGGTCGGCGGGTCCGTCGCGCTGTCCCAGTGCTGTCCCGCGCTGATTCGAAGCACCGAGATCACGCGAGCTTTGCCGACGGCGTCGACGACGAGCAGGCGCGTGGGGCCGATCTCCCCTGCGGGCGCGAGCAAGAGCACGAGCTCGTTGTCTCCGCGCGCCTGCGCCACGACCGTCCCGTTGACGCGAGCCGTCCGGACGACCTTGTCGGTTCCCCAGTCGATCGCGCGCACCTCCAGCACGCTCATGCCCGTCACTGCGACGATCGTGTCCCACTGCAGCCACCCGACGGCGACGGGCATGCCCGTCCAGAGCGGAATGCTTTTGAACGGACGCATCCTCTGGACGTCGACGATCCGGACCCGCCGACCGTCCGCATAGGCGAGCCAGCCGTGTGAGTCGTACGCAAAGCTGCCGAGGGTGCCGAGCGAAACGCGCGGGCCCAGCGGCTCGAGCGTGTCTGGGTCGAGGCCCGAAAGCCAGGTGCGCGCGTTGGTGCCGACGAGCCCGTAGAGAGTGTGCCCCGGCTTCGCCGGAGCGGTACCTCCGGCAACGGCGGCGGCTATTGCGACCGCCACGAGGAGAAGCGACAGGCGACGCATCGGCTACCAGACCATCGCGTTCTGCTCGAGAAGCAGCCACGGCAAGTAGCCCTTGCGCGTGCCGATCAAACGGCCGCTCTCGACGTCGATGATGCGCATTGGTTCCTCGTTCGCGGTGATGTAGACCCTGCCGCCGTAGACGGCCGAGATCCAGAGTCGTTTCCCGTCGAGTACCTTGAAGCGCTCGGCTCCGTCGAGGCCGTAGGCTGCAAGGCCGATCCCGCGCTCGAATCCGCCTTGTGAGGTCCAGTTCCCGCCGGTGGCGAGGAAGCCTCCAGGGCACGGCGCGATCGACGACACACTGTTTGCGAGCCGACGGACAAGCCACGTCGCGGGATCGATCAGGTCGAGCCCGGCCGGATCGGTGCGCATGGCCTGCTCTCCGTTCGCGAGTGTCCAGACCTCGCTGTCGCTGCCGGTGACCAGGAGCTTGCCGTCGAGGACGAATGCTTGCCTCGACGAGCCCGAGTACATCTTTGCGAACCGGCCGCGCAGCACGTGGTACGCGACGCTGTGCAAGTCGAGCGAGATCTCCGCCACGACCCCGTCCGGCGCGACGACGTAGGCGACTCGGCGCTGCGCGTCGAGAGCGAGGGCAGGCACGTTCTCTTGCCCCGAGGGCGGGTTGGCATCGTGATCGAAGTGCCAGCCGGCGAGGATCCTGCCGAGCGGGATCTCGCGAGCCTCGCCGACGCTGCCGACGATGAGCAGGCTCGCGGGGCCGATCCCCGCCGTCGGCGCTCGCAGGATGACGACCTCAGACCCTGTGCGTTCGGAATCGACGACGTAACCCCCTGCAAGCATCTGGCGCGAGACGATCGTCCTGCGCGCGACGTCGAGGACGGCGACCTCGTAGCGCTCGACGCCTCGGCGGAGGACGACGATCCGATCCGGCTGGAGCCAGACGACACCCGAAGGCTCCATGAGCCCCTCGGGCTCTGCGGGACCCCGGAGCTTGACGCTCCCGGCAGCGCGGAGAGTTGGAAGATCGATGAACCGCAGCCGGTTGCCGCGCGCAATCGCGAGCGTGTGGCGACTCGGGTCGAGCGTCCACGGAGCCCCGGGTCCCGCCGGTGCGAGCTTCAGCTTGCGCCCCGCGACGGGCTCCAGCGTCCCGGGGTCGACCTCGATCACGAACTGGCCGGTCTGCGTCCCCAGAAGGGCGAAGAGTCGTCCCTCGACCTTCCCGGGCGCCTCGGAGCCGGCGACGAGGGCGGCGGCAAGCGCAGCCGCGAGTGCGGCGACGCGGGTCATCACCTGGATGGTATGCCCGGAACGGGCGAAAAGTTCCGCGTCCGGCGCGGCGTTCCTAGTATCCGTCCCCCCAGAACGCAGAAGCCTGCTCGCGGAGCAACAGCGGCACCCGCGACGTTCGCGTCCCGACGACCCGGCCCGAAGCGATGTCGACGACGAGGTAACGGCCGCCCTGATTACCCAGTCTGACGTAGGCGCGTCCCCGGTAGACGAGCGCCAAATCAGCGACCGCGTGCGGGACGACGTGGAAGCGTTGGCCGCCGTCGAGGTCGTACGCGGCCACGCCCATTGCGGTCACCTTCCGCGTGCTGGAGTCCCAGCCGATTCGCGTCACGTACAGCAAGCGATCGGCGCGGACGAACGAATCACCATCGGGATCCAGCATCCGGACCTTCCATGAGCGCGTGTCGATCACAAAAACGCCAGCTGGCCGATCCCTCATGTTCAGGCCGCCCTCTGGCCGGCTAAACACCTCGTCGTCCTTGCCCGAAACGGCGAGCAGACCGTCGCCGAGCCAGACTCCTCGACGCGACCAGCCCTCGCCGGCCTTGAGCCGGGCCGACAGCGCGCGCCCGGCCAGGGTTCGGTACGTGCTCGCGAGCGTCGCCAGGTCGACCTCTGCCACCAGCCCGCCTGCCGGCACGACGAACGCGCGCTGCCCGTCGACGGCGAGACCGGGCCACGCGTAGCTCTCGACGTCCTCTGATCCGCGCTGCGTTCCCGCCCGGATCGCCTCGAGTGTCCGGGCGCGGACGACGCCATCCATGTCGAACACGAGGAGCTGCAACGGTGCGATCGCGTCGCGTGCTGCGACGAGCGCGACGAGTTCGGTTGCTGTTGCGGCGACCCGGAAGACCTCGCCCTCGATGGGTTCGATCTTCAGTGTGCGGCCGGCGACGGGATCCACGACGGCGAGGCTGAACCCACTCGCTTCACACCCGTAGCGAAGGGCAAGCAACCGGTCGAAGCGGAGCCACACGAGAGCTGCGATTCCCCCGCCCCCGATCGGAAGCTTGGTCGAGGGTCGCATCGTCCTTGCGTCGAAGAACCGCAGTGAGTACTGCGGGCACTCACCGACCTGCCGGCCGGTCGCAACGACGAGCCGCGATCGATCGGGCGAGAAGCTCCAGCTGCTGACGAGCCCGAGCTGGACCGCGTTCGCGCGGAGCGGCCGCAACGTGTTCGGGTCGACACCCACGAGCGTCACGCTCTCCGGGCCCTCGACCAGTCCGAGCAGAGGTCGTTCGGGCCCCGCAGTTGCAGAACCCGTGAGCAGGAGCGCAAGCGAGAGCGTGGCAGCAGCCAGCCGACCCACGCACGGGATACGGCAGCCGAAGCTCTGGAGGTCCCGCTACTCGACCGTGACGGTCTTCGCCAGGTTCCGCGGCTGGTCGACGTTCAGGCCGCGCAGCCGGGCGATCCGGTAGGCGAGCAGCTGGAGCGGCACGGCCGCCAGCACGGCCTGCAGGAAGGCAGGCGTCTTCGGGACGTAGATCACGTCGTCCGCATGGTGCTGGATGTCTTCGTTCCCGTCGGTCGCGATCGCGATCACGTGCGCGCCGCGCGCGCGAACTTCCTGGATGTTCGAGACGATCTTGTCGTAGACGTGGATGTTCGTCGCGACGACGACGACCGGAACGTCCTCGTCGAGCAGCGCAATCGGCCCATGCTTCATCTCACCCGCCGAGTAGGCCTCGGTCGGGATGTACGAGATCTCCTTCAGCTTCAGCGCGCCCTCGAGCGCGACGGGCAGGCCGATATGGCGGCCGAGGTAGAGGAAGAACGGCTTGTCGTAGTAGCGCTGCGCAATGTCCTCAATCGGGTGGTCGCCGTCGAGGAACTCTGCGATCTTCTCGGGAAGGTCGTACACCTGGTCGAGGATGAACGCGTTCTCCGCCGCCGGCAGCGTTCGCCGCACCTGCGCGAGCTGGAGCGCGATCAGGATCAGCAGGGAGACCTGCGCGGTGAACGTCTTCGATGCTGCGACGCCGACCTCGAGCCCGCAGCGCGTGTATAGGACCGAATCGACCTCGCGTGTGATCTGCGAGCCCATCTGGTTCGTGATCGCCACGGTGTGCGCGCCGGCCTCGCGTGCGAGCTTCATCGCCTGCACGGTGTCGCGCGTTTCGCCCGACTGGGAGACCCCGATCACGAGCGTGTCCTTCGAGAGCACGGGGTTCCGGTAGATCCACTCGGACGCGATGTCCGGCTCGACCGGAAGGCGCGCCCACTCCTCGATGATGTAGCGTCCGACGACACCGGCGTGGTACGCGGTGCCGCACGCGAGGATGACGATGCGCCGCAGGTTGCGGATCTGCTTGTCGGAGAGTCCGAGGCCTTCGAGCTCGAGGCGCGCACCCGGGCGAATGCGGTCGCCGATCGTCTCGCGCACCGCGTCGGGTTGTTCGTAGATCTCCTTGAGCATGAACGTCTCGTAGCCACCCTTCTCGGCTTCTTCGTCGCTCCACTCGACCGGCTCGATCTCCTTGTGCTCGACGGGCCCGTCCTTTGTGAAGAACTGTGCGCCGTCCGGTCTGATCGCGACGACCTCCCCGTCGTCGAGGAGCTGGATCCGCCGGGTCTCTGGCATGAACGCCGTCGTCGCCGACGCGAGGAACATCTCGCCGTCGCCGACACCGACCACGAGCGGGCACTGGTGCCGCGCCCCCACGAGCAGGTTCGGATGATCGTGGTGGATGACGACGAAGGCGTAGTGACCCTCGAGCTCGGCGTACGCCGCGCGCACGGCCTCGACGAGGTCGCCCTCGTAATGGCGCTCGACAAGGTGCGCGACGACTTCCGCGTCGGTCTCGGAATCGAACTCGTGGCCTTCCTTCGCGAGCGAGCCCTTCAGCTCGCGGTAGTTCTCGACGATCCCGTTCAGCACGATCGCGACCTTGCCGTCGTCGCAGCCCGTCAGCGGATGCGCGTTCTGCTCGGTTACGCCGCCGTGCGTCGCCCAGCGCGTGTGCCCGAGCCCGTGGTTCGCGACCGACCCGTTCGGGCCCGCCGCCTCGATGAGGTTCGCGAGATTGCCGACCGCGCGGACGTAGTCGAGCTTGTCGTCCTCGCGCAGCGCGATTCCGGCCGAGTCGTAGCCGCGGTACTCGAGCCGCTTCAGACCCTGCAGCAGCAGCGGCTTCGCTTCCCGACTCCCGACGTATCCGATGATGCCGCACATCCGTGAGCTCCCTTCGAAACGCAAAAGCCCGGCTGTTCGCCGTTTCCTGCGCCGGAAACGTCAGCCGAGCTCACGGGCCACGAGAGCGGAGATCCTAGCACAGAGATTTTCCGCTTTTTCCAGCGTTTCCGCCTCCGCGAGAACCCGTACGACCGGCTCGGTTCCGGAGGGGCGAACCAGCACGCGGCCCCCCTCGAAAGCATCGATTTCGGCAAGCAAGGCGGGGGGGATCCCCCTCGTCCGGACGGGCACGTTCCGTTTGACCTGCGGGAACTTCGGCATCTCCGCCGCCGCTTCCGAAAGCGTTCGCCCCCGGATCGCGTCGCAGAGGAGCAGCGCGGCCACGAGACCGTCACCCGTGACGTGGCCGTCGAGCCAGATCAGGTGCCCCGACTGCTCGCCGCCGAGGACCCCGCCCTCGCGGCGCAGCGCCTCGAGCACGTAGCGGTCGCCGACGTCGGTCGTGACGACGCGGATCCCGTGCTCCTCCATCAGCTTGTGGAAGCCGAGGTTCGTCATCACGGTCACCGCGACGAGCGGGACGCGCTTGTGCAGCGCGAGGATCGCGACGATCTGGTCGCCGTCGAGTGCCTCGCCGTTCGCGTCGACCGCGAGCATGCGGTCGCCGTCGCCGTCGAACGCGACGCCCAGGTCGAACCCACCGTTCGCAACAGTCTGTTGCAAGGCTCGAAGATCGGTGGCGCCGCACCCGACGTTGATGTTCTCGCCGTTCGGCTCGTTGCCGATCGCGACGACCTCCGCGCCCAGCTGCTCGAACGCCTTCGGCGCGAGCCCCGCGTAGGCGCCGTTGGCGCAGTCGACCGTGATCTTCAGACCGGTGAGGTCGGAGCCGAAGCGCTCGAGCACGTGCTCGAGATAGCTCTCGACCGCGATGCCGACGTGGTCGACCGTCCCGCCGCCGGGCGCCTCCGCGTCGATCAGCGCCTCGATCTCCTCCTCGCTCGCGTCGACCAGCTTCTGCCCGGCGCGGTCGAAAAACTTGACGCCGTTGTACTCGGGCGGGTTGTGCGACGCAGAGATGACGACGCCGAGATCGAGACGCAGCAACGCAACCGCAGGCGTCGGCACGACGCCGCCGAGCACGGCGTGCCCGCCGGCGGCGACGACGCCGCGCGCAAACGCGTCCTCGAGCGCAGGCCCCGACGCGCGCGTGTCCCGCCCGACGAAGACGCGCTTCTCCCCGCCGGCCCACAGCGTCGACGCCTTCCCGAGCCGCTCGACGAGCTCCTCGGTCAGAAACTCGCCGACGATTCCCCGAACGCCATCAGTTCCGAAGTACCGCCTCGCCACGGCGCGCGAGCCTACAGTCCGGAGGCGGTGAGACCCGCTCAGAGGAGCTTCGCGACAGTCGTCGCGAGCACCACTACGAACAAGAGGCCGATCAATATGACGAAGAGCAATCCCATTGCTTTGGCCTCCTCATCCGGAGTTTGCGGGGCGCTCCTCGTGGTGCGTACGGGAACGAGACTCACCCCACCAATCGCTAGCCCAAAAACTCCCCCGAGAATCGCGAGGCCGAGATCGCCCACGCCGAAACCAAACGCAGCGCCCGCGTGGCAGATGAACCCAGACCGCGGCCGCGCCTTGGTCGGCTCACCCGGGCGAGTTCGGGGTCGGAGGACGGTCAGCGCTTCTTGATGAGGTCCGGCGCGCTGAAACCCGGCGGGGTGAGGGGCCGGGGATGCCCCTCACCCCGCCGGACGTGGACGCGGCGGAACCAGGCCGGTCCCCCGCGATGCCGATTCAGCTACGACTTCGCGCAGAGGACCTGGACGGTGAAGATCCGGTCGTCATTCAGATCGGAGCCGCCTCTCGCGCGCCAGCCGACTGCCTTGCCACGCTCGACGATTGGCCGGCTGTAGACGGTGATCAGCTGCTCGTCGTTCTTCTCGGTCGACCAGAACGTGCCGCCAGCGATCGCGTGCTCACCCGACGCGCACCTGATATGGATTGACCGCGTCATGAAGGCGCCATTGGCGCTGTTCGCGGGAACCGTGACGGAGCTCTGATGCGGGATCAGATCCGCGATGACGCCCGGCGATCCGGGCGGCCCGGCGGGCCCGCGCGGCAGCTGGCCGCTCTTGAAATCCCAGATCCGCAGCGAGAAGTCTCTGACCTTCGCCGAGGTGACGGCGTTGTCCTTCAGCTCCTCGGTTCCGACGGTGTTCTCTGGGATCACGGCAGAGATCGTTGCGTAGCTGGTTCCTCCGAGCGCAATCATGAGCGCGATGCAGGCAACGACCATCGCGGGCGATGGTCGCCATATGCGTATGCGATGCATTCTTTCCCCCTTAATTGACTGGGCCGCTAGGACACACGTGCTGTTGGCGACGTCGGGACGGACTCCTTCAACCCGGGTTGTGGCGGTAGGGCCCGATGCCACGGAAGCCGAGTGAGCGGTACAGCGCGGTCGCCTCGACCATCGTCGGCAGCGTGCTCAGCCGGATCGAGCGGAAGCCGAGCGCTCGGCCACGGTGGGCTCGAACTTGCACACGGCGACGCAGCCGGCGACGTGGCCGTCGACCTCGGCGAGCAGCGACGGATTACACGAACGGTGAATTCGTGTACGCGACGCACTCCCCAAGGTTCGACTGCCTGTCCCAGCTCTGGAAAGCAGCACCCACTATCCGACAGAGATGCGCAAGGGTCGCGAGCCGGCAGGGCAGAGCCAGCCGACGATCGACCTCTCAGTTTTTCGGCGTCATCCGTCCGGTGAGAGAGGCGTCGCCGCCACGCAAGCGCCGCGGGCGGACCAGTCGATGACGCCGACTAATCACCAACATGAACTCCTGCGTGTTCCTCGTGGGGGATGCCCGGCGACCCGGCGTAAACGGAACGCCGTGCTGCTTGCGATTTGATGCGAGCGCGGCGAGTTTGATTCTGGCTGCGAGGTCTCCGTTAAGTACGTGATTCGCTAGCCGCGGAGCGCGTAGTCGATCGCCGCGTCGCGGTCGAGCTCGCGGCCGGCCCGAACCGCTCGCTGGTAGTCCGCTTCTCCGAGCGCCGTTCGTGTTCGCTCGACGTGCCGCTCGTACTCGATCGCGGTGCCCGGGTTCAGGGTCATGCCTGCGGCCTCGATCATTGCCTCGCCTGCCCCGAGCAGCCGTGCGGCGCGCATACGCGTTCCAATACGGCGCGAGTCGCACCGCCAGCCTGAGGCCGTCCTCCGCCCGGCCGCCCGCTGCGAACCGGTCGAGCGCCGCGACGTAGGTCTCGGCGTCGCGCGCGAGCTCCGTCACCACCTCGGACATGGTCGGGAGTCCCGGGCGCGGCACGAGCCGCTCGATTTGCGCGAGCCGCTCGTGCGCGTCGACAACGGTGCTCACGCCTCGATCCTAGGCCGCATGTGCGGAATCAACAACCTGCGGCACCGCGGACGCGGCGGGCGCGCCAGCGCCGCCGCGCGTGCCTTCTATTTCTCGAACTGGGCGCAGAAGGCGGCGCCGCGGCCGCAGCACGCGGGCGATCTCGGCGAGGGCGCGCTCGCCGTCGAACCAGTGGACGACCTGGCGGCGAACACAGCATCGACCGAGGCATCCGCGAGCGGGATCTCTTCGGCTTCCAGCGAGCACCTGGGCCTCGGGACAGAGCATCGCGAGCAGGCGGCGCATCGCCTCGGCCGGCTCTACGGCAACCACACGGCCGAACGTGGTGACGAGCAGGCGCGTGAGCTTGCCCGTGCCCGCTCCTAGATCGAGCACGGCCAACGCCAACGGCAGGCCCGGGAATGTTGACGACCTCAGACGGGTAGCTCGGCCGGCGATGTTCCGCTCTGCGCAATCCGAACCTGCGGCCCGCTTTGCGCGATCAGGAGGTACACAGCCTGCGAGGCGTCAAGAACGCGGACTTCGGCGTCCTCGCCGAATCGGTCGAGCACGGTGCCGTCCGATCTCCAAACTCACGAGTCGCGCAGCGAGGACGGAAGAGCCTTTTAGCGCTTCGAGAACTGGGGGGCCTTGCGCGCCTTGTGCAGGCCGGCCTTCTTGCGCTCGACCTGGCGCGCGTCGCGCGTGAGGTAGCCCTCGCGCTTTAGCGGGACGCGTAGGCTCGGATCCGCTTCGACGAGGGCGCGCGCGATGCCGTGCCGGACCGCGCCGGCCTGGCCGGACGGACCGCCGCCGTGGACGCGGACGCGGACGTTGTACATTCCTTCGAGGCCGGCGACCTTGAACGGCGCCATCACCATCTTCCGGTGCACGTCGCGCGGGAAGTACTCCTCGAGCGTGCGCCCGTTGAACCAGGTCGTGCCGTCGCCGGGGCGCAAGATCACGCGGGCGACGGACGTCTTGCGCTTGCCGGTGCCCTGATACTGCGCGGGAGCCGCCATCACTCGACCTCAAGGGGCTTCGGAGCCTGCGCGTCGTGCGGGTGCTCCGGGCCCGCGTAGACCTTCAGCTTCGTCAGCTGCTGGCGCGCGAGCTTGTTCCGCGGGAGCATCCCCTTGACTGCCGCGCGGATGACCTCGGTCGGCCGCCGGTCGAGCTGCTCGCGCAGCGTGCGCTGTTTGAGCCCGCCCGGATAGCCGGAGTGCCGGTAGTACATCTTGTCGTCGAGCTTCTTCCCGGTGACCACGATCTTCTCGGCGTTGACGACGATCACGAAGTCACCGGTGTCGACGTGCGGCGTGAACTGCGGCTTGTTCTTGCCGCGGAGCGTGTCGGCGATGTGCGTGGCGAGACGCCCGAGGTTCTTCCCTTCGGCGTCTACGAGGTACCAGCGGCGTTCGACCTCGCCCGGTTTTGCGTTCCATGTCTTCATGTGGCAGCAGAAAAGCGGCGGACGTCGGTCCGCCGGCGCAAAAGTGTAGCAATCGGCAGGAGAACGGCGACGGTGGCGCCGATCGCGAGGGCTGCGACGCCCAGGGTGTCGAGGGCGAAGCCGCCGAGGAGCGCGAACCCGGCGCCGAGGAGGGCCGAGAGCTGGTCGTTGAAGCCCAGGAGCTTCCCTCGCTCGGCCGCGGCGGCCCGGTCGGCCAGCTGGGCGGTGGCGGCGACGAACGAGATGCTCCAGCCGAGCCCGAGGCCGAAGAGCAGCACGCCCGTGCCGACGACGCTCTCGAACCAGGCGAGCCCGATGCAGGAGGCGCCCATCAGCGCCAGGCCCATCCAGAGTGACCGGCCGCGTCCGAGCTGGTCGATCATCGGGCCGACGAAGAGCACGAGTGCGTACATGCCGAACACGTGGGCACCGATGATCGGGAACACGTCGTTCTGGGCGTGGTGGTGGTGCTCGACGACGACGTAGCCCGTCAGGTTCATCACGGAGACCATCACGGAGAAGCTCGCGAGCGCCGCGATCAACGCCGGGACCACACCGGGGCGGCGCAAGATCTCGCGGAGCGGGGCGGCGGCCTCCGGCGGCGGGTCGTTGCGGTGCGTCGCGAGGAGCTCGCCGATGCGCTTCGGGTCGGGACGCACGAACAGCGTGATCACGAGGGCGACGAGCGCAAGGCCCGCCGCCGCGAGCCAGGGCAGCGTGAGCGTTTCCGCGTCGACCTCCTTGCCCGCGAAGAGTGGGCTGAAGACGGCCGGACCGAGGATGGCGCCGAAGACAGAACCGAAGATGACGTACCCGATCCCGCGGGCGCGCCGCTCGGGCGGGTACATATCGCCCGCCGCTGTTCGCGCGAGTAGCGCGACGCCGCCCGCCGCGCCGGTGCACATCATCCCGACAATCAGCGCGGGGGTCGAGTCGATGCGCGTCGCGAGCGCGATCAGGCAACAGCCGAGCGCGGCGATCAGGAAGCCGCCGACGATCACTGGCACGCGCCCGAAGCGGTCCATCGCGCGGCCAGCGGGCAGCGCCGCGAACCCCGACGACGCGAGGAAGATCGCCGGGCCGAGCCCGAGCAGGCCGCGCACGCCGGTCACCTCGACGAACGTCAGGGAGTTCACGGCTGCGGCGAGCTGGAACAGGCACGAGTTCACGGCGAGCGCCGCCGCGAGCAGGATTGTGTTCCGGCGGACGGGGAGGTCTACCGCTTGCGCTGCTGCCTCCTCCAGTCCCAGACCGCGAGCGCGACGATCGCCACCCCGGCGCCGCCGATCGCGATGTGGTGCAGCCATGGGGTGGCGACGATCAGCGCAGGCACGCGGCAAGCGTCGCACGAAAGGCGGCGGCACCGCCGTGCGACGGATGGCGAACGTACGGTGCGGCGAGCTCCCGTTCCGCGAGGCGGCCGACCGCGAGCACCAGTCGTCCCCGCGCGAGCTCGTCCAGGAAGGGGCGCGCCGCGGCGATCTCGGTGCGCGTCGGCGAGCGGTTCGAACCCGCCTCGCCGGGACGGTGCGGGTGCGTCGGCACGAGGTTCCAGAGCAGGACGTGGTCGGCGATCCCGAGCTCCGCGAGCGTGCGCTGGACGATCGTCGCGCTCGCCTCCGCGGGGCCCTTGCCCGTGAGCTGCCGCTCGGAGGTGAACGGGATCCCGGAGACGCGCGCGCCACGGTAGCCCGCGGCCTCGCCGACGAGCAGCACGCGGGTGTGCCGGTGCGCGGCGAGATACGCGGCCAGTCGCTTCCGTCTCACCGGGGAGTCGGCGTACTGGTTGTGCGTCGCACCGATCCGCGCGCTGGCGAGCTCCTCGACGAAGATGGCGTCCATGCTCGAGGTGCGAACTCTGACGGACGGCGGCCAGCTCCCGCACGAGGTGATGGAGTGGATCACGGAGTTCGTGCACGGCGCTCGGCGCACGCTCGACTTCGCGCACTACGACCTCAACCTCGGTCCGGAGAACGCGGCGGCGCTCGGCGAGGCGATCCGGGACGCGGCAGCGCGCGGCGTCGCGATCCGGTTCCTCTACAACCTCGACCACCGCAACCCGATCCCGGTGCCGCCCCCGCCCGAGCCGGACGGCGCGCTGATCGCGTCCTGGCGTGTGCCCGTGCGCGCGATTGCGGGCGTGCCGGACCTGATGCACCACAAGTACGTCGTGCGCGACGGTGAGGTCGTGTGGACCGGGTCGATGAACTGGACGGACGACTCGTTCACGCGACAGGAGAACGTCTTGGTGCTCGCGCGCTCTCCGGAGCTCGCCGCGCGGTTCAGTGAGGACTTCGAGCAGCTCTGGCAGACGGGCGCGGTCGAGCGGAGCGGCTTCGTGCGGAAGTCGCTCGTGCCCGTCGGCGCACAGGACGTGCGCCCCTGGTTCACGCCTGGTCACGGTGAGGAGTTGTCGCATCGCGTCGCGACGGCGATCGCGCGTGCAAAGCGGGTCCGCATCTGCTCGCCCGTGATCACGGCGGCCCCGATCCTCGGCGCGCTCGCGCAGGGCGCGTCGGAAGGGAAGGACATCGCGGGCTGCGTCGACCGCCCGCAGATAGAGGGTGTGATCCACCAGTGGAACGTGAACGGGAACGTCTTCTGGAAGCTGCCGCTGCTCGAGCGCGCGTTGCGCTCGCCGTTCTCCGGCAAGCGCTCGAACCCCTGGCGGCCCGGACCGGGAATGCATGACTTCATGCACGCCAAGGTGACGGTCTGCGACGACGTCGTCTTCCTGGGCTCGTACAACCTCTCGCGCTCAGGCGAGAAGAACGCGGAGAACGTTCTCGAGGTGAAGGACTCCGAGCTGGCCGAGCGCCTCGCGGCCTACGTGGACGTGGTGCGCGGGCGCTATCCGCCCCTGGCGCTCGACGACGCGCGCTCGCGCGGACGCTTGACCCCGAAGTAGTAGACGACCCAGCCGATCACGACGAGGGTCACGAGCGCCAGGAGTAGCGGGCCCGGCCATGGCTCGCTCTGTATCCCGCGCCGCGCCGCCCTGGTCCTCAGAATGCCGCCGTGGAGGCGGTGAGAAGGCACGTCGAGGTGCACGGGCAGGTGCAGGGCGTCTTCTTCCGCGACTCGATCCGCCGCCTCGCCCAACAGCACGGCGTCGCCGGTTGGGTGCGCAACACCCCGAACGGCACCGTCGAGGCGGTCTTCGAGGGCCCGCCCGACGCGGTCGAGCGCCTCGTCGAGTTCGCGCGCCGGGGCCCGCGCGGAGCAGTCGTGGAACAGGTCGACGACCACGACGAACCGCCGGAAGGTCTGACGAGCTTCCGGGTCGTCGGCTGACGGTTATTCCCACTCGATGGTCGCGGGCGGTTTCGAGGAGAGGTCGAGGGCGACACGGTTCACGCCCGGGATCTCGTTGATGATGCGCGACGAGATCGTCTCCAGCAGGTCGTACGGCAGTCGCGCCCAGTCGGCGGTCATCGCGTCCTCGGAGGTGACCGCGCGGATGACGATCGGATACTCGTACGTTCGCTCATCGCCCTGGACGCCGACGGTGCGGATCGCGGGCAGGACCGCGAAGCACTGCCAGAGCTCGCGGTAGAGGCCGGCGCGGCGCACCTCTTCCAGGAGGATGGCGTCCGCTTCCCGCAGGATCTCGAGGCGCTCGTTCGTCACGTCGCCGATGATCCGGATCGCGAGACCGGGACCCGGGAACGGGTGACGCCAGACCATCCGTTCCGGCAGACCGAGCTCGACGCCGACCCGGCGCACCTCGTCCTTGAAAAGCAGCCGCAGCGGCTCGACGAGCTCCATGGCCATGTGCTCAGGGAGGCCGCCGACGTTGTGGTGCGACTTGATCTTCGCCGCGACGCCCTCCGAGCCGCCCGACTCGATCACGTCCGAGTAGAGCGTGCCCTGCACGAGGTATGGGACACGGCCGAGGCGCTTCGCCTCCTCCTCGAAGACGCGGATGAACTCCTCGCCGATGCTCTTGCGCTTCTCCTCGGGATCCTCGACGCCGGCGAGCCGCTCGAGAAAGCGCTCCTGCGCCTGCACGTGCACGAGCGGCACATGGAAGTGGTTCCCGAACGTCTCGACGACTTGCAGCGCTTCGTCCTTGCGCAGCAGTCCATGGTCGACGAAGACGCACGTCAGCTGGTCGCCGACCGCCTTGTGCACGAGCAGCGCCGCGACCGCGGAGTCGACCCCTCCGGAGAGCGCACACAGAACGCGCTCCGAGCCGACCTGCGCGCGGATCCGCTCGACCTGCTCCTCGATCACGGCCGCGGGCGTCCACGCCGGCGGGGCGGCGGCCACCTCGTAGAGGAAGTTCTTGAGCAGCTCCTGCCCGTGCGGCGTGTGCACGACCTCGGGATGAAACTGCACGCCGTACAGACGTCTGCCCGCGTCCTCGAACGCGGCGATCGGCGTGGACGGCGAGCCCGCGACGACGCGCGCGCCCTCCGGCGGCGCCGTCACCGAGTCGCGGTGCGACATCCAGACGCTCTGCTCGTCGGGAAGATCGTGGAAGAGCTCCCCTTCCTCCGCGCGCAGCTCGGTCTTCCCGAACTCCGAGGCGCCTGTGCGCTCGACGCGCCCCCCGAGCTCTTGCGCCATCAGCTGCATCCCGTAGCAGATGCCAAGCGTCGGAATCCCGAGCTCGAAGATGCCCCGGTCGACGCGCGGCGCGTTCTCGGCGTACACGGACGCGGGCCCGCCCGAGAGAATCACGGCGTACGGGTTGCGACGCCGGATCTCGTCCGGCGTCACGCGGTGCCCGACCAGCTCGGAGTACACGCGCGCGTCGCGCACGCGCCGCGCGATCAGCTGCGCGTACTGTCCGCCGAGGTCGAGGACGAGCACGGGCCGCTCTTCCGGAGCCGGCTCCGGAACGGGCAGCCGGACGACCTCAGCGCCGATAGTTGGGCGCCTCCTTCGTGATCGTCACGTCGTGCGGATGCGACTCGCGCAGCCCCGCGGCGGTGATGCGCACGAACTTGGCCTGCTTCAGCTCCGCAAGCGTCGGCGCGCCGCAGTAGCCCATCGCTTGCCGCAGCCCGCCGACGAGCTGATAGAGGACGTTCCGCATCGGGCCCTTGTACGGGACGCGCCCCTCGATGCCCTCGGGGACCATCCGGTCGACGTCCTCGACGTCGCCCTGGAAGTAGCGGTCCTTCGAGAACCCGCGCGCCTTCATCGCGCCGATCGAGCCCATGCCGCGGTACTCCTTGAAGCGCTCGCCCTGGTTCATCACGACGTCGCCGGGGCTCTCCTCCGTACCTGCGAAGAACGAGCCGAACATCGCGGAATCCGCGCCGGCCGCGAGCGCCTTCGCCAGATCGCCGGACGACGTCATTCCGCCGTCTGCGATCAGCGGCACGCCTGCGCGCGCGCACACCTGCGCACACTCGTAGACGGCCGTCACCTGAGGCACGCCCACTCCGGCCACGACTCGAGTGGTGCAGATCGAACCCGGACCGACGCCACACTTGACCGCATCGGCCCCGGCCGAAATCAACGCGTCCGCTGCGTCCGCCGTCGCGATGTTCCCCGCGATCAGCTCGACGTCCAGCGATCCCTTCAAGCGCTGCACCATCTCGACGACCGACGACGAGTGCCCGTGCGCAGTGTCGACGACCAGCGCGTCCGCGCCCGCCTCGGCGAGCGCCTCCGCGCGCTCGACCGCATCCGGCCCCACGCCCACCGCCGCCGCCACGCGCAAGCGCCCCTGCGAGTCCTTCGTCGCCGTCGGGTAGTCAACGCGCTTCTGGATGTCCTTGACAGTGATCAGCCCGGTGAGCCGCCCCTCGGCGTCGACGATCGGCAGCTTCTCGATCTTGTGCCGGCGCAGGATCGCCTCCGCCTCGGGGAGCGTCGTCCCGGTCGGCGCCGTCACGAGATCACGTTCGGTCATCAGCGCCGAGACCGGTTGGGCGATGTCGTCCTCGAAGCGCAGGTCGCGGTTCGTCAGGATCCCGACGAGCCGGCCGTCAGCGTCCGTGATCGGGACACCCGAGATCTTGTAGCGCGCCATCAGCTCGAGCGCATCCGCTACCCGCGCGTCAGGCGGCAGCGTGACCGGCTCGCTGATCATTCCCGACTCCGAGCGCTTGACCTTGTCGACCTCGGCGATCTGCTCGGCGATCGAGAGGTTGCGGTGGATGACGCCGATCCCACCCTCGCGCGCAAGCGCGATCGCCATCGGCGCCTCGGTGACGGTGTCCATCGCCGCCGAGACGACCGGAATCGCGAGCTCGATCCCGCGCGTCAGCCGCGTCGACGTCGAGACGTCGTTCGGCAACACGCTCGACTCTGCGGGGACGAGCAGGACGTCGTCGAACGTGAGTCCTTCCCTGGCGAACTTCTCCTCGAGCGCGAGAAGGTGTTCGAGGTCGACGCGTCCGAGCTCCAGTCCTTCCAAGAGGCCAGCGTACCACCGGCCTCCGACGAACCCTGGGGCGCCTGAAGGCGCCCCAGGCCAAAGAGGCGGTGAGCGGTACTAGCGGTACACGACCTCGTCGCGCTCGCGACGGACGCCACCCCAGCTCGACCAGAAGATCATCGAGAGCAGGGCGCCGATCGCGCCGACGATGAGGAGGATCCAGCCGACCGTCACCAGCTCGACCCCGCTGACGGACACGTCTACCGCCCAGATCAGGATTGCGCCGACGGCGATCAACAGCAGGCTGACTCCAATGCCCATTGGGGCTCCTTTCGCGTGTGGTCGCCCCCGTTTTTCCCTGCAACTGTGCGTTTTAATCTCAGGTCTCGACCGGCTCCAGCTCAGCCAGCTGAACCTGTGGAGCCAGGCGGCCCGACTCGCGCGGCTCGAAGCGGCCCGCGCCGACCTCGAGCGTCGAGGCGGCGCCCGCCGCAACGGCCGTCCGGAGGGCGTCCTCGAACGCCCTGCCCCCGAGGCGGGCGGTGAGGAAGGAAGCGAGCAGGACGTCGCCCGACCCGACGGCGGAGACCGGCTCGAGCGCGGGCGCGGCCGCGTGGAAGCGACGCGCGCGCCGCTCCTCGCGCGTCAGCCCGTAGGCGCCGGCGCCGTGCGTGATCAACACGCTTCGCGCACCTTGCTCGGCGATCGTGTCGAGCGCCATCAGGAAGTCGGCCTCGTCGTTCAGCTCCTGGCCAACGAGGCCTTCGGCCTCGTGCTGGTTGGGTGAGACCAGACCGGGCTCGGCGTCGACGCCGAGCCGCAGCGGCTCACCCGCCGAGTCGAGCACCGTGTGAACGCCCGCGCGGTTCAGCTCGCGGATTGCGTCCGCGTAGAGGGATTCCTCCACGCCGCGCGGCAGCGAGCCCGCGAACACGACGGCGTCCGCGCCACGGGCGAGGTACCGCAGCTTCTCGCGGAGCGTCCGGAGCTCGTCGTCCTCGACCTCCGGCCCCCACTCGTTGATCTCGGTGAAGGAGGTGCTCATCGGATCGACGACCGCCGTCGACGTGCGCGACTCGTCCGCGATGCGTACGAAGTCGTTCAGGATCGCCTCGCTCGTCAACTCCTCGACGATGCGCGTGCCGGTGCGGCCGCCCGCGAGACCGGTCGCGACGACCGGCACGTCGAGGCGCTTCAGCGCGCGGGCGACGTTGATCCCCTTGCCGCCGGCAAGAGTCAGCTTCTGGCTGGCGCGATGACGATGGCCCGGCTGGAAATTCGGGACCGTGAGCGTGCGGTCGAGCGCCGCGTTCAGCGTCACGGTGATGATCACGGCAGCATCCTGTCAACGGTGTGCCGCGCGTACCAGGAAACGCGCGCGCCGAGTCCGGGCTTCTCGACCGTCCGTTCCGCGACGAGCGGTGAGCTTGCGACGAGGCGTACACCGTCGTACACCCGCACCTCGCCGACGTGCTCGCCTTTGCGCACAGGCAGCGACAGCGCGGTCGGCACGACGACGCGCTCGCGCAGCGCGCGGTCGACGCGAACGGCGCGCACGACCGCACGCGGAGCGACGACTGCGACCGGCGTCTTTCCGTACCCGACCTCCGCGCGCGCGTAGACGCGTTCCCGGTCGACGACGTGCACGGTCGCGTAGCGCGACAGGCCCCAGCGCAGCAGCGCCGCGAGGTCGGTGTTTCGCTGCGCGCGGCTCGGACTGCCGAGGATCGTCGCGTAGAGGACGAACCCGGAAGCGCGCACGGCCGCAACCTGCGACCAGCCGGCGGCCTCTGTGTGGCCCGTCTTGACCCCGACCACGCCGGGGAAGGTCCGGAGCAGGTCGTTCCAGGTGTGGAGGCGCCGCCCGCCCGCGATCGTCGCGACCCGGTCGTCCACGATCGAGCGGATGATCGGGTTCTGCATGGCGACGCGCCCGAGGAGCGTCACGTCGCGCGCAGACGACACCTGCCCCGGCGCGTCGAGGCCGTCCGGGCGCGTGAAGTGCGTCTCGCTCAGACCGAGGTCGGCCGCCTTGGCGTTCATCAGGCGCACGAACGCTTGGACGTCACCCTTGCCGACGTACGAGGCGAGCGCCCACGCCGCGTCGTTCGCGCTCTGCACGAGCGCCGCCTCGACGAGATCGCGGACGGTGATCCGCTCGCCGGCGCGCAGGTTGATCGTCGATTCGCCGACGGCCGCGGCGGAGGGTGCGGCGACGACGACGTCGTCCAGCTCCGCGTGCTCGAGCGCGATGAGCACCGTCATCAACTTCGTGATGCTCGCGATCGGCAGCCGCGCGCGCGCGTCCTCGCCGGCGAGCGCTTCACCCGTGGCGCCGTTCTCGACGTAGTAGGCACGCGCCGTCACCTGCGGCGGCCCCGCGGCCGCTGGAGAGGCGACGACGAGCGCGACGACGGCGGCGGCGAGCGCGCGTCTCATCGGGCGCTCAGGCTACCCCACGCGCACCTTCTGGCCGACCTGCAGGCCGTTCGGGTCGAGTTCGGGGTTGAGCTCGAGGATGCGCGCAACCGTGGTGTCGTGGTCGATCGCGATCTGGTCGAGCGTGTCGCCCGACTCGACGGTCGCGTAGACAGCCGGCTTGGGCTTCGGCTTCTTCGCGGTCGTCGTCGGCGCGCTCGTCAGGACGGCGGCCGTCGTCGCGGGCTCCTCGTCTCCGGCGCCGAACCCTGCGCGCACGAGCACCACAGCCACCGTGACCCCCGCGAGGAACGCTGCGGGCGCCAAGAGCCGCGCGGCCCACCGCCTGTTCACCAGCCGGAGACGGCCCAGACCTCGGAGCGGAGCCGCGCGGCCTCCGCTCCCGCCGCCGCGCGCCAATCGTCCGCCCCCGCGCGGTAGGCATAGATGACCGAGCGCGACGCCGAGACGAGCGCGCTCGCGGGCCCGCTCGTGAAGGCGCGCGCGACGTCGGCGGGCGTCCCGCCCTGCTCGCCGATCCCCGGTAGGAGGAGCACCGAGCGCGGCATCAGCCGGCGCGCCTCGCCCACCTCGCGCGGGAAGGTCGCTCCCACCACCGCGCCGATGCTCGACAGCCCGTTCTCGCCCACCAGGTCCTCACCCCACTCGTCTACGAGCGCCGCGACCTGCATCCACACGGTACGGCCGTCCGAGAGCGTGAGGTCCTGCACGTCGGCGCTGCCCGCGTTCGAGGTCTTGACCACGCAGAACACGCCGGCACCCTCCCTGCGACACGCCGCGAAGAACGGGTCGAGCGAATCGCGGCCGAGGTACGGATTCACCGTGAGCGCATCCGCGACGCCGTTCTCCAGATAGGCGGCCGCGTACGCGCGCGCCGTGCTGCCGATGTCTCCGCGCTTTCCGTCGGCGATCACGAGCAGCTCGGCCGCGCGCGCGTACGCGCAGACCTCCTCCAACGCGCTCATTCCGGCGGCGCCGAGAGCCTCGAAGAACGCGAGCTGCGGCTTCACCGCGACGGCATACGGCGCGACGGCGTCCACGATCCCGCGGCAGAAGCGCTCGGCGGCCTCGGCGGCAGACTCGCCCCGAAACTCGACCGGGAAGAGATCGACGCGCGGATCGAGGCCGACGCAGAGCTGGCTGCGCTTGCGCTCGACAGCAGCCGCGACCCGGTCGGCAAAGGAGGACGTCGCCACGCGGAGCTCCTGCGCCATCTGCGGGTTCAAGCGTATGCGCCCCGCACGACGGCGGGGGCCGCCTCGCGGCGGCCCCCCGTCAAACCAGAAGAGCGACTGGCCTAGCGGCCGCGGACGGCCGTCTTGAGCTGGCTGCCCGCCGAGAACTTCGGCACCGTCGAGGCGGGGATCGTCACCTTCTCGGTCGGGTTGCGCGGGTTGACGCCCTGGCGCTCGGCGCGGTGCTGCGTCGAGAACTTGCCGAAGCCCGTGAAGACGACCTCGCCCCCGGACTTCAACGTGTCGGTGATTGTCTCGAGGACGGCGTCGACGGCAGCCGCCGCGTCCCTCTTCTGCAGGTTCGCCTTATCGGCGATTCTGTCCACAAACTCCTGCTTGGTCACGAACAGTCCTCCTGTCGGTCGTTCGCTCGGGGTTCAGCAGGCCAGCGTAGCGGAGGGATCGGCCGGAATCCGCTCAACCATGCGGCTTTGCGGGCATTTTGGCAGGTTCCAGCACCTCTGAAGCCCGGAAAATCGGCCACAGGCGGACGGCGTGGCGCGCCAGAGCGTCCACTCCGCCTTCCTCGCGGTCGACCACACAGATTGCGGTCCGGACGACGAGCTCGGCCTGGCGGAGCGCCTCGATCGCCTCGACAGCCGCGCCGCCGGACGTGACGACGTCCTCGATCAGGCAGACGCGGAGGCCCGGCTCGTAGACGCCCTCGAGCCGGTTTCCGGTGCCGTACTCCTTCGCTTGCTTGCGGACGATCAGGAACGGCAGGCCCGACTCGAGCGACGCCGCGGCGGCGAGGGCGACGGCGCCGAGCTCCGGCCCCGCGAGCAGGTCGCTCTCCGGCGCGTGCTCCGCGATCGCGGTGGCGATCAGCTCCCCGAGCGGGCGCAGGAGATCGGGGCGCGTCTCGAAGCGATACTTGTCGAGGTAGTAGCGCGAGCGCCGGCCGGAGCGCAGCACGAAGTCGCCTTCGAGGTAGGCCTGCTCGCGGAGCGCCGCGCCGAGCTCTTCGTGCGTCATGCGCGCGCGGCGCGCAGCGCCTCGTGTGCCAGAGGCAGCAGGCGAGCCGCCTCGGTCGTCCCTTCCGAGAGCGACTGCATCGAGCCGTCCTCGAAGTAGAGGTCGACGCGCTCGCGACGGCCGCCGGACGTGCGGCGCAGCAGCGCCATTCCCGCGACCCAGGCGCCGAGGAGCGCGACGAGGGCGAGCAGCTTACGCCGCATCGCCGTCCCCCTCGGGCTGCTTTTGCTTGCGCGGGGCGCGCTTCCTCGGAGCGGGCTTTGCGGCGCGCAGAGCGGTCTTCAGGTCGTAGAAGACGAGCGCCACCGTGGGCTCCGGGCCCGTGGTGGCGGCGATGAAGGCGTCGCCCTCGCGAAGCACGAAGACGCTGCCCTGGCCGGTTGCGGCCTCGAGCTGGGACAGCGCGTCGCCGCGCGCCTCTCCGGCGGCCGCCAGCAGCTCCTGGACGGCGCGCACGAAGGGCTCCGGATCGGAGAGCGTGGAGGCGCGAACCTTCCCCTTCGCGTCGAAGAGGGCCGCAGTCTCCACCTGCGAGGAGATCTCCGTCAGATCGGCAAGTGCCTGCTCAGCGCTCACGGCGCTGAACCATACTGCCCGCCCATGCGTCGCCGAAAGCGGAGGCTGATCCAGAAGTTCTTCGCCGATCGCGGGCCGCACCTTGCGGCGATGATCGCCTATTTCGCGCTGCTCTCATTTGTCCCGCTGACGTTTCTCGCGCTCTCGCTGCTCGCGTTCACGGGCCAGGCGGACGAGTCGAGCTTCCTCGTCCGCGAGATCAACCAGGCCCTGCCGGAGACGCCCGTCGAGGACATCGTGCGGCTCGTCCGAACCGTGCAGGACAACGCGGCCTCGCTCGGCATCATCGGCGCGCTCGTGTTGATCTGGACCGCGCTCTCGCTCTTCAGCGTGCTCGAGTCCGCGTTCAACGTCGTCTACGGTCGTGCCAACCGGCCGTTCCTGCACGGGAAGGGAATCGCGTTCGTGCTCATGACCGCGTCGCTCGTGACGCTGTTCGTCGCGCTCGTGGTCGGCTCCGTCGGCGTGCAGCTGCTGAAGGACCGGGCCCCGTGGTTCATCGACAACGAGTACGTCGCGTACGTGCTCTCGGTCGGCGTCTCCACGGTCGGCGTGTTCGTCTTCATCGTCTCGGTCTACTACTTCCTGACGAACGCGCCGCTCGGCGTGCGCGACGTGCTGCCCGGCGCCGCGGTCGCAACCGTGCTGCTGCAGGTCAGCTTCCAGGTGCTGCCGATCTTCCTGCGCTACGCGGAGGTGAACCCGGTGCTGAAGGCGTTCGGCTCGCCGGCGATCCTGCTCGTGTGGCTCTACGTGATGGCGAACGTGATCATCTTCGGCGCGGAGCTCAACTGGTGGCGCCAGTACGGCCGCGAGCCGGTGGCTGAGCAGCCGACCGGGCTAGCGTGAGGCTGGCAGCGCCTCGAGCAAGGATCGTGCGGCGCGGGCTCGATGCGAGTTGTTGCGCTTCCACGCGTTGCCCAGCTCCGCGACGGTCTTCGTCTCGCCCTCGGGGACGACGATCGGGTCGTAGCCGAAGCCTTCGCTGCCGCGCGGCTCATGCGCCACGTTCCCTTCGAGGATTCCGGTTCCGCGAAACTCCTCGCCCTGCGGCGAGAGCGCGACGAGCTCGCAGACGTAGCGCGCGCGGCGGTCCTCGACGCCCTCGAGTGCTTGCAGTAGAGCCGCGACGCCGTCCTCGGCCCACCGTGCCGACTCGATTCCCGGATGCCCGCCGAGGGCGGCGACCTCGATGCCGGAGTCTTCGCCGAGCACCCAAGCCTCTGCACGCCCGCGACCGAACTCCGCTTTCGCACGCGCGTTCTCGTAGTACGTACGACCCTCCTCGGGCGGAAAGGCGTCCGCGGCGAGAAGCTCGAGCTCCCAGTCGGGCAGCGCTGCGCGCAACTCGTCGAGCTTGTGCGCGTTGCCGGACGCGAGGCGCGCGCTCAGTCGGGCCAACGCACCGCGCGCACGGTCCGCAGCTGACCCAGGCGGCCCGCGACGGCCGACTGCGCGATCGCGCGCGGGAACTCCACGGTGACGATGAGCTCGCGCCCCTCGCGCGTGTCGTTGATCTCGAACTGCGACACGCGGCCGCGCAGCTCCTCGAGCGCGCCCAGCACCGGAGCCGCGGCCTCGCCCGACTCGAGCTCCACGACGAGCCGTTGCTCGTGCTCCGGGCGGAAGCGGAGCAGCATCCGGTGCGAAAAGATGCGCAGCGGCCAGAGCGTCACGATCGCGCCCAAGGTCGTGATCACCGCGGCCTGCCAGTAGCCGGCGCCCGAGGCCATCCCGATCGCCGCTACGAGCCAGAGCGTCGCCGCCGTCGTCAGTCCGCGAACGGAAAGCCCCTGCCGGATGATCGCGCCGGCGCCGAGGAAGCCGACGCCGGTCACGATCTGCGCCGCGATGCGCGTCGGGTCGAACGTCACTCCGTTCGCGCGCGAGAACGTGAAGTCGGTCCATGCGTACGCGGAGACGAGCGTGAAGAGCGCGGAGCCGACGGCGACAAGAAGGTGGGTTCGCAGTCCGGCCTCCCGCTCGCGCAGCTCGCGTTCGAGCCCGACCGCGCCGCCGAGCACAGCTGCGAGCGTCAGCCGAAACGCGATGTCGAGCGTCGAGAGCTCAACCACCGAGCGCTTCCTCCTGCGCAGCGGCGATCTCCTCGATCCCGACGGCCGCGAGCTCGAGCAGATCGTCGAGCAGCTCGCGCGTGAACGGCAGGCCCTCGGCCGTCGCCTGGACCTCGACGAGCTTCTGATCGCCGGTCATCGCCACGTTCATGTCGACCTCGGCGGTCGAGTCCTCGGTGTACTCGAGGTCGAGACGCGGCTCGCCGTCGACGATCCCGACCGAGACAGCGGCTACCGAGCCCGGCAGCGCCTTCGAGAGCCCGAAGCGGTCGAGTGCGCGCGCCGCCGCCACGTAGGCGCCCGAGATCGCAGCGCAGCGGGTGCCGCCGTCGGCCTGCAGCACGTCGCAGTCGAGCCAGACCGTGCGCTCGCCGAGCGCCTCGAAGTCGACGACGCCGCGCAGCACCCGGCCGATCAGCCGCTGGATCTCGACCGTGCGCCCGCCCTGCCGTCCGCGTGAAGCCTCGCGCTGCGTGCGCTCGCCGGTCGACGCGGGCAGCAGCGCGTACTCGGCGGTCATCCAGCCGCGGCCGCTGTCCTTGAGCCAGCGCGGAACCCCTTCCTCGATCGTCGCCGTGCACAGCACCTTGGTCAGCCCCTGCGAGAAGAGCACGGCGCCGTGCGGCTGCTCCAGGTAATCGACCTCGATCGAGAGTGGACGGAGCTGGTCGGGGCGGCGCCCCTCGCGCGTCACGCTGCAGCCTCGAGCTCGGACAGCTCGACGTGCTCCACCTCCGCGATCGGCAGCTGCAGGAACCGCGCGCCCATCTCGCGGAACGTCTCCGGCGATCCCGTCGTGAGGAAGCGGTACGAGCCCTCGCGCCTCGCGTCGTTCTCGATCCCCTTGCGCGCGAGGGTCTCCGCGACCTCGCGCGCAGTCTCCTCGGCAGAGAAGACGAGCGTCACGTCGCGCCCGAAGACGCGCTGCAGGATCGGGCGGATGATCGGATAGTGCGTGCAGCCGAGGATCACCGTGTCCACGCCCGCGGTCTTGAGCGGCGCCGCGTACTCGCGCACCGCCTCCGCCGTCTCCTCGCCAAACGGATCGTCGCTCTCGATCAACGGGACGAGCCGCGGGCACGCGAGCGGGAAGAACTGCACACCGGCGTCGAGCGCGCCGACGAGTGCGGCGTAGCGTCCGGCTTCGACGGTCGCCGCGGTGGCGAGCAGCCCTACCCTCCGGTTACGCGTCGCCTGAACGGCGGTGTGCGCCTCGGGAGTGATCACGCCGACGACCGGAACGCGGAGCGCGGACTGGAGGTCGGACAAGCCCGCGGACGTCGCCGAGTTGCACGCGACGACGACCATCTTCACGCCCTGCGCCTCGAGGTACGCGCCGATCTCGAGGGCGAAGCGGCGGATCTCGTCGAGCGGGCGCGGGCCGTAGGGGAGCCGGGCGCCGTCGCCGAGGTAGACGAAGTCCTCGTGCGGCATCGTCACGAGGCACTCGTGGAGGACGGTGAGGCCGCCCATCCCGGAGTCGAACACGCCGACGGGCCGGGGGTCCATGACGGCGATTCTAGAAGCGGTGCGTCGAAGCGGTACGCTGCGCCGATGCGGCGCCTGGCCCTGCTGGTCGCGCTCCTGGCGGCGCTCGCCGCGCCCGGGTCCGCTCTGGCGGCGTTCACGAAGACCGACCGCGTGCTGCCGATGGACGACGGCGTGGGGATCGCAACGACCACGTACATCCCTGCCGGCACGGCTCCGTTCCCCGCGATCGTGATGTTCCACGGCCTCGGCGGGAACCGCCAGAGCCTCGACCTGGTCGCCTCACGCTTCGCCGACGCCGGCTACGTCGTGCTCACTTCGGACTTCCGCGGCCACGGCCAGTCCGGCGGGCTCTTCAGCGGCCTCGGCGCACGCGAGCTCTCGGACATCGCGCAGCTGCGCGAGAAGTGGCTGCCGCAGCTCGCGCCCGTGGACACTACGAAGGTCGGCGCGTGGGGAATCTCGCTCGGCGGCGGCGCTGCGCTGCGGACGATCGGCGAGGGCGAGCCCTACGCGGCGCTCGAGGTGGTGGAGACCTGGACCGATCTCTACGACGCGCTCGTCCCGCAGGACCTGCCGAAGTCGGGCGCGATCTTCCAGTTCCTGGGCGCGGTCCCGCCGGAACGCCAGGCGCCCGAGCTGCTCGCGATCGGAAATGCGGTCTCGACGCGCAACACGGCGGCGCTGAGAGCGTTCACGCGTGCGCGCTCGACACGCGCGCTACTGGGACGCGGATATCCGCCGACGCTCTTCTTCCAGGGTCGGCGCGATTTCGTCTTCGGGCTCGATCAGGGACTGTCCGCGTACGCCCGCCTCGTTTCGCCGAAGGGCCTCTACATCGGCCTCTTCGGCCACGCACCGTCCACGTTCCCGGGGCCGGACATCGAGACCGTGCTGGCACGTTCGGTCGCGTGGTACGACCGCTTCCTGAAGGGCGTGCCGAACGGCGCCGACACCGCGCCGCCGGTCGAGGTAGCGCCGAGCTCCTTCACAGGGCAGACCGTGCGGTACCGGACGCTCCCGCCGACGATCGTTCGCGCCTACCGCCTCCCGGGCAAGGCGACGATCGGTGACGCCGGGAAGGTCGTCCGCCGCGTGCTCGTCAAGCCTGCGCTGGAGACGTTCGGCGCACCCACGGTGCGCGTTACCGCGTCCTCGACGACGGGCTGGTCACACCTCGTCGCGGTGCTCGTCGCGCGCGCTCCGAACGGCACACAGACCGTCGTCAGCGAAGGGGGCGTGCCGACGACGCTCGGGGCAAAGCCGCGAACGTTGACGATCCGGATGATCGCGCAGGTCACGGCGATCCCGAAGGGCTCGCGCCTCGAGCTGACGCTCGCCGGGACGTCGACAGCGCAGAACCCGGCGAACCTGCTGTACCTCGTTCCCGTGCCTCAGGGTGCGAAGATCACGATCGCCAAGGTGCAGCTCGCGGTTCCGACACTGAGGAAGCCCGTCTCGCGATGAAGCTCCTCGCCGCCGCGATTGCGACGGCAGTGCTTGCCGTCCCGGCGACGGATCCCGGTGTCAGCTCGTCGACGGTCGTGATCGGAAGCACCGGTCCGCTCAGCGGCCCGGAGGTCGCGTATGCGGGCGTGTTGCTCGGCGCGCAGGCGTACTTCAAGTACGTCAACGATCACGGCGGCGTCAACGGGCGCAAGATCGACTACCGGATCGTCGACGACGGCTACGACCCGTCGCGCACGGTGCAGGCGACGCGCAAGCTCGTGCAGCAGGACAAGGTCTTCGCGATGGTGAACATGGTCGGCACCGAGCAGAACCTCGCGGTGCGGCCGTTCCTGAACGCCGCGAAGGTGCCGCAGCTCTTCGGCGGCACGGGACTGCGCGCGATCGGCCGCGAGCATGCGAAGTACGCGTGGACGATGGGCTACCTGCCGAGCTTCTTCGCGGAAGGGCGGTTGTACGCGAACCACCTCGCGACGACGAAGCGCGGCGCGAAGGTCGCGGTGCTCTACGAGGCGAGCGACTACGGCAAGGATCTGCTCGCCGGCTTCCGCGCGGGGCTGCGCGGCCGCGCGAGCATCGTCGAGACGCAGACGTACGAGGTCACGGACACGGACCTCACGTCGCAGATCGTCCAGCTGAAGCGCTCGGGCGCAAGCGTGCTGATGCTCTTCTCGCTCCCGAAGCAGACGATCGGCGGGCTGCTCGCGGCGAGCCGTCTCGGCTGGCGACCCACGACGTACGTCAGTTCGGTCTCCGTCGATCCAGCGGTCATGCGGATCGTCCAGTCGACGGCGGGGAAGCAGGCCGGCGAGAACGCGATCACCGTCGCCTGGATGAAGGACGCGTCGAACCCGGCGATCGCGAAGGATCCCTCGATCCGCCTCTACCGGACGATCATGAAGCGCTACCTCCCCGGCCGCAGCCCGGACGAGGTCGTGCACCTCTACGGGATGGCCGTCGCATACTCGTTCGTGCAGGCGCTCAAGGGCGCCGGCAAGAACCCGACCCGCGCGAGCCTGCTCCGCGCCGCTACGCACATGAACCACCAGGTGCCGTTCATGGTCAAGGGCATCAAGGTGAAGACGTCGCCGAACGACTATTTCCCGGTCTCGACCGTGCGTTTCCTGCGCTACCAGCGGGGCTACTGGCGGCAGTTCGGCGGCCTGGTCGCCGCTTCGGACTGACTTCCGGTTTGGCCGGACGGCCGCCGGGTGATCAGAATCGGGCTGCAACTCGCAACCCCTTCCGACGTCTAAGGGGGAGCCGCAGCCAGTCCGAGGGGGTCAAGAGAAAGGGAGTGACGATGACGAAGGGAATTCGCCTGCTCCTGCTCGGCGTCGCGACGACTGTGTCGCTCGCGTTCGCCGGCAGCGCGCTCGCTGCATTCACACCGACCATGAGCGTCTCCGCAAAGCCGTCGCGTACGGGCGCGACCGGGCTGTCCGCCATCCGGGTCACCGTTCCGCGCGACGACGACGCTCTGGCACGCATCCAGATCTTCGCGCCGTCCGGGTACACGGCGACGTTTGGCCAGGCGGGCGGCGCGCAGATCGGGTCGATCTCGGCGCAGGTGCAGGTCCGTGAGCCGATCGCGGGGGCCGTGCTGCCGATTACCGGCACGATCCTGGTCACAGACGCCGCCACCGTCGGCGCCGCAGTCACGCTGTGCACCGGCTCGCCGATGCACACCGCGCTCTGGGTGCTCGTTCTGTCGGCGTCCGGGACGGAGCTTCGCGTCCCGGTCGCCGTCGACCAGGCGGCCGGACCAGTCGCTGCGTTCGCGTCATACGTGGTGACGATTTGCCTGCCGAACCCGAACATCCCCGTCGAGCAAGGTGGCGCGACGTTCGGTGCGAAGCTGATCCAGGCGCAACTGAACATCCGCAACGTGTTCGGCACGCCGGCCTCCGCCGGCGACTTCGTCTGGCGTGCGGTCGCGACGCCGTGGCCGAACGGGCCGGGCGCACCCGTCGCGGCGAACACGCGTGAGGCGCGCGCGCACATTCTCCTGCCGACGGGGCTGACCGTGGCCGCGAAGGCGGGCAAGAAGGTGCGCGGGGTCCGCACCGTGACGATCTCGGGGAACGCTCGCGAAAACACGAGCGGCATTTCGGGCGCGTCGGTCCGGATCACGGTGGGGCGCACGACGAAGACGGTCACGACGAGCGCAAACGGCGCGTACAAGACCACGTTCAGGCTGCGCAAGGGCCGGTACACGGCGTCGGTCGGGCTGACGGTCGAGGAGCGGACGGCACCCTCGCCCTGTGCGACGGCGGGCCCCTTCGCGCCAATCCCGTGCGCGACGGAGACGTTGCCGTTCTACGAGGCGGTGACCTCGCCGATCCCGGCGGCCGACAGCACGTTCCTCACGGCCTCCCGGGCGATCCGCGTCAAGTAAGGCGTATCTGGTGCGGGCGGGGCGCGAGGCGTCCCGCTCGCACTAGTGTTCGGGGATGAGCGCGCCCGTCCGCGTCGGCACCTGCTCCTGGGCGGACGAGTCCCTGACGAAGTACTGGTACCCGCCGGGCGTGAAGACGGGCGATCGGCTGCGGTACTACGCCCAGCACTTCGACACCGTCGAGGTCGACTCGACCTACTACCGCCTGCCGGTCGAGGAGATGGTGCAGCGCTGGGCCGAGCGCACGCCCGACGGCTTCGTCATGCACGTGAAGGCGTTCGGGGTCATGACAAGGCACCCGGTAAAGGTCGAGCAGCTTCCGACGGACATGCGGGACGACGCGCCGGTCGACGAGAAGGGCCGCGTCGACCGCCCGCCGCGCGAGTTCCGCGCCGAGGTCTTCAAGCGCTTCCACGACGCGCTCGAGCCGTTGCGTGCCGCCGGGAAGCTCGGCGGGATCCTCTTCCAGCTCCCGCCGTACGTCGTCTATCGCGACCGTTCGCTCGAGTACATCGCGTGGGCGAAGGAGCAGCTCGGCGACGACGAGATGATGGTCGAGTTCCGGCACGCGAGCTGGTACGACGACGAGAACCGCGAGGAGACGCTGCGCTTCCTCGAGCAGCTCGGCGCGACCCACGTGATCGTCGATGCGCCCCGCATCGAGGGCGCGCGGAACGTGATCCCGATGGTGCTCGCGCTGACGTCGCCGACGCTCTACGTGCGCTTCCACGGCCGCAACGCGGAGACGTGGAATAAGCGCGGCGGCGGCGCGCAGGATCGCTTCGACTACCTGTACTCGAAGGAGGAGCTGCGCGAATGGGTCGAGCCGCTGCGCGAGCTCTCCAACGAGGCGGAGCAGGCGTTCGCGTTGATGAACACGAACAAGTGGAGCGAAGGGCCCGACGGGCGCATCATCCCGCAGGGCGCCTACAACGCGCAGACGCTGCGCGAGGTTCTGGACGAGGAAGGAGTGCCCGTCACGTGGCCCGCTAAGGTGGGAACGTGAGGGTTCTGTCGATCGTCCATGGCTCCGAGGCGCGGACGGAGCTCTTCGCGCCGGTCGTTCGGGCTCCCGGCCACGAGCTGCACGAGTGGAGTCTCGCCTGGGACATGCCGCCGCCGCGGCCGCTCGACGACTTCGGCGCGGTGATGGTCTTCGGCGGCGCGATGCACGCCGACCAGGACGAGCAGCACCCGTGGCTCCGCGACGAGACGATGATGCTGCAGGAGCTGCTCGACCGCCATGTTCCGATCCTCGGCGTCTGCCTGGGCGCGCAGCTGATCGCGCGCGCCGCGCACGCACCCGTGTTTCGCACGGCCGAGCCGGAGATCGGCTGGTACGAGATCGAGGTCGCCCCGGGGGCGGCCGACGATCCCGTGCTCGGCGGGCTGCCAAAGCGCTTCGACGCGTTCCAGTGGCACCACTACTCATACGGCGTGCCCGCGGGCGCGGTCGAACTCGCGCGCAGCGCCGCGTGCACGCAGGCGTTCCGTCTCGGCGAGCTCGTCTGGGGCGTGCAGTTCCATCCCGAGGTCACCGAGGAGCAGGTACGCGGCTGGCTTTCGCGCGAGGAGCTGCCCGAGGGCTTCGAGCGCGCGGCGATCGAAGCGGAGATGACGGAGAAGATGCCGCGCTGGAACGAGCTAGGGCGCACGCTGTGCGCTGCGTTCGTCGAAGCGGCCGAGCGCGTCGGCGCGCCCGTAGCCGCGCGATCCGCGACTTCGTAACTGTCAGTTAGGAAGTCCCGCCTCTCCCTGCCGCTCCTGCGTAGCCCACGTCGGCGCCCTGGATTCGCATTGCGCGGCCGATCCCGGCCACGATCTCGCGCGGCGGCGGCAGGTCGTCTGGGCTGGCGCCCTGGACGGCGGCCGCGCGGATCACCGGGCGCTCGGCCCCGGTCAGGCGCTCCACGAGCGTCGGGTTCGCGGCGAGCGCGACGACCTCGCCCGACGGGCGCGGGCCGTAGTACTCCGGCACCGACATGTACTCGTCGAGCTCGCGGCCGCGCTCGTAGAGGACGTAGTGCGCGACGGCTCCTTCCTCGACGCCGATCGCGAGCACGACCGCGCCGAGCGAGTGGGAGATCTCGCGCGCAAGCCTTCGCAGCTGCTCCGGCTCGCGGTCGGCGAGGTCGTCGTAGACGGCGATCCAGCCGCTGCGCGGCGGCGTCACGACCGTCCCCTCGGAGCGGCCGCGGAGCAGCGGGATGTAGCGGCGGACGATCTTCTCGACCTCGGGCAGGTCGTCCGACTGCACGTGGACGGAGCCGAACGACGGGCCGCGCGCCGTGCGCGGGCGGTCGAGTCCGGCGACCACCTCGACCTCGGCGGCTACCGCGGGACGCTCGGCGCGAGCGTCGACCCAGGCTGCGACGTGTTGCGGTAGCTCGAGTCCGAGCAGATCGCGGATGCGGATCGCCCAGGGGAGGTACGCGATGTCCGCCAGCGTGTACGGCGCGTTCGCGTCGACCGGCAGCTGGGCGAGCCGCTTCGCGAGCTCGTTCGGATCACCGCGGCGGTACGCGTAGTAGTCGTCGCCGAGGAGATCGTCGAAGCGGTGCACGAGCAGTCGCACGTGCGCACGGTCAGCCGGGTCGTCGGGAAGCAGCGCGGGCTCCGGGTAGCGCTCTTCGAGGAACTCCATGATCACTTCGGACTCGGGCAGAGGCCGACCATCGTCCTCTTCGAGCACGGGCACCTTCCCCAGCGCGTTCTTCTCGTACAGCCACGCAGGGCGGTGGCCCAGGTCGATCTCGACCGCGTCGTGCTCGACGCCCTTCTCCGCGAGCAGGATGCGCACGCGCGCAGCAAACGGGCAGCGGGTTGCCGTATAGAGCGTCAGCATGCGCTGAGAGTAGTCACGCGGGAGGTGCCACCCGCAAGCCGGTGAGCAGGTAGTGCGCGGCGAGGTTCTCGAAGGGCGCGAAGCGCTCGCCGAACGCGCGCGTCTCGGCGATGCTCGGCCTCGTGCCGTTCAAGTAGAAGAGCCCGACCGCCTTCACGAGCCCGAGGTCGCCCGCGGGCCAGGCGCGTGCCCGCCCGAGGTGGCGCGCGAGGAACCAGTCCGCGGTCCACTCGCCGAGCCCGCGCACCGCGACGAGCCGCGCCTTGACCTCGTCGTCCGGCAGCGCATGCAGCTCGTCCCAGGGCAGCTCCTCGCGCGCGAGCCCAATCACGTACTCCGCCTTGCGGCGCGAGAACCCGAGCCCGACGAGCTCGTCCTCGCGCGCGCTGGCGACCCCTTCCTGCCGGGGAAACTCCCAGGCCGTGCCCACTTGCCGACCGAACGTCTGTATGAACCGGTTACGGATCGCGAACGCCGCGCGCAGCGAGACCTGCTGCGCCGTGATCGACGTGACGAGTGTCTCGAACGGCTCCGGGTTCAGCGGCGGCCGGAACCCGCGCAGCGCGGGCAAGAGGCGCGCGAGCACGGGCTCGCCGGCGGCGAATTCCTCGAACGCAGCGAGGTCGAAGTTCGCCCCCAGGAAAACACGCACGTCCGCCTCGGTGACCGCGTCGAGCGGCTCGACGTCGACGCCGCCGGGCGCAGACTCGATCCGCACCTCCCGTCCGCCCACGACGCGCTGCACCCCGCCCTCGTGCCAGAGATTGGCCAGGTCGGGCCCGAAGGTCCGGTAACGCTCGGTCGAGAGCGCGAAGTCATACGGCTCGGGAAGGCGGAGGAGCGCGATCGGGCCACGCTAGCCGTCAAGCTGCGGGCTGCCGCCGCCGATGCCTCGGTTCGTGGCCGCCCGTAGCAATTTGTGTGAGACGCAGAAGCGGCCCAAACAGGTCGATCTCCTGCTCGGATTCCGTAAGCGGGCGTCCCTCGGGCGAGGGAGTTCCGGCGGCGCCCGACGCCGATGACGAACTATCACGATCTTTCTGCGCCTGAAGAACGATCCGCTCGCGCCGCTCGGCCGGGGCGCGCGCCGGCGCGTGCGGAGCGCCGTGCGCCGCGGCGTTGCGGTTCAGGATCCGCGGGAGGCGCCGTACGCCGCCGCGTATGCAGAGTCGATCGGCGCGGACGAGGCGGCGGCGGCAAACCGTGAGCTCGCACAGGCGCTCGGTCTCGAGGTGCCCGTCGCGGCGCCGACGGCCCACTACACGACGCTCAACAGAGTCCTTCGCACATTGCTCTTCCCGGCCGTGGTCGTCCTCGCGCTGGTCTTCACGGCCCTTCACAACGACAGCGACGCGGACCCGCCACGACCGCAGCCCCTGCGGCCGCACCCGAGCCTGAAGGAGGCGGGGCGGGGCTGGTGGCTGCTGGCGGACTACAAGTGCTTCCGGGCCGCGCGCGCTCTCGGCCCGCTGAGCCCGCTGCAACGCCTCGAGCTGAAGGTGCAGACGGCCGAGGACATCGGCGACAACGACCCGCCGGCGGCCGCCATCGTCGCGCTGATCCACCTCGAGAGATTGCTGCGGGCAGAGGGCCGCGGCGAGCGCCGCACGGCGCGTCGCGAGGCACAGACGGCGATTCGGATCTTTGCGAGTCACGGCGCGCCCAGCTGTGCGCGCGCCTTCGGCTGAGGGAGCGACGGCGGGCGGCCGCCGCCCCTCGGAGCTCAGCTCCCGCAAGGCGCCACGTTCCGCCAGTTCAACACCGTGTTGTCTACGGCCTGCGCCCCGCTCGTGTCGCCTGCGACGCGCACGGCGCGATTCGCGATCTCGCCGCACGCCGCATCCTTCTCGACGTAGTCCCACGTGCCGAGCGTGAACTTGTACTCGACCGAAGTGCCTTCGAGAAAGTCGATCGTGACGCGCCACTTGCCGTCCCCGCCCTTCGTGAGCGCGACGGTGTGCGTGTTGCACCAGTTGCAGATCTCCGGCTGGTTGCCGGCGATGTATAGCGTCGCACCGCTCGGCGTCGTCGACGGTGCCGTGACCACGAACGTCACGTGCACGAGCCGGTTCTGCGGCACCGCGCTCGCCTCGTTGCTCGGCGGCGAGCTATTCGCGGCGTTGTCGACTGCCCGGGCGACGTAGTAGTAGCGCGTACCCGTCGTCAGCCCGGTGTCGGTGAAGGACGTCGTGTCGGTCGAGCCGGCCAGCTCGTAGCCCGAGCCGGACGTGGTGCTCCGGAAGACGTCGTAGCGATAGAGGTCCGAAGCGGACACCGCGTCCCACGAGAGCACGACGGTCGTCGCGCCCGCGCCGTCCGCCCGCAGGTTCGCCGGCGCAGCCGGCGGCGTCTGGTCCGCGTTCGGGTGGACGGTCATCGTCCCCGGCCTGCCGGTGCCGGGCCCGTCGAGCGAGCCGTAGGTCCACGACTCGCCGCCGTTGGTGCTGTAGCGCGTCAGGTACGAGTACGTGCCGGGGACCGTGGGCTTGAACGTCCCCTTGTACTCGTCGTTGTTGCCCGCGTCGACGTTGAACTCCATCGCGTGCCACGTCCAGCCTGCCGGGTCGGTGTTCTGCGCGCCGTACCCCAACTCGGCGCGGACGCCCGGCGTGGGGCCGGGACGGCTGGTGACGCCCTCGATCCAGACCTGCCCGTAGACCGTGTCGGTCCTCGTCTGGGCGTTGACGGTGTAGTCGAGCGTGGGCGGCCACTGAAGGTTCGCCCAGCCGATCGCGTAGCTCGGCACCGCGCTCGCCTCGTTCGAGTCGGCGCTCTCGTTGCCCGGCCCGTCGAGCGCACGGACGACGTAGTACGTGCGCTGGCCGCTCTGCAGCTGCGCGGAGTCGTCGACGAAGGTCGTGCCGCTCATCGTCGCGATCCGCTCGTAGCCGCCACGGGTGACCCAGCTGCGATAGACCGCGTACCCGGCCGCGTCTGCAACCGCGTTCCACGAGAGCTCGACCCGTACGCCGGCTGCCGATGCGTGCAGGCCCGACGGCGCCGCCGAGGCGGTCAGATCCGCGTCGCGGGACTCGAGTGCTGCACCCGAGAGCGGCCCGAGAGTGACGCTGAGCTCGCCGCCCGCCACCACGGACTCGCCCATGCGCGTGCCGTCGGGGAGATAGCCCGCGACCGGGATGCGCAGCGTGCGCTCCTGCCCGCTCGTGTTCAGCGCCACGACGACCGCGTCGTTCCCGGCCTTGCGCCCGTAGGCGACCGCTCCGGCCGAGTCGTCGGCGAGCAGGAACCGCAGCTCGCCGTCGCGGAGCGCCGAGCGCCGCACCCGCAGCGAGGTCAGGCTCTTGTAATACGCGAGCATCGACGTATCCGGCTGCCGCGTGTCGCCGCCGCGCGCCGACGTGTCGTCCGCCCACGGGTACGTGCGGCGATCGTCGGGGTCGTCGTCGCCCGTGAGCGCGACCTCGTCGCCGTAGTAGATCGTCGGCGCGCCCGGCACGGTCAGCTGCACGAGCGCGGCGAGCTGCTGCCGCTTCTTCCCCTCTGCGAGGTTCGGCGCGTTCAGCTCACGCTCCGCGCGATTCTCGGTGCCCGGCGTGAGCGTCCAGAGCAGCCGCTCGGTGTCGTGCGAGTCGAGCAGGTTCATCAGCGAGAAGTACGTGCGGTCCGGATAGTCCTCGCGGATCGACTCGAGCCGGTTGCGGAACGCGGACGGTCCGATCGGCGAGCCGCTGCCGGGGAAGCCCTTCGCGTCGAATGCCTGCGGCGCGAGCAGCCCGATCGTCGCGTCGCGCAGCCGGTAGTTCATCGCTGTGTCGGCGGTGTCGCCCTGGATGTAGGGCAGGACGTCGAACTTCTTCCAGAGCTCGCCGATGATCACCGCGTCCGGCTCGGCCTGGAAGATCCGCCGGCGGAAGCCGCGCCAGAAGTCGGCGCTCTTCTCCTGCATCACGTCCAGGCGCCAGCCGGCGGCGCCATCGCGCAGCCACTGCTCCCCGACGCCGTTCACGTACGACTTCACGGCGTCGTTCTCCGCGAGCTGCGGCAGCGAGTCGAAGCCGGCCCACGAGTCGTAGTACGTGTTGCCCGCGCATGGCGCCGGCTCGGCGCCCACCGGCGCGCGGAAGCGGTACCACGACCGATACTGAGAGCTGAGGCTCTCGCACGCGCCCAGCGAGGCGAAGTTGTGGTAGCGGTCGAAGAGCGGGCTGTCGGACGACGTGTGGTTGAAGACGCCGTCGAGCAGGACCTTGATCCCGAGCGCTTTCGCCTCGCGCACGAGCTTGTCCCAGTCCTTCTTGTCGCCCAGGTACGGATCGAGCTTCGTGTAGTCGCGCGTGTCGTAGCGGTGGTTCGACGACGCCGCGAAGATCGGGTTGAAGAAGATCACCGTGACGCCGAGTTCCTTCAGGTACTGGAGCTTCTGGATCACGCCGGCGAGGTCGCCGCCGTAATAGTCACGGCCGAACGGGCCCTCCTTGCCGATGCCCGACTGCCAGCGCTTCGGGCAGTCCACGCCGGTGTAGCTCCGGCAGAACCCCTCCGGCAGGTCGCCCCACGGCAGGCGCAGGATGCGATCGCGCGCGCGCTCCTCCGCGGTTCCGTTCGGGTACGCGTAGCGCGCGTCGTCGCTCCAGCGCGCCGTTCCGGGCTGGCCCTTGACGGGATCGTTCGACGAATTCCCGTTCCGGAAGCGGTCGGGGAAGATCTGGTAGACGACGCCGTTTTTCATCCACCCCACCGGGCGGTTGAAGGACGAGTCGTAGACGGACAGCGTCCAGCCCCAGTCGGGCGACGCCTCGAACGGCTTGCCCCAGCCGCCGTCGCGCACGTCGCTGTCGTCCTCGTAGTAGACCGTCTTCGAACCGTCACGGACGACGAAGCGGTAGAAGAGCGTGCCGGTCTTCGGCGTCTCGACAGAGGCCTGCCAGTAGTCGCAGCCAAACGCGAGGCCGCAAGGCACGTCGCTCGCGACGCGCTGCATCGCGTACAGCCGCTCGCCGTCGAGCCAGGTGCGCAACGTCACGCCCGTCGCGTCCTCGTGGTAGGTGCGGAAGCGGACGAGCACGTTCGTTCCCGTCGTGACCGCGCCTCCCGGCACGCGATAGAGCGTGTCGCGGCTGTCGTGTGCGAGGCCGTCCCACCAGATGTCGTTGTCGTGCGAGGGCGCGTGCGAGGTCGTCGAGATCGTCAGGACATGTGTCGCTGCGTCGTACGAGAAGTTGACCGCCGAGGACGCGCCGACGGAGAAGCCGATGTTTGCGCCGTTCCTCTCGCCGCCGGCGCCGTAATTCTCGTCCCAACCCTCGTTGATCGCGACCTTCGCCTCGTAGTTCCCGGCCGGGATCGAATCGGTCGAGAACGAGTAGGTCCCGTCGCCGTCGGGGTCCTGCAGCCACGAGCGCAGGCAGCCGGGATCCCAGTCGCCCGAGCAGCCGAGCTCCGATTGGAAGCTCCCCGGCACCGTCGCGATCACCGAGCTGCGGTTGTCGGTGATCCAGTGCGTCTCGTGCGAGTAATAGAACTTGACCGTCGCGCCGCCCGCGAGGGGGATGTTCGCGCCGTTCGGCGCCGCGTGGGCGCCGTAGTTCTCGTCCCAGGAATTGTTCAGCGCGGTCTTGTACTCGTAGTCGCCGGCCGGCAAGGGCCACGTCCCCTGCCAGACGGTGTCGTTCCCGTCGTAGGCCAGGTGCGTCGCAGCGCAGCCGGGATCCCAGTCGCCGGGACAGCCCAGCTCGCTCTGCAGCGAGCCGACGAGCGTCACCGCGGTCGGCAAAGGCGTGTGCGAGGCGGCGGCCACCTGCACGAACGGCACCGCGGCGAGGAGTGCGATCAGCGGGACAAGCCGGGGGACGCTCATGGGGTTCCTTTCGTGGCGATGACGGGCGAGACGGCGATGGTGCCGTCGAGGGCGCGCGCGACGGCGACGAGCTCGCCGGCAGGCTGGTTCAGGAAGGCTCGGTACGGCGGCGAGTCGTCCGCAGCGACTCGCGCCCACGCGCCGCCCGGACGGCGCACGGCAAAGGTGACGCTGACGGGACCTCCTGCGACGCTTGCGTTGACGCGCACGAGGCCGCTCAACGAGTCGGCTCCGGCGCGGATCGTGAGAGTCGGCCGGCGGACGGCCAGCTGGCGCAGTGCGCGGAGCGCGAGCGTCGACGCGGCAGGGACGGTCACCGTGAGCGAGCCGCTCGACGAGCTGCGCGAGCGTGCGCCTGAGCCGAGCAGCCGTGTCCACACGGATGACGGCGTCGATGTCTGCACCCTCACCTTCGCGGGGCCTGTCCCCGAGTTGAAGACCGCGAGGTACTCGCGCCGGTCCGTGAAGTCCATCCGGCTGACGGCGAGCACGCGCCGCGACGCAACGCGCACCTGTGTCGCACCGATCGCGAAGACCGGATAGCGGTCGCGGAGCGCCGCGAGCGCGCGCAGGCGGTTCGCGACCGGGTGGTTCGCGATCTCGAGCGACGAGCGCGTCCCGATCGGCCCGCTGCCGACGCGCGGGTCAGTCTGCCACTCGCGCACCTGCGTCGGGAACAGGTCCTGGCGCGCTTCCTTGTCGCCGCCGCTGCCGAGGATCCCGACCTCGTCGCCGTAGTAGACGACCGGCGCGCCGCGCAAGAGGTAGAGCAGGTCGTACCCGAGCAGGACGCGCTTGAGGATTCCTCCCGCGGCCGGCCCGACCGCGAGGACGTTCAGCGCCGCGCGGCCGATGTCGTGGTTGCCGAGGAACGTGGGCGGCGTGTGCACGACGCCCGACGGCAGCGCGAAGTAGTCGTCGTCGGCCAGCCGGTTCGCGATCGCCGTGCCGTTCCCGCGGCCGGCGGCGAAGCGCAAGGCCGGGTCCTGGAGCGGGTAGTCGAGCACGTTGGGAAGTCCGCGGTCGCGCACGAACGCGGAGAGCGCGACCGCGTCGCGGATGAACGCCTCGCCGAAGATCTCGAAGTCGTCGCCGCCGGCGGCGAGCATCCGCGGCACCCAGAAGGGGAAGAAGTCCGCGTCGACGTGACGCGCGGTGTCGACGCGGAAGCCGTCGAGCTTGTAGCGGCGGATCCAGTCCGCGTAGATCTCCGCGAGCCCTTCGCGAACCGCCGGCAGCTCCGTCGCGAGATCGTCGAGGCCGAAGAAGTCGCCGAGCTCCGCGCACGTCTGGTCGCAGGAGCTGGGCTGGTTCCCGCGGTTGTGGTAATTCGCCGGATCGTTCAGCCACGCGGGCCGCTTCACGTCGCGCTCGGCGGCCGGGACGATCGGCGTGTGCGGCAGGGCAGGCGGCGCGACGAACTCGTAGCTCGAGAGCTGGATCACGTCGGCCGTATGGTTGGGGACGACGTCGAGGATCACCTTCATCCCGTTGCGGTGCGCGCAGTCGACGAAGGCGCCGAAGTCTGCGTCGGCGCCGAGATGCGGGTCGACGTGGGTGAAATCGACGCCCCAGTAGCCGTGGTACGCGGCGCTGTCGCCCTGCACGGTCTTCTGCCCGAAGGGCGGCGTGACCCAGATCGCGGTGAAGCCGAGCTGCTTGATCCGCTCGCACCCCGCCGCGAGCCCGCGGAAATCGCCGCCGTGGAACCAGCCGGGATCGGTCGGGTCGTAGCCCGTCACGCTGCGCGGTCCGGTGAGACCCCCGCGGTCGTTGGAGGGATCCCCGTTCGCGTAGCGATCCGTCATCACGAAGTAGATCCGCTGCGAGGCGATCGACGTGCGGACGGGCGGCTTTGACAGCTCGGCGAGCTCGTCGCCCGCGGGCGGACCGTCGGCGGGCGGGCCACCGAGAGCGGTCGTCGCAAGCGCAAGCGAGACCCCGAGCGCCGGCAGCGCGGCGCGAACCGCTCTCGGCACCTAGCCGCGCCCGTTGATCGCGTCCGCGGTCTCGAGGTCGAAGAAGTGCAGGCGCGAGGTGTCGACCGCGAGCTCGATCTCCTCGCCCTCGCGCGCTCGTGACTCGGGCTCGAGCGACGCGCAGATGCTGATCTCCCCCTCCGCAGCGCCGACGTTGATCTCGGCGACGGCGGCCTGCTCCTCGGCCTCGTACACCGCACCCTCGAGCACCGCCTCGTGCTCGACGGGCTGACCGGGCATGGTCGCGTACGCGACGATCTCCGACCCGAGCGCCTCGGTGAGCTGCACGCGGCCCTTCAGACGCCCACCTGTCGGCGCCTGCGGGAGCGACGCGTCCTCCAGGTTGTGCGGGCGCAGGCCGAGCCCGACCGTCCTGCCGACGTACTTCCGCAGCGACGGCCGCGCCGACGTGACCGAATCGGGGATGTCCAACGTATGGGTGCCGAACGAGGCCGCGAGCGAGCCGTTCCGCGCCTCGATCGTCGCCTCGATCAGGTTCATGGGCGGCGAGCCAATGAAGCTGGCCACGAAGAGGTTCGCCGGTGAGTCGTAGAGCCGCTGCGGCTCGTCGACCTGCTGCAGCTCCCCCTTGCGCATGACGGCCACGCGGTCGCCCATCGTCATCGCCTCGACCTGATCGTGCGTGACGTAGATCGTCGTCGTCTGCACCTCGCGCTGGATGCGCGAGATCTCGGCGCGCATCTGCACGCGCAGCTTCGCGTCGAGGTTCGAGAGCGGCTCGTCCATCAGGAACGCCTTCGGCTCGCGCACGATCGCGCGCCCCATCGCGACCCGCTGCCGCTGCCCGCCGGAAAGGTGTGCAGGCTTGCGCTTGAGGAAGTCGGTCAGCCCGAGGATGCCCGCGATCTCTTCGACGCGGCGGCTGCGCTCGCTCTTCGGGATCTTGCGCATCTTGAGCCCGAACGCGATGTTCTCGGCCACGGTCATCTGCGGGTAGAGCGCGTAATTCTGGAACACCATCGCGATATCGCGCTCCTGCGGGTCGAGGTAGTTCACCACGCGATCCCCGATGCGGATCTCGCCGTCGGTGATCTCCTCGAGCCCGGCGACCATGCGCAGCGCGGTCGTCTTGCCGCAGCCCGACGGGCCGACCAGGACGACGAACTCGCCGTCGCTTGCCGCCAGCGTCAGGTTGATGACGGCGCGGGTGCCGTCGTGATAGGTCTTGCCGACGCCGTCGAAGCTCACCGCTGCCACGGGTCCTCCTCTCCGTCGAAGTCCAGAATCGCGCCGCCGAGCGGCGCAAGCTTTGCGTTCGCGTAGGTGCGCTCCTGCTCGCCGAGGTTGAGCGCGACGGTCACACGGCCGCCGACGCGGTAGACGAGCAGCTCGGGCTCGACCACGAGCGCCTCGCGTCCGTGCGACCAGACCTCGGGCGCGCGGCGGCGCAGGCGGATGAGGCCGCGATAGAAGTCGAGCAGCTCGTCGTTCGCGTCGTCCCACGCCATCGGGAGCCGCGCCTCGCGGTCGGACGTCTCGCGCACGTCGCGCGCCTGCGACATCCCGATCTCGGTTCCGTAATAGACGGCCGGCGGCCCCTCGAGCGTGAACTGGCAGAGCGCGGCGAGCCGCAACCGGCGTTCGTCGTTCCCGGCGACCCAGAGGAACCGGTTCATGTCGTGGTTGTCGAGGAACGACGGGCGGATGAAGTCGGGCGAGAAGTAGCGCGAGTGCGCCTCGAGGAAGCGCCAGAAGCGAACGCCGTCCCACGTCCCCTGCGCGAACGTCTTCCGAAACGCCTCGAGCAGCGTGAAGTCGAGACAGCCGTCGAGCAGCCCCTCGAACTCGCGCTCGCGCGCCGGTGTCTCGACGGCCTCGCCGAAGGTCCAGCAGTCGTCGCGCGCGGCGCGAGTCGCCTGCCGGAAGTAGGCCCAGAACGCCTGCGCCGGCCCCGTCGCGTGGTCGACGCGGTACCCGTCGACGCCGAGCTCGAGCCAGTGCGCGGCCGCCCGGAGAACGTGCTCGCGCGCACCCTCGTCGAGCAGGTTGAGCTTCGGCATTGTGCGCGCGGTGAAGAACTGCTCGTAGCGGTCGGGCCAGCGCTCGAAGCGGTACCAGGAGCGGTAAGCGCTGTCCCGGTTCGTGGTCGCGTCGACAAACGTCGGGTGCCGGTTCGACCAGTGGTTCGGCACGAAGTCGAGCAGCACGCGGATGCCGCGCGCGTGCGCGCCGTCGAGGAGCGCGCGAAGGTCCTCGGTCGAGCCGAGCCGCGGCTCGACCTCGAAGAGGTCCGTCGCGTCGTAGCCGTGGTAGGTCGGGCTAGGAAAGATCGGGCTCAGCCAGAGCGCGCCGACGCCGAGGTCGGCGAGGTAGTCGAGACGGCGGATGACGCCCGCGAGCGTGCCGCCCATGAACGGAGCCTCGCGCCACTCGCGTCCGGGTCCAGGATCGAAACGATCGACGAAGACGTGGTACACGACGGCCTCGCGCGCCCACGCTGGCGCCGCGTAGTCGTCGACCGAGTACGCGTACTCGACGTCGCCGATCGCATAACGGACGATGCTCCCGGCTGGACGCCCGGCGACCATCGCCCGGTAGCGGCGCACGTATCCCCAGACGAGCGTGTCCCACTCGACCTCGTCCGCCTCGAGCGGGATGCGATCGCCGTCGACGGTGAGCGTCGGCTCCTCCGCGGCCGGACCGGCGGTGAGCTCGATCACGACCGGCTCGCCGGGGCGAGGATCGCGCGGCGTCCGTGTGTGCGCGACGCCCGCGCGCGCCGCGCGTACGAATGCGACGCGCTGGGCGTCCGACGCCAGCGGCCCGAAGACGAAGTCCGGCTGCTCGACGAGCTCCTCGACGGCCGCCATCAGCCCTTCACCGCGCCCCGCGCGAGCCCGGCGACGAGGTACCGCTGCATGAGCATGAACACGGCCATCAGCGGCAACGAGCCGAGCACGGCGGCCGCCGCAAACTCGGTCCAGTGCTGGTTGAACTGGTTGAAGATGAACGCGTTGAGGCCGATCGGGATCGTCCAGTTCGCGCTGTCCGTGAGGATCACGCTCGTCAGCAGGTACTCGCTGTACGTGCCGATGAAGAGAAACAGGAAGATGACCGCGATGATCGGCCGCACGAGCGGGAAGAGCACGTACCAGATGGTCTTCAACCGTGAGGCGCCGTCGACGAACGCGGCTTCCTCGAGCTCGCGCGGCATGTTGTCCAGATAGCCCTTGAAGAGCCACGCATAGAACGCGACGCCGCCGCCGGTCAGGACGAGGATGAGCCCGAGCTTCGTGTCGAGGCCGATCTTGTTGTCCGTCCAGTTGCCGATCCGGAACAGCACGTAGAAGTAGGCCGGGATCCCAACGCCGACGGGGAACATCTGCACGATCAGCATCCCCATCAGGCCGTAGCGGCGGCCCCAGAAGCGCAGTCGCGAGAATGCGTAGGCCGCGAGCGCGCACGCGATCGTCGAAAATACGGAGACCGCGGTGCAGACGATCACGCTGTTCCTCACCCAGTGGAGGAAGTCCGAGTTCCGCAACACGGCGCTGTAGTTGTGGACCGTGAGCTCGCCTGGCAGGAAGGACGAGGTGAAGAACGAGTTCCCCGCGGAGAGCGATGCGAGGATGATCCAGTAGCCTGGCGCCAGCGTGATCAGGATCGCGAACCAGATCACGAGCCGCTTCGCCATCCGTCCCGCAAAGCGGCGGCGCCGTGCACGACGACGAAGTGCTTCGAGCTCGTTCATTTCGTCTCCTCGAAGGCCTTGCTCAGCTTCATGTTCACCAGGCTGATCGTTCCGATGATCAGGAAGATCAGGACCGCGTAGCAGGCAGCGATGGCGAACCGCTGCCGCTCGATCACCTGCGAGTACGTGTAGCTGATCAGGATGTCCGTCTTGCCCGCATCCGTGTCCGCCGAAGGTGGGTTGCCGCGCGTGAGCAGGTAGATCGCGTTGAAGTTGCTGAACTGGAAGGCGAAGTTCCCGATCAGGAGCGGCGTCACGACGGAGCGTAGGAACGGGAGGCTGACGTAGCGGAAGCGCGAAAGCGGTCCCGCGCCGTCGATTCGCGCGGATTCCCCGAGCTCGTCAGGGACCGACTGGAGCGCTCCGAGACAGGCGGTCATCATGAACGGGAAGCTCAGCCAGACGTTGACCAGCACGACCGAGAACCTCGCCCAGGCCGGGTCGTTCAGCCAGTTCACGCGGTGGAGCCCGATGTCCTGGAGGAAGTTGTTCAGGTAGCCGAAATCCGAGTTGAGGATCCCGCTCCAGGAAAGGATCGCGATCGTCCCCGGCAGCGCCCAGGGGATGATCAGGAGCGTGCGGTAGATATGCCGCTCGCGGATCGACTCGTCGTTCAGGAGCAGCGCGAGCAGGAGGCCGATCCCGAAGCTGACGGCCATGCTGAGCAGCGCGAACGCGAGTGTCCACTCGAGTACCTGGAGGAACGTCGAGAACTCGAGGTCGAAGAGGACGTCCTTGTAGTTCCGGAGACCGACTCGGTCCCACGTGCTCGGGTCGAAGTGCTCGAGCCCGTCGGCGTTGGTGAACGAGATGTAGACCGTGTAGGCGACGCCGATCAGCGTCGCGAACGCCATGAAGAAGAACGCGGGCAGAACGTATGCGTACGCCTGCGCGCTTTGGCGCGCCATGCCGCGCGGCCGGCCCGGCCGCTCGATCGCCGCAGTCGCAACCGCTTTCGCCACTTGCCCTCCTCGGAGAAGACGCGGAGGGCGCGACTCTCGCCGCGCCCTCCGCCGACGTCAAGAGGCTCTTAGCCTCCGCTCTGCTCCTTGATCGCGCGCGCGATCCGTTCCTGCGCGGCACGCGCGGCCGCCGCGGGTGTCGTCTTGCCCTGGACGAGCAGCTGGAGCTGGTCGCCCATCGGGCCCCACACGGTCCCCATCGCCGGAATGTTCGGCATGGGCTCGCCGTTGTTCGCGGCCTGGATGACGACCTTCGTCACCGGGCTCGCCTGGACGAGCTTGCTGTTGGCCGCCGACTTCAGCACCGGCACGCGGCCGGACGCCCGGAAGAGCGGCATCGGCAGGTGGATGCTGAGATAGCGGACGAGATCCCATGCTTCCTTCGTGTTCTTCGAGTACTTGTTCACGAAGAGCGCCTGGAGACCGACGAACGGCGACGACGGATGACCGTTCGGGAGCTTCGGCAGCACGGCGACGCCGAAGTTCACACCCGCGGTCCGGAAGCCCTGCACGGCCCACGGGCCGTCGATGATCATCGCGGCCTTGCCGTTCTTGAAGCTGCCCTCCGCGATGTCCGTGTTCGTCGAGGCCGGCGTCAGGTGATGCTTCTGGACGAGGTCCTGGATGAACTGCAGGCCCTTGATCCCACCCGGCGTGTTGATGCCGAGCTTGGTCGGGTCGTAGCCCTTGCTCGTGACCTTGAAGACGTAGCCGCCGTAGCCGCGGATCCAGTTGTATGCGTAGTAGAAGTTGCCGGTGTCCCACAGGAAGCCGTAGCGGTCACCGGACGTCAGACGCTTCGCCGTCGTGATCAGCGCGTTCCACGTCTTCGGCGGCGTCCTGACCATTGACTTGTTGTAGAAGAGGAAGTACGACTCGCGGCCGATCGGCAGCCCGTACAGCTGGCCCTTGTACGTGACGGCCGTAAGGCCGACCTTGTCGTAGAGCCCACGCGAGACTTGGAAGCCCTTCGGCTGCGGTGCGACGAGGCCCGGAGCCGCGATGTCTCCGAGGTTGTCGTGCGGGAGCTGAATGATGTCCGGGCCGCGGCCCGTGCGGGCGGAAAGCTTGAACTTGTCCTTCGAGGCGTCGACGTCCCCTGCGTTGACGACCTTGTTGCCCGTCTTGCGCGCCCACTGCTGGGCGACGGTGTTGAGCGCGGCCCGCTCCTTGGGCGAACCGATGAAGTAGTCCCAGATCGTGATCGTCTTGCCCTTTTGCGGCGCCGCCTGCGACGAGCCGGCGGTGATGCCGGCCACGAGGGCGACCGCGAGGGCGGCGAGCACGACCGTGAGACCGCCGAACGCGGTCTTCCTACGCATGTAGTGCCTCCTCCAACTCTCGAATCCGATTCGCTGCGTTCTGGAACAATGTTTCACGCCGATGAGACAGCCTCGCGACATTACGACAGCCGAGGCTGAAAAGTCAAGGGCTGAGGGGTCGACTTGGCTTTTGCGGAGCCAGGCACTAGAATCTCCGCGCCGTGAAACATGTTTCACGAAAGCACCGTGGCCTCGCTGCGTGACGTCGCCGGCCGCGCGGGCGTGAGCCTCGCGACCGCCTCCCGCGTCGCCAGCGGGGGCGACCGGGTCCGGCCCGACACGCGCCAGCGCGTTGAGGAGGCGATGCGTGAGCTCCTCTACGTGCCTCCCGGGCGCAAGCCTGCAACGGGGGCGATCGGCCTGCTCGTGCCCGAGCTCGCCAACCCCGTCTTCACGCTGCTCGCGCAGGCGATGGAGGCGCGCGCGAGCGACGCCGGGCTCGCGACGATCCTCTGCAACACGACGGGCGCCGCCTTCCGCGAGGTCGACTACGTCCACATGCTGCTCGACCGCCGCGTCGACGGCATGATCTTCATCTCGTGCGAGATGACGCACCTCGCCGGCGAGCACGACCACTACGCGCGGCTCGTCCACGAAGGCGCGCGGCTCGTCTTCGTGAACGGCGCACTCGACGGTCTCGACGTGCCGTGCGTAAGCGTGGACGAGCGGCACGCGGGCTACCTGGCGACGCAGCACCTGATCGCACTCGGGCACGAGCGGATCGGCTTCGTCGCGGGCCCGCCCGACTACCTGCCGACGCGCGAGAAGGCGGCCGGCCGGGTCGAAGCGCTGCGTGCCGCGAACCTCCCCGTCGACGGGCTCGTCGCGCACGGCGACTTCTCGCTCGAGGGCGGCCGCGCCGCACTCAGGACCTTGCTCCGGAAGCCGAGCGCGCCGACGGCGGTGATCTGCTCGAGCGACGTGATCGCGATCGGCGCCGTCCAGGAAGCGCGTGAAGCGGGGCTGCGCGTGCCCGAGGATCTCTCCGTGGTCGGCTTCGACGGGATCGAGGCCGCGTCATGGGTCGATCCCCCGCTGACGACGATCGAACAGCCGATCGACCAGATCGCCTCGACCGCGGTCGACCTCCTCCAAACGGTGATCGCCGATCCGCGCCGCTCGCTGCCGCGCGTGCTCTATCAGGCGAGGTTGCGCCTCGGGGCGTCGACCGCCCCGCAGGCCAGATCTACCGGGTGAACGTCGCAGGTGCGGCGCCGCACCTATGTCCTAGCGGTGCAGCGCCTCGAGGACGTCGTGAAAGTCCTCGAAGGGCTCGTACTCGAAGCCGCGCTCGTCGAGGTAGCGCGCGAGCCCGTCACGCGCGAACACGCGATCGGCGGCCAGCGCCGCACAGCGGTCGGAGTAGCCGTCGCCGACGAACACGACCGGCCCGCCGTTCGGGAGTCCGCCCCGCTTGCAGGGCTCACCGCACTCCGCGCACTGCGCCTCGTCTCGCCAGATCGCTCGCCAGCCCCCGGGTCGTGCGTCGAGCCGGTTCGCCCGCACCTCGAGGTCGACGCCCTCGCGTTCGAGGACCGGCACGATCAGCTCCGAGAATCCGCTCGAGAGGATAACCGGCCGATGCGCGTCTGCGAACTCGCGAAAACCGGGACGCACAGTGACGTGCTTGCGGACCCAGTCGACCGCAACAGCCAACGGCAACGTCAACGTGCCTACCTCCAGCCCGATCACCTCGTGTAGCGACAGCGCGCGGCCGAGCGCACGCTCTGTCTGTGCGTAGACCTCGAGGTCGCCGAACTCCTCGAGGATCATGTGCAGCCCGTCGATCTCGGTGACGGTGCCGTCCCAGTCGAGCACGACGTTCACCGCCTGCCGCCCTTCCGTGCGAGCTCGTCCAGCTGCGCTCCCGCGAGGAAGATGGTCGTCGATGTCAGCACATACGTGGTCAAGAGCAGGAAGGCGGTCAAGGTACCGACGGCGTTCTTGTAGTCGGCGACTGAACCCGCCCACCAGCCGAAGAGGAGCGACATGAGGAGCCAGGTCACGACGACGAGTGCCGACCCAGCGCTTGCCCACGAGGCCTCGGGGCGCTGCACGGGCGCGTAGCGCACGACGATGCCGATCGCCAGGGCGAGCAGCAACGCGGCGCTGAGCCACGCCACCGCGTGGAGCGGCACCCTCAGCAGGCCGTGCGCGAGCCGAGGCACCGTGACGACGAGCACGATTGCGCCAATCACGCAGGTGCCGACGACGAGAGCGAGCGTGACGTCCACGAGGAGCAGGCGCGGCCACGGTCTCGTCTCCTTCTGGTCGTGCACCACGTTCAAGGCCTTCATCACGATGCGCATCCCGCGCGAGATGTGCCAGAGTGCGAGCAAGGAGCCGAACACGATCAGCCCGGCCGCGTTCTCCTCGAAGATCCGCTCGACGGTCGAGTCGATGCCGGAATAGACCGGCCGCGTCACGCGCTCACGGATTGCCGGACCGATCGAGTCGCGCCAGACGTCCTCCAGCCCGAACGCACCGAGCAGTCCGAGGCCGAGCAACGTCAGCGGGACGAGCGACGCCAGCACGCGGAACGCGAGAGCGGCCGAGAACACGAGCAGCTCGTGCTCGCTGAACGCGTTGCGGACCTCGGTTAGAGGTGGGAGGTGACCCCGGCGGGATTTTCGTCGGCGAGTGCGGGCTGATCCGGCTGCTCGTACCACGAGTACGCGTACTTCCCGTCGTCGAGCTTCTTAGCCGTCGTCGTCAGCTTCAGCGGGTGGAACGTGTCGCACATGACAGCGAGCTCATGCGTCTCGGTCATGCCGATCGACTTCTCCGCCAGGCCCGGCTGCGGCCCGTGCGGGAGCCCCGAAGGATGCAGGGTGATCGAGCCGATCTCGATCCCCTTGCGCGAGGAGAAGTTCCCGTCGACGTAATAGATCATCTCCTCGCTCTGCAGGTTCGAGTGGTGGTACGGGATCGGGATCGCGAGCGGGTCGAAGTCGAGCTTGCGCGGGCAGAACGAGCAGATCACGAAATTGGGGCCCTGGAACGTCTGGTGCGAGGGCGGCGGCATGTGGATGCGCCCGGTGATCGGCTCGAAGTCGCGGATGTTGAACGTCCACGGGTAGAGGTAGCCGTCCCAGCCGACGACGTCGAACGGGTGGTAGTCGAGGACGTAGTCCTGGTACCCGTCGCGGACGCGGACCTTGACGAGGAACTCGCCCTTGTCGCGGTGCGTCTTCAACTCCGTCGGAGGGTGGATGTCGCGGTGGTAGTACGGCGCATGCTCCATCAGCTGCCCATACGCGTTGCGGTAGCGCTTCGGGATCTCGATCAGGCCGGGCGTCTCGAAGAGCAGGTGGCGCTCCGGTAGCAAGTCGGGGACGAAGCGGTATGTCGTGCCGCGTGGGATGACGGCGTAGTCACCCTGCTTGTAGGGGAGGTGGCCGAAGCTCGTCTCGAGCGTGCCGGAGCCCTCGTGCACGAAGTAGACCTCGTCGCCCTCGCCGTTGCGGAAGAAGTAGTCCATCTGCTCGTCGGGGCGGACGAGCGAGATCTCGACGTCGTTGTTCCACATCAGGAGCTTGCGGCCGCTGATCGGATCGCCGTCGGGTTCGACGTCCCAGGTCGTGAAGTGCCGGTGCGCGTGCGCGTCCGGGACCCACTCGTCGCGCTCGATCGGCTCGAAGTCGCCGAGCTTCTGCACGCGGCACGGCGAGCTGAGGTGGTAGATGATCGACTCGTTCCCCGAGAAGCCCTCGAGGCCCATGACCTCCTCCGTCAAGAGCGTTCCGTTGTCGCGGAACTGGACGTGGCGCTTCCGCGGAACGTCACCGAGCCGCTGGTAGAAGGGCATGGCCGAAGGATACTGGCGCCCCGTCCGTGGTCTGTCCCCATGTGTGGGGACAGTCCCGAGGGTTCCGGAGCGCGCGAACCCGCTCGCAGAGCCGAACCGCGGGGACAGTCACCGTTACAGAAGTGTGACGCCGCGCGCTGGGGACTGTCGCCGGCGGTTCTCAGGAACGGGAGCCGGGGCGGGGCGTCTCCCGCCCCGGCTCGCCGCAGGGGAGCCGCTTCCCTACTTGCCCTTGCCGTGACCCCCGCTGTTGCCGTGGCCGCCGCCACCGCCGGCGCCGGAGTGCCCGCCGGGCTTCGACGAGCCGCCGGACTTGTGCTGCGGCGTGGAGTGATGCTGCGGCTTCGAGTGGTGCTGCGGGCGCGAAGCGTGCTGCGTCTGCACATGCTGCTTGGGCGCCTGCTGCCTCGCCACGCGCTGCTTCTGCGCGTGCGCCTTCGGCGCCTTCTGCTTCTTCTGCTTCGCGGCGCGCGTGACCGACGCCGTGGACGTCGTCGCACTCGTGCTGGTCGTCGGCGTCGTCGCGGTGGGCGAGGTCGAGGTCGAGGTCGTGCCGTCCTCGTCCTTGCACTCGCCCTCCGCGTCGCCGTGCGCCATGTGTGCCGGCAACGCGTTCTCGCTCACCTCGATCTCGACGCCCGGGTTCTTCTTCGACCCCGTCTTGTGGCAGAGGAGGACCTTGCCCTCGCGGGCCTCGCCCTCGTCGTCGTCCTCCTCACCGGTCGTGCCGGTGCCGGTCGTCCCGGTCGCCGCGGCGGCCGAAGTGCCGGCGCCGGTCGTCCCGGTCGTGCCTGTCGTCCCCGTGGTTCCTGTCGTTCCCGTCGTTCCCGTGGTTCCGGTTGTTCCCGTCGTTCCAGTGGTTCCGGTGGTCGTCGTCGCGGTGGAGGTCGTGTCGCCGGGGGCGGCCTCGAGCTTGGGGACATTGCTCGCGGCGAAGGCGCCACCGGCGAACAGCGCCGCCAGCGCGACTGCGACGGCGATGCGTTTCACGGTGCGGCTCCCTGTTGGTTCACGGTTCTCCCAATCCAGATCCGTCGGGGTGCCGAAACCTGCGGTCTGTCCCTCGGACGAGGGACGAATCGGCTAGGCGATGCGGTTTCGGAGCACCCCGAGGCCCTCGACGTCGAGCTCGACCACGTCCCCGGGCTGGAGCCAGCGGCCGTCCCCGAGCTCGAGGATGCACCCCGTCCCGACGGTGCCCGAGCCCAGGACGTCGCCCGGGACGAGGTGCGTGTTCAGACCCGCATGCGCCACGATCCGCTCCCACGGGTGGTAAAGGTCGCGCAGGTTGCCCCGCGACCGCTCCTCCCCGTTCACGCGGGCGACCATCTCGGCCTCGCGGCCGGAGAACTCGTCGGGCGTGACAACGACCGGCCCGAGGCTCGTCGCGAAGTCCTTCCCCTTCGCAGGCCCGAGGCCGACCTTCATCTCCTTGCGCTGCAGGTCGCGCGCGGACCAGTCGTTCATGACCGTGAAGCCGCCGATCCGCCCGTCCGCGCCGATGATCGCGGCGACCTCGAGCTCGTAGTCGAGCTCCTGTGTCCCCACGGGATACGGGATCTCGTCTTCCGGCCCGTACATAGCGTTCGGGTTCGAGAAGTAGAAGACCGGGGCCTCGTACCACTCGGGCGGCACGTCGAGCCCGCGACGCGCGCGCGCCATCTTGACGTGCTGCTCGAACGCGTAGAAGTCGCGGACCGAGGGCGGGTGCAAAACCGGCGCGCGCAGGTCGACCTCCGCGAGCGGATACTCGGCGTGCTCCCGCGCCGTGCCGCCGCCCGTGAAGAACGACTGCAGGGTCTGCGCCGCGAGCTGGACCACGCGGTCGCCCTCGATCCGTCCGGGCCACCCCCGCTCGAGGTCGCGGCCCTTGGGGCTGAACATGCACAACTTCAAGGTTCAGTGTGGACGATCACGTCGTCGATCTCGGGCTGCGTCGCGCGGATCCGCTCTTCCACGCGGCTCGCTTCCGCATGCGCCTCCGCAAGCGTCGTCGACGGGTCGAGGGCGAGCGTCAGGTAGACGACGACGCCGTCGTCTGTCGTCAGAAAGCGAACCTCGCGTGGCGGCCGTCCGGTCGTCTCCTCGACGACGCGCGCGATCGCCGCGCGGTCGCGCTCGATCTCCTCGCCGCTGAGTGCCTCGGCGAGCGGCTCGAGGTGCGTCTGCACGGCGCGCGCCTCCGGAACCGCCTGCCGGATGGCGCGCTCGACCTGCTCCGCGACCTCGTGTGCGTCCTCGAGCGTCAGCTCACCCGGCAGCTTCAGATGCAGCGAGATCTGCATGCCGCCGCCGACGTCGAGCACGGAGACGTTGTGCACCTCGCGCACCGTCGGCACCGAGAGCGCAGCGGCCAGGGCGCGTTCGCGGACCGCGGTTTCCGAACCCGGCTCGACGTGCACGACGACGTCGCTCTGGGGCACCGCGCGCTGCACCGCTTCCTCGACGGCGTCGGCCGCGGCGTGGCCCTGCCCCACGGCTGCGCCCGGCGGCACCCCGATCACCACGTCCGCGAAGTGGCGCCCGCCTGCCTCGCGCATGCGCAATCTGCGTAGCTCGACGTCGGGCTCCAGCTCGGTAATCGCGGCGCGCGCTGCCGCTTCCGCAGCAGCGGTCACGCGGTCCATGAGCACGTCGACGTTCCCGCGGATCAGCCGCGCCGCGGCGAGCAGGACCAGGACGGCGACGAAGAGCGCTGCGACCCCGTCGCCCTCGGGATAGCCGGCGCGCGCGAGCAGCAGGCCGGCGAGCACGGCGGTCGACCCGGCGAGATCGCTCGCGAAGTGGAGTGCGTTCGCCTCCATCGCGGCGCTCCCTTCCGCTCGCGCGACGCGGAACGAGAGCGTCATCCGGCTCGCGTCGACGGCGATCACGACGAGCACGACCGCGATGGCCCACCAGCGCACCTCCAGCTCGGGATGGTTGCCGAAGCGGCGAATCGCAGCGACCGCGACGAGTACGGAGAGCAGGGCCAGGATCGACGCCTCGGCGAGCGCCGCGAGATGCTCGGCTTTCCCGTGCCCGTACGGGTGGTGCCGGTCGGCAGGGCGGCCCGAGACGCCGACGGCGATGAACGTCAGCAGCGCCGCCACCAGGTCGATCCCGGAGTGCAGCGCTTCGGAGAGCAGGCCGAGGCTGCCGGTCGCGAGCCCGGTGCCCAGCTTGAGCGCGGCCAGCGCCCCGGCAGCGAGCACCGAGACCAGCGCGGTTCGCTGCTGCGAGGTCACCGGCGAAGCATCCCAAAACGGGGAGAGCCCGCCGGTGGGCGGGCTCTCCCGTGCTAGGCGAAGCCGTTCGCGCTAGGAGACGGCGATGTCGCCGATGAACTCCTCCTTGAGCATCGTGCCGGCGCCCTTGCCCTTGTCCTGCCAGTGCCGGTACAGGAGCTTCGGGTTGCCGCTCGCCTTCGCCGTGTAGTTGAAGTTGAACTTGCAGTCCGTGCTGTTGGTGAAGCACGAGAACTGCGCGCCCGCACCGAAGAACGTCGTCAGGAAGACGTCCGTGAAGCCGCAGTCCGTCCCGGTGCACGTCGCGCTCGGCTTGAACGTCCCGCCCGAGACGGTGCCGCGCAGGTAGCCCTCGAACTTGCCTTTCACGCCGGCGACGATGACCTGGCCGTGCTTGCCGGTCGTGTCGCACTTACCCGGGCTGGGCCCGGCCAGCGTCGTGAAGACACCCCGGTCACGCCGCGTCAACGTGAACGTCCCGTCGCCGTTCCCCTTCACTTGGAAGGTGCGCTGGATGATGTCCGTCGCCCACGACGTGCCACAGGAGCCGTTGTCCGTCGTGGTCACGGTGAACGTCCGCTTCGCATGGGTCGAGTTCTTCGATTTCCCCTTGTCGCCCGGATCCGCGAGGCCGGCCGCGGCCAGCGCGAGCGAAGCGACGATTGTGAGCATCAGCACGAGTGTCCGACGCATTGTGAATAACCCCCTTCGCCTAGTTCATAGGAGTAGATGCCCGTTTGGGACGCAACTAGCGCCCTGTTTGCAGGATCTTTACGAGGCGGCCTCGAGCGGCCAGATGACGACGTCCTGGCGCTCCGAGTAGTGGGCGAGCGGGTCGCCTTCGAGGGCGATCGGCGCCACGGTGTTCTCGCGTAGGTCTGCTTCTGCCGGCTGGAGCGGCCAGGGCGGGTGATGGATTTCGGCGCGATAGAGCTGCCCCTCGTGCTCCGTGTAGAGGCAGTAGCGCTCGGTCAGGAAGTGCTCCAGCGTTCCTCGCTCGGGCGCAGCAGGCCGGCCGGTCGGACGATACGAACCCTCGAACCGTGCGCCCGTGCGCTCGCTCTCGTAGTCGATCCAGTCGGCGCGTGTCCGCCACGACATGCGCGCGTTGTGGTACGGCAAGCGATACAGCCGCCGCGCCGCCTCCACGAAGAACCGGCTCTCCGCGTCGAGGCTGAAGAACCAGATGCCGGGCTTGTCGCCGTACGTGACGTAGGCGCGCGCGTTCAGCTCGAGGAACGACGAGAGGCGCGGCACCGGGAGCAGACCGTGGAGGCGCAGGCCGCTGATGCGGAACGGCGTGATCGCGAGCCAGGCCGAGCCGTCACGCGTCTCGACCTCGAGCTCGTCCGGCACCAGAGCGCGGAGCGCATCCTCCGCCACACGCCAGTGTAGGAAGCAGAGCCGCTCCCACGTCTGCGCCTGCAGCCACCTCCCTTCCGGCACCGGCCACGGGCGATGCTCGCGCACGTCGAGAGTGGACGCTTGGCGCGCCGGCGTCTCGACGTAGTCCAGCAAAGGCTGCCGGTCAGTACCAGCTGCCGCGGCGGAAGCCGCCGAACAGCAGGCCGATGATGATCAGGATCAGACCGAGGATCACGCTCTTCACGATCAAGATCACGATCCCGATGATCACGAGTATTGCTCCGATTCCCATGGCCGCACCTATGCCGCGCGGAGGGAAACGCGAAACTAGAGGTTGCCGCGGAGCGCCTGCTCGCGCTCGATCGCCTCGAAGAGCGCCTTGAAGTTCCCGTCGCCGAAGCCGCGCGCCCCATGGCGCTCGATCACCTCGAAGAAGAGCGTCGGCCGGTCCTGCGCGGTCTTCGTGAAGATCTGGAGCAGGTAGCCGTCGTCGTCCCGGTCGGCGAGGATCCGCAGCCGTCGCAGGTCCGCGTACGACTCGTCGATCTCGCCCACGCGGTCGGGGACCTCCTCGTAGTACGAGTCGGGCGTGGCGAGGAAGAGCACGCCGCGCCGCTTCAGCGCCCCGACCGTCTCGACGATGTTGGACGACGCCATCGCGACGTGCTGCGAGCCGGGGCCGGCGTTGAATTCGAGGTACTCCTCGATCTGGCTCTTGCGCTTCCCCTCAGCGGGCTCGTTGATCGGAAACTTGATCTTCCCCTCGCCGTCCGTCATCACCTTCGACATCAGCGCCGAGTACTCGGTGGAGATGTCCTCGTCGCTGAAATGCAGCATCTCGGTCATCCCAAAGACACGCTCGTAGAACTCCACCCAGTAATTCATGCGGCCGAGCTCGACGTTGCCGACGACGTGGTCGACCGTGAGCAGGCCGACTCCTGGATCGCTCCCGTTTGTCGACTCCTGCGCGACGTACCCCGGCAGGTAGGCGCCCTCGTACTCCGAGCGGTTGACGAACGTGTGCACGACGTCGCCGTAGGTCGCGATCGACGCGAGCTCGACCTTGCCGAACTCGTCGTCCGTCCAGTGAGGCTCGGCGACGCCGCGCGCGCCGCGCTGGACGGCCTCGCGGTACGCCCCGCGCGCATCGGGCACGCGCAGCGAGATGTCCTTCAGGCCGTCGCCGTGGAGGTACGCGAACTCGCAGATCGGCGAATCGCGCCTGAGTCCGCTCGTGACGACGAGGCGGATGTCGCCCTGCTCGAGCACGTACGAGGCGCGGTCGCGCACGCCCGTCTCCGGGCCCGCGTACGCAGTGCGGTGGAAGCCGAACGCCTGCTCGTAGTAGTACGCCGCCTGCTTGGCGTTCCCGACCCAGAGCTCGACGTGATCCCAGCCCTCGAGGGGCATGAAGTCGGGGCCTGACACGCTCGGATCTTACTCGGAAGCCGCGGAAACGCCGAGGGTCGCCGCACGAGCTGCGAGCTCGCGGTTGGCAGCAGCAGCGGCGGAGGGACGGCGCAAGTCGCGGACGCTAGCGCTAGGGTCTCGGCCATGGCCGAGACGACCCGCGACGACATCGACAAGCTCGTCGGCCCGGCGACACCCCACTTCGCGTACCAGCTCCGCGCGCGAATCGAGGAGCTCGTCGAGGACCTTCCCGGGGACGACGAGATCAGACGCTACGGGGAGGAGCAGATGACGCGGCTCGACCGCCTCGGCCACGCGTCCTCGAAGGCAGAGGACTCGCCGCCGGAGCCGCGCACGCGCCCCGGGTGGGACCGCATCCCGAGCGCGGCTCCGGAGTACGACCCGCTCGCGTAATCGAGAGCGTCTTCGTCACCGGCGGCTCGCGCGGGATCGGCAAGGCGATCGCCCTGCGGTTTGCGAGAGATGGCGCCGAACGAGTTGCAATCGGATATCTCCGCAACGACAAGGCCGCGGAGGCCGCGGCGGAGGAGCTGCGGGGAATCGGCGCCGAGCCGGTCCTCGTCCGCGGTAACGTGACTTCGGAGCGCGTGCTCGAGCAGATTGCGGCGCTCGGCCCGCTCGACGCGCTGGTGCACAACGCCGCGACCGGCGTCATCCGTCCTGCCCTCGAGACGGAATCCAAGCACTGGGAGTGGACGATGAACGCGAACGCACGCGCGCTGCTCGACCTCGCCCGCGTCGCCGCACCGTCGATGCCGTCCGGCTCGTCGATCGTCGCCATCTCGAGCCTCGGCTCGACGCGCGTGCTCGAGAACTACGTCCTCGTCGGCACCTCGAAGGCGGCGCTCGAGTCGATCGTTCGCTATCTCGCCGTGGAGCTGGCGCCCCGCGGGATTCGCGTCAACGCCGTCTCCGCCGGGGTCGTCGAGACGGACGCGCTGGACCACTTCCCGAACCGGGAGCAGATGATCGAGCTGGCCACGACGCGCACCCCGGCCGGCCGCCTCGTCGAGCCTGAAGACGTGGCGTCGGCAGTCGCCTATCTGTGCTCGCCGGACGCCGAGATGGTCCGGGGCCACATCCTGATCGTCGACGGCGGCTTCTCGCTCTTGGCCTGAGCGTCTGTCACGCTTCCTTAACAGTGCCTGGCACCGTGAGCTAACAGTGCCTGGCACCGTGAGTTAACAGTGCCTGGCACCGATGGAGCCAACTGACGAGAACCTGCGTGCGTTCGACCGAGCGCACAAGCCCGCCGGCCACGGCGAGCGCCACCTGCCGGAGCTCGTCCGCGAGTCCGTCTCGGACCTGCACGGCAAGCGCGTCCTCCATCTCGGCTCCGGTACCGGAGAGGCGACCGTCGAGTTCGCCGAGCTCGGTGCGAGCGTGACCGGCGTCGACCCGGACGAGGCGGCGCTCGAGGTCGCGCGCGAACAAGGGCCGACCGTTCTCTGGATCCACGCGGAGCTGGACGCGCTTCCGTCCGAGCTCCAGCGCGGCCGGTTCGACCTCGTCTACGCAGGCCCCCAGACGACGCAGGGGGCGCGCGACCTCGACCTGCTCAGCGGCGGGATCGCGTCGTCGCTCCGTGCGGGCGGCGACCTGCTCCTCTTCGACGAGCATCCGGCTGCGCTCTGCGTCGACGGGCTGATGCACTGGCGCGAGGACTACTTCGCAGCGGGGTTCCGCCGGCTCGGGCAGCTCGTCGGAGCGCTCGCGCGCCACGGGCTCGTCGTGCGCGCACTGGAGGAGTACCCCGCGGGCCACGGCACCTTTCACGACGCCCGTATTCCGGAGACGTTCCTCTTACACGCGCGAAAACCGCGCTAGCGCCTCGTCAAGCTCGTCGTTCGTGATCGTCAGCGCCGGCGTCGCCTGCACGAGCCGCCCGTCGACGCCGGCCGGGACAACGAGCACGCCGCTCCGGAGCGCCGCCTCGACGCTGCCACGGCGCGTCCGCATCAGCCCTGCGCCGTGCCAGCCCGCTCCCTCGAGCCGCTCGCTCAAGGCGCGCACGTCGTCGAGCAGCTTCGGGACCTCCTCCAGCACGACGAGAGCGCCGGCACACGCGAGCGGGTTACCGGAGTGCGTGTGCGTGTAGACGTCCTCCGGTCCGAGGTCCCAGAGCGAAGCCAGGTCGGGCCGCACCAAGAGCGCTGCCGAGAGGGGCAGGCCGCCGCCGAGCGCCTTCCCCACGCAGAGCACGTCGGCGACCTCCGATCCGGGCCACATCTCGCCGAGCCGGCCCAGTCCGACGAAGATCGCGTCGACGATCAGGAGCGCACCCGCGTCGTCGCAGCGCTCGCGCAGCCGCTCGAGGAACCCGTCCGGCGGGACGCGCGCGCCCGCGCGACCCTGCACGGGCTCGACGATCACGCAGCCCGCGTCCTCAGGGAGCGGTCCCGGATCCTCGCCGTACGGTCGCCGGTGCACCGGTCCCGGAAGCCACGCCGCGAACGGCTCCCGGAACCGCTCGAACCCGGTCGCCGCGAGCGCAAGCAGCCCGGTGCCGTGGTAAGCGCCGTCGAACGCGACGATGCCGGGCCCCTCGGTCGCGAGGAGCGCCGTCCGCAGCGCGATCTCGACCGCATCCTCGCCGGTCACGCCGAGCTTCGCGGGCCACGGCAAAGCCTCGCGCAGCCTCTGCGTTACCTCGGCTTCGGCGAGGTCGCCGAGCGCGTGCACCACGGGCTGATTGGCCCAGGCGGCGAGGATCTTCGGATTGCGGTGCCCGAGCGCGGCAACGCCGAAGCCGGCGGTCAGGTCGATCAGCTCACGGCCGTTCTCGTCCCAGACGCGCGTTCCTTCGGCGCGCGTCCAGATCACGCCGAGCCGTTGCGCCGCGAGAAGATCCGCCCCACTGTGTCGCTCGCGACGTAGCCGGCGATGCGCGGGTTCTCCTGCAGCCGCCGCAGCGAGTACTCGTACCACCGTCGGCCGAACGGGACGTAGATGCGGAGCCGATGTCCCTCGCGCACGAGTGCGTCGCCGAGCTGCTCGCGCACGCCGAGCAGCATCTGGAACTCGTACCGCTCTCGGAGCATGCGCTTCGCGGCGTCGATCAGGTACTCGTCGTGCGTGGCGACGCCGACGAACGACGCGGTGTCGCGCAGCGCCTCGAGGCAGCGCACGTAGCTTGCGCGGATCTCGTCGAAGCCCGTGTACGCGATCGACTCCGGCTCGAGGTAGATCCCCTTGCAGATGCGGACGTTCGGCCGCAGGTCCGCGAGCGCCGCGATGTCGTCGAGCGTGCGCCGCAGGCGCGCCTGCAGCACCACGCCGACGTTGTCGAGCCCGGACTCCCGCAGCTCGCGGTACGCCCGCAGCGTGTCGTCGGTCGTCGACGCGTCCTCCATGTCGATGCGCACGAAGTTCCCGCGCTCGGCCGCCTTCCGCACGAGCGTGTCGAGGTTCTCGCGGAAGAGCGCGTAGCCGAGCTCGAGACCGAGAGCCGTCGGCTTGACGCTCACGTTCGAGTCGAGTCCGCGCTCGTCGATCCCGCGGAGCACGTCGAGGTAGGCCTGAGTGATCGCGCGCGCCTCGTCCGCGCTCGGGACCTCCTCACCGAGAACGTCGATCGTCGTGACTTTCCCCTGCGCGTTCACGCGCTCGACCGTCGTGAGCGCGTCCTCGAGCTCCTCACCCGCGATGTAGCGATCGGCGATCCGGCGGACGATCGGCTTCGGGACTGCCGGGAGGAGGCGGACGATCGCGCGGTCGAGGAGCGCCAAGCCGCGCGCGATTCTAAGCGCTACTTCTCTTTTGGCGGCAGGAAGATGAAGCCGCCAGAGACGGTCTCGGCTTCCTTCTTCCGGACGGCGGTGCAGTTCACTGCCTTCGCGCGAACCTCGCGCACGACCGCCTTGAAGCCTGCATAGGCCGGCTTCGGCGTTCCGTCCGCCCAGAGCAGGCCCGACTGCCAGCCCGCAAGATTGCGCTCGTCGGTGAGCAGGAAGTTGAAGTACGACGCCACGTACGGCTGGCAATACGCGAAGCGGATCGCGTCCTGGAGCTGCTCGCGGTGCAGGAGATCGGGGCCGACCGTTCGCGAGCGCTCGACGCCGTTGTAGAGCGCGCGCTTCGTTGGGCTGACGGTCGTCTCGAAGCCATCCTCGAGGTAGTAGATGCGCACGGCGCCGACGCCGATCGGCGGCTGATCGGTCCCGGCGAACGCGGTCGCGTACGCAGCGACGAGCTTGTCGTAATCGCCTTGGCCGATCGACCCGGTGTTCGGATGACGCGCGAACGGACTCTCGAGCGAGAAATCGCCGTACGGGTGGTGGCCGACGTTGTCGAAGATCGGGCGCGTGCGGCCACTCTCGCGGTAGGCCTCGCCCATCTTCTGCACGAAGTTCCCGGGCGAGTGGCTCGCGTTCGAGGCGGCGAACGCGTTGTCGTTCCCGCGCGGCGACGTGTCGGTCATCACATTCACCTTCGGGCGGAGCTGGTGGAGGTTGTCGTAGCAGCGCGCGAGCAGCGCGACGTACTGGCGCGGCGCGGCGCTCGCGCCGCCGCTCTCGAACTGCGGCTGCCAGAAGTCGTTCGAGTTGACCTCGTTCCAGATCGTGACGTCGTTGATCGTCGGGAAGCGAGCCAGCGCATCGCGAACGTAGGAACAAAACTGCGACCGCTCGGTCTCGGTCTGCGGGCCCTCCTTCGCAGGGCCGGAGACGGTGAGCACGATCCGCATCGGGAACGTGGCGCCGACGACGCGGTTCATCGTCGTCCAGTCGGCGGTCGTCAGGCGGGACTCGCCGCGCCGCCAGGTCAGCGGCACCCGCAGGGCGCCGATGCCGAGGTCTCGGAGGGTCTGGGTCGTCGGCTTGGGGTGCGCGGACCACTTCAGCTGGTCGTCGACGAGCCCGACGAGCAGGTTCGAGTCCGCCCGAGCGGAAGGGGCCAGCGCAAGGGCGAGCAGGAGCAGCGCGAGGAGGCGGCGCATGCCCCTCCTATCGGCAGGTCAGTGCTCGCGCATGAACCCCTGGCGCGCGGCGCTGACGAGCGCCACGGCCTCGGGGAAGAGCACGCGCATGGCGTCCCGGAGGGCCATTGCCTGCTGCTCGACCGGCCCCTCCACGTTCATCTGGGACAGGGCCGACGCGGTCAGCTCGACGGCCGTGTTCAGGGTCAGGGTCGCGAACTGCTCCCGCTGGGCCTCCTGGACGTGCTCGGCCTGTTGCTCGGCGAACTCGCGCAGGCCCCGCAGCAGATCCTCGGGATCGCCGCCGAAGGGAAATCCGAAGCCGCCGCCGCCCTCCATCGGATTCACTCTAGCTGCCGCTTGTAGGCCGACTCCACGTCGCGCGTCAGCTCCTCGACCGCGCCGACCGACTGCTGCATCGCATTCGCGAAGGGCGAGCTCCCGTCCCCCAGCGCCCGCTCGAGCCGGCGCGTCGCTGCCCCGACGGCGTCGAGGTGCGCAGGCGTGGCGACACGCGGCGGCGCGCCGACCACGGCCTCCAGCGCAAGCGCCGCCTCCTCCGCCTCGTCAATCCCCGGCGGGTTCTCCGTCACGCGGAGCGCCACGAGCTGCGCGCGCAGCTCGCCGAGGTCGCCCCCACCGGCAGTTTCCTCGGCGAGCTCGCAGAGCGCGAGGATCGAGACGGCGTCGCGCAGGCGCTCCCGGTCGACGAGGGGCTCGCCCGCCGCGTCGAACGCCAGCCACGAGCGCTCATCGCCCCGGACGTACGCGCAGAGGTAGACACGTTCGCTGGGCTCGGGCTCAGCCGCGAGGACGCCCGCCAGCGCCTCGCCGGGCTCCTCGTACGCGGCCGCGAGCGCGGCGATCCGCTCGAGTTCCGGCATGAGCTCCACGAGGGCAAGGATACGAGCGCCTACGATGCTCCCATGGCGGCCACGGGGTTCTCGATCGGCTTCGCTGCGGCGATCGTCGTGCTCGGCACGTCGTTCGCCGCCGGCGCGACCGGGCGACTGTCCGGGCGCGTTGCCTATACCCTCGCCGCGCTCGTCGGCCTCGGCGGGGTCGCCGCGTGGATCACGCTTGCGCTCGAGCCGGAGCTGGCACTCGCCGTCGCAGCCGCCGGCCTCACTGTCTGCGCGCTGGCGGAGCTCGGTGCGTACGCGCTCGCGCGGCTCGTCCGTCGCGGCGATGCCCTCGACGCCGACTTCGAGCTCGCGGAACGGCGGCTCAGCGAGCTGATCGACAAGGCGTCGCGCGAACGCGCTGCCGAGCTGGAGCGAACGCTCGCCCGCGCGCGCGCCGACTCCGCCTCGCAGCTCGCCGAGGAGGAGCGCCGGATCGCAGAGGACCACCGCCGGCTGATCGTCGATCGCGAAGGCGCGGCACGCGACGAGCTCGCCGCCACGCTGGCCACGGCGCAACAGCAGGTCGAGCGCCGGTTCGCAGAGTGGGCGCGCGACCTCGACCGGATCCAGGACCGGCTCGCGCAACAGATCGCACGCGTCGGCGAGCAGGAGCGAGACCTGATCGCGAAGGTCGAGTCCCGGCTGCACGCGGATGCCGACCGCATCGCCGCCGAGAGCGACGAGCAGCGCGCCGCCCTCGCCCGGCTGCGCGAGGAGCTGGGCCGCTCGATCGAGGAGATGGGGCAGGCGGCGACCGCGGAGCTCGAGTCGCAGGCCGCGGACCGGCGGCGCGCGCTGCACGAGGTGGCCGACCGCCTGCGCCGGCGTGAGCAGGCGCTCGCCGAGCAGATCGCGCGCGAGGAGACCGACGCCGTGGCACGGATCACACAGGGCTTCGCCGACGTGGAACGAAGACAGCTCGAGCAGCTCGAGCGGGTCGTCGAGCGCGCGACGTCCGGTTACGCCGACCAGGCCGCACAGCAGTTCGCGGACGCGATCAAGGGCGCACGCGAGGAGGCCGCCCGGCGCCTTGCCCGCGAGCTCGAGCGTGCCGTCGCTGCCTTCGAGCGCGAGGCCTCCGGCGTCCTCTCGGAGCGCCTGGCGAACATCTCGGACACCGGCGCCGCCCGGCTCGAGAAGCGCATGAGCGGAATCGCGGCCGGCCTCGAGCGCCAGCGCGACGAGGCGCTAGCGTCGATCGAGCGCGGGCTCGCCGACGTGGAGAGCGACCTCCGGCGCCGCCTGGAGCTGCTCGTGGCCGACGTGGACGCGGAGCGAACGGTCATGGAGGCCCGCCTCCACGAGCTCACGCGCCGCATCGACGAGACCTTCGCGAGGACGAGGTAGGGCTCGGCGGGCGTCGGTCGAGCCTTAGTTCAAACCAACAATCCGCGGCAGGGATCGTCTCTACCACCACGAACTTCCCGCCACCATGGCAGAGACCGAGACCATCGAGAGGCAGAGCGAGCGCGCGAAAGTGGAGAGCTGGCGCCTGCACGTCCTCATCGAGGCCGGATACCCGCTGCCGCTGGCCGAGCGGGTCGCGGCGAGTGAGGCGGACCTCCACCGCGCGGTCGAGCTGCTCCAGCAGGGCTGCTCGCCTCAAACGGCCACTGAGATCCTGCTTTAGGCCGCGCTAGCCTTGACCTCGTGAAGGTCGAGGCGGCGCAGTACGGCGAGCGCAAGGTGTACAGCGTCGCCGCGTTCAACCGCGGCGTCGCCGACTGGATCTCCCGACTGCCGACGATCTGGATCGAGGGCGAGGTCACCGAGCTTCGGCGCCACCGCGGCTGGGCCAGCGTCTTCTTCACGCTCAAGGACCCGAGCGAGGGCGCGTGCCTCCCCGTCTCGATGGCGCGCGGCCAGTTCGACGCGCTGCGACTCGACCTCACGGAGGGAGAGCGCGTGCACGTCTACGGCCGGCCCGAGCTCTTCGAGGCGAAGGGCGAGTTCAAGTTGCGCGCGCTCACGATCGAGCGCTTCGGTCTCGGCGACCATCTCGCTGCACTCGAGCGCCTGAAGCGGAAGCTCGCGCACGAAGGCCTCTTCGCGCGCAAGCGCGTGCTGCCTTTCCTGCCGCGCAAGATCGGGCTCGTGACAGGGAACGACGCCGCCGCCAAGCGCGACGTGCTGACGACGGTCACGACGCGCTTCCCTGCCGCGCACATCGTCGTCGCGGAGACGTACGTACAAGGCCCGCGCGCAGCGGCCGCGATGATCGCCGCGCTGCACGAGCTGTGCGCCGTCGACGGCGTCGACGTGATCGTGCTCACGCGCGGCGGCGGCTCGTTCGAGGACCTGTTGCCGTTCAGCGACGAGCAGCTCGTGCGCGCGGTCGCCGGCTGTCCGGTCCCGATCGTGAGCGCCGTCGGCCACGAGCAGGACACGCCGCTCTGCGATCTCGCCGCGGACGCGCGCGCTTCGACGCCGACCGCGGCGGGGCGGCTCGTCGTTCCAGACCTCGCTGAACTGCTCGCGCGGCTCGACTCTGCGCGCTCCGGCCTGGGACGCGGCGCCCGCCGCACGCTCGAGCGCGAGCGCCAACGCTCCGACCTGCTGCACGATCGCCTGCGGCGCGCGCCGCTCTTGCTCGTCGAGCGCAAGCGTGCGACGCTCGAGCACGCGACTGGGAAGCTCCGCGTCCTGTCGCCGCGCTCCACGCTTGCGCGCGGTTACGCGATCGTGCGCGCGCAGGATGCGATCGTCCGCTCGTCAGCGGAGCTCGACGAGGGCGCGCACGTCGACGTCGAGCTCGCCGAGGGCGGCTTCGGCGCGCGGGTGGAAGACACGCGTTGACGTTCGAGGACGCGCAGAAGGAGCTGGAGCTGATCGTGCAGCGCCTCGAGCACGGGCAGGCGCCGCTCGACGAGGCGGTCGCGCTCTGGGAGCGCGGCGAGGAGCTGTACCACTTCTGCCGCGAGCGGCTCGACTCGGCGCAGGGGAAGATCGAGGAGCTCGCGAAGCGGGTCGAAGAGGCGAAGCCCGCGTAGTACGATCACGCGGCCTTGGCGGAAGCGACCCAGCTCCTCCAGAACGTCCCGCTCTTCAGCGGCCTCGATCCGCGCGAGCTCGAGACGATCGCCCGCACCGTGCACGAGCGCACCTTCAACGCCGGCGAGACCGTGGCCGAGGAGGGCCAGGGCGGCGTCGGTTTCTTCGTGATCCGCGAGGGCCAGGCGAAGGTCGAGGTCGGCGGCAACGAAGTCCGACGGCTCGGTCCCGGCGACTACTTCGGCGAGATCGCCCTGATCTCCGAAGGGCCCCGGACCGCGACCGTCACGGCCGAGTCGGAGCTCCGCTGCTACGGCCTCACGCCATGGGAGTTCCGCCCCCTCGTCCAGACGAACGCGAGCATCGCCTGGAAGCTCCTGCAGGCGCTCGCCAAGCAGCTCGACTCCCGTCACTAAAGGTGGCCCGGCCGGTCGGGTCACCATCATGGGTGATGCGGCCCGCTCGGCCGCTTCCTACGCTGAGCCCGGAAAGGAGCAGGGCATGGCTGAAAGCCACAGTCATGCGGCCGGGCAGTCCTATCAGGTCCACGAGGGCCTCAAGAGCCATCCTGGACTGGACCTGGGTCTCCGGGCCACATTCGAGGACAACATGGACGCGTTCGAGTTCGCGGTCGAGTTCCTCGACGAGCACGATCCGCAGCGAGAGGGCAGGGTGAGCGCGCTCGAGATCGTGAAAGTGGGCCCGGGATGGCGTGAGATCGTCTGGCGCTACGAGCACGACGGTTCGCCGCGCGGGCACCAGGATCCGAAGCAGATCTGGGGGTTCGACGTCACCAGCTGGCGCGGACCTGACTCAGCCGCATTCCGAGCGTAGTCGCATAAGGATTTCGCGGCCGCGGGACCCCTCTGGAGGGAGTGGACCCGCGGGCCGAGGCGATCCAGCGCTTGTACCGCACGCGCTACGTCGCGTTTCGCAACGGAGCTGAAGCTCCCCTACGAGCTGACCATCTGTCCCTGAGCCCGCCTCTGCTCGGGCTGCTCGGGGTCTTCGACGGCCTCCAGCGCCACGTCTTCCCGCTCCTGCTCCATCCGCTTCAGCATCGCGAACGAGAGGCCCTCGCGCGCGAGGAAGATCAGGCCCACTCCCACGCCGACCGACATCTCGATCACCTGCAGTCCGATGCCGTACGCGAAGCCACGTGCGTAGGCGACGCCGTACTGGCGCAGCGGTAGCGCAACCGCCGCCTGCAGCAGACCGACGTTGCCGGGCCACAACGGGAAGATCAGCGCGACGTTCATCAGGAGCAGCACGAGTGCGGCGGCCGGGAGGGGTGCGTGAATCCCGAAGCCGCGCATCGACGTGTAGACGGCGACCAGCTGGAGCGCCCAGCCGATGGACTGGAAGAAGATCGCGACCGCCGCGGCGAGCGGCGAGCGGAGGACGTCGAGGCCGAGGCGCGCCATCGCAAGCACGCGGCGCACCGGGTGCATCCCGTCGAGCACGGGCCGGCGCAGGCGCGACCCGAGCAGCGCCGCGCCGAGCAGGACGACGCCAACCCCGGCAGCGATGACGAGACTCGTGATCGCCCAGTGCGGAATCTTCGCGGTCAAGAGGACGTAGACGACGAGGAGCAGCACCGCCGGCACGTCGAAGACGCGGTGCGTGAAGACGGTTCCGAGCAGCGTCGCCGTGTAGCCGCGGCCCCGCGGCAGTCGCCGCGTCAGCACCGCGACGCGTGCGAGCTCGCCGGTTCGCGCCGGCAGCACCGCGTTCGCGAGCAGGCCGACGCCGAATGCCGAGAACACGCGCCCGAATCCGATTCGCTCTTCGGGTAGCGCCTGCGCGACGACGGTCTGCCACGCGAACGCCCGCGCCACCACGGAGAGCAGGTTCAGCACGAGCGCGAGCACGATCCACCGCCAGGTGACGGCGCCGAAGACGTCTGCGACCACGCTCCACTCGGGGCCGCGCCACCAGAGCACGGCGACGACGATCGCCAGCACCACGAGCAGCAACGCGCCCCGCGTCCACCGGCTTTGAGGCAGGCCTGTCGTCATCGCACGGGGACGGGCGTCCTGCCTGTGACGAGCTCGTAGATGCCGAGCAGGCGCCGGGCGATCCGGTCCCAGCCGTAGCGCTCGCGCGCGAGCTCACGCGCAGCTGCGCCGAGCGCGCGACGCCGCGGCTCGTCCTCGAGCAGTGCGACGAGCGCCTGGACGAGCGCAGCGGGGTCCCCGGGCGGCACCGTCAGCGACGTCTCGCGCGTCGTGACGGCGCGGTAGCCCGGGATGTCCGAAGCGACCACGGGCAGCGCACACGCGAAGGCGCGCGTCAGCACCATTCCGAAGCTCTCGCCGCCGAGCGACGGCGCAGCCAGCGCCTTCGCCGATAGCAGCTCGGCCGTCAACTCGGCCTGACTCAAGAACCCGAGCACGTCGATCCCGTCCGACGGGACGCCGAGCCGCCGCTGCAGTAAGCCGACCGCGAGCGGGTCCGCCCCGATCAGCCGCAGCCGAGCGCCCGTTGCGCGATGCACCTCGGGCCACGCGCGCAACAAGACCTGCAGCCCCTTGCGGGGCTCGTGACGGCCGACGAAGGCGATCCGGTGCTCGCGGCTCCCCGGATCGGCGTCAGGCGGGACGAGCACGCCGTTCGGGACAATCTCATACGCGCCGGGCAGCCAGCGCGCCGCCGAGTCGCGCGCCTGCTCCGAGACGGCGATCCGGTGGTCGATCCGCGAAATCAGGAACCCCCACGCAGTCAACCCGTAGCGCATCCAGCCGAGCTCGCCCGAGGCGTGGAAGGTCCCAACGATCGGACAACGTGCGAGGGAAAGAACCGCGACGCAGATCGCGGGGGTCATCGGCTCGTGCAGGTGCAGCACGTCGAAGCGCTCGCGCTCGAGCGCGCGCTTGATCCGGAACGGCGTGCTCGGGCTGAGCACGATGTTCGGCAACGAGCCGTTCGCCGGCACGATCACGGACCGCCCCACGGGGATCACGTCCGCCGGCGGCTTCCCGTGACGCCCGAGCCGGGGGTGCAGCACGCGCGTGAACGATCCGGGCGGGTCGTTGCCCATGATCGTTCGCGTCTCCACGCCGAGCTCTTGGAGCGCTTGAGCCTGCAGCTCCGCGTGCTCCACCACCGCGCCCCAGAACGACCAGGAGTACGGGACGACGATCCCGACCTTCACGCCGCCAGGATAGAGGGCGCGTCTTCGGTGACTTACGATACGGCGCTCGACCGGGAGGTTCGATGCACGGGATCGTCTTTCCGAGCCCACGTGCTCGATCGTCGAGCTGGTGGTCTGAGCCGGCGGCGCCGGGCGCTGGTTCGTTGGTCCCGGCGCCCGTGCCGCCGGTTCTGAAACAGTTCGCGGAAGGGCCGGCTTCGGTTTGCCGTGCCTCGCGGAGCCGCTAGCTCGCGAGCTCGGCGATGATCGCCGCGGCGATCGGGACGAGTGAGAGGAGCGAGGCCCGGCGCCCCTGCGTCTCGGGCGGTCTGGTGTTTCCTAGCCCTGCCCGCCGGCCTGCCGCTGCCGCCAGCGGTGGAGCGCCTTCGATTTCCGGGCCGCGTTCGGGGTCTTGGGCTCGGGCTTCGGGTCGTGCTCCTCGAGCCATCGGGCGGCCTCGTCGTCGGGATCGAGCCCGACGGCCCGCTCGCGCTCGCCCACCCTCTCGGCACCCCTGCTCGTCAGCGGACGCTTCCTCATCGCCCCGAGGGTAGCGGCGGGCCCGAAACTAGACTTCGGCGATGTTCGACCAGGGCCTGGCCGAGCTCCACACGCACCTGGGCGGCTCGGTCGCCTCCGACATCCTCTGGAGCCTCGCCCACGAACAGGGCATCGCGCTGCCGGTCAAGGACTACTGGGAGTTCGACCGGCTCGTCACCGTCTCCGACCCGCGGGGCGTCGCGAACCTCGACGCCCTCGACGCGATCTACCACTGGACGGAGCTGATCCAGTCGTCCCCGATCGCCGTCGAACGCTCGGTGCACGCAGCGATCGGCGGCGCCTACCGCTCGCAGGGGATCACGACGCTCGAGCTGCGCTTCAACCCGATGAAGCGGAACCGCGGCGGCGAGCGCGACCTCGACCACATCATCCTCGCCGCGATCCGCGGCCTCGACCGCGCCTCGATCGAGTACCCGCAGGTGCACGCGGGGCTGATCCTGATGATGGACCGCACCTTCAGCGCCGACCTGAACGCGATCATCGTCGAGAAGGCGATCCGCTGGGCGCCGCGCGGGATCGTGGGGATCGACATCGCCGGCCCGCGCCCCGGCGGTGGGCGTTATGACTACACGCTGGCCGCGCCGATGGTCGAGACCGCGCGCGAGGCTGGACTCGGCGTGACGATCCACGTCGGCGAAGAGGGCGGCGCGACGGGCCGCGAGGAGATCGGCGAGGTCGTCGAGGCGCTGCGGCCCGACCGGATCGGCCACGGCATCCTCGCGGCGGGCGACGAGGACCTGATGCGCGAGCTCCGCGAGCGCGAGATCGTCCTCGAGATCTGCCCGACGTCGAACCTGCTGACGAAGGCGCTGGCCGACGAAGACTCCGTTCGCGAGACGTTCCGTGCGTTCACGGACGCGGGCGTGGCGTTCACGATCGCCACCGACGGCCCGGAGATGATGCGCACGCACCTACGCGACGAGTTCGAGCTGCTGCTGCGCATCGGCGCGCTCACCGAAGAAGAGGCCCGCGAGGCGAACGCGCGCGGGCACCAGGCCGCATTCGTCCCTGGCGCGCTCGCGCGAATCTAGTTCGCGCAGCGACGCCGAGCGACGCCGCGGCCGTCATCACCGCGACGCCGATCACGAGCACGGCCTGCCAGCCGTCACCCAGCCCGTTCCCCCACAAACCGATCGCGGTCCCGAGGAAGAGCAGGGGCCACAAGGTCGCGATCGCCGCCACCGCGAGCCAGCGGCCGGCCAGAAAACCGACCAGTGCGCACGCGGCGGCGGCGATCACGATCAGGATCACCCGCAGGCCAGCTTGCCCTCGAGCGCTCCGAGCGCCGGCGCTGGCAGACGCTCAGCCGCCTGCACCGGCAGGTTCACCCCGCGCAGCCGGCTCGACACGTGGTCGACGAGCTCGGGACTCTGGCCGAACACGACGACCGTGGACTCGCCGGTCTGGATCTCGATCCGGTGCCCTTCCTCGAACACGAACGCAGGCGCGCCGCGCACTTCCGTCCGCTCGAACGGAGGCGACATCGGCCCGTCGTAGAGCGAGACGTTGCGGACACAGGCCGGCCACACCTGCACCTCGGCGGGCGGAGCGCAGCCGCGCTCGCCACTCGCGACGCAGTCGCCGTAGATGAACGAGACGTAGTTGGACACCCCGCCGACATTGCGCAGCACGGCGACGAGGGGATAGCCGTCGACGGAATCCCCCGCGCTGTACACGGGAAAGTCGCGCATTGCGCGTGCCTGCGCGACGCTGAACGTGCTGTGCGGCGGGTTCGGCTTTCCGTCTCCCGTCGCGCGCGCGACGCCGATCACCGCCGCGACACCCGCTGCCGTGAGGACGAGGACGATCGTGACTGCGATTCGCTTCGACATTCGTCCGCCTCCTCAGTGGTTGATCTGGTGGAGCCGGATGAAGACGGTGTACCCGTCCGACCCGGCATAGTCGCCATCGCACTGCTTGAAGTTCTGCGTGTTGCCCCAGAACTGGCTGTACCAGCCGTGCCCCGCGTTCTCGAAGCGGATCCGGAGCTCGCGGCGGCCCTGGTCGAAGCCGCTCCCGTTCGAGCCGTTCTTGTCGACCGCGTGGCCGCAGTACCAGATCAGGTCCTCGTGGTGCGCGTCGCCGACGGTCGTCCAGCCGAGCGCGTCGTCCCAGTGGATCGGGTGCAGACGGATGTGGAAGCGCGTCGAGACGACGCCGCCGCTGGCGCGCTGGGTGCGCATGTCGTAGCAGTCGCCGTGGTCGACGAACGTCTGCCTCGAGCCGCCATCGTCGAACCAGGACGCGTGCGACTGGATTTGGCTGACGGCACGGTCCCACGTCCCCCAGCTGTAGAAGGCGATGTTGATCGGGTCGACACGGTCGTAGTTGTCCGCCGGACAGTTGCTATGCGTGTACAGGCCGGTGTTGAAATGGGCGATCGCGCTGCCGGCGAAGACTGCGGCTGCGATCAGGCCGAGCCCGGCTGCGACGGCGACCGCTCTCCTCCTCGGACTCTTCACTGAAGCCTCCCGGGGTCGTGGTTCCCGGCAGGGTGCCTCAACCGGGCTCCGAGAGCAATAGACCGACGCCGAATAGATCCGACGATCTATGGCCCGAGGCGCGCTCCATCTGGAGGATTCCGCCGTGGCGCTGGCGTTGCCGGGAGGCGAAGGCGGGAGTAGGCTCAGCGGCGAGTCCCCCTCCGAGGAGCCGCCGTTGGAGCCCAGACAGGGACGCACGGGGTCGCCGCTCTTCCGTCGTCACGTTGCCCGGCCGCGGCTGACCCGTGTGCTCGACGAGGCGCGCGCACAGGCGATCGTGCTCGTGGCGCCGCCCGGGTACGGCAAGACCGTGCTCGTGCGCGAGTGGGCGGAGGGCCGGAAGCACGTCGTCTGGTACCGGGCGACCGCGGCCTCCGCTGACCTCGCCACCCTCTCGGTCGCGGTCGCCGAGGCGGTCGAGCCGCTCGTCCCGGGAACGAGCGCGCGGCTCCGGCAACGGGTCCGCGAGGGCGTCGGCGAGGACTGGGCGCGGCTGCTCGCGGAGTTCCTCGCTCCCGCGCTCGAGGATTGGCCGGCCGACGGCGTGCTCGTCGTCGACGACTACCACCTCGTGCAGGAGTCGCGCGCCGCGGAGGAGCTCGTCGACTGGCTGCTGACGATGACGCCGCTTCGCCTTGTCGTCACTACGCGCACGCGGCCGAGCTGGGCATCGGCGAGACGCGTGCTCTACGGCGACGTCGTCGAGATCGACCGCTCGCTGCTCGCGTTCACGGAGGACGAGGCGCAGGAGGTCCTCGGCGGTCTCACCGCGCCGGAAGCGCGAGCGGCGATCGCCGGCGCCCAGCGATGGCCTGCGCTCGTCACGCTCGCCGCGCTGACCGGCGGCGAGGCGCCCGAGCGCTTCGCGGGCGACGCGCTCTACCGGTACCTCGCCGATGAGGTGCTCCGCAACGAGGCACCCGAGGTGCAGCGCTTCATGACGCTGGCCTCTGCACCGCTGACGCTCGACGACGGGACGCTCGCGATCCTCGGCCTGGGCGGGAGCCACGCGATCGTCGCGCGGCTCCTCGACGAGGGCCTGCTCGAGCAGGTTGGCTTGACCTACCGGTTCCACCCGTTGCTCCGCGAGTTCCTGCGCCGGAAGCTGACCGCCGACGAACCCGAGCTCGCCGTGACGCTCGCGGACGCCGCCGCGACGCACGCTGCGTCAACGGGCCGCGTCGAGGAGGCGTTCGAGCTCGCCCGCGAGACCGGGCGCACCGAGCGCGCCGCCCAGATTGCGGCCGAGGCGGCACGCGAACTGCTCGTCGCCGGCCGCGTCGAGACCGTCGAGCGCTGGCTCGAGGCCTGCGGAGCGGCTGCGCTCCTCCACCCCGCGCTCGTTCTCGCACGCGCCGCGATCCTGCTTCGCCGGGGCGAGCTTGGAGCAGCGGGCGCCATGGCGCTCGACGTCGCCCGCCGGCTCGGCGACGACGACCCGCACTCGTCCCGCGCGTGGTATCTCGCGGCGCAGTCCCACCAGCTGCTCTCGCGCTGGGTCGAGGCGCAGCGCTACGCGCGGCGCGCCGCAGGCGCGGCAGTCACGCGCGACGACCGGCTGAACGCGCTGCTCCTCACGGTGCTCGCGGCGGCTGCGGTCGAGGACGAGGCGGGCCAGGAGCTCACCGAGCTGGAGACGCTCGCCGCGAACGACCTTCGCGCCCGCTTCCGGCTCGCGAGCGCGCAGATGCGTGCCGCGCTCTCAGGCCCGAGCCTCGCCGGCACCTGGGAGCGCGTCGCCGCGCTGCTCCCGCTCGCCGATCACTGCGAAGGGCCGATGCTGAAGAGCGACGTCCTCGCCGGTGCCGCGTACCTCAACGTGCTGCGCGGTGAGTACGACACCGCTGCGGCGCTCGCCGAGCAGGCGGCGGGGGTCGCTGCCGACGCGAAGCTGCGGCTGCCGCACGCCTTTAGCACGCTCTACCTCGCGGCCGCCGAGGCCGGGCGAAGGCGCTTCTCGAAGGCGGAGCGGATCGTCAGACGCGTCGAGGACCTCGCGTCGATCGAGCGGCCGAGCCTGCGCCTGACGCTGGAGATCGCGCGCCTGCGGATCGCCCTCGCTCGCGGGGACGCAGTGACGCCCGCCTCGCTCGACGACCTCGCTGTCGACGACGCAGCTCCGCGGATCCGGGCTCTGTACGCCGCGCTCGCGGCGTTCGCGGACGACACGCGCGGCCCTGCACTCTCCGACGAAGCGCGCGGACTGAGCCGAAGCGCGGAGGCGCAGCTCTATTCGTCGTTCGCGGATCTCGTCAGGCACGCGCGCGCCGGTGAGGACGTCGCCGTCGAGTTGACGGGGCTCCTCGAGCGCGCGCACCGCGCGGACGTCGTCGACCCGTTCGTCGTCGCATACCGCGTCGAGCCGCGGCTGCTCGCATTCGCGGCCGCGGATCCGCGGACACAAGCTCTCGCACGCACGATCGCACTTCGGGTCGGCGACGAAGAGCTCGCGCACCACGTCGGGCTTGTCGGCGCTCGATACGCCTGGGACGTCCACGACACACTGACTCCACGCGAGCTCGAAGTCCTGGAGCTCCTGGCCGAGGGACTGTCGAATGCGGAGATCGCGCGCAGGCTGTACATCAGCCCGAGCACGACGAAGGTGCACGTCCACCACATCCTGGAGAAGCTCGGGTCGAAGAGCCGCTTTGAGGCCGTGGTGAAGGCAGGACGATCGGGACCCAACGAAGGGGGAAGCTGATGCGGTTGAAGCGCGTGGTGGCTGTGCTCGCGGTGTTCCTCCTGCTCGGGGGGAGTGGAGCCGCGGGCTTGATCGACGGCGTGGAACTGTCAAAGGAACCGGACCCCGGCTGGGGCGCGGACTGAAAGGAGTGAGCGATGAGAAGGCGACTCGCGCTGCTGTTCGCCCTGCTGCTCGTGGCGAGTCTGGCCGGCGCCGAGCCCGTGGCGGCGCCGGACGACTCCGGTTGGGGCGCGGACAAGTGCGTGCTGTTCGTCTGCCCGAGCGACTAGCGAGCTTGTGCCCGCGGGCAGGCGTAGGACCCCGAAATACTCCAATCGGACAATGGTCGTGCCGCCGGGCTAGTGGTTAGCTCGGCGGCATGAACCACGTCCTGACCGACCCGCCCAACCTGACCGACCGCCAGCGGGAGATCGTGATCCTGATCGCGGCAGGTTGCTCGAACGTCGAGGTCGGTACGCGCCTGGGCATCTCCCCGCGTACAGCGAAGGCGCACTCGGACGTGCTGCGCCAGAAGCTCGGCGTCACGCGCCGGCGCCAGATCCCGGCCGCCTACCGCGCGCTTACCGGCGACGACCCGCTGGCGAACGGACTCGACGTCAGCTCGTTGGTGCCACGAGATCGTCCGTCCGGGGCGTGAGCTGGCCGCTCTGGGGCGCGACGGCAGGACGTCGCCGATGCTCGCAGCATCGGTGGCGGCCTGACGTCGTGAAGCGCGCGAAGCGCGCGGCCCAGACGCGCCAGATCGCGCAGCCGGGCGCGCGAGATCGTGGCACCAACGAGCCACGTGACGTCGGGGGCTGACGGCAGTGCCCGCGGCCGCCGGCAGCCGCGGGCACCGGCCCTTTGGGCCAAGTGACAGATCGCGCAAGCGCGGGCCTGGCGTCACATCATCGAACGCCCGCGGCTCACCCGTCTTCTTGATCTCTCGCCCGCGCGGGTGATCGTACTCGCCGCGCCCGCCGGGTACGGGAAGTCGACCCTTGCACGCCAGTGGCTTGCGTCGGGGAGGCAGAGGGCAGTCTGGCTGCAGTTGGATCGATCGGCAGCCGATTTCGCAGCGCTCGCGGAAGAGATCGCGTCCGCAGCGGAGGAATTTGCGCCCGGCGTCGGTGAAACGATGCGGGAGAGGGCAAAGATCGCGGCTTGGTCGCGGAATGAGGCTTCGCTCTTGGCGGACCTCCTTGCGCAGGAGATAACCGATTGGCCCAACGACGCGTGGATCACGATCGAGGATTACCACCTCGCGATGGACTCCGAGTCCTCTGAGGACTTCGTCGAACGACTGATCGCCTCGACACGGATGAACCTGCTCGTCACGACTCGTTACAGGCCGCGTTGGGCTACACCAAGGCGGGTTCTCTACGGTGACATCCTCGAAGTCGGACAGTCTCTTCTAGCTACTCGGTGCCGATCCAACGGCCCACGCCGTCAGCCGACAATCCGCAGGCCCTCTGTCTCGACGGCGGCTACGCCTACCCCTGGGTCAACGAGCTCGCGGCCGGTCGCCTCGCGCTCCTGCAACTCGCCTGCGGCCTGATCGCGTTCAAGAAAGCACACGCAGCCCGACTCGCTCACGCCCTACCGAGATAGGCCCTAAGTCCCTCCCGTAGTCTGAGTCTGAGGCCATGAACCAGAACTCTGAGCCCAGCCGGATATCGATCTCTAACTCGATCAGCTGCATAAGGGTGGGCACGCGTCTGCTGTCCATCTGGACAGCATAACACAGCATCCATGGTTGCTTGACCAGATGGGCAGCGTCCGGCGGGCGTTCGATACTTGGCCTCCGTGGCAACGCCGCGTACCAACCGGTCGTTCGTGGTCGAGGTGCCGAAGCTGCTCAAGTCGCGCGGTCTCAGCATCCGTGCTCTCGCCCGGGCAGCCGGCGTGACCGACGCGCACCTGTCGCGCGTCCTGCGGCGAGTGAGCTACAAGACGCCAGGCGGCGACCTTGCGCGCCGAGTCGCCGTTGCCCTCGATCTGCCGCACGACTACTTCCCGGAATACCGAGAAGCGTTCGTGGTTGACCGAGTTCGGAAAGATGGCCGACTCCGAGACGAGGTCTACGATCGGTTGCAAGGGTCGCGCGGATGACCTGTACGACCTTGCCGGTACGGGCCCGATCGTCGGTCTGATGCCAAGGCACCGCGAAGAAGTGGTCAACGTTCGGCTTGCAGACCTGCTGGGCGCCCGCGGCGTTCACGCTCAAGCTGAGACCGTTGTTGGAACTGCAAAGCGGCAACTGCCGGACGTTCGACTCGAATGGCATGGCGTCGCTATTGCGATTGAGTGCAAGTTCGATCGGCCAGGAGCCAGAAGTGCAGTTGAAGAGCAGGCCGAGAGGCGTCTCGAGACCAACCTCGCTTCAATTGCGATTGCCCTGCTCTATCCGGATTCTCTGTCCGATTCGGACAACCTCGCTGAAGACCTCGAACGTAGTCGACTCGCCGTCCGGTTCGCAGCGATCGGTGGACGTGTCGGGGAATGGTTGGAACTGGAGGGAGTCGACGGACTCGCTCGCTCACTCGACGTGGCGCGGGCACTCCTCGTGTCGGACAGGTCGATCGACGAAAGTGCCGCTCTTCTCGACGGCGCGATAGAGAATTTCCGGTGGGCTGTCGCGGAACAGGCTGCTCGTGAAGGCGACCTCTTGCGTATCGTCGCCGCGGCCGACGCCGTCACGCCGGGATCCGGCACCCGCGAAGAGCGGAAGGCGGCGGTGTCGATCGCCGGGCTGTCGCTGTGCACCGCGGCGATGTTGCACCTGGAGATCTCGAAGTATGACCCGCACGTGCCCGCGCTCCCCGCAGCGGAGGGCTCGGGGATCCGGTCGAAGTGGGCCCGATCGTGGCGTCAAGTCCTCGATCACGACTACGCTGCCGTCTTTCGGATTGCCCGTGACGTACTCGAGGCCCTCACGGACGATCCCGGCCTGGAGCAAGCTCTCAGATCGATCGATCGCACCGCTCGCACCGTCGCCTCGCGGAAAATCCTTGGCAGGCACGACCTCGTCGGACGCCTGTATCACCGACTCCTCGCGGATCAGAAGTTTTTGGCGACGTATTACACGCGCGTGCCGTCGGCGACGCTTCTCAACGGGGTTGCACTGAACGCGGGGCGATGGCCTGACGTGGACTGGGCTGCCGAGTCGGAGGATTTCGACTTCCGCTGCGGTGACCTCGCGTGCGGAACCGGAACGCTGCTCGTCTCCGCAGCGAGCGACCTGAGCCAGACCTGGGCATTTGCGCGCGGACAAGCGGACAAAGAAATCAACCTGAACCAATTTGCGAGGAAGCTTCTCGAAGAGAATTTCTTCGGATACGACATCCTCGCGTATGCCGTCCAAGTGTGCGCAACGACGCCACTTCTCGCCGCGCCGGGAAGCCCGATCAGTTCATCTCACCTGTTTCAGATGCCATTTGGCGGTGAAGGTGGGCAACTTGGGTCGCTGGAACTTCTTTACGGGGAAACGAGCGCGCGCCTCTTCGGCGATGAACCTCGCAGACGCATCGGGTCCGATGAGCCCATACGCGATCCGCTGACGGTTGGGATTCCGCGGCTCGACTACGTGGTAATGAACCCACCTTTTACCCGCTCGGTCAACAGCAATCGGCTCTTGGGCTCCTTGCCGGCGGCAGAACTGCGGGTCGCGCGGAGCAGACTAAGCCAGTTGATGCGTGGTGCGGAGGTTGAGGGCAGCCTGACTGCAGGGCTGGCCGCGCCGTTCGTTGCCCTCGGAGCGCGAGCGGTCAAGCCGGGCGGGCGTCTCGCGCTGGTCTTGCCGAAGACGTTCCTAACAGGGTTGGCGTGGGCGGGCACACGTCAGCTGTTAGCCACGAAATTCCACGTTGAAGACGTGATTGTGTCGCACGAACCAGGGCGCTGGAATTTCTCGGATTCCACGGATCTATCCGAGGCGATGATCGTCGCCCGCCGATTGAGTGGCGACGACGAAGGCGGTCATTTCCGTACGCGTTGGATCCAGCTTCGTCGAAATGTTCTGAGTCCTGTTGACGCACTGTCGGTCGTTTCGGCGCTTCACCGGCTTGAGCAGCCATCCGAGGCGGGGGAGCCCATCCGTATCTCGGAGGGCCTTGAAGGCGAAGTGGGCGAAGTCTTCTCTCGACCGTCACCGCGAGGCGATGAGAGCTGGCCGCATGCAAGCTTCTCGACGTCTGCGCTCGACCAAGTCGCCCACTCGATCTCCACCTTGCAGAGTGTGACCTTTCCCGGTGGTGGGCAATACAACTTGCGACTCTGCGCGCTTGGTGATCTGGCCACATTCGGCTACGACACACGAGACATTCACGATGCGTTCGAACGGTCGGAAGCTGCGCACGGGTTCGCTGGCTTCTGGGGACACAACGCACAACGTGTGAGAAGCGTCGCTCAGACGCCGAACACTGAGCTGCGTGCCCGGACGGAGCCCGCCCCGGGTCGAGCGAGGATCAAGGACGCGTCTGCCATCTGGGCGACCGCAAGCACCCTGCTCCTCGCGGATCGTCTTTGGCTCATAACCCAGCGGTGCGCTTCCGTGCTACTCGATCGACCGGCGGTGGGTCCGACCTGGTGGGAGCTGACGCTCAAAACAGATGATGTCCGTCACCGCAAGGCACTTGTACTTTGGTTCAACTCGACGATAGGGCTTGTGTCGCTGCTGTTCTCCACGGAGGAAGCGCGAGGACCGTGGATCAAACTCAAGAAGAACAAGTTGCCCGACATAGCGGTACTCGATGTCCGACGCCTTCCGACGGCGAAGCTCGAACGTCTCGCTTGCGCCTTCGAAGAGCTTCGTGACGCTGAACTGTTACCGGTCGCCATGCTTGATCGCGACCCAACTCGTGTGAAGATTGATCGCGCGATCAGTGATGCGCTGGCACTCGACCCGACGGCCCTCGAACCCCTGCGTCGCATGCTTTCGCGAGAGCCCCGTGTGCAGCCTGTGCCCAGGGCTCCGGGTAGGACAGAGGGGCTCGAACCCATCGTTCCTGAGCTGGCGCTCTTCTGAGTCAGCGATGGGGTAACTCCCGTGTGCTCGTGGGGTAACAGACATGCTCGGTTCTACGCGAGGCGCCTAGCCAAGCGAGATCACCTATTTCGCCGAACCCTCCTAGGCCGCGGCAACTGCCCAGAATTCCGCGGAGCGCGGAACATCGCGAGAACGACTCAGGAGCGCAAACTCGTCCGCGACGCCTGTGCGGTACTCCTCGTTGGCCGAGGCAAGAATCGCCTCGAAAGCTGCAACTACCGACGTGTCGAACTGCGTTTCGACAGCTTGGGCTAGCCGGAGGCGAGCAACGCGGCTCGGCATCGCGTCGCGGTAAGGACGGTCCGACGTCATTGCGTTGTACGCATCGGCGACCGCGATGATCCGAGAAAGCAGTGGAATCTCCTCATCACTCAAACCGTCCGGATAGCCACGACCGTCAACCCGTTCATGATGATGGCGGACGATCGACGCGATTTCCGCGTAGTCATCGACCTTGGCAAGGATGCGCTCGCCTATAGCCGAGTGCTCTTCCATCTGGCGGCGCTCGTCGAGCGTCAGCGGGCCTGGTTTTTCAAGGAGACCAGCCGGAAGGCCAACCTTGCCGACATCATGTACAAGCCCTGCCAGATGCGCAAAATGTTGTAGCTCGTCCGAAAGTCCCATGCGAGCGGAAATATCGCGGGCGTAGATCGCTACCGCGGCGGAATGGCCGGCCGTGTACCGGTCTCTTGCATCAAGTGTCGTTACGAGTGCAGTCGCAAAGCTGAGATTGGCATGCTCCAGGCGGTCGTTCGCCGCTTGAAGTCGCTCGCCGCCCTCCCTCTCCTCGCGGTAAAGGCGATAGAACCGGTGCGCAGCAAACGCAGGCCCGAAGAACAGCGCAACCGTCATCACCGACACCTCTCGGTACGCATACGCCAATACGACTAGCACTGAGGTGTAGAGAGGGACGGTTGCCAATGACAATCGCCAAATCGATCCGAGGAAATCCCTGCCAGAACCGCTGCCGCGAAGGGTTACGACCAGCGAACCGGCGATCGCGTCCACGCACGCTTGCGTAATGACGGCCGCTGCCGCCGCGGCGATGAAAGGGCCGAACGAATCGCCCTGCGCTATCACGAGCACGACCAGGCCAGCTAGACCGCCTGCTGTGGCCCGCAGAGACGTCCAAATGACGTATCGAATGTAAGGCGGCCGGCAGTCGAGAAGAAGCCCCGCCGCACCGACGAACATCGCGTCGAGAGGTCCGTACACGACTGCCGCGAAGAGCATGGGCAGCAGCGACACGGTCATCTCGAGGTTGTCGGTAACACGAACTGGTTGTCGTTCGGCGAGGACGGCTACGCCAGCGAGCACAGCGATCGCCCAGTACGGCGCCGAAACGACGTGCCCCTCCTCCAGCAAAAGGACGACGAGGCCAAGAGTCAGCGCGGCTAGGGCCGCTGCGTAGGCCTCGAGCGGAGTGGGCCACCGAATTAAGGTTAATTGCGTCAACACCTTGAAATCTATCTACGAAACCTCATACAATCGACTCGCCGTCAGTCCCCAACTTAGGAGTTAGCCGTGCTGTCCGTTCCTTTTCGCCTTCGGGCGTTGATCGCCATCGCCGGCTCTGTTGCAATCGTCGCCGGTGGGGCCAAGCCCTGGTAAAGCCGACGTAGCTTCCGTTCTCCACAGCGCAAGGACATCACTCTGTTGAGGGATTTCCACAGACTGGGGAAAAGAAGAGCTACCGACCCGAGGAGAGCCGGCCGCGATGCTTAGCGTCGCGGCTGGTATCGCGTTCTTACCGAGAAGGCTCAGGCGATGATGCCGCGGCGGAAGCCGACGGCCACGGCGTGGGCCCGGGAGCGGGCCTGGAGCTTCGCCAGCAGGTGCCGGACATGGCTCTTGACCGTCTCCTCGGAGAGGAAGAGCCGCTGGCCGATCTCGCGGTTCACGAGGCCGTCCGAGATCAGTTGAAGCACCTCGATCTCGCGCATCGTGGGCTCCTGCTCGAGCTCGCGGAGCGGCGCGGCGAAGGGAATCACCTCGGCATTCCCGTTCCGCCGGCGAGAGGCCAGCTCGTCGAAACGAGCGGTGTGGCCCGCGTAGCGGTCGAGGATCTCTTTGCGCTCTGCAGCATCCACGGCCCTCCACGTATCGGCCGGCCTATGGAGCCGCTTTAGACCGAGCTACCCCGAACGAGGGGTTTTCTCGGGCACCGGGTGAGACTCTTTCCCGGCCGGCTCCGTCGGAGTCGCGTCCTCCGGAGCCGAAAAAGGCGTATGCACAGAGGCTTCTGCGTGGAGCGCCTCCTCCCGAGAGACGTTCAGCGGGTGGTGGCACGCGGCCAGATGTCCTTCGTAATCAGTAAGCGGCGGCTCGACCTTGGCGCAGATATCGGTGGCGTAGCGGCACCGGGGATGGAATCGGCACCCCGAGGGAGGGTCGATCGGGGAGGGCACATCGCCCTCCAGGACGATCCGCTCGCGCCGCCGGGCGAGGTCCGGGTCGGGGATCGGGACCGCCGAGAGGAGGGCCTCGGTATAGGGCATGATCGGCCGCTGGTAGAGCTCCTCGGCCGGCGAGACCTCCACGAGCTTCCCCAGATACATGACCGCGATCCGGTCGGAGACGTGCCGGACGACCCCCAGGTCGTGGGCGATGAAGATGTAGGTCAGGTTGAACTCGTCCTGGAGCTCCGAGAGCAGGTTGAGGATCTGGGACTGGATCGAGACGTCGAGGGCGGAGACCGGCTCGTCGGCCACGATCAGCTTCGGGCGCAAAGCGAGCGCCCGGGCGACCCCGATCCGCTGGCGCTGACCCCCCGAGAACTCGTGGGGGAAGCGGTTGTAGTGCTCGGGCGACAGGCCGACGATCTCGAGCAGCTCCTGCACGCGGCGCTTCCGCTCGGCCTGCGTCCCGATCTCGTGGATCTTCAGCGGGTCGCCGATGATCGAGCCGACGCGCTTCCGGGGGTTCAGGGAGGCGTACGGGTCCTGGAAGACCATCTGCATGTCCCGGCGCAAGGGCCGGAGCTGCCGCCGGCCGAGGCCGGTGATGTCGCGGCCCTCGAAGCGGATCTCGCCCTCGGTGGGCTCGAGCAGGCGAACGATCGTTCGTCCGAGGGTGGATTTTCCACAGCCCGACTCGCCGACCAGCCCGAGCGTCTCGCCCTTCTGGACGGAGAAGGTGACGTCGTCGACCGCGTGGACGCGCGCGACCTCGCGCTGCAGCATCCCCTTCTTGATCGGGAAGTACTTCTTGAGGTGCTGCACCTCGACCAGAGGCGTCCCGTTCGAGCTCACGCTGCGCTGAGCTCCCCGTGGATCGTCGCCTCGCGAAGGTCACGCTTGTCCTCGACGCTCAGCCAGCAGCGGTCGAGGTGCCCGGGCTCCTCGACCCGGTTCTCGAGCGCCGGCTCCTCGAAGCACTTGTCGAAGGCATGCGGGCAGCGCGGCCGGAACATGCACCCCCGCGGGAGATTGATCAGCGAGGGCGGCGCGCCCTTGATCGAGTGCAGGCGCTCGGTCTTCGGCTTGTCGAGCCGCGGGATCGAGCCGAGCAGGCCCCACGTGTACGGCATCTGCGGGTCGTAGAAGATCGGGCGCGTCGCCCCGCGCTCGACGACCCGGCCCGCGTACATGACCTGGATCTCGTCCGCGATCTCGGCGACGACCCCGAGGTCGTGGGTGATCAGGATCACCGACGAGTTGAACTCGTCCTTCAGCCTGTCGATCAGCTCGATGATCTGCGCCTGGATCGTCACGTCGAGCGCCGTGGTCGGCTCGTCGGCGATCAGCACGTCCGGGTTGTTGGCGAGCGCCATCGCGATCATCGCGCGCTGGCGCATCCCGCCCGAGAACTGGTGCGGATAGTCGTCCACGCGCCGTTCCGGGTTCGGAATCCCGACCCCGCGGAGCAGCTCAGCAGCGCGCGCCTTCGCCTGGCGCTTGGCCATCGAGTCGTTGTGGGCCAGGATCCCCTCGACGATCTGGTCGCCCACCGTGTAGACCGGATTCAGCGACGTCATCGGGTCCTGGAAGATCATCGCGATCTCGTTGCCGCGGATCGATTGCAGCTCCTCCTCCCGCAGCTTCAGCAGGTCGCGGCCCTTGTAGAGCACCTCGCCCTCGAAGCGCGCGTTGACGCCTCGCGTCAGGCCGAGGATCGTCAATGCGGTGACGCTCTTGCCGGAGCCCGACTCGCCGACGATGCCGAGCACCTCGCCGCGGTCGAGCTCGAAGTCGACGCCGTCGACCGCGCGGACGAGCCCGTCCTCCGTCGCGAAGTGGACCTTCAGGCCACGCACTTCGAGCAGCCGCTCGGCCATCAGCTCGGACGAATCCTCGGATCGAGATACGCGTAGAAGAAGTCCACGAGCGCGTTGAAGGTGACGATGAAGAACGCGCCGAGGAGCGTCACGGCCATGATCGGCGGCAGGTCGAGGTTGCGTACCGAACGCGCGGCGAACTGGCCGACGCCGTTCAGGTCGAAGACGGTCTCCGTCAGGATCGCGCCGCCGCCGAGCACGCCCGCGAAGTCGAGCGCGAAGAGCGTCACGATCGGGATCAGCGAGTTGCGCAATACGTGCCGGCGCAAGACCGCGCGAGGCGAGAGCCCCTTCGCGCGCGCGGTGCGCACGTAGTCCTCGTTGATCGAGTCGAGGATGTTCGAGCGGAGTACGCGGCCGTAGAAGCCGATGAAGAGCACAGCGAGCACGAACCACGGCAGGATCAGGTGGTAGAACCACTCGATCGGGTTCTGGGTGAGCGGGACGTACTGGCCGTCCGGGAAGAGTCCCAGCTTCTCGGGGCCGAGGTAGTAGCGCGCGAGGATCCCGAGCCAGAAGACCGGCATCGAGATGCCGACCAGAGCGAGGATCGTGATCGTTCGGTCTGACCACCTCCCCGCGGTGACCGCGGAGATCACCCCCACGAGGACGCCGAAGCTGAGCCAGATGATGGCGGCGCCGATCGCGAGCGAGAACGTCGCCGGCAGGCCGCGCTTGATCTCCTGAGTCACGTTCTGCTGCGTCGAGTAGGAGATCAGGTCGCCGGTGAAGACCTTCTGCATCATCTTTGCGTACTGCATGTACACGGGCTGGTCGAAGCCCCACGTCTTGCGGATGTTCGCGATGTTTTCGTCCGTTGCGTTCTTGCCGGCCATCCGCTCGGCCGGATCGCCGCCGGGAACGACGATGAAGATCAAGAACGTGATCACGCTGACGAAGAAGAGCACGATCACGGCGCCGATTGCGCGACGGACGATGAACGCCGCCATCAGCCGATCTTGACCTTCGCGCGTGGGTCGAGCGCGTCACGGAGGCCGTCGCCGAAGATGTTCAGCGCGACGACGGTCAGGACGATCGCGGTTCCGGGCACGATCGTCAGCCATGGCGCCGTCCGGATGCGCTCCTGCCCTTCCGAGATCAGCGTCCCCCATGACGGGTTCGGCGGCTGCACGCCAGCGCCGAGGAACGAGAGCGCGGCCTCCACGAGGATGTTGTTCGCGATGATCAGCGTGAAGAAGACGAGGATCGAGGAGGCGATGTTCGGTAGCAGCTCCGAGAACATCACGCGGAACGGGCCGGCGCCCTGCGACACGGACGCCTCGATGAACTCCTTCTCGCGGAGCGACAGGATCTGCCCGCGCAGCGGCCGCCCGATGTAGGCGACGAGAATCACCGAGATCACGAGCGTGGGGATCCAGAGGCTCCCGGATTCGAGGTTGATCCCGAAGTGGTGGAAGCCGTTGATCGAGAGCGCAGCGCCGAGCGCGATCCCGAGCAGGATTACCGGCAGAGCCGCGATCAGATCGAAGATGCGCGTGATCAGCCAGTCCGACCAGCCGCCGTAGTAGCCGGCGAGCAGCGCGAGCACGGTCGCGAGGAAGGTGCAGATCAGCGCCGAGCCGAGACCGATCTTGAGCGAGTTGCGGCCGCCATAGAGCACGCGGACGGCGATGTCTCGGCCCGTCGGGTCCGCGCCGAGCACGTACTTCCCGCCCGCATGCCAGAGCTGTGGGCCGAGCACTTCGACCGGCTTGATCCGCAGCTGCCCGGGGTGGTCCGGGTCCGCCTCGGTGCCGCCCGGCGAGATCACGTCGACCGTCTTGCCGCCGCTCTTGATCCTGTCTGTGAGGTGCGTCTCGTTCGGGCCTGTGCCGGCGACATGGTCGGCGTACCACGGGGCCATCGCGCACGCGAAGACGATCAGGACGAAGAGCACGAGCGCCGCGAGTGCGACGAAGTTGCGGCGGAGGCGGCGCCAGGCGAGGTACCACGGGCTCCGGCCCTGGATCGCCGCCCCGGTCTCGAGCTCGGCGAGCTCCGCGGCGGTGTCGAGAGTGAAATCAGTGGCTTGCTGCGTCATTCCGAGGGTTCGAGGGCGCCCGGCCGGGCGCCCTCGAACTCATTTCCACTCCGCGCCCCGAGCTAACTCTTCTTGCAGATCTGCGAGTAGTCGAACTGATAGAGGACGTGGTTCACGTAGCAGTCGGCCAAGTCCATCTGCGGCGTGAAGAAGTCCGTGAACTGGCGGTTCACGACCGGCGCCCAGAGCGCGTTCTGCATCACCATCTTGTCGACCTGGGCCCACTGGGAGTTGACGTCGTCCGTAAGCTCGGGCTCCTTCTTCAGCGCCTCGATCTTGGCGTTGATCGCCTTTACGTCCGCGTTCGAGTAGTTGTTGTTGTGCTCCTCGGTGATGCGCTTGCCGTTCAGGAGCACGTCGAACCAGTCGAGCGGATGCGGGTAATCCTGGAACCAGTTGGCGATCCCCGTCTGCGCCTTCGTCCTCTGGTTCCCGATCGTCGTGAAGTACACCGACGGGTCGATGATCTTCAGCTTCGCGTTGAAGCCGAGCTTCTTCAGGACGTCGGTCAGGTACTCCGCCGGCTTCTGGAGCGTCTCGCGCGAGTTGCCCCAAACCGTGACCTCCATGCCCGCATAGCCAGACTGCTGCACCAACTGCTTGGCCTGTGCGAGGTCGTGCTTGTACAGCGTGATCTTCTGGTACTGCGGGTAAGTCGGCGGGAGCACGTTCTCCGTCGGCGCCGCGAGGCCGCCGTAAAGGCGCACCACCGCGTTGCGGTCGACGGCCATGTTCACGGCCTTGCGGACCTCGAGCTTGTCGAACGGCTTCAGCCGCGTGTTCATGAAGTAGTAGTACGTGTTCGCCGGCGTGTAGAGCTTCAGCTGGTCGGCGTACTTGCTCTGCACTTCCCCGAGCCGGTCGACCGGGATCGGGTGGAAGTTGTAGTCGTTCCGCCCGTCGATCACGGACTGCAGCGCCGCCGAGTCCTCCTCGATCACGTTCAGCGTGATCTTGTCGGGGTTCCCCTTCGGAATCCCGTCGAGCTCCTGGTAGTTCGGGTTGCGGACCATGGTGACCGTGCGGTTCGGAACGTACTTCTGGATGGTGTACGGGCCGGACGCTGGGATGCCCTTGGTCGACTGGTCCTTGGCGGGCACGCTGGGCGGAACGAGCGCGCCGAATTCGGTCGCGATCACATTGAGGAAGTCGCCCTGCGGCTGGGACAGCTTGATCGTGATGTCGCCGGTCTGGTCGTTGGTCGTGATCCCGGAGATGTCGCCCTTCTTGGTCTTCGCGAACGTCTCGGCGCCCTTGATGTTCGTGAAGAAGCCGACGCCAGGGGAGTCGACCTGGAACAGGCGCTTGACCGTGTACTTGAAGTCGCTCGCCTTGATCGGCGTCCCGTCCGAGTACTTCCAGCCTTTCCGCAGCTTGAACTTGTAGGTCAGGCCGTCCTCGGAGATCTCGGGCAGATCTTCAGCCAGGGCCGGGATGATCGTCGCGCCGTCGGGTCCGTTGACGTGCTTGTAGGTGAGCAGCGGGAGTTGCGAGATCCAGAGCACCGACCAGCCCTGCACCGTGTACGACAGGCCCGGGTCGAGGTAGTCGATGCCGTTGTCGAACGCGATCTTGAACTCGGGGAACGTGCGCTCCGCTCCGCCACCCGAGGCCGCCGTCGTCGTGCCCCCACCCTTTCCTTCGTCGTCACCGCCGCCGCAGGCGGCCACCGCGAACGTCAGGGCGGCGATCAGGGCGCAAAAGCCCGCAAGCCGCCTCCACCTCTCCGTCAACCTCATTCTTCCCCCCATTTCGTTCGACAAGGCGCCGCCTAGCGGGCGCATGGCGGCTCGATCCTAATAGACGAAAAGATCGCAGTCCGGTTGTTGCGAATGCGTTAAACGTCTCGCGGCTAAACGGGCGGTGGCTCTTCCGGCCGCGGCAGCAGGCCCGGGTCGAAGACCGGTTCGCGCTCGTGCGGCTTGAGCGTCCCCGCCTTGATCTGCTCGGCCCAGTGACAGGCAACGGTGTGGCCGGGGAAGAGCTCGCGGAGCGGCGGGATCTCCTCGCGGCAGCGCGTCGGCTGCACGTACGGGCAGCGCGTGTGGAAGCGGCAGGCGCCCGGAGGATTCGCGGGGCTCGGCAGGTCACCGGGGAGCAGGATCGTCTCCCGTTGACGCTCGACCACCGGGTCGGGAATCGGCACCGCGGAGAGAAGCGAGATCGTGTACGGATGGAGCGGGTTCACGTAGAGCTCGTCCGCGGGGGAGACCTCGACGATCACGCCGAGATACATGACGGCGATCCGGTCCGAGATGTGCCGGACGACGGCGAGGTCGTGCGCGATGAAGAGATATGTCAGGTCGAACTCGCTCTGCAGCGACTCGAGCAGGTTGAGGATCTGCGCCTGAATGGAGACGTCGAGCGCCGACACGGGCTCGTCCGCGACGATGAAGTCGGGATTCAGCGAGAGCGCGCGTGCGACCCCGATGCGCTGGCGCTGGCCGCCGGAAAACTCGTGCGGGTAGCGCGACGCCGCGTCGGGCGGCAGGCCGACGATCTGCAGTAGCTCGCGAACGCGCTGCTCAGCGCCGCGGCCGCGCGCGATGCCGTGCGCGCGCATCGGCTCGCCGACGATGCGCGAGATCGAGTGGCGCGGGTTGAGCGAGGCGTACGGATCCTGGAACACCATCTGCATCCGCCTGCGCAGCGGGCGCAGCTGGCGTTCGCCGGTGTGCGTGATGTCCTGGCCGTCGAAGACGATCCGGCCGTCAACGGGCTCGTAGAGACGCAGGATCGTCCGGCCGACTGTGGACTTCCCGCAGCCCGACTCGCCGACGAGCCCGAGCGTCTCGCCGCGAAAGATCTGGAACGACACGTCGTCGACCGCACGGATGTCGCCGACGTGCCGGTCGAGCACGAGCCCGCTCTTGATCGCGAAGTAGACCTTCAGCCCTTCGAGCTCGACGAGCGGCGCACCGTTGGCGCTCACGCGCTCACAACGCGCTCGCGCGCCCACTCGTCGGCCGGCACCGGATTGAAGCAGGCGACGAAGTGCCCCGGCTCGATCTCGACGAGCGGCGGCACCTCCTCGCGTGAAGCCTCGACCTCGAAGCGGCAGCGCGGCTGGAACGGGCACGCGCTCGGCGGCGAGAGCATGTCGCGCGGCGCGCCGGGGATGGGCTTCAGCTTCTCGCGGCGCGGCGCGTCGAGCCGTGGGATCGACTCGAGCAGGCCGAGCGTGTACGGATGGCGCGGTGAGTCGAAGAGCTGCTCCGCTCCCGCGGTCTCCATGAACAACCCGGCGTACATGACGTTCACGCGCTCACACATGCCCGCGACGACCCCGAGGTCGTGCGTGATCAGGATCAGCGCCGTGCCCTCCTCGCGCACGAGCTCGCGCAGGATGTTCAGGATCTGCGCCTGGATCGTGACGTCGAGCGCAGTCGTCGGCTCGTCTGCGATCAGGAGCTTCGGCTGGCACGCGAGTGCCATCGCGATCATCGCGCGCTGGCGCATGCCGCCCGAGAACTGGTGCGGGTAGTCGCGAAGCCGTTTGTCCGCGCTCGGGATCCCGACCCGGTCGAGCAGCTCGGCGGCGCGCTTCTCCGCCTCGCGCTTCCTCATTCCGAAGTGGGTCTCGAGCGCCTCGCGAATCTGCCGTCCGATCGTCAGCACCGGATTCAGCGACGTCATCGGATCCTGGAAGATCATCGCGATCTCACGGCCGCGGATCCTGCGGAGCTCCCGGTCGGAGAGCTTCAGCAGGTCGCGACCCTCGAAGATCGCGGTGCCGGATGGCACGCGGCCCGCGCGCGCCAGGATCCCCAGCAGCGCCAGCGAGGTCACGCTCTTGCCGCAGCCCGACTCGCCGACGATCCCGAGCGTTTCACCCGGCGCGACGTCGAACGAGATCCCGTTGACCGCGTGGACGGTGCCTCGACGCGTCCAGAACTCGACGCGGAGATCCTCGACGCTGAGGAGCGGCTCAGCCACGACCGCGGAGCTTGGGGTCGAGCGCTTCGCGGAGTCCGTCGCCGATCAGGTTGAAGCCCAGCACGGAGATCACGATCGCCAGGCCGGGGATGATCGCCAGGTAGGGCGCCGCAGCGAGGTACTCGTTCACGTCCGTGAGCATCGTCCCCCATTCCGGCGTCGACGGGTCCTGCGGGCCGAGACCGAGGAACCCGAGCCCCGCGACGTCGATGATCGCGGTCGCCATGGCGAGCGTGGCCGCGACGATGACGGGCGACATCGCGTTCGGGAGGATGTGCGAGAAGAGAATCGTTCGGCGTGGGACACCTACCGAGCGTGCGGCGAGGACGTAGTCGTTCTCCCGCTGCGCGAGCACCGAGCCGCGCAGTAGCCGCGCGAAGATCGGAATGTTGACGACGCCGACGGCGACCATCACCTGCCAGAGGCCGGGCCCGAGCATGGCGACGATCGCGATCGCGAACAGCAGTCCCGGCACGGCAAGCATGATGTCCATCAGGCGCATGATCCCCGAGTCGACGTAGCCGCCGAGGTAGCCGGCGATCGAGCCGAGCACGAGCCCGATCGAAAGTCCGATCGAGACCGAGACCACCCCGATCAGCAGCGAGAAGCGCGCGCCGTAGACGATCCGGCTGAAGACGTCGCGGCCCTGGATGTCGAGTCCGAGCCAGTGATCCATGCTCGGCGGCTGCGGCTTGAGGATTCCGCCGATCAGGAAGGTGTCGTTCGACGGATGGGCCGGCGCGATCCAGTTCGCGAACAAGGCGGCGATGACGAAGATCGCGACGAGCACCGCACCGATGATCGCGCCGACGTTGTGCGTGAGCCGGTACCAGGCCTCGTTCCAGAGGCCGCTCGGCTGCTCGAGCTGAATTTCAAACGACTCGAGTTCCGCGACGCTCATCTCAGTACCGGATCCGTGGGTTGATGACCGCGTAGAGCACGTCGACGACGAGGTTCACGAGCACGAAGACGGTCGCGAGGAAGAGGATCCCGCCCTGCAGGACCGGGTAGTCGCGATTGAAGATCGCGTCGCGGAGCCACGATCCCATGCCCGGGTACGCGAAGACGGTCTCGGTCAGGATCGCACCCGAGAGCAGGAGACCTGTCTGCAGGCCGATCACCGTCGTCACCGGCAGGAGCGCGTTGCGGAGCACGTGCCGGCGGTCGACGATGCTCGGCGCCATCCCCTTGGCGCGGGCGGTGCGCACGTAGTCCTCGTTCTGCACGTCCAGGACGGAGGCGCGAGTGATGCGCGCGATGATCGCGAGCGGGATCGAGCCAAGCGCGATCGCGGGCAGGATCAGGTGCTTGAGCACATCCCAGAGCGTCGACCAATCCCGCGTGATGATCGCGTCGAGGACGTAGAAGCCCGTCGGGTGCTTCGCGTCGAAGATCAGCAAGTTGATCCTCCCCACGCTCGGCAGCCAGCCGAGGCGCACGGCGAAGATGTATTTGAGGATGATCGCGAGCACGAAGATCGGGATCGAGATGCCGAGCAGCGAGAAGATCAGGCTTCCCTGGTCGAACACACCGCCATAGCGTTTTGCTGCGAGGAATCCAAGCGGGATCCCGAACAACACCGAGAAGAGCATCGCTGCGAGCGTGAGCTCGACGGTCGCGGGGAAACGTCGGCGGATCTCGTCCGTGACCGGGCGATGCGTCGCGACGCTGACGCTGAGGTCGCGATCGATCGCGGTCGTCTTCAGGTATGTGAGGTATTGCCGCCAGATCGGCTTGTCGAGGCCGTAGCGCTCCTTGTACTGCCTGACGAGCGCGGGTGTGGCCCGTTCACCGAGCAGCGACTCGGCCGGGCTGCCCGGCAGCGCGCGCACCCAGAAGAAGAGCAGGATCGAAAGGCCGAGCAGGATCGGGACGAGAAGCAGCAGCCGACGGACGATGTAACGAAGCATCGCCTGTCGGCTGCTAACTCACGTTGGTTACTGACCGCCCAGCGAGACCGTGACGAAGTCGTCGGTCCCGATCGGGCTGGTGAAGTACCCCTTCACGCGCTTCTGCATGCCGAGCGCGGGAAGAGAATGCGCATACGGGACGCCCGGCACGAACTGGGCGATGAGCCGGTTGGCCGCCTGGTAGAGCGCGATGCGCTTCTTCAGGTTGACCTCCTGCTCCGCCCGGTTCAGCAAGTTGTCGAGCTTGGCATTTCGCTCGCCGAACGCCGGGTTGTAACCCTGGAAGAACGTCCCGATGAAGTTGTCCGGATCGGCGTAGTCACCGGTCCAACCGATCAGGTTCATGTTTCCGGCCGTGCCTTCGTTTACGTGCTTGACGTAGTCCGGCCGCCAAGGCGCGCTCTTGGACTCCACCTCGAAGCCCGACTGCTCGAGGCTCGCCTTGAACGCCTCGAAGTTCGCCTTCGGGTCCGGCATGTAGGGCCGTGAGACGCCCGTCGGATACCAGAACTCGACCTTGCACGGCGGCCCACAGCCCGCCTCGCGAAGCAGCTGCTTCGCCTTGGTCGGGTTGAACGAGTACCTCGTCACGTTCGGGGCGTAGCCGAACAGCGTCGGCGGCATGAACTCGTGCGCCACCTGCGCGCGCCCGGCGTAGAACGAGCGCACGACGAGCTGGCGGTTGAGGCCATACGCGACCGCACGCCGAACGCGGACGTCGTCGGTCGGCTTCTTCGCCGAGTTCAGTGTCACGTACGCGATGTTGAACGACGGACGGTTCAGCACCTTCAGCCGCGAGTTGCCCTTCACGGTTGCCACCAGCTGGGGCGGCAGGAGGTCCATGGCGAACACCTCGCCGGACTGGAGCGCCTGCACGCGCGCGGTGTTGTCGCCGATCGGCCGGATGACGACCCGGGCGAGCTTCGCCTTCGGCCCCCAGTACTTCGGATTCCGCTTCAGGATCACGGACTCGCCGACCGTCCACTTCTCGAGGATGTACGGCCCCGTTCCGGTGGGATGACTGAATGCGTAGGTTCCCGTCGGGTAGAAGACGCCATTCCGGATTGTGCCCTGGTTGGCGCCGTACTTGTTCATCGCCGTCGGGCTCCCCATTGCGAATGCCGAGAGCACGAGCGAGGCGAGGAACGGGCCGTTGCGCCGGTTCAGCTTGACCACTGCGCGGAGCGGCCCCGCCGCACTGCAGCTCTTGTACAGCGGCGCTCCGAGATCCGGGCTCTCGTTCTTCTTGAACCCGGAGAAGATCGCCTGGTAGTAGAACGTCGCCGAGGCGTCCTGGAATGGACCGCTGAAGTTGTACCAACGGTTGAAGTTCGCGCACACGGCGGTCGCGTTGAACGCCGTACCGTCATGGAACTTCACACCGCCGCGGAGCCAGAACGTCCACGTCTTGCCGTCCTTCGCAACGGCCCATTTCCTAGCCAGGCTCGGGACGAGCTTCGTGGTGCCCGGCTTGAAATCGACCAGGCTGTCGTAGATCTGCTTCGTGACCCGGAACGACTCGCCGTCCGAGACGAGCGCCGGGTCGAGATAGGTCGGGTCGGATGCGCCCGCGTAGAGCAGCGTGTCGTTTGCACGCGCCCCCTGATAGCCGGCTGTGGCCGCCCCGGCCACGAGCAAGCACACGGCGAACGCCGCGGCCATACTCCCAAACTTCAATTTGCTCCCCCTCACGTAACCCTCCTGTCGCTGCTTGCAACAGAGCAGTATTCAGGAGCTACGACGCTCCTGCAAACGAAAGGTTGAGGGGCGGCTTTCGCCGCCCCTTACAGGTGGAAAGCGTGGTTTTCGGCTCTACGCCGCCGAAGCGACCGAGATCAGGTCGCGCAGCGCGCCCAGGCGCGCGAGGGCCTGGCCCTCGAGCTGGCGCACGCGCTCGCGCGTCAGATCGAGCTCGTGGCCGATCGCCTCGAGCGTCCAGGGCTCGCCCTCGAAACCGAAGCGCAGCTCGAGGATCCGCCGCTCGCGCTCAGGCAGCGCGTCGAGCGCCTTGCGCACGCCCTGCCGGCGGAGCGACTCCTCGGCCTCGTCGAACGGGTCCGGAGCCTCGCGGTCGGCGAAGAGATCGCCGAGCTCGCCCTCGTCGTCCGCGCCGACCGTCTGGTTCAGCGAGACGGACGCTGACGCGGCGCCGAGCGCCTCGTCGACGTGCTGTATGGGCAGACCGGTCGCCTCCGCGAGCTCCTGCTTTGTCGCCTCGCGGCCGAGCTCGACCTCGAGCCGGCGCGCGGCGCGCGACAGCTTCTGCTGGCGCTCGACGACGTGGACGGGCACGCGAATCGTGCGCGCGTGGTTCGCGACCGCACGCTGCACCGACTGGCGGATCCACCAAGTCGCGTACGTGGAGAACTTGTAGCCGCGGCGCCAGTCGAACTTCTCGACGGCACGGTTCAGGCCGAGCGTTCCCTCCTGGATCAGGTCGAGGAACGGCACGCCGAGACCGCGGTAGCCCTTCGCGATCGACACGACGAGCCGGAGGTTCGACTCGATCATGCGTCGCTTGGCGACCGGGTCGCCGCGCTCGATGCGCTTGGCCAGCGCGACCTCGTCGGCGGCGGTCAGCAGCTTGTGCTTGCCGACGTCGGCCAGGAAGAGCTGGAGGCTGTCGGCGGAGCCGGAGAGCGGCTGGTGGTCCAGGTTGAGACGGGTCCCGGGCTTCTCGGCCTCGGGCTCCTTCTGCTCGGCAGCCTTGATCTCGAAGCCGATCGACTCGAGCTCGTGCTTGAGCTGGTCGAAGTCGTCCTCGTTCAGTTCCTGCTCCGCGGCGAAGCCCTCGAGCGCCGTCACCTCGATGAAGCCCTGCTCCTCCGAGGCCTCGACGAGCGCGCGGACCGGGTCCGACTCCAGAAGTTCCTGCAGTTGATTCTGCGTCAAGTTAGGGATTTCTTCCTTTCCGGTGTAGCCCATGGGCGTGCGCGGCGCACCGACCCCTTCGCACTTTAGGAAAGAACTCCTGTGCGTGCTAGGGGGCGTCCGTCATTCGCAACGGAATCCCAACAAACCCTGCTCTGAAGCCAAGAAACGAGTGTCCCGTAAGGACTATTCCGCCGCGGCCGGCTCGGCGGTTTTCGTCCGCGCGGGAAACTCGAACTCAACCTTCCCTTCATCGTTCAAGACGAGTCGTGCCCGGAAAGGTTTGCCGTTACGCGAGCGGAAGCCCGAAAGGACCTCGCGCGTCTTCCCTTCCTCCATCAGCTGGCGCGCGATCTCAGGGGTCAGCGTCCGGCCCGCGACGCGTTTCCAGATCACGTAGCCGCAACCGGTCTCCTCGCGGCTCTTCCAGCTCGTGCACCCGTACGCCTTCGAGTTCTCGCGGATGATCTCGCCCGTCTCGGCGCCGCAGCGCGGGCAGAGGCCGAGCTCGGCGCGCTCGGGCTTCAGCTTCTCCCGGTCGAGCTCGGCGATCTGCCCGACGATCTCGCCGGTGAAGCGCTCGATCTCCTTGATGAACGCCTCGCGATCGAACTTGCCGTGCTCGATGTCGGAGAGCTTCTTCTCCCAGTCGCCGGTGAGGTCGGGCGACGTGATCTTGTGCTCCTCGAGCATCGTGATCACCTGCAGTCCCTTCGGCGTCGGCTGAAGGTCGCGCCCGACGCGCTCGATGTACTCGCGGCGGATCAGTGTCTCGATCGTCTCGGCGCGTGTCGCCGGGGTGCCGAGGCCGCGCTCCTTCATCGCCTCGCGCAGCTCTTCGTCGTCGACGAACTTGCCCGCGGTTTCCATCGCGGAGAGCAGCGTCGCCTCCGTGTAACGGGGCGGCGGCCTCGTGATCTTGTCCTCGATCTCGGCCGCGACGCACTTGACCGTCTGGCCCTGCGTCAGCTGCGGGATCTCGGTGCCTTCGCCCTCGCCTTCGTCCTCGCCCTGCTTGGCCGGCTCGTCGGCCTCGAGGCCGTAGACGCCGCGCCACCCGGCCTCGAGCGTGATCTTGCCGCGCGTGCGAAAGCGCTCCTCCTCGACGAGCGTGATCACCGTCGTGCGCGCGTAGCGGGCGGGCGGGTGGAAGACGGCGAGGAAGCGGCGCGCGATCAGGTCGAAGACGCGGCGTTCGTCCGGCGTGAAGTTCGTCACGTCGTGGTCGATGTCGGTCGGGATGATCGCGTGGTGGTCGTCGACCTTCGTGTCGTTGACGACGCGACCGAGTGGCAGCTGCTCGAGGGCGAGCACGTACTGCGCCGCGGCGCGGTAGTCGTCGATCGGCGCGAGCGTCTCTGCCGTCGGCTTCAACTGCGGGACGAGATCGCCCGAGAGGTAGCGCGAGTTCGTGCGCGGATAGGTGATCGCCTTCTTGCCTTCGTACAGCGACTGCGCAGCCTGCAGCGTGCGGCGCGCGCTGAACCCGAAGCGCCGGTTCGCGTCGCGCTGCAGCGAGGTGAGGTCGTAGAGCAGCGGCGCGCGCTCGGACTGCTCCTTGCGCTCGACCTTCTCGACGATCCCTTCCTTGCCGGAGACCTTGCCGGCGATCTCGTTCGCGCGCTCCTGCTCCTTGATGCGCGTCACGTCGCCCTCGAACCAGAGCCCCTGGTAGCGCGGGTCGAACGTCGCGTGCACGAGCCAGTACGGCTCGGGCGTGAACGCCTGGATCTCGCGCTCGCGCTTGACCATCATCGCGAGCGTCGGCGTCTGCACGCGCCCGAGCGAGACCACGCCGCCGACGTACGCGCGGCCGCGAATCGTCGCGGCGCGCGTCGCGTTCATGCCGACGAGCCAGTCGGCCTCTGACCGCGAACGAGCAGCGCGCTCGAGCGGCTGCATCTGCTCGCCCGGGCGGAGCTTCTCGAAGCCCTCTTGGATCGCGGTCTTGGTCATCGAGCTGATCCAGAGCCGCTCGACAGGTTCCGGCGCCTCTGGGTCAGTCGGTGAGACGCCGAACGTGGATTCGTAGACGTACGCGAAGATCAGCTCGCCCTCGCGCCCGGCGTCGCACGCGTTGATCACGCGGTCGACGTCGTCGCGCTGGAGCAGCTTCTTGATTAGGTTGAGCTGCTTCTTCGACTTCGCGTCGCGAGGCTTCAGGGTGAACTGCTCGGGGAGGATCGGGAGGTCGTCGAGCTTCCAGCGCTTCAGCTTCTCGTCGTAATCCTCCGGATCGGCGAGCGTCACGAGGTGCCCGACCGCCCAGGTGATCACGTACTCGTCGCCCTCCAGGTAGTAGGCGTCCTCCTTGACGGGCTTCGTCCCCTTGAGCGTCAGGCGTTCGAAATCGCCCGGCAAAGCCAGGGAAAGATCCCGCCCAACGGACGGTTTTTCGGCAATTACGAGGGTCTTCGGCACCGGCTCACCTTAGCGAGGGTTGTCAAGGCGGCAGAATTCGGCGCCGTGGCTCCACGCCCTTCTCTGCTCTACCGCGCCGTCGGCGGGCTCAGCAAGCCTGTGATGGACCTGGTCTTCCGGCCCAGGGTCTCCGGCCTGGAGAACGTGCCCCGCGAGGGCGGGTTCGTCCTGGCCTCGAACCACCTTTCGAACTTCGACCCGTGGGCGATCGGGCTGCCGCTCTTCCCCTGGCGCTTCCTGCGCTTCATGAGCAAGTCCGAGCTCTTCTTCTGGCCGCTCGGGCCGTTCATCCAGGCCGCCGGCGCCTTCAAGGTCCACCGCGGGCAGGCGGATCTGGCGGCGATCGAGACCGCGGAGCGGCTGGCCCGCGACGGGCACGTCGTGGTCATGTTCCCGGAAGGCACGCGACGCCGGAAAGGCCTCGTCAAGAAGTGGCAGCCGCGGGCACACACGGGTGCTGCGCGCATCGCGCTGGCGGCTGAGGTCCCCTTGATCCCGGCCGCGATCAACGGCACCGACCGGCTGCGCAAGCTCGGCCCGATCCGAGTCGCATACGGTGCGCCGTTGCCGCTCGACGACCTGCGCGAGCAGGATCCGCACGACGCCGCACAGGAAGCAACCGACCGGCTGATGGCCGAGATCGCGCGACTCGAGGCCACGCTGTGAACGCACCGTTGCTCGCGGTCGACGGCGACTCGCTCGCGCACCGCGCGTACCACGCGCTCCCGTCGTCGATCAAGCGAGCGAACGGCCGTCCGGCGAACATGATCGTCGGCTTCGCGAACATGCTCCTTCGGCTCTGGGAGAACGAGCAGCCGCGCGCGGTGTTCGTCGGCTTCGACTCGCTCGACACGCCGACGTACCGGCACGAGGCCTTTCCCGCGTATCAGTCGGGACGTGAGTTCCCGGACGACCTGCTGGAACAGCTCGACTTGTTGCCCGAGCTCGTGACCGCACTCGGGTTCGCGTACGCAAAGGCGCCGGGCTATGAGGCCGACGACTTCCTCGGCGCAGTCGTCGCAGCCGAGGAAGAACAGGGGAGGCACGTTCTCGTGGCGACATCCGACCGGGATCTCTTTCAGCTCGCGAGCGAGCGGACGACGATCTTGCAGCCGACCCGCGGCGTGAGCGAGCTCACACGCGTCGGGCCGGCAGAGGTGCGCGAGCGCTACGGCGTCGAGCCCACGCAGGTGCCCGACTTCATCGCGCTGCGTGGCGACCCGTCCGACAGGCTGCCCGGCGCCAAGGGAGTCGGGCCGAAGACGGCGGCCGATCTGCTGCGTCAGTACGGGTCGCTCGAGGGAGCGCTCGAGGCGGGGAGGTTCTCGGCGCAGGCGGAGGAGCTGCGCCTCTACCGGCGAATCGCAACGGTGGACGCCTCCGCTCCACTTCCTCCCCTCGACGACCAGACGCCTACATGGGCGGAGGCGTCCGCCCTCGTGAACGAGTGGGGCCTCGGCCAGCTCGCCGGGCGGCTCGCCGCTCGCGCGTGAGGGTCCTCTCCCACCCAGACTTCACGCGGCTCCACCCAACGCACCACCACCCGGAGTCGCCGGAGCGGATCGCGCGGCTGCTCGAGCGCTTCGACTGGAGCGAGGGCCGCCGAGCAACGCAGGCCGACGTACTGCGCTGCCACACTCGCGCCCACCTCGAACGCGTCGAAACCATCGACCACGAGACGTGGCTCGACGCCGACACGCCCGCGAGCGAGACGTCGTACGACGCCGCTCTTCTCGCCGCAGGCACTGCGATCGCGGCCGCGGAGCAAAACGCGTTCGCGCTCGTGCGTCCGCCGGGACACCACGCGCTGCCGCATCGCGCGATGGGCTTCTGCCTCTTCAACAACGTCGCGATTGCAGCGCGCTGGGCGCAGGCCGAGCTCGGAGTCGAGCGCGTCGCGATCGTCGACTGGGACGTCCACCACGGCAACGGGACGCAGGCCATGTTCTGGGACGACCCACACGTGTTCTATGCCTCGCTGCACGAGTGGCCGTTCTATCCGGGCACCGGCGGCCCGGACGAGCAGAACGAGACGACGCTGAACCTTCCCCTCGGCGCCGGTTGCGGCGACGCGGAGTACATCGCGGCTTTCGATCAGCTCGTCCGGCCCGCCATCGAGCGCTTCGAGCCCGAGCTGGTGCTGGTCTCGGCGGGCTTCGACGCCTACGCCCAGGACCCGATGGCGTTCATGGACGTCACCGCCGCGGGTTTCAGGGAGCTCGCGCGGCGGTCGGCCGAGCTGGCGCCGCGGGTCTGCGCGGTGCTCGAAGGCGGCTACAACGTCGAGGCGCTGCCCTCACTCGTCGGGGCCGCACTCGAAGGCTTCTCGTAGAACGAACGCGGCCGGCTCAGAGCCGGCCGCCGCAGTGTTTGCCACTCGTCTTTCCCCAGAAGAGCTGACTCAGATATCGACGTACGTGCCGGAACCTGGTGCCGTCCGGTGAGTGAACCCATCCCCCACCGTGGGGGATCCGCGCGCGAGCTTCGAAAGAAGCGAGCGACACGCGTCGCCCCGAGCCCCAGCGCAGCCCGAAGGGGTCGTCCGCGTGAGGGGACGATGTCCGTTATCGCCGTGCGACGGCGAGCGCCTCGAGCGCATCGCGGCGCGACGACACGTTCAGCTTGTGCAGGAGGCTTTTCACGTGCGAGCGTACGGTGTGCTCGGAGATGAAGAGGCGCCGGGCGATGTCGTCGGTGCCCAGATGCTCATCGAGCAGCAGCAGAACCTCGAGCTCGCGGGCGCTGAGCGCGTCGGCGATTGCCTCGGGGACGGCGCCGTCGCGGCGGCCGCCCTCGCGGACCTGCTCGAGGAGACGCCGCGCGACTTCGCCGGAGAGGGCGGCCTCGCCACGGGCGACGCCCCGAAGGAAGTCGACGATCCGGTCCGGCGGCTCGCTCTTCAGCAGATAGCCGGCGGCCCCGGCGCGGATCGCAGCGAGCAGATTGTCCTCGGTGCCGGAGGCCGTCAGGACGACGACCTCGGTGAACGGGGACGCCTCCCGCACGCGCGGCAGGGCATGCAGCCCGTCGAGGCCCGGCATGGAGAGATCGAGGAGGACGAGCTCCGGCTGGAGCTCGCGGGCAAGGTCGATCGCCTGCTCCCCGTCCCCGGCCTCGCCCACGACCTCGAAACCGCTGCCGCGGAGCAAGGTGCCCAGGGCGCTCCGGGTCAGGGGGTGGTCGTCGACGATCAGAACGCTGTGGTCCATCTGCTTTACCGCTTATCGGCAGGGCCTCGCCTGCCGAATAGAGGGAATATGCGGCGCGACCACAGGGACGCCTACGAGGTCTGGCTGTCCGGCGAGCTCCTGCTCTTCGGGTTGCTGGGGGCTGCGCTCGCCCTCTTCGTCGACTACCCCGGCCTCCGCCACGCCTACGACCTGCCCGCCCTTCGCCTCGTCCTCGACACGGCGATCACGCTGGCGGGCGCCATCGTCGCCGTGCTGGCAGGGATCCGCTTCTCGGTGGAGGGGCGGCGCTTCGACCTCGTCCTCTCCTGCGGCTTCTTCGTCGCCGCGGCCTCGACCCTGCTCTTCGGCATCGTCCCCGTACTCGACGGGCCCATCCTCAACCCGGTCGAGGCCTGGGCAGCGATCTTCGGCAGCCTCGCCGCGACGTTGCTGATCGCGCTCGCGCCGCTCGTCCGCGGCGGGTTCTCAGCGCGCCAGCGCGCGCTCGGGAACACGGTCACGGCGCTCCTCGCACTGCTCGTCGGCCTCTGGGTCGCGCTCAAGTCGATCGGCGGCGAGCTACCGGCGTTGGCCGCGACGCCGACCGATCCCGATCCACCGGCGCTGCTCACAACCGTCCTCAGCGTCCAGGCCCTTCTGAGCCTGTTCGCGTTGATCGGGTTCGGCCTGCGCTATCGGAACCGCGGCGACGACCTCGACCGCTGGCTCGCCTCGGCCGCGACGCTCAGCCTGTTCTCTTCGCTGTACCGCGTCTTCACACCGCTGCTCTCTTCGACCTCGGTCTCCGTCGGCGACTTCCTGAAGGTGATCGCGTACGGCGTGCTGCTCGTCGGCGTCTGGCGTGCGATCTCGGCCGCCGAGTTCGGGCGGGCGGTCGCGGACGAGCGTGCCCGCGTGGCGCGCGAGATCCACGACGGGCTCGCGCAGTACCTGTTCGCGCTCGCGACGCACGCGAGCATGCTCGACGCGAGGCGCGCGACGCCCGACGCGATCGCGCAGATCAAGGAGCTCGCCGTGTCCGCGCAGCAGGAGGCGCGCTTCGCCGTGCTCGCGCTGTCGTCGGCCGGCGGCACCGCGCCGTTCGACGCAGCGCTCCGTCGCTACGTCGAGTTCCTCACCGCCGACGGCGCGCTCGAGGTCGACGTCGAGATCGACCAGCGCGTCCATCTCGCGCCTGACGAGCAGATCGAGGTGTTCCGCATCGTCCAGGAAGGACTCGCGAACGTGCGCAAGCACGCGAACGCGCGCCGCGCCGAGGTCCGCATCGCGGACCGCGACGGGCAGCGAGTCGTGACTGTGCGGGACGACGGCTCCGGCTTCGAGGCCGTCGAAGGCGGCGCCGGACAGGGCCTGAAGAACATCCGCGCGCGCGCCACGAGCATCGCGGGTGCCGCGACGATCCGCACCCTCCCCGGGCGCGGGACGACGCTCGAAGTCGCGCTGCGCGCCTAGATGGTTGATGTCATGAGATCGCCGGCTCGGGGGCGCGGGCTGGCTGCTCTGGGGCGCGGCGGCAGGACGTCGCCGATGCTGGTGGCATCGGTGGCGGCCTGACGGCGTGAAGCGTCCGGCGCCGAGGCGGCGACGCCTCCGGCGGCGGCGCGTCGGATCCGGGCGCGGCCCAGACACGCAAGATCGCGCAGCCGGACGCGCGAGATCGTGGCATCAAACATCTAGCCCTCCTAAACCCGGGCCTGCTCCTCCTCTCGCTCGGGGACGAGCTCGGAAGCGCCGCCCGACTCGACGTCGAAGTGGAGTTCGCCCTCGAGCACGTCGACCTTGACCAGGTCGCCCGGTTGGACGCTGCCGTCGAGCACCATCCGCGAGAGCTCGTTCTCGACGAGGCGCTGGATCGTGCGGCGCAGCGGTCGCGCTCCGAACTCGGCCAGGTCTTCCGGCACTACGTCGAGGCAGCCGGCGTGAACGAGCGCAAGCGGGTCACGCCGCACACGCTCCGCCACGTGTTCGCCTCCGAGCTCCTCCGCGCCGGCGCGAACCTGAGCCAGATCCAGGAGCTCCTTGGCCACAAGCACCTGGACTCGACGCAGCGCTACACCGGGGTGAACGCGCACGAGCTGCGCGGAGCGATCAAGCGGCTGCGGTGGGGATGAGGTGGAGATAAGAGCACTTCTCATTTGAGAAGCTTGGTTCTCAAATGAGTGCTACACTTATCGACCTAATGGACCTCTCGCGCCCCTGGGCCCCTATCCGCTCGCCGCTCGACATGGAGGTCGTGCGCGTCCTGCGCGGCACGACTCGGCCGTTGACGGGTCGAGAGGTCGCCCGCCTCGCTCGAGCCGGCTCGCAACCTGCGGTGAACGCGGCGCTCCGACGGCTAACGGAGGAAGGCGTGGTGCGAGCAGAGGAGGCCGGGAACGCCTACCTACACACGCTCAACCGCGAGCACCTCGCGGCGCCCGCCCTCGAGTTGCTCGTAGACGTCCGCGCCGAGCTCGAACGCCGCCTGCGCGCCGAGATCGACGGGTGGGAGATTGCTCCAGCACATGTCTCGATCTTCGGCTCGGCAGCCCGCGGCGACGGCGACACGCGTAGCGACATCGACGTCTTCGTCGTGCGCCCTGCCGACGTTCCCGAGGATGATCCGGACTGGCGCGAGCAGCTCGGCCGACTCTCCGACCGCGTCCAAGTCTGGACAGGCAATCGCGCGGCACTCTCCGAGGTTTCGACCGCGGACGTGCGCCGCCTGCGCCGAGAGCGTCCCCCCGTCGTCGAGGAACTACGCCGCGACGCGATCACCCTTGCCGGCCCGACGCCGGCCGAGCTTCTCGGGACCACGAAGTGACGAAGCGGAGCGGCCGTACCCAACCCTGCGATCGCGCCCAGGCTCGTATCCGGCTCGAGAACGCGCAGAAGTCGCTCGAGGTCGCCGAACTCGCATCCGTCGAGCAGGAGATCCCGGCCTCTCGGAGCGTAGCCGCGGCGCTCGCCGTCCTCTCGGGAATCGCGTCGGCCGACGCCGCCTGTTGCGCCGCGCTGGGCCGTCGCTCGCGCGGCGAGGACCATCGCGAAGCTGCCGCTCTGCTCCGCCAGATCGTTCCGGATGGCGCCCGAGCGGCCACGGCCCTCATCGATCTGCTCAACCTGAAGGACACGGCGCAGTACGGGCTGATCCCGATCACGGGACGCGAACTGATTGTCGCGCGTCGCCGTGCAAAGGCCCTTCTCGACTTCGCCGGCGACGTCCTGCGCCGCTAGACAGAGTGATGGCGGCGGCCCGCACCGGCCCGCCGCGCCGTACGCTCACGGCCAGCCGACTCCGGGCGCTGGCGCGTCGGCGACGAGGACCTGTCCCGTCCGCGCAGCGACGACGTCGTCGACGTTCTCGGGGCCACGCCAGTCGGCGGCGAGCATGAACAGCGTGCGGCGGTCGGGACCCCCGAGCATGCTCGCGAAGCAGAACCGGTCGAGCTGGATGCGCTCGAGCACCTCGCCGCCCTCGCGGACACGTGCGCAGTCTTTGGCGTCGTGTGCGGTGGACGCCCAGATGCAGCCGTCGGCATCGAGGCAGATGCCGTCCGGAGCGATACCGTCCGCCCACGTGCGCCGATTGGACAAGCTGCCGTCGCCGTCGATGTCGAAGGCGGTGAGCCGTCCGGCGAACGACTCGGCGACGATCAGCGTGCGGTTGTCGGGCGTGACGACCATCCCGTTCGGGAACGCGAGCTCGTCGGCGACCTCGCGCGCCTCACCGTCCGGTGTGACGAGTGCGATCTTGCCCGGTGCTTGTCCGCTTGTGAGAACGTCATCGAAGTCGGCGAAGTCGAAGTTGATCGTGTTGACGTAGGCGTTGCCGCGCCCGTCGACGGTCAGCTCGCTCCAGCCGAATGGCGAGATGTGGCTGAGGTCCGCGTGCCGCACGCGCGAGCCGTCGGGGTCGACGCGGAGCAGCTCGGGCCCTGTGATGAGCATCCGGCCGTCCGGGAGCCAGTTGGTGGCCCAGCCCAACCCCTCGGCACCCCGTCCGGCGACCTCGCTCTTGCCCTCCAGATCGACCGCGACGATCTCGCCGGCACCCCAGTTCGAGAACCACAAGCGACCGTCGTGCCATCGGGGCGACTCGCCGATAGCGAGTCCTTCGAGAAGCACGCGCGGTTCGATGACCTGCGAAGCGGACCCGGACATCGCGACCTCCTTTTTGCGACAGCTTGCCGCCGGCACCCTGCCGGCTGCAGAGGCCCCGTCATCGGGCGGCTCAATAGGTCAGACCGATCGCGACAACGAAACTCATCGGACCCACGCGTCGAGTGTCGGCTGGGGACGTCCGTCGGGTCGTGAGCGCCCGCCGGGTGGTGGCATCCGCGCTACCTTGACATCCGTGGCTGGTCAGGACTTCCTCGACGAGATCGTCCATGAGCGCAGTAAGCAGAACCCGGAGTTCGTCGACCTGGTCAAAGACGCGCTAGAACGTCGGGTGGCGGATCGCGGACGCGAAACGTCGGGTTCGGCGGCGCCTCCTCTCCGTGACGAGGCCGCCTCCGACGATGCCGTCGCCGATGGCGGTGCCGATTGAAGCTGGCCATGGCGCGCCCAGAGGCTGACGGCTAACCCTGCCGCGTTGGGGCGTCGCGGCCCGACGGCTTATCCTCCTTCCGTGGCGATCGACGTCTCGAAGCTGCGCCACGGTCGGGTCCGCGGGCGCTACTTTCGCGAGAACTTCGCGCAGGCGGGGATCGACCTCTCGCAGATCATCCCGAGCTGGTGACGAACGCCGACGCGGCGATCGACGCCGCTGGACGCGACCGCGGCCGAATTCAGCTCCGGATCGGACCCGCGGACCCGGACTTCCTGCAGGCGTGGAAGACCGCCCTTCGTAGCCTCCGGTTGCCGGCGCTCCGAGGCTGGCGCTACGAGCTCGTCTGCTCCGACGACGGCGAAGGCGTCGACGCCGACGTCGTCGACCAGCGCCGCGGCGCGCTCGGCGTTGTCCCCGAGCACGAGGGACAGCGCGGTCTTTTCGGTCGAGGCCTCCGTGACGTCTGGCTTGCCCAGGGCGGCGGGCGGATCCAGGGCGTGCGCGGCGAGCGGGCGGTCGAGTCCTGGTTCCTTCCCGCCGACGGCGACGAGCCCTACGTCTGCACGCACGTGCTCGAGGGCCGCGCTACGCGGGCGATCCGCCGCGAGCTCGGGATCGCACACGAAGGGACGCGCGTGACGGGTGCCGCTCGCGGACGGGCGGCTGCCGCCGAGCGCCCGTCTGCGCAGGCTGGTCGCCGATCTCGTGCAGCTGCGGCCGATTCTCGAGGACGAGCGCCGCGAGCTGCTGCTCGACCTCTCCGGCGAGCCGCTCCAGCTCGTCCGCTACACGCCTCCCGAGCCCGACCCGGAGCGGCCGGTGCTCTTCGACGGCGAGATCGAGCTCCAGCGCGGCGTCACCGCACGGGTCGTTGTCCGCCGCGCCGCCCAACCGATCCCTCTCAGCCCCGCGCGAGCTGCCCGCCGTGGCGGCCTCGTCGTCATGTCCGGACGGGCCGCGCACGAGACGACGCTCGCCGGTCTCGAAGCCCGTCCCGGCGCTCGCCACCTGTACGGCGATGTCCGCTGCGAAGCGATCGAGCGACTGCAGCGGGAGGCCCTCGACCCGCCACCTGTACGGCGATGTCCGCTGCGAAGCGATCGAGCGACTGCAGCGGGAGGCCCTCGACCCGCGCCGAGCGGTTCCACGGAGACCGCCTCAAGCCCGCCGCGGGGCGAGCCTGACGAGTCGCCGGCGAATCGGGTCAGATAGAAAAAGCCCCGTTACCAGGGCTTTTTCCGTAGCAGGCCTGTAAGCCGGATAGTCCTCAGGGTCGCTCCAGCGGGGGCCGGAAGGCTGCCCAAAGGAGGAGCGACGATGGAACGTTGGACGGAAGAACTGGCCGATTTCCTGCGCTTTTGCAGGTCGGAGCGGCGGCTTGCCCCGATGACATGCTCGGCGTACGAGCGTGACGTTTCGGCGTGTCTGGCTTACCTGCAGGGTCAGGGAATCGAGGACCTCGCCGAGGTGAAGGTGACGCACCTGCGTGCCTTCCTCGCCGAGGAGCAGAAGCGACGACCGGCGGTCTCGAGCCAGGCGCGAACGACGGCTGCGCTGAAGTGCTTCTTCCGCTTTCTCGTCGAAGAG